>ENA-OQCN01000318-OQCN01000318.1-human-gut-metagenome-genome-assembly--contig:-NODE-318-length-25655-cov-7.396623_pt1 | contig 25655 bp, 30 predicted proteins | sample MGYA00242497_ERZ504576 | MGnify/ENA primary metagenome ERZ504576 (study PRJEB26092, sample SAMD00036296) | human gut metagenome | host: Homo sapiens | study: EMG produced TPA metagenomics assembly of... | reverse complement strand
AAAAAACAAAAAAACTTTCAAAAAACCCTTGACATTTTATAGGTCTTAGAGTATCATACATATTGTTGCAGCGGTGATACGAAATATCACAAAGGAAAAGCAACAAAGATGTGCGTTTAGCTCAGCTGGATAGAGCGTTTGGCTACGGACCAAAAGGTCGGGGGTTCGAATCCTCTAACGCACGTATGAAGCCTCTGGAATTGTTCCAGAGGCTTTTACTTTGAAAACAGACGATCAAAGCATTGAGTGACAAATATCATCCATACTGTTACAAGACTGCCTGGAATCTGCTTATAAATAAAGAAGATTTGGAAAGAAGATACGGATTGATATCAGGTGAAAGTAAGTAAATTGTGTTGACACTGACATTAGGTCAGAGTAGAATAAAAAAACAGAAAAGGAAAATTTTTGTAAAGCTGTTTGTTTGATACAAACAGCTTTTTTCACAGAAAAAGTGAACAATAATGAAAGTACAAAACACCTGAAATACAGGTGAATCTATCAGGAGGAAAAAACAATGCCAGGATATCTGATCAAAGATACAACAAAAGAAGAAAGAAAACAGATCGTAGAGGAATCACTGGGAAATATTGCAGCAAACTGTGACGGCTGTATGTCGGGACTTGCGGATATGTACCAGGATTATATTGATGGAAAAAAAGAGATCCGTGAGATCAATATGGAGTTTAATGCCAGGTATGTCCGTGGAGATATGGATAAAGAGGAAAAAAGAAGCTGTCCGATGTAGAGGAGTAAAAACAACATGATAAGACTGATCGCAACAGACGTAGACGGAACTCTGGTAAAAGACGGGACAATGACCATCAATCCGGAATATATGACAGTGATCCGGAAGCTGACAGAGCTGGGGATCACCTTTGTGGTGTGTTCCGGGCGGCAGTATGACAGTGAGAGAAAGCTGTTTGAGCCGGTGCAGGATCTGGTGTATTTTGTGTCGGATGGCGGTACAGTGATTCGGAAGAATGATAAGATCCTGAAGGTACATACACTTCCGGATGAGACCTGGAAGAGTATGCACCGTATGGTAAAAGAAAAAATGCCGGAATGTGACTGCTTTATTGCCACACCGGAGTGCTGCTATGCGGAGAATGAAAATGGGAGGATGTTCCGGTGGCTGCGGGATTCCTATGGCTATGATATGAGAAAAGTGGACGATCTTTCTTCTCTTCAGGGAAAACAGGTTCTGAAATTTTCTGTTTATCATCAGGAACGGTGCGAGGAGCTTTGTGCACCGTATTTTACACCGGCATGGAGGGATAAAGTAACACTGGCTGCGGCCGGAAAAGAATGGATGGACAGTACCCCGCCGGAAGGCGAAAAAAGTACAGCTGTAGAGTTTATCCAGCAGTGCCAGGGGATTTCTCCGGAGGAAACCTGTACATTCGGAGATAACCTCAATGATATCGCAATGCTCCGGAAAGCAGGAATGAGCTATGCGGTAGCCAATGCCAGAGAGGAAGTGCAGGCAGCAGCCAGGAATGTATGCCCGTCGTACAGTGAAGATGGGGTTTTACAGATTCTGAAAGGGATTGTTTCTGAAAGCGGAAAATGATAAAGATATATATAATATGTGCCTTCAGTAAATAAAAGAGTAAATAAAAGTCACCGTCCAGGGGTTGACTTTTCAAAAAAATTCTGTTAAATTGAAAAAAATAAAAAATTCAATTCCATGAGGGAGTAGTTCGCACGTAAGTGTGATTTGTCAACAGCCCCGGTTTTTCTGAAAACCTGGCAAATCTTAAAGAATGAGACTCATGTATGCTTTGCTATATTTTATTATAGCAAAGCATACATGGGTCTTTTTATGTCACAGGAAATTACTTTGCAATGTTCCAATGCCATAAAAAGATATTTGGTTCAGGATTGCAGAAAGGGCAATGAATCCTCAGGTCATGGAAAATGAAAACAGAAAGTGAGAAGAAGAAAAATGGAAAATCTGGTAAACAGCTCACCCCTGATCCTTGTGTTAGTTTTTCTTGTGATCGGTTTTGCTTTTCTGATGAAGGGGGCGGACTTCTTTGTAGAGGGAAGTTCCAGCATTGCAAAGAGACTGAAAGTTCCGCCGATCATCATCGGGCTTACTATTGTGGCAATGGGAACATCGTTACCGGAAACTGCAGTCAGCGTAACTGCATCTCTGGTCAACAATAACGAACTCGCAGTCAGCAATGTAGTAGGTTCCAATATTTTTAATCTGATGGTAGTTGTTGGAGTCTGTTCCATCCTGACACCGATCCTGGTGCAGAAGGAAACTATTAAGAGAGATATTCCTTTTTCAATGATCTGCGCGTTCCTCCTTCTGGGACTTGGAATCCTGGCGGTGGGAGATAAGATCGGAATGAGACTTGGCCATCTGGATGGAATAATTATGCTGGGATTTTTTGCAGGTTATATTGTTGCGATGATCCGAAGCGCAATGAAGGCCCGTGCGGCCGGAATAAACGTGGAGATCGAAGGGATTGAGGAACTGGAAGAAGAAATAGGCATCCTTTCCTGGCCGAAGAGCATTCTCTTTATTATTGGAGGTGCACTTGCCATCGCTTTTGGAGGGGATCTTACCGTAGATGCGGCAAGCCGCATTGCCATTGATCTGGGAATGAGTCAGACACTGGTGGGACTGACCATTGTTTCTATCGGAACATCCCTTCCGGAGCTTGTGACCTCTGTTGTCGCAGCCAGAAAGAATGAAGTGGATATGGCTGTGGGAAATGCGGTAGGTTCTAATATTTTTAATATTCTGATGGTTCTTGGAATTGCTTCAGCAATCAATCCGGTAGCGCTGATCCGGGAGAATATTATTGACATTGCAATCCTGATCGGATTTACCCTGATCGTGTGGATCTACGCTGCGACAAAGCGAAAGATCAGTCGAAAAGAGGGAATTTCCATGGTGTGCCTGTATCTGATCTATGCAGGGTATATTATATGGAGATAATAAAATGAATAAAAAAATCCTGGAAGTCTGTGTGGATTCTGTGGAATCTGCACTTGCAGCAGAAAGAGGTGGAGCAGATCGCCTGGAACTTTGTCAGAATCTGGTGATCGGAGGAACGACACCCAGCTGCAAATTATTTGAAACGATCCGGAAATACAGCAAAATTCCGATTCATGTTTTGTTGAGACCGCGGTTCGGAGATTTCTGCTATACACAATTTGAGTTTGAAATGCTTTGTGCGGAAGCAGCAATGTACCGGGAACTGGGAGCAGAAGGTGTGGTGATCGGCATGCTTTTGCCGGACGGAACTCTGGATATCCAACGTATGGAAAAATTAATGGAAACGACAGAAGGGATGTCTGTTACACTTCACAGGGCATTTGATGTGTGCAGAGATCCGAAAACGACACTGGAGCAGGCAGTAAAGCTGGGTATCCGTACCATTCTTACATCCGGGCAGCAGAACAGTGCGTTAAAAGGAGCTGTATTATTAAAAGAACTAAAAGAGCAGGCAGCTGGAAGGATTCAGATTCAGGCAGGCGGAGGAATCTGCGCAGAAGCAATCAGAGAACTTTATCTTCTCAGCGGAGTAACTGCATATCATATGTCTGGAAAAACAGAACTGGACAGCAGGATGGAATACCGGAAGGAAGACGTTAATATGGGGCTTCCTTCTTTAAGTGAATATACCATTTACCAGACCAGTGAGAAAGCTGTGCAGGTGGCAAAGGCGGAATTGAATAAAGTTTAATTTTCCCTGTACTCCTTCCTGTATTCCCCAGGTGTCATTCCATACGTTTTCTTAAATAATCTCATAAAATGCTCTGGATTTTCATATCCGGTAAGCTCACAGATAGAGCTGATACTGAGAGAAGTCTCTCGTAATGCACGGCTGGCCTGGCTTAGTTTCAGCTCTTTTATAATGGTGAGGAAAGTGCGGCCTGTTCCCTCCTTAATGAGCGTGCTGAAATGTGAGGTGCTGTATCCGAAATGTGCAGCAGTGTCATGAAGTGTGGCTGTACGGTAATTCTGGCTGAGGTAGTTCAGGATCTCAGGGATGCTGCTGTTGCCGGCAGATTTTGTGAGAATGGATTCGATATCATTCTCATGGTAGCGCAGCAACCGGGCCCACAGCATCATCAGCTGGGCGTTAAGGAAAGCGGAGCGGTATCTGGCGTGGAGCATATATTCGATATAAAGATCCTCCAGTGTGGAACGGATCTGCGCGTCTTCTCCTGCATGAAAGATCAGGAAGTTTCCCTCTGTTTTCTGATAGAGCACATGGGAAAAAAATTTCGCAAGTGCGCTGTCAGCAGCAAGCGACTGAAAGAAAGTACTTTGAAAAGTAGATGCCCGCACGATAATATTAAAGGCAAGGCTGTCATCAAAAACTCCCAGCTATGCCGGGTATTAGGCGGTATGATGCAGATATCTCCTGTATGCAGAGTATGATGGATTCCCTGGATCTGATTGCTCACAGCACCGTCATAAACACAGAGGATCTCGAAAAAATCATGTTTATGGGTAAATTCCGGAGTATAGCGGTAATGCTTGCTGATAATGATATTTTCCGGAATATTAGCAAACATATCGTTCTCACCAAGATAAGGAAACCACGGTTCCTGGTGAAGTTCTGGGACATACAGCCGTCGGTCACGGATGTAATCCGGATCCAGGCTGTGAAGGTATTCCTGGAAGGTTTGCGGGTGTTCTTTTTTTGAAGATAAATATTCCGGTAAAAAATCTCATCTTCCGTGTATTCTGAGAGATATTGATGAAACTCTGATTTTGAGATCTGCATGGGTGTTCCTTTCCAGATAAGTAATGTGGTGAAAATCAGCTTTTTTTCAGTATATCACAGATTGCAGAAAGAACGAAAAAAATATCAGTTCTTTTCCGAAAAAAACGCACTTGTATAATATAACGGGAACGCTAAGATATAGAGTAGAGCAGAAAGCTTTCGGAGTGATGAATGCAGATAGAGAATAGCTGCGATATCAGATACTTTGTTTAAGAAACGGGAACTGATTTTACAACAGCACATAGCACTTAAGATCATAAAAGAATATTACATATCTGAGAGGAGAAAAACATGGCAGAAGTAAGCATTGATTTAGACATGGTACGTGTGTCTAACGAAGATTTCCTGAAAAAAGCAGGAGATTGTGCACCACAATTAAAAGAAACTCTGGTACATCCGGTTGAGATTGTGGATATCCGTGAGACTGACGGTGTATATCCTGAGGTTCTTCACAGAGATTCTGTGGATAACATGCAGAATTATCATATGAAAAAAGGTGATAAGCTTTGCCTGGATTTCGGGGATCATCAGGTTGGATATGTGACTCTGAAGCTTGCTTCTGTTGGAAGCCCGCAGGATGCACCGGCATTTTTTAAACTGAAATTCGGTGAAATCGCAAAAGAAATGACTGAGAAATCAGAGGAGTATGACGGATGGATCAGCCGCGGATGGATCCAGGAGGAGTGGTTCCATATCGACGTACTTCCTGCAACACTGGTACTTCCGAGAAGATATGCATTCCGTTATCTTGAGATCGAGACGATTGACACATCCATGAAATGGCAGCTGGTAGTAGAGGATGTTGTATGCCGCAGTGTTTCTTCTGTCAGCCTGGACGATGTGAAACCGGTTGAAACGGACGATGAAATGGCGAAAAAGCTGGACCGTGTCAGCCTTCGTACACTGCAGAACTGTATGCAGGATGTTTTTGAGGATGGCCCTAAGAGAGACCGCCGTCTGTGGCTTGGCGACCTGAGACTGCAGGCTCTGGCAAACTATGAAACATTCAAAAATTATGACCTTGTAAAACGCTGCCTGTATCTTTTTGCAGGACAGACAAAGGACAATGGTCAGGTAAGCGCCTGCCTGTTTACAGAACCGGAAGTGATCGCAGATGATACATTCCTTCTGGATTACTCCATGTTTTTTGGAGCGGCACTTTATGATTATTATCAGGCATGCGGTGATATGGAAACTTTGAAAGACCTGAGCAAATGTGCATACCGTCAGATGGAAGTTGCAGCAGAGCAGTTCAATGAGAAGCATATCCTGAAAGATCAGGAAGGATTCTGGGGATTTATCGACTGGACAGAGGGACTGGACAAACAGTGTGGTGTCCAGGGCGTTTACATCTACTGTGCAAAACGTGTTCAGAAGATCGCAGAGATCCTTGGAGATGCAGCTGAGGCAGAGAAAATGTCTGAGGAGATCCGTCTGAAAACAGAGGCTGCCTGGAAATATCTCTATGATGAGAAAGCAGGACTTTTTGTAAGCGGAAAAGAGCGTCAGATCAACTATGCAAATCAGGTATGGATGATCCTTGCAGAGGTTGCTGATGTGAAAACATGCGGAGAGATCCTTGATCGGGTGATCGCACTGAAACCGGAGAAAGGTATGGTTTCCCCGTATATGAACCATCATTTTGTAGAGGCTCTTCTGCTCACCGGCAAAAAAGAGCAGGCTATGGATTATATGAAATACTACTGGGGCGGAATGATCGGACACGGAGCAGATACTTTCTGGGAACTTTACAATCCGGAAAATCCTGCTGAGTCACCGTATGGTTCCAGTATTGTAAACAGTTACTGCCACGCATGGAGCTGCACACCGACATATCTTCTGAGAAAATATTTTTAAGAATTATTTGAATATTAAATTTACATAATCCAACCGAACCATAATTAATTCCTTATAAGAAAATAGAAATAAAATCATAGAAACAGCCTGTATCAAATGCTTTACATTCATAGCATTGATACAGGCTGTTTCTGTGTCAGATGTAACTAAGCTGAATGCTGCCGTTGGGATGAGAAAGTAAGATTCTCGACACTGATCATCGAAGTTTGGGTAGATTTAATGATCGTTATTTTCAGCGATTTTTATATGATGATGCGTCACCATGTCGTCACTGTCTGTCATGAGATACTTTCGGATGGCAAAAAGAATGCCAATTCCAATGATCCCGATCAGCGTCTGTGTAGGCTCAAGATGTTCCACGACCATTTGCCTTGCAGTGGCAAAAAGCAGAACTTCCACAACAGTCTGTGCTGAATGACGGCAGAGCATTTTTACAAACTCAACACCTACCACAAGGGACAAAGCCTGTGACAGGAAGGTGGTAAAAAAGTCCGTGTCCATATTCAGTATGGAAGTACCGGCTGTTGTATAGATCAGCCGAAGACCAGACAGTGCGATCACAATCAGGATCACAATGGACAGAACAATCTCAGTATAACGGGCTACATTGTAGATCAGCTCATTGAAATGCTTGCGGATCTTGTGATTAACGGCAGTTCGGTTGTTCATATTGATTTCCTTTCTGGTGCAATGGGTGTACAGGAGTTGAGAAATCTATGTGAAGTACGACATTTCCTGCGTGCTTATAAGTTCAGTATATCATGAACCGAACCGCTGCGGATGTATTATTCTTCGAACATTGCCGGGTTGCAGATCGTTTAGCGGATTGCTATAATGCAGTGGGAGGGAAGAAAGATGATAAACTGTTTATTTGTAGGAATGGGAGGCTTTATTGGATCTGTGTGCAGATATCTTCTGGGACTTCTGCCCATAGAAACCAGTCAGGGATTTCCTGTAAAACATTGATCACCAATGTGATAGGAGCATTTGTGATCGGGATCATCGCAGCTGCAGCTGCAAAAAATACTGCATTGAATCCAAAGCTTGTGCTGTTTCTGAAAGCAGGGATCTGCGGAGGCTTTACAACATTTTCAACCTTTGCCTATGAGACAGGAACCATGATGGAAAAAGGACAGACAGGGCTTGCACTTCTTTATGTGATATTAAGTGCGGTGCTTGGAGTTCTGGCTGTTTTTGGAGGACAGCTGCTTGTAAGATAAAACGAAAACAGGAGGAAAACCATGGAAGAACCAAGAATTGATAAAACCATCTACACAGGAAGACCGGAAGATCCGTCAGGACGTCTGGAGAAGGAAATCCAGGTGTATGATTTTCTGGACAGTCTGGGAATTGAATATAAAAGAGCAGATCATGAGGCACTGATGACAATGGAAGCCTGCGAGGAAGTAGACAAACTTCTGGGTGCAAAAATATGTAAAAATCTGTTTCTCTGCAATCGTCAGAAAACCGATTTCTACCTGCTTCTGATCCCGGCAGAGAAACCGTTTAAGACGAAGTTTCTGTCCAGACAGATCGGAACAGCAAGGCTTTCTTTTGCAGACGGGGAGCAGATGGAAGAGTATCTGAACATCACACCAGGTTCACTTAGCTTGATGGGACTGATCTTTGATAAGGAAAAAAGAGTTCATCTGGTGATTGATAAGGAAGTGCTGGAAGAAGAATATTTCGGGTGCCATCCGTGTATCAATACTTCGAGTCTTCTGATGAAAACCAGTGATGTAAAAGAAAAAATTCTGCCGGCCCTCGGCCACGAATATCAGGTGGTAGAGCTGCCGACAGAATAGAAAGATCAGTGTACGGGAGTAAAGTCCTTCTTATTGGACTCTGATATAATATAATGGGGACGGTGCTTGACCTCCATATAAGTTTTGGCTATGTACTGTCCCATAATTCCAAGACAGAAAAGCTGCAGGCCGCCGATAAAGATGATCACGCAGATAATGGAAGCCCAGCCCTGAACAGGATCATCAAAGATCAGTTTTCTTATAATAATAAGAAGAAGTGTAAGGAAAGAGAATCCGGTCATGGCAGTTCCAAACCAGGAAGCAATAGTCAGGGGAGCCTGGGAAAAATTAATGATGCCGCTGACTGCATATTTAAAAAGCTTCCAGAAATTCCATTTCGTTTCACCGGCTACACGCTCGACATTCTTATATGGGAGCCAATATGTACGGAAACCGATCCATCCGAAGATTCCTTTGGAGAAACGGTTGTATTCGCTCATTGAGATGATGGCATCCACCATGCTGCGTTTCATCAGACGGAAATCTCTGGCACCGTCAACAATATCTGCATCGGAGATCTTGTTGATGATCTGATAGAATTTCCGGGCAAAAAAGCTCCGGATGGGTGGCTCACCGTCACGGCTGACACGTCTTGTCGCAACACTGTCATATTCACCTGATTCCAGTTTTTCCATCATTTCAGGGAGAAGAGATGGAGGATCCTGGAGATCAGCGTCCATAACAGCTACGTAATCTCCTCTTGCATTACAGAAGCCTGCATACATGGCAGCTTCTTTTCCGAAGTTTCTGGAAAAAGAAAGATAGATCACATGGGGATCTTTTTCTGAAAGTTCTTTTAAAATCTCAAGGGTTCGGTCTCTGGAACCATCATTTACAAAAATAAATTCATAGTCACAGTCCATTTTTGAAAGGACAGAAGACGCTTCCGGGTAAAAAAGAGGAAGGGATTCTTCTTCATTAAAGCACGGAATAATCAGAGAAATCATTTTTTACCTCGCTTTCCAGATCATAAAAATGATCATACAGCAGAGATTTGCATTCCGCCAGGTTTTGCGTTTTTTGACGGGTATTATCATACCATATTTGACAGCAATTGGCCATAAAACAGATTATATTTTTCTTGCACAGGTGTTTTTTTTGTGTTAAACTGTAAAAAAGACAAACAAATAAGAGGTGGAAAATGCTTGGAAAATTTAACTGTTTTATAGAGAAATGGATGGCTTTTGTAACGCCTGTCTGTCTTCTGACGGGCGTGTTTTTTCCGGATATTGCGAAGCATGGTGTACCGTATGTTACTTATGCTTTTGCGTTTATGACGTTTGTCGGCGCACTGAAGTCCAGATTCAGGGATGTGGCAGATGTATTTAAGAGACCGCTTCCGCTGATTTTGATGCTGCTTGTGCTTCATGTTCTTGTACCGGTGATCGCCTGCGGTCTGGGACATTTTCTGTTTCCTGGAAATGCAAATTATATCACAGGAATGGTTCTGGAATTTTCAGTTCCCACAGCTGTGGTCAGCTTAATGTGGGTGTCGATCTATAATGGAAACAGTCCGCTTTCTCTTTCCCTGGTTGTGATCGATACGATCCTGGCCCCGTTTCTGATTCCTGCAGCTCTGAAGATATTGGTAGGATCCAGTGTGAAGATGGATACCGTGGGAATGATGAAAGAGCTGGTATTTATGATCGCTCTTCCGGCAGTTCTTGCCATGTGTCTGAATGAGTTCAGCCATGGAAAAGTAATGGAGACCTGGCCATCCAAACTGGCTCCTTTTTCAAAAATATGCCTGATATTCGTGGTGACATCCAATTCCTCCAAGGTTTCCCCGTATATGAAACACCTCAATGGAGAAAGACTGGAAGTAGCAGCAACGATCCTTGTTCTGGCAGCTGGAGGTTATGCTATCGGCTGGCTGATCGCGATTTTCACGAAGCAGAATAAACAGTCTACAGTTCCATGATCTATGGTTCCGGTATGAGAAACATCAGTGCAGGAGCTGTAATTGCAGGAGCGTATTTTCCGGCAGAAGTACTGTTTCCGGTTATGATCGGAACTTTGTTCCAGCAGATCCTTGCAGCATTTTATGGAAGTATGGTACGTCGGGTACAGACGAAACAGCGGGAAAAGGAGGCGGGCTATGGAGTTTCAGCATGACTGATCATTCCCGATGAGGGACTTCCTTTCAAGCTTTTTCTCTTTGAAGGAAGAAACGGAAATTATGTCAGGGAAAAACACTGGCATACATCTATCGAGATTTTTACTGTGATGGAAGGAAATCTTTCTTTCTATATCAATGAGGTGGAATATCCGCTGAAAGCAGGAGAGTTTCTGATCATTAATTCCAATGAAGTACATTCTATCCAGGCACCAGTGCGGAATGAGACGATTGTATTGCAGATCCCGCTGAAGCAGTTTACGGATTATTTTACAGCGCAGAGGTTTATCAGGTTTCACAGTGGAAACACTTCGCAGAATAAGACTTTACGTTTCACATCTGAAGGAACAGAAGCGGAACAGATAAATGCAGGCTCAACGGAAAACGACAGCCGCATGGTTTTCCTGATCCGGGAATTATATCGGGTGTATGTATCCAGAGAGACAGGCTACGAGTTCCGTGCCAGGCTGTCTTTTACGAGATCCTTTATCTCATGGTTTCCACCTACAGGGTCACAGAGGTGGAGGAAAGTGAGCTGAAAAATAGCCGTAGACTGGATGCTTTGTCAAAAATTACCACTTATATGAGAGAGCATTACAAAGAAGATCTCAGGCTTTCCGGCCTTGCAGCCATGTTCGGATATTCTGACGCATATCTTTCGAGAATGTTCCGTAAGTATGCGAAGGTCAATTTTAAGACATATTTGCAGGATATCCGCATGGCGTATGCCTATAAAGAACTTCTGAATACCGATCATACGATCAGTTTTATCGCACTTGACAACGGTTTTGCAAGCAGCAGGCTTTTTCCAAGGAATTTGTGAAACGGTACGGCATCCTGCCGGGCAAGGTGGAACGCCAGAAAAAATAAAATGTCAAAAAAGTGCTATGAATGGGACAAGAAAAACGGCGAAAAGCATACCATGATGTGGTATGCTTTTTTCAGTTGAAAACGAAACAGCGAATGAAGCTGTGAAACAGTAACTCTATAAGGAGGCTAAAACCGTGAAAATTCAGAAAGTAACAGATCCGGCTTTCCGCAAATACGGAAAAGTTCTGGAAGGATACAACTTCAGTGCACTTCTGAAAGAGATGAAACATACACCGGTTCCGGAAGATGTCGTATACGTTCCATCTGTAGAGGAGCTTGAAGCTCTTGAGGTGGAGAAAGACCTGAGAAACAGAGCTTTCGGCGGATTACCCATCGAGATCGGATACTGCAACGGTCACAACAGGAAACTGAACGCTGTAGAATACCACCGCAATTCCGAGATCAACGTAGCAGTGACAGATCTGGTACTGCTCATCGGACATCAGCAGGATATTGAACCGGATTTTACATATGACACAGCTAAGATCGAGGCATTCCTTGTGCCGGCAGGAACAGGAATCGAGGTTTATGCAACAACTCTTCACTATGCACCATGCCATGTGAACGAGAGCGGATTCCAGTGTGTAGTCGTTCTTCCAAGAGGAACCAACACAGACATCGATTTCCCGATGCCGAAAGATGGTGAGGATGGTCTTATGACAGCCAAAAATAAATGCTCATTGCCCATGAGGATGCGAAGATCGAAGGCGCATTCAACGGCCTGAAAGGTGAGAATATCACACTTGACTGAGAAATATTCAGAACCATTCAGAGATGAAATAAAAGTAATTAATGATCTGCCTGTCTCAAGTGCAGAGAGGTATTTTTCAAAAAAGGAGAATGAATTATGAACAACATGCCAGAAGTTAAAGTTGGAATCGTTGCAGTCAGCAGAGACTGCTTTCCGGAAAGCCTTTCCGTAAACAGAAGAAAAGCTCTTGTAGAAGCTTACACAAAGAAATATGATGCAAAAGATATCTATGAGTGTCCGGTCTGTATCGTAGAGAGCGAGATCCATATGGTTCAGGCTCTTGAAGATATCAAAAAAGCGGGATGTAATGCACTTTGCGTATACCTTGGAAACTTCGGACCGGAGATTTCCGAGACACTTCTTGCAAAACATTTCGAGGGACCGAAGATGTTCATCGCAGCAGCAGAAGAAACACAGGACAATCTTTGCCAGGGACGTGGAGATGCTTACTGCGGTATGCTGAACGCAAGCTACAACCTGCAGCTTCGTAACGTAAAAGCTTATATTCCGGAGTATCCGTAGGTGACGCAGAAGACTGTGCAGATATGATCCATGACTTCCTTCCAATCGCAAAAGCAATCGAGGGCTTAAGCAACCTGAAGATCATCAGCTTCGGACCGCGTCCTACAAACTTCCTTGCATGCAACGCACCGATCAAACAGCTTTACAATCTTGGCGTAGAGATTGAGGAGAACTCAGAGCTGGATCTTTTCGAGGCATTTAACAATCATGCAGGTGATGAGAGAATCCCGGCAATCGTTAAAGAGATGGAAGAAGAGCTTGGCGCAGGAAACAAGAAACCGGAGATCCTTCCGAAACTTGCACAGTATGAGCTGACTCTGAAAGACTGGGTAAGAGATCACAAAGGATATCGTAAATATGTAACACTGACAGGTAAATGCTGGCCGGCATTCCAGACACAGTTCGGATTCGTTCCATGTTATGTAAACAGCCGTCTGACAGCACAGGGCATTCCTGTATCCTGTGAGGTTGATATCTACGGAACATTAAGTGAGTTCATCGGACAGGTTGTAAGTGACGATATCGTTACACTTCTTGATATCAACAACTCCGTACCGAAGGATATGTATAAAGAGTCCATTGAAGGCAAATTCAACTATACACTTCAGGATACATTTATGGGATTCCATTGTGGAAATACGGCATCCAGCAAGCTGTCCTTCTGTGAGATGAAATACCAGATGATCATGGCAAGATCCCTTCCGGTTGAAGTTACAAACGGAACTCTTGAGGGAGATATCAAACCTGGAGATATCACATTCTACCGTCTGCAGAGCACAGCTGACAACAAGCTTCGTGCATACATTGCACATGGTGAAGTTCTTCCGGTTGCAACACGTTCCTTCGGAGCTATCGGTGTATTCGCAATTCCGGAGATGGGACGTTTCTACCGCCATGTACTGATCGAGGGAGGCTTCCCACATCACGGAGCTGTAGCATTTGGACATCACGGAAAAGCTCTCTTCGAGGTATTCAAATACATCGGTGTACCGGTTGAGGAGATTGGTTACAACCAGCCGGCAGGCGTAAGATATCCGACAGAAAATCCTTGGAGATAATTAAAACAGGCAGATAAGATCATCCGCAGATGCGGACTGATCCTGCTAAATCAAGTACGATTCAGAAACCGCGAGCTCTCAGGCGTGCAGACGCTGCGAACTGAGAGCCGCGGTTTCTGTATTTACAGGAGGAAAAAATTATTATGTATTATATTGGCGTTGATCTTGGAACTTCAGCTGTAAAGCTTCTTCTTATGGAAGAATCCGGAAAGATCTGCAACATCGTATCAAAAGAATATCCGCTGTTCTTCCCTCATCCGGGCTGGTCTGAACAGAACCCGGAAGACTGGTTCACCCAGAGCATGGAAGGGATCAAAGAGCTCACAGAAGGGATTGACAGCAAAGAAGTAGCAGGAATCGGTTTTGGCGGCCAGATGCACGGCCTTGTAACACTTGATAAAGATGACAATGTGATCCGTCCGGCGATCCTCTGGAATGACGGACGTACAGGCGAGGAGACAGAATATCTGAACACAGTCATCGGAAAAGACAAACTTCCCGGTACACGGCAAACATCGCATTTGCAGGATTTACAGCACCGAAGATCCTCTGGATGCAGAAAAATGAGCCAGAGAATTTCAAAAAGTAGTAAAGATCATGCTTCCGAAAGATTATCTTGCATATCGTTTAAGCGGATCTTTCTGCACAGATGTTTCTGACGCTTCCGGCATGCTCCTTCTTGATGTGAAGAATCGCTGCTGGTCAAAAGAGATGCTTGAGATTTGCCATATCACAGAGGAGCAGCTTCCGAAGCTGTATGAGAGCTGGCAGGTAGTTGGAACTCTGAAACCGGAAGTAGCGAAAGAGCTTGGCTTCTCAGAAGATGTGAAGGTTGTAGCAGGAGCAGGCGATAATGCTGCAGCAGCTGTTGGAACAGGAACTGTTGGTGATGGCCAGTGCAACATTTCCCTTGGAACATCCGGTACCATCTTTATTTCCAGCAAAGATTTCGGAGTAGATGAAAACAATGCACTTCATTCTTTTGACCATGCAGATGGAAGCTATCACCTCATGGGCTGTATGTTAAGTGCTGCATCCTGCAACAAATGGTGGTCTGAGGAGATCCTTAAGACAAAGGATTTCGTGGCAGAGCAGGCACCGATCCAGAAGCTTGGCGAGAACCAGGTGTTCTTCCTTCCGTATCTGATGGGAGAGAGATCTCCGCATAACAACCCGGATGCAAGAGGCGTATTTTTCGGAATGTCCATGGATACCACAAGAGCAGATATGACACAGGCAGTATTGGAGGGTGTTGCTTTCGGACTTCGTGATTCCCTGGAGGTTGCAAGAAGCCTTGGAATCAATATCGAGCGCACAAAGATCTGCGGCGGCGGAGCTAAGAGTCCTCTCTGGAAAAAGATCATCGCAAATGTGATGAACCTGAAAGTTGATGTGCCGGAGAATGAGGAAGGTCCGTCCATGGGTGGCGCAATGCTGGCAGCAGTAGGCTGCGGCGCATACCCGGATGTAGAGACTATCTGCAAAAAAATGGTTAAAGTCGTAGATACCGTAGAGCCGGATCCGGAACTGGTTGCCAAATATGAGGAGAAATACCAGAAATTCCGCAAACTGTATCCGACTATGAAAGAGCTGTTTTAACGAATCAGGAGCATGTGAGAAATCACAGCTCCTGATTTTTTCTGTATTGCCTTGCGTACAGCCTTTTATTTTCGTAAATACTTTTGTGTAATAATTAGAGTCCGAAAAACCGGATAGTAAGCCAGCTTCTGTAATAGAACAGGAGGAATCCTCCAGATATTCCAGGCTGCGTTCGATCCGGTATTCCTGGATATATCCAAACAGCGTAATGTTCATGCACTTTTTGAAAAGACGGCTGCATTCACTGGGGCTTAAGTGGATGAGTTCTGCAATATCATCCAGGAGGATTTTTTCAGAATAATGTTCTGCAATATAGGACATGATCCTTCGGATGCGGCGGTAATTTTCCTCATCCTGACCGGAAGGAGCTGTTGCCTTATCAAGCATGTTTTTGCAGAGAGTTTTCCAGAAATGCTGCAGTCTGGCAATCATGTCAAATTCGTACATTGGTTCACGTTTGCAGTCCAGAGCGATGATTTCACGGATATCTTTCACTGCGTCTTTATGCCATTCGCTGGAAAAATCCAGAGGTACAGCAGACAGGGAAAAACTGCGAAGGATCGGTTCTGTATATTTCTGGAATAAGGCGCTTCCCGAGAAACCGTAGATCAGTTTCGGGTCAAAAGTAACAGGAATATATCTGCAGTCCTGCTCATGGTACATATATCCTGCATGCAGGGCATTGGCATTGCCGAAAAGTGCCTGGCCTTCTTTCAGGTGAAAGGTGTTCTGGTTGACTTTATAGAGCATTTCACCTTTTTCTATATAAGTGAGCTCTATCTCAGGATGCCAGTGCCACAGAAAAGATCCGGTTTCATATCCGGAAAGACATTCATAGCTTACCAGCACGGAAATGCACTGTCGCCGTGCTTTTTCAGTTCTTTTCCGGCTGTGTTGGTGATGATCTGCATGAAAAACGTTCCCCCTTTTTCTGAACTTTATTTTAACAGAAAGAAATGCGGAAGGAAAGTATCATACCAGGATCAGAGGTTTTTCTGTGAACTTTGTTTACAAAAAACATTTTACGGAATATTACCTGTGAACAATGATAATAGTAACGATAAACCCATGACATGTGACAATTTGTGCATGGACAGAAGTGGTAAAATAGGATAAGATAATTTGCGGTAAAGAGAAAAACAACAAAAAACAACATAAACAGTTATGATAAAGGAGAAAATATATGAATAAATCACATTGGATCTGGTATCCGGGAGATTTTGAAATTTATCATGGAATGCTGCAGAATTTCAGCAGGGAGGAGAGAGGCTTTATCTGGCCGGCATATTATCACCTGGATGACTGCAGAAAGCATGTACGTTTTACAAGAGAATATGATCTGAAAAAAGAGGAGACCGTTACAGTGTACGCAAACTGTCTCGGTTATTACCGTATAAATGACATAAAGAAGAGATTTGGGGAGCCGGTAGTATGCGGTCCCGGAAAACAGGAATTTGAGATCTACGCAGGAATGCCGGCAGGAGTTCCGTCTGTGCGTATCGAAGGCGAAACGATCACCTCAGACAGGGGATGGTTTGCAGATGATTTTGTCAGCAATCCGGTACCTGTAGGGTATAATGAGATCTACACAGCGAGGGAGCAGGACCCGTCCGTATGGGTATACGACGAAAAAGAATATCTGCCGTCTGAGATCTGTGAGGATGAAAGAGGTGTCCTGTTTGTATTTGAGACAGAGCTTACAGCTGTTCTGAAGGCAGAGTTTCCGAAAGGATTCCGTGAGATGACACTGTGTTACGGTGAGTCTGAGACTGAAGCCAGAGATACAGTAAACTGCTACTACAGCCAGACTTTACATGCGCCGGAAGATGAGATCATCCGGAGAGCGTTTCGCTATGTGTTTGTGCCGGGCGTACATAAAGATGAGATCAGTATTAAGGCGATCCATCAGTATGTGGACATCCCGGTTCGCGCATCTTTCTCTTCTTCAGATGCACTGATCAATAAGATCTGGGATGTGGCAGTGTGGACATTTCAGCTTTGCAGCGGGATCTTCTTTATTGACGGTGTGAAACGCGACCGCTGGATCTGGTCCGGAGATGCTACCAGAGCTATTTTGTAAACCAGTATCTGATGTTTGATGAGGACATTAACCGCAGAACTCTCTGGGCTTTGGTTGGAAACAGCCCGATCCGCCAGCATATCAATACCATCGTGGATTATTCTATGTACTGGGTCATTGGAATCCTGAATCATTACCGCATGACGGGTGACGAAGAGTTTGTAAAGGCAATCTATCCGAGAATGACTGCAATGATGGATTTCTTGGGCGGTCAGCTGGATGAGAATGGCTTTATCGTAGGACGCGAAGGTGACTGGATCTTTGTTGACTGGGCTGATATGGACAAAGAAGGCGCAATCTGTGCAGAGCAGATGCTTCTTGCTATGTGCTATCAGACTATGACGCAGGCAGACGAGCTTGTTCTTGGTGACGGTTCCCAGTGGCAGGAGAAATATGAGACACTGACAGCTCAGATTGAGAAGTTTTACTGGAATGAAGAAAAGGGCGCATACATCGACAGCTTTTCATCAGGAAAGAACAATGTGACACGCCATGCCAATATTTTTGCAATTCTCTTTGGTTTTGCAGATGATGCGCGCAAAGAACTTCTGATGAAAAATGTGATCGAGAATGATGAGATCCCGCAGATCACAACTCCGTACTTCAAGTTCTATGAGCTTGAGGCCATGTGCGCAATGGGACGTTTTGATGACGTGAAGAAGATGATGGAGAACTACTGGGGCGGCATGCTCGCACAGGGAGCTGTTACATTCTGGGAGGAGTTTGATCCGGAGAAGAATCCGGAGGAACAGTATGAGATGTACGGAGATCCTTTTGGAAAGAGCTTCTGCCATGCATGGGCTGCAAGCCCGATTTATCTTCTTGGTAGATATTTTGCAGGCATCCAGCTTACAGATATCGCATATAAGACCTTCACTGTAAAGCCTGAGACAGAGACTTTTGAGATCATGGACTGCACTTTCCCTGTAAAAGGCGGCCTGGTTCATGTACAGTGGATGAGAAGACTCTGACAGTAGAGAGCAGCGTTTCCGGTGGAATTCTGATCTATGGTGGAAAAGAATATGCACTGGAGCCAGGAAAAATGGTTCAGACCACAAAATAATACTGTTTTTACGCAAAATCTTTATGGACATAGATAGTAAGGCTGTTATAATAAAGATACACTGATGTGACGGAAAAAGCAGCCGGTATGGCGGCGCGGACAAAGAGATCACCGGAGTGATGAACCCCGGAATATTGCGAAAACAGGAGGAAATTAAAATGGGAGCGATCAAAATTCCATCAGCGGACCTGCTGAAAAAAATTTACGGAGAAACAGAAGAGAGCAGTGCACGTTTTACAAGCCTGGCAGAGAACTTTGAAAAAAAGTATCATCATGACAACGCAGAATTCTTCACTGCACCAGGACGTACGGAGATCATCGGAAACCATGTTGACCATAACGGCGGACAGATCATTGCTGCAAGTATCGACCTTGATACTATTGGTGCTGCATGCCCTAACGGAACCAATGTGATCCATATGGTAAGTGAAGGATACAAACAGGAAGTTGTTGTAGAACTTGACAAGCTCAGCACAGAGAGATACACAAAGGGAACAGATGCACTTGTTGCAGGTATCATGGAATATATGCAGAAAAAAGGTTATGCAACAGGCGGTTTTGATGCTTATGTTTCCACTAAGGTTATTGCAGCAGCCGGCGTCAGCTCTTCCGCATCTTTTGAGATGCTTGTTTGTGCTATCACCAATCATTTCTTTAATGAGGGAAAACTGGAGTATGGTGAGTACGCAAGAGCAGGACAGTACGCAGAGAATGTATACTGGAAAAAAGCTTCCGGCCTGATGGATCAGATGGCATGTGCAGCCGGCGGCCCGATCCTTCTTGACTTCTCAGACAAAGAGAATATCAGCTGTGAGAAGATCGCTTTTTCCTTCGAGGATATGGGCTACAGACTTGTGATCGTAAATACAGGTAAAGGTCATGCAGACCTCAGCGAGGAATATTCTTCCATTCCTATGGAGATGCGTGAAGCTGCAAATGCTATGGGTGTAGACCTTCTCTGCGAGTCCACCATGGAGAATCTTCTTGCTCATGTTAAGGATATCCCGAATGACCGTGCTGTTCTCCGTGCTATGCACTTCTATGAAGAAAACAGACGTGTTGCAGATGCTGTAAAAGCTGTTGAGAACAAAGATGGAGAGGGATTCTTACGTCTTCTCGAGGAATCTGGAAATTCTTCCTGGGAGTGGCTGCAGAACTGCTATTCTCTCCAGAACTGCAAGGAGCAGAAGATCACATTAAGCCTTGCACTTACAAAACTTTTCCTGAATAAGATCGGTGCAGGCATCTGCAGAGTCCACGGCGGCGGTTTTGCCGGTGTTATCATGTGCGTACTGCCGATCAAAGACACAGACGCTTATGTGGATTATATGGCTGAATATGTTGGACGTGAGAATGTTTATCCAATGAATATCCGCAGCACAGGAGCTGTACATATCGGATAATACGGATCATCAGATAAAACATGTCATATGGGTTGGGTAATGCATCGATACATATCAGATGATCAGAACACAGATAAACAGGTATAATAGATAAATTTCTACGTTAAAAAGGCGGCCGGAACATGGAATGATAGCTTTTGCATTTGCATCAGGCAATCCATGAAGGGCCGCTTTTTCTGACGGATGCTTCCGATTTTTTAATCAAAATTTTATGGTTTGTTTCTGAATGGATATGGCAGAGTATGGTATAATGGGGAAAAATTATGATCATATATATACATGAAGATTGAAGAAGCTGTATATAACGGCCTGATTTGTGTATATCACGATATTATACTTTGTAAAGAGAGGTTAAACGGATAAATATGAGCAGAAGAGAATTTCTGGAGATTTTGAGAGGGCAGTTGTCCGGGCAGATGGCACAGGGAAAGGCTGCGGCGCATGTACGGTATTATGAAGATTATATCCAGTCTCAGGTCCGAAGTGGACGAAGTGAATCGGATGTCCTGGCAGAGCTGGGGGATCCCAGGCTGATCGCCAAGACTTTGATCGATACAGACGACAGTGCAGAGGTTTATGATGAGTCCGGTTATTCTGAAGAGAGCTATGGCGCAGATGATTATGCGGATAATGGGACAGAGGATGGCACCGGAAAGGTCAGAAGCTTTAAACTGGATCTGAGCACCTGGTATGGAAAGGCGATCGTGATCGCCATTGCAGCGCTAATTGTGATATTTTTAACAACTGTTTTGGTGGCAGTTGCTCCATTTTTGATAATTTTTGGTATAGTTTTGTATTTAATATCCTGGTATAGGAAGAAAAAAGCATAATTGTTCTACAATAGATGCGAAATAAAGATAATTCTGTGTAGCGAAATGGCCTGATTGTGAAAAAAGTGTTTATAGAATTTGCATAAAAAATGCTTATTTAGTCTTGATTTATAGTGAATTTTACTGTATAATCTAGATTAACAAGTTGAGATCGTGTCTGTTTTGTATAAAAACAGATGATGCCATTGAGAAGAGAGAACGGCAGAAGATATACATCGAAGGATGTGTTATTTTCTGCCGATTTTTTTATCTGTTTTTTAGAAAAAGGTGATCAAAATGGATTGCCTTATTGGAGTACGACAAATTGTATAAAATAGATAAAAAAACGATTATTATCAAATTATAATTGTCTAAAATAAATAAAGAAATATCGAAAAATAACAAAATAACTGTTGATTATATGTAATAAATATGTTATCATTTGGTAAAAAAGTTGGTAAAGATAACAAACGTGCAAATACAAAGGAGGGTAGTGAGAGGGCATTTTTGACAGCAGAGCGTAAATGAGTGTTTTGCTTAATGTATTGGGGTAATTGCTGGAAGATATAACGGAAGTGTTTTTCAGCAAAATGTGTAATGAGCAACATGATCAGCACTGTCAGGGGGGACAGAGGTATCGTGATGATGCAGCTGATCGGTAGTACGTAAATTTATGAAAAGCAGGTGATATACAATGAAAAGTAAAAAATCTTTTTTCAGGACAGTTGAGCCTTATCTCTATCTGGTTCCTGTAATGATCCTTTTTATACTGTTTGTATTCTGGCCGTTCGTCAAGACAATCCAGTTAAGCTTTGCCAGAACCACACCTCTTGGTCAGGTGGCACAGTATGTAGGACTTGACAACTATACGAATATTTTCACAGATGGAACGTTCCTTAACAGCTTGGTGGCAACCCTGAAGTTTTCTGTTATGCGAGTTATTCTTTCTATTGCAATCGGTTTTGTACTTGCGATCATCAGTACAGAGAAGATCAAAGCGAAAGGATTTTTCCGTACTGTGTATGCACTGCCTATGGCTATTTCAGCAGCAGCAGCGTCAGTAGTGTTCATGTTCATTTTCCATAGTTCTCTTGGTATCCTGAACAAGGCTCTGGGAACTCATATCGGATGGCTGACAGATAAGAAATATGCACTGATCGCAGTTACGATCGTTAGTGTATGGATGGCAATCGGTATGAACTTCATTTATCTTACAGCAGCGATCCAGAGTGTACCGGCTGAGCTTTATGAGAGCGTTGCTCTGGATGGAGCGAACTTCTTTCAGAAACATCGTCATGTAACGATTCCGTCAATCTCTCCGACACTGTTCTTCCTTCTTATCATCAATGTTATCAACTCCGTACAGGCGTATGCAGAGTTCAAGATGATGACCCAGGGCGGACCGGCAGAGAGTACCAACGTTATCGTGTATGAGATTTACCAGGAGGCATTTATCAACAGCCGTTTCGGTGTGGCCTGTTCAGAATCCGTAATTCTGTTTGTTATTTTGATCATCCTGACTGCACTGCAGTTTAGACTGGAAAAGAAGGTGACCTACTGATGAAAGAAAAACCATATGTAAAAGTGGCGATGTATGCGCTGAATATTATTTTTGCAATTATTATTATTGTTCCTGTTGTATACTGTTTCAATGTTAGTATGATGGATCTGAAGGAAATCTACGGCGGAAAGTTCTGGCCGTCCCATCTGACCATCGAGAACTACACAAGAGCATTCCAGCTGGCACCGTTCTTTACCTTCATTAAGAACTCACTGATCGTATCCGGTGTTATCACATTTGCTCAGGTTGTCACAGGTGCTCTTGCAGCATATGCTTTTGCAATGATGGAGTTCAAAGGCAAAAAAGTCCTGTTCTACATTATGCTGGCAACCATGATGATCCCGAGCCAGGCGATCATCATCGCAAACTATCTGACTATTGCTGACTGGGGTATCCGTAATACATACGCAGCGCTGATCCTTCCTAATGCAGCAGCAGCTTTTGCAGTATTCAACATGCGTCAGGCATTCCTGACACTGCCGAAGGAGATCCATGAGGCGGCAGAGATTGACGGATGTACAAATTTCAAGTTCTTATATATCATCGGTGTTCCACTTATTAAACCATCACTGGGTGCTCTGATCATCTATGTATTCCTTCAGAGCTGGAACTACTATCTGTGGCCACTGCTTGTAACAGACAGTGTAAATATGAGAACTGTTCAGATCGGTCTTGGTATGCTTCAGGGTGCTGAGGCAACAGACTTCCGACCGGTCATGGCTGGCGCTATGGTTATCCTGATCCCGTCAATCCTTGTATTTATCATTGGTCAGAAGCAGATGATCAGTGGTCTGACAGCAGGTGCTGTTAAGGGTTGATCCGATCACATAAGAGCAAGTAGCAAAAATGTTAATTTGTCCGACCTGTATTGGGGCGAGTCGGACCATTATAAAAGGAGGGTTTCTATATGAAAAACAAAAAATGGATGGCGATTCTTTTAGGAGGAATCATGGCTGCATCTCTGGCAGCTCCGTGCTCAGTAAGTGCAGCTGAGAAAACAACACTTACATTCTGGCATGCAATGGGCGGCACAAACGGTGAGGTGCTTCAGCAGATCGTGGATGATTTCAACGCATCCCAGGATGAGATCGAGGTTAAAGCTGAGTATCAGGGAACCTATGATGATACCATCACAAAACTGAAAGCTGCTATGCAGAGTGATTCCGGACTTCCGGATGTCTGCCAGATGTATGACGTAGGAACAAAGTTCATGTATGACAGTGGTGCCGTCATTCCTGTAGAAGACAAATTTGAGAGCACAGGCTATGATAAGAGCTCTGTTATGGAAGTTATCAGCAGCTACTATACCGTAGACGGCAAGCAGTATGCAATGCCATTTAACGTATCCACACCTATGCTGTATTACAACAAAGATGTATTTGAGGCAGCAGGTCTTGATCCGGAAACTCCTCCGACAACTTATGATGAGGTTCTTGAGGATGCCAAGAAGATCGTAGACAGCGGAGCAGCTCCGGTTGGTTATTCACAGGCTATTTACGGATGGTTCTTTGAGCAGCAGCTTGCAGGACTTGGTGTAACATACGGAAACAATGACAATGGACGTAAAGAGGCAGTTACAGCTGTTGATTTTGATTCCAACGGTGGCGGTCTGAAAGTATTCGATATGTGGAAAAAACTGTATGATTCCGGATGCTTCGAAGATTACGGAACAACAACAGCAGATACTCAGACAGCGTTCTTCTCCGGACAGGTTGGTATGATCATCGAGTCTACTGCTATCCTGAAAAACGCAGTTGATTCTTCTCCGTTCGAAGTTGGTACAGGATATCTTCCGAGAATCGAGCAGAATGATGAAGGCGGCGTTATCATCGGTGGTGGATCCCTGTGGCTTACAGATACAGGCAACGAAGCTAACGAAGATGCAGGATGGAAATTCATCGAGTATATCACAACTCCTGATGTACAGGCTAAATGGTCCATGGGTACAGGATACTTTGCAATCAACGAGAAAGCCTATGAGACAGATGATATGAAGGCTTATCTCAAAGAAAATCCGAACTTCGAGACAGCTATCAACCAGCTGAAGGATTCTCCTGTAAACTGCAATACAGCAGGTGTTCTCTCCGGCGTACAGACAGAAGCCCGTCTTACATTCAACGAGATCATGCCGCAGGTATATGATGGCAAGCTCACAACTCAGGATGCTGTTGATCAGCTTGCAGCTTCTGTAAACAAAGCGATCGAGAACTATAACGAGTCTATTAAATAATCAGAATGCCCTCTGATCAGTAGATAGAACAACAGATAGGGATACCGCCGCCGGGCGCCGGTATCCCTGCTGTTTTACATGCTGTGAGACTACAGATAATGTATATCCGGGGCACAGGATCATATGAAAAACTGTGTAGTGAGACGGATGGAGTGAGTCCGGCTGACTAGACAGCTTTCGGGTGGAGGGAGTGTGGCCTGCGGCGTTCGTGCAGGGAAAAATGGAAGGATGTGTTATTGACGTTATCACCGGCAGAAAATAATGATACAACAGGAAAGGGGCAAATTTATGGGCGGAATTTTCGGAGCATGTAATGCGATATCGGATTATTTGCACACTTTAAATATGGGATCGACGCTGTTTCGGCTGATCCTTGCGATGTTTCTTGGATGTCTGATCGGTATTGACCGTGGAATGAAGAAGCGTGTGGCAGGTGTAAAAACACATATGATCGTCTGTATGGGGGCAACTCTGGTTATGATGACGGGCGATTTTATCCATGTATATTCTAATGGGGCAGGAATCGGAGATACTGCACGACTTGGCGCACAGGTTGTCAGCGGGATTGGTTTTCTTGGAGTGGGAACGATTATCGTGACCGGGCAGAGACATGTTTCAGTCTTACGACGCGGCCAGCCTCTGGACATCCGCATGTATCGGACTGGCTGTGGGGATCGGCTTTTACAGCGGTGCGATCTTTACTACGCTGGGACTTATTCTGGTGTTCAAATATGCGAAATATATAGAGGTTTATGTGGAAGAGCATTCCAATACCTATGACGTATATATGGAGTTTGAAAATGAAGACAAGATGAGTATGGTCATAAAGAAGCTCCGGGAAGAGGACATCATGATCTCCAACGTAGTTATCATCAAAAAGAGATCCAAAACACAGAGTGTGGTGATCCAGGCAACAATGGAGGCTGCCAAATGGAAAGCACGCCATACTGTATTTCGTGAGGTAAGACAGCAGGAAGGAGTTATTTCTGTGGAGGAAATATGATCGGGAATCGGGAATACAATGAAACTTATCATGTTTTTGAGAAAGTTAAGAGCATGTTAAAGAAAAAACGATGTATTTTACGAAAAATGCACTTGAAATATGAAGAATAGTCTGATACAATGAATACAAAGTGAAGAAGGAATCTGATTCAGCTTGCTGAATACAGAGAAT
>ENA-OQCN01000317-OQCN01000317.1-human-gut-metagenome-genome-assembly--contig:-NODE-317-length-25689-cov-2.065214_pt1 | contig 25689 bp, 37 predicted proteins | sample MGYA00242497_ERZ504576 | MGnify/ENA primary metagenome ERZ504576 (study PRJEB26092, sample SAMD00036296) | human gut metagenome | host: Homo sapiens | study: EMG produced TPA metagenomics assembly of... | reverse complement strand
CTCTGTTAGTAGAGGTTCGAGTCCTCTATCCGTAGTTATGGATGCCCGGGTACTTCATTAAGAAGTATCCGGTTTTTCGTTATAGAAAAAAATCAAAAATACCTATTGACTTTTTTGAAAAAATTGGTATAATAGTATTTGTTCGCTGAACAATGTAGAACATCACACTGATGCGGATTGGTGTAATGGCAGCACAGCAGACTCTGACTCTGTTAGTAGAGGTTCGAGTCCTCTATCCGTAGTTCTTGGCAGGGGCGCCGGATACTTTTTAGAAGGTGTCCGGTTACTTTTAAAAATTGTATACATCGGAGTGTGGCTCAGCTTGGTAGAGCGCTACGTTCGGGACGTAGAGGTCGCGTGTTCGAATCACGTCACTCCGATTTTACCCCCATTTTATGGGGGTTTTTCATTTTTTAGGTGTTGAAAAAGTTGGTTGGCTTTGGTTGGGATTATCCAGTGTGTGCCAGATTCTTAAATTTGGCATTTCGCTCTTGGATAATCTTTTTCTTTTCGGCAAGGTTTGAAGTGTCATAGGTATAATACTTCTCGTTGACCTCGGTAGTATGTCCTAACATACTTGCGACCACTGATTTTGGTGTGCCTTTAGCTTGTAAGTCGGAACTGGTTGTTTTCCGTAGCTTAGTGATACCACCACCGTTTAATTTGTTTTCCCGGCATAACCGTGTCATGCAGTCAGTTATGTTTCTTGCATGGGTATAACTTCCATTGCCATCCGTGAAAATCCATTCACATAAAATTCCATGTTCTTCTTGTACTCGCTTGATGCGTGCCAATAAGTGATTAATCTGTCCGTCAACCGGATAGGCTCTTGATTTCTTGGTTTTAGTCTTACCAACAGAAAATTCATTTTTTAACCGATTGTGTTTTGCAGATTTATTGATACTGATGCAGATATCATTGATATCAGACCATTTCAAGGTTGATAGCTCACTAACCCTCATACCCGTGTACATTGCTAATTCTATGGCATAAGGCGGCATATATAAAGGGTTCTCCCTATAATATCCATGCAAGGCTTTTAAGATAATAGCAAGTTCAGTATCGGTATAGTATTTATCGCAGTCAGATACTTCAATTTCTCCACAATGTTTTGTAAAGTCCTTAGGCTCAAGAAATTCCACTGGATTATCTGTGATAATTTTTTCAATTCTTGCGTATCTAATCACGTTTTTTATATAGCTGAAAAACTTACGTGTGGTTTCTTTGCACAATTCAAGTCGCTTGATGGTTTCCAACATAAAAAACTTTTTATTGTGTTCTCATTAATCTGATTAATAGGCATCTCAGCAAAGTCTGTACCAACAAAGAAACGTTTGCAGTCAGTATTAACTTATAGATTGAGTTATCGTCTAATTCTAAATCCTTAATACTTCGCCACATGTAATAGACTTCTAGGAAAGTAGGGCAAGTCTTTTCCTGCTTTTTTCGGGATTCCTCAATGACATAATACTCTATGATTTTACTATTCAATTTTTCCTCGTTGACACTCTCAATCTGCTTTCCCTTTGGCGGTTCAACCCCCTCTTTTGGTAAATAGCTGTACCACTTACCATTTTTTCCTTGCCAGTAGTTATACATTTTTTTGTGTAAATCAAGAACTTGTTTTTTATTCATATCAACCTGTTCTTGTATATCCGTTAGCGAAAGTATACCAGTTTTTAATTCTTGATACAATATCTTTATTGAATCTGCTCTCGACATAATGGCTTTCTCATATTGCAGGATTTCAAGGGCGTTCAGTTTAGCCAGTACAATCACGCCCCTTTTTAATTTTCAGATATGTAACACTGCTGTCTTTAAGGGGTGAGCCGTTTGTAATGATAGATTTTGTATCATACACCTGTCTGGTATATTCTTTCTGAAAGACGACATTCTCTTGTGTTAAATCCTGTAGAATATCATCTGTAAGCATTAACTTTTGTTCAATTGGCATTTTAAGGTTTTGAGATTTGAAAAATGCCTTTTTTTTGTGTTCCTTTAACTCTAGGTCTTTACCAAAATATTTGCTTAAATAACGTCCTCTGTTCTCCATGCTGTCTACATCAATGCGGTTTATTTTGATAAATCCATACGTCCATAAATCTTGTAGTTTTTCCTTTGCCACAAACGGAAAATCAAAGAAAATAACATGGTAGTGGATTGCTCCACGTTTCTGTTTCTCCCACGTTGCAATATATTTCAATGTCTGGACTTTGGTTTGATACAGATAGTAATTTAATCGTTGTATAAAATACTTAAATTCCTTGTTGGTTATAGTGATGTCTTGAATATTCTCTCGGAATGTCAGCGTTAAAAATTTGGTCTTGTTATCAAAATTGCAGTCAACAATACGGGCAATCTCCCAACGGGTTTGCTCATAGTGTTTTTGCTTGCGCTTTAAACTGTCATATTGCTTATGAGCCGACATTTCATCAAATACTTTACGTTTATGTGCTTGTGTATTACTTGTTTTTGAATCTGAATTTGAATGGCTGTAAATTGGAGTTTCATAGAAATACACTTCTTTCGTAGTAGGAGTTTCAATGATTTTCGTATTGTATACAAAACATTGTTTTGCTTTGCCCACGAAATTCACCTCGTATCCTATTTTGTATGTGCTTGTTTCTACTCCGATTTTTCGGAAGATGTTGTTTTATATATCAAGTAAAGATAGAACGATATCTGTTTCCTTAAATGGTGCAGATAGTCAGCACCTTATGACGTTGTCCGGCACTGACTATCTGCCCCCTTTAGGGAACTATTTTGTTCCGGCTTTTCTGATATTGGCAGCTTCTGCTTTGACGGATAAGCGTCCATTATAAAGACTCGCCCATGTATGTAGTCCCTCAAATGAAACGGTCACTTGTCCTCTTTGCTCCAATTCTTCATTAGACACAAGCTGATTGGCATTTTTAACGCCAACTTTGATTTTCTCAAATTTCAGCTTTGGAAAAAGAACAGTGTAGTAGAAGCCTAGTTTCTCTTTGGTGTTGTAGTCAATCCATTCAGATACTTCGACTAATTGAAATTGTTCCTCCAGTTTGTCCGGGTTTAAAATGAAATCAGTTCCTCTAATCAATAAATATGACCTCCTTAAAATATTTGATTATCTGATATTCAGATATTTATTATAATACAGCACAGAATAAGCGATGTCAAGAGAAATATCTTAATATCCGATAAAAAGATTGACAGAGTGAAAACATTGAAATATAATGAGCATAAACAAGGAGGATTGCGATGAATAAAATAAAAGAATTGAGAAAAGAAAATAACATCACAGTTGCGGAATTGGCAAAAGAGTTGGGAATTTCACAAAGTATGCTGACTAACTATGAAAATGGGAATGGAACTCCAAGGGATGATTCTATATGGGATAGGTTATCACAACTGTTTGGCGTAAGCAAAAGTCATGTTATGGGATTGACTACAGATATTGATGTGGTTCACAGAAAGAAAAAATTTAAAGCGGTTGTGGATATGTCAGAACCCATATCAATACAAGTGGAAAATCAAACAGACATTGATATCTTGACTAAGTTGGACCTACTGGATGATGAAGATACAAACAAGGTATTAGACTTATTAACAATCTTCTTACTATAAAGAAATATGAGGGAATTGAAGATAGTCCAATCGAATATGTGACGAAATAGCAGAAGTAATCTAAGGCGTCCACTTGCCCAGCCGACCCGCCGCCCTGTTAGGAACCGTCGCTCTGGGCATCCTTCGGAACGTTGGTTTTTGAAAGAACACGAACAAGAAAGAACTAGATGTGGAAAGTATACAGAGAATAGCAGACAGCACGATTGCGAAAGTGTTGTCTGTTATTCTTTTTCTTAGTCATATTCAAAAACAACGGTTTTAAAGGGTTTCTCTCCATAACGAATCAGCCATGCAGAATAATAGAGATTGATTTCAAGGGTAGTAGGAGTGCCGTTAATCTTGTTGTGTTCTGTTTCGATTTTACGAATAGTCTCATCAATTCCCCAATATTTGTAAACAATAACAGTTAGCTCCGTGTCTCGTGTGCCTTGATTACTGAATGACATGCTGTTACGGACATGGTAATCGGGCAGACTGATGTAATAGCAGATTCCGGCAATTAGACAGAACAATAAAAATGTAGTTATGACTTTTATTTTCATGTGTATGCACCTCTCTTTCTTAAATCCCTAAGGGGATAACTATATAGTACCTCGCTGTATAGTGAATTACTACATAAAGATTTATTAAATATACTTTGTGTAGGGGTGATGTATATGAATTATGGACATTTAGAATTAAGGATAGAAGAACTGTTGAAAGAACGGGATATCAGTAAGAATACCATTTGCAAAGAGTTGGATATTCCGAGGTCAAATTTTAACAGATATTGCAGAAATGAATTTCAAAGGCTGGATGCAAATTTGATTTGTAAGTTATGTGATTATTTTGATTGTGAAGTTGGCGAATTGATTTGTTATGTAAAAGAATAACGAGCTGTTGCTGTTATTGGCATGGAATGGATAAAAGGGTATGCGGAGGTGTGAAAGTCTCTCATACCTTTTTACTTGTGTATTTTATAAAATCGAATTATACTGTGAGTAGTGAAAGTTAAGCAAATAGAATTTGTAAATCTGGACAAATCCGATTTATTATATGAAAGGAAATTATATTATGAAAATTGATGTATGTTCAAAGAAAGAACAGGATTATATTATTGAAAGACTGGTGGAATATAATCTATCTCAGGTTGAGGCTAAACAGAAAGAAAATTTCATAGATTTAAGCAAGAAAATCGGTAAGGATGATAAGATTGTTGCTGGTATTGTAGCAAGGATGTATTGTTGGAATGTAGTTTATGTTGATACATTGTGGGTCGATTCTAGTTATAGAGGGAAAAAACTTGGTAGCTTACTTTTAGAAGAAGTTGAAAATGATGCTAAATCAAAAGGTGCTAAACTTATTCATCTTGATACATTTGATTTTCAAGCCAAAGAATTTTATGAGAAGCAAGGGTATATTGTATTTGGTATATTAGAAAATTGTCCAGAAAAGCATTATAGATATTATTTGAAAAAAGTCTTATAGTTCTTAAATCAAACTTTTGGTCAATATATAAAACTCGACAACTTCCAGTTTGTCAAAATTAAGTACATAATCTTGCTTGGCACAATGGCGGAAATTAGCCACAGGGAACACCTATGGCTAGTGTTTTTTAGCTAATCTATTGAATTTAATAAACTTTTAGAACAAACGGATATACAAGTTTTCCTTTCTGACCGTTTAGGTCGCTTGTTTATATTTGTCATTGGTTGGCTTTTGGTTGGGATTCTTAAATACCCCTTACAAAGCCCGTAAATACGTTGTTCGTTGACCGTAGAGGTCGCGTGTTCGAATCACGTCACTCCGATTGAATGATACAGTATCTGATATGGGTACTGTATTTTTTTATGTCAAAGAGTGTAATTCTTGGTATTTGTAAAAACGTCAGCGATATATGGTTTATAGATGCTTTAATTGCTATAGCTTAAAGCTATAGCAACACACAAGTTATATGTATTATACAAATCCTCCAAATCATGCTACTCTATATCCAGACAAAAACAACAGGAAGAAAAGCACAGGAGGATATAGAAAATGAGCAAATACCAGACACCATACAGATATGATTTTGTGGGAAGTTTTTTAAGACCACAGGAAGTAAAACAGGCAAAAGCAGATTACAGTGAAGGAAAGATCACAAAAGAAGAATGTGATGCTATTGTTGATAAGGCAGTCACAGAAGTAGTTGCAAAGCAGAAAGAGTTGGGATTCCACATCATTACAGACGGAGAATTCCGAAGAACTTACTGGCATCTGGACTTCATGTGGGGATTTGAAGGCGTTGGTCATGAGCAGACAGGAGCAGGTGTCCAGTTCAATGCAGAGATGGCAGCAGTAGAAGATACTTACCTGACAGGAAAAGTAAAGGCAAAAGCACATCCATTTGTAGAAGGATTCAAATTCTTAAAACAGTTTGAAGATGAAAATACAGTTGCAAAATATACGATTCCGGCACCGGCGCAGATGTTCCAGCAGATGATCGTTCCGGCAAATTTTGAAAATACAAGAAAATATTATGCAACAAATGAAGAACTGATTCGGGATATCGGGAAGGCTTATCAGGAAGTCATTAAGCAGTTTTACGAGGCAGGATGTCGCAACCTTCAGCTGGATGACTGTACATGGGGAGCAATCGTAGGAGATGCCGCAAAACAGAGATACAAGAGCTTGGGACAGGATCTGGATGAAGTAAAAGGACAGCTGCTGGAAGTAAATAATCTTGCATTGGAAGGAAAACCAGAGGATATGGTGATCACTTCACATATCTGCAGAGGCAACTATCACTCTACATTCTTCACAAGCGGCCCATATGATTCTGTAGCAGACTATGTATTTGCAAAGGAAAATGTAGATGCATTATTTCTGGAGTATGATGATGCAAGATCCGGTGGATTTGCACCGCTTGCAAAAGTTTCAGAGGATAAGAAAGTTGTTCTGGGACTGATCACAACCAAGTCACCGGAGCTTGAAGACAAAGAAACCGTGATCAAAAGAATCCATGAAGCAGAAAAGTATATTCCGCTTGAGAGATTGTATTTAAGCCCGCAGTGTGGATTTGCATCCTGCGAAATCGGTAATAAACTGACAGAAGAAGAGCAGTGGGAAAAATTAAAACTGGTAAAGAGATCGCTGAAGAAGTGTGGAAGGACGCATAAGATAATACATAATAAAAAATAAAGAATCAGAAAAATGGTTTGTGAGAAAAAAGTCGTGATGAATGTCACGGCTTTTTGCATACCAAAGTATGCAAGAGAAGTTGCCAGTGGCAAGTTCTCTGTATAAAATCATACATTGTCAAAAATATGTCTGTAGGCACTATGCACAAAAAAACATTAGTGATATACTGAAACCAATACAAAATACACAAAGAGGAGGAATATGGATGTTAGATGCATCATACTACGAAAAAGCGGATGAAATTATCGCACAGTACAGCTGTGAAGAGAGGTCTCTGATACCGATCGTTCAGGGAATTCAGGAAGAATACCGTTATCTTCCGCCGGAACTTTTGACATATGTTGCCGGAAAGCTGGGGATTTCGGAAGCAAAAGCGTACAGTGTAGCGAGCTTTTATGAGAATTTCTCATTTGAAGCAAAAGGAAAGTATGTCATTAAGGTATGTGACGGAACGGCCTGTCATGTAAGAAAATCCGTGCCGATCCTGGAAAGCCTGTACAAAGAACTTGGGCTTGGAAAGAAAAAAGCACACGACAGATGATCAGTTATTTACCGTAGAGACGGTATCATGCCTGGGCGCATGCGGACTTGCGCCGGCAGTTATGGTAAATGACGAGGTCCATCCAAAGATGACACCGGAGAAGATGAGCGAACTGATCGGAAAGCTGCGAGGTGAAGAACAGGTATGAGAATAGAGAACAGATTACAGCTTCAGCTGTGGAGAGAAGAATGTAAGGAAAAGCATCAGAAAGAAAAGTGCCGGATTCTGGTATGTGGTGGAACCGGATGTCTGGCAGGGGGATCGGATAAGATTTATGCACGTTTTAAAGAAATGTCGGAAGGTATGGATCATGTCACGGTTAAAATCGGAGAAGAGATTGCACATCCGGGAGTAAAGATGAGCGGGTGTCATGGATTCTGTGAGATGGGCCCATTAGTAAGAATTGAACCATACAATTACCTGTATCTGAAAGTAAAATTAGAAGACTGCGAGGAAATTTTTGAAAAGACGATCCTGCGCGGAGAACCGGTAGAACGGCTGATGTATCATGATGATCACAAAGTATATGAGACACAGGAAGAGATTCCGTTCTATGCCGAGCAGACACGACTGGTCCTGAAAAACTGTGGACATATCGATGCGGAACATATCGAGGAAGCAATTGCAGCCGGTGCATATGAATCATTTGAAAAAGCGGTGTTCGAGATGACGCCGGAGGCTGTTATAAAGAGCGTATTAGATTCCGGACTCCGGGGACGCGGGGGTGCAGGATTCCCGACCGGAAGAAAATGGTCACAGGTAGCTGGACAGAAAGAAAAAGTCAGATATGTTGTCTGTAACGGTGATGAAGGAGATCCGGGAGCGTTCATGGACAGAAGTGTGATGGAAGGTGACCCGCACCGTATGATCGAAGGCATGATGATTGCAGCCTATGCAGTACAGGCACATGAGGGATACATTTATGTAAGGGCAGAATACCCGCTGGCAGTCAGAAGACTGAAGATTGCGATTGAACAGGCAGAAGAGAAAGGACTGCTCGGAGATAATATACTGGGAACCGGATTCAGTTTCCATCTTCATATTAACAGAGGTGCGGGAGCATTTGTCTGTGGCGAAGGTTCGGCTCTTACGGCATCTATTGAAGGAAAGAGAGGAATGCCGAGAGTAAAACCGCCTAGAACTGTAGAACAGGGACTGTGGGCGAAACCGACTGTATTAAATAACGTAGAGACATATGCGAATGTCCCGATGATCATCAAAAACGGTGCAGACTGGTTTTGCAGGATCGGTACGAAAGAAGTCCGGGAACAAAAGCATTTGCCCTGACGGGAAATGTAAAGAACACAGGACTGATCGAAGTACCGATGGGAATTACGCTCCGGGAGATTATCTTTGATATCGGCGGCGGAATTAAGAATAATAAGAAATTCAAAGCCGTTCAGATCGGAGGCCCGTCCGGAGGCTGTCTGGTCGAGTCACAGCTTGACAGTAAGATGGATTTTGATTCACTGACAAAGATCGGTGCAATGATCGGCTCGGGCGGCCTGGTAGTTATGGATGAAGACACTTGTATGGTAGAGGTGGCCAGATTCTTCATGAATTTTACACAGAGAGAAAGCTGTGGAAAATGTGTGCCATGCCGGGAAGGAACCAAACGTATGCTGGAAATTCTGGAACGGATTGTAGAGGGCAATGGAAAGCTGAGTGATCTGGATGAACTGGAAGAACTGGCAGATATGATCGAAAGCACGGCACTGTGCGGACTTGGAAAGAGTGCACCAAAGCCGGTTATCAGTACGATCCATGCATTCAGAGAGGAATACGAAGAGCATATCTTAAAGAAACACTGCAAAGCAGGCGTCTGTTCAAATCTCCGTACATATAAGATTGATCTGGAAAAATGTAAAGGCTGCTCGAAATGTGCAAGAAAACTGCCCGGTGAATGCGATCACAGGCAAGATCAAGACACCATTGTGATAGACAATGAGAAATGTATCAAGTGCGGTACCTGTAAAGATAACTGTGCATTTGGTGCAATCTATACGGAATAGGAGGGGATATTATGGGAATCATGACAATCGATGGGCAGCGTGTGGAATTCACGGACGAACCGAATGTGCTGTCTGTGATCAGAAAGGCCGGAATTGATATTCCAACATTGTGCTATCACTCAGAATTATCGATTTACGGAGCCTGCCGTCTGTGTACGGTGGAAAATGAGAGAGGAAAGACATTTGCCTCCTGTTCGGAAAAACCAAGAGACGGAATGGTGATCTATACAAATACGCCTAGACTTATGCATTATAGAAAGCTGATCCTGGAGTTACTGCTTGCGGCACATTGCAGAGACTGTACAACTTGTATCAAAAGCGGGGAATGTCACCTTCAGGAACTGGCACATAGACTCGGTGTACACGAAGTGCGATTTGAAAATGTCAGGGAAATGCAGCCGATCGATACCAGTTCTCCGGCCATTATAAGAGATCCGAATAAATGTATCTTATGCGGAGACTGCGTACGTATGTGTGACAATATCCAGAATATCAATGCCATTGACTTTGCTTATCGTGGAACCGATGCACTGGTAACACCTGCATTTAATAAGAAGATAGCAGAGACAGATGTGTAGGCTGCGGACAATGCAGAGTTGTCTGTCCGACAGGTGCGATCAGTATTCATACGAATATTGATCCGGTATGGGAAGCGCTGGCAGATAAGAATACGAAGGTGATCGCACAGATCGCACCGGCAGTACGTGTGGCAGTCGGCGATCAGTTTGGCTATGCAAAGGGTGAAAATGTCATGGGCAACTGGTAGGTGTTCTGCACCGGCTGGGATTCGATGAAGTATATGATACATCTTACGGAGCAGACCTTACTGTAATAGAGGAGTCAAAAGAATTTATCGAAAGATTCACAGCAGGAGAAAAGCTGCCGTTATTTACATCCTGTTGTCCGGCATGGGTCAAACACTGCGAGACCAAATATCCGGAACTGGCAGAAAACTTATCGACCTGCAGATCTCCGCAGCAGATGTTCGGAGCTGTAGTGCGGGAGTACTATAAGGATCCGGAAAAGAATGAAGGAAAGAGACTGGTATCCGTATCGATCATGCCGTGTACGGCAAAGAAAGAAGAAATCCTGCGTCCGGAGTCTATGACAAATGGAAAACAGGACGTAGACTATGTACTGACAACCACAGAGATCATCCGAATGATCAAAAATCCGGTATTGTATTCGATAAAGTAGAGATTGAAGCAGCGGATGTACCATTTGGAATTGGATCAGGAAGTGGTGTGATATTCGGTGTGACAGGCGGTGTGACAGAAGCAGTTCTTAGAAGATTACAGCAGGGGCATAACCGTGTGGACATGGAAGCAATTAAGACAAGCGGTGTCCGTGGTGATGAAGGTATCAAAGAACTGACGTATAATTATAACGGACGGGAAATCAAAGCTGCCGTTGTAAGTGGACTTGCCAATGCAGATAAAGTAATAGAGCGGATTAAAAATAACGAGGTACATTATGATTTTGTAGAAGTGATGGCATGCAGAGGAGGCTGCATCATGGGCGGCGGACAGCCGGTCAATGCAGGCCCTAGAACGAAGAGGGCCAGAATGAAGGGGCTGTATGATACAGATGTCAATACACAGATCAAGAAATCAAATGAAAATCCGATGATCCTGTCACTTTATGACTCCTTGCTGAAAGGAAAAGAACACGAATTACTTCACCGGAACTTACGAAATAATTTATGGTATGTAAAAAGAGGAATCCCGAAGATCACATTGATCCGGGGTTCCTCTTTTGTTCTTGTTGTTCATTTAATCTACATAATACACATAATTTTCTTTACGAGGCTTTGCCTTCGGCACATCTCTGGCCGGATATCCGAGCACGCAGTGTCCGATGCCTTCATAATCACCTTCCACGCCCCATTTTTTCAAAAGAGCCTTACCTTCTTCCGATGCAAAGACTTCTTTCGCCCGGTGGATCCAGCAGCTTCCGATTCCAAGAGAAGCGGCAGCATTCATCAGATTGCCCATGACAAGGCTTCCGTCATAGATATATGTCGGTCTGTTCTTATCAGCTAATACAACCAGGACAACCGGTGCTCCGTAGAACGGATCTGTATCAGTTCCCATGACATCCGCATTCATTTTGGAAAGCTGATCACGGGTGGCTTTGTCTGTAACGGCAACGATTATCGGTGACTGCATTCCCATGCCGGTTGCGGCATAAGTGCCTGCTTCAAGAATCAGATCCAGATCTTCGTTCGGGATCATGTCCGGTTTGTAACCGCGTACACTGCGGCGTTCAATCATGTTTTTAATACTTTCGTTCATAAATCAAGACTCCTTTAGAATACAGTGAAAAAATAAAATCTCATAATATAAAAAGAAAATAAAACGAAACAGATGATTTACACTTCTTTGTTCTCGTATACATGTCTCTTGATCGCTTCGAAACTTTCTTTACTGATCACATGCTCCATCTTACATGCATCGGCAGCAGCGACATCCGCAGGTACGCCGAGATGTATCAGCCAGGATGATAAAAGGGTGTGACGTTCGTAAATCATATTTGCAATCTCCAGACCGGATGGTGTCAAATGGATAAATCCCTGTTCATCTACTTTAATATGTTCCTTTTCGCGAAGATTCTTCATAGCAACACTGACACTGGACTTTTTAAAACCAAGTTCGTTGGCAATATCTACGGAACGCACTACAGGCAGTTTCTGGCTTAAAATTAGAATTGTTTCAAGATAGTTCTCGGCAGATTCATTTAATACATTGCTCATAATAAGTCATTCCTTCCTTTACACGTTAACATTGAGTTTAGTATAACATAGTTAGTTACGACTGGCAAACGGAAGAAAAAACTTATTGAGAAAAAATAATCAATAAAATGAAATAAAGTGGTTGACAGCTAACAAACGTTAGCATATACTAACTATTGCAAGGGATAATGAAAACATTTATCATTATCAAAATCCTTGGGAAATTACATGGAAAGATGTAAAAAATACTACATAAAGAAAATGAGGTGTTATTATGCCACTTACAATGGCCGGTATCGGTGAAACAAACACAATCTCACGTATTGGTGGAAATGAAGAGACAAGACGTTTTCTGGCAAATCTTGGATTTGTTGCAGGAGCGGAAGTTGTTGTACTGTCGAAGATCGGAGGCAATGTGATCGTAAATGTCAAAGACTCCAGAGTGGCAGTAAATGAGGATATGGCGCGGCACATCATGGTTTAGTACCGGGGTGTCTGCTGTATTATAGATACTAACAATCTAAGGAAAGGAGAAACAGCAATGACTTTAGGTGATGCAAAAGTTGGAAGTACAGTTGTTGTAACGAAGATTGAAGGGGACAGCGCATACAAGCGCCGTATTATGGACATGGGAATCACAAAAGGCAGTGAACTGTATATCAGAAAAGTAGCTCCTCTCGGAGATCCTGTAGAGATTACAGTCAGAGGCTATGAACTTTCAGTAAGAAAAGACGATGCCCAGTGTGTTCAGGTAAAATAAGACTTACCGAAAGAACTGACAGATACATATTGTCGCATTAGAATTTACACGTTCAAGGAGGTAAATAGGAATGGGAATTAAGATCGCACTTGCGGGAAACCCAAACTGTGGTAAGACCACAATGTTTAATGCCTTAACGGGTGCCAACCAGTATGTTGGTAACTGGCCGGGGGTTACAGTAGAGAAAAAAGAAGGAAAATTAAAAGGAAAGAGAAAGAATGATAACATTGTTGTAACAGACCTTCCGGGTATCTATTCTCTTTCACCGTACACATTGGAAGAAGTAGTCAGCCGTGATTATATCTTAAATGATAATCCGGATGTTATTATTGATCTTGTAGATGCAACGAATATTGAACGTAACCTGTATCTTACAACACAGCTGATCGAGACAGGTGTTCCTGTAGTTATCGCATTGAACATGACAGACCTTTTGGAGAAGAGAGGAATCAAGATTGATACAAAGAGACTTCTATGTTGTTAGATTGCCCGATCGTTGAGACTTCTGCCCTGAAACAGACAGGACTGGATGCGCTGGTTGAGACAGCAATCAAAGTGGCTAATAAAAAAGAAGTTGATCTTCCAAGAGAAATCTTCTCTAAAGAAATGGAAGCAGCAGTTGCAGATGTGAAAGGGGTTCTCCCGGATACAATCTCAGAAGACAAGAAGAGATGGTATGCAGTGAAATTCCTTGAGAACGACAGCAAGGTTGTAGAAAGCATGAATCTTTCTGCAGCAGCAAAAGCAGCAGTTGATAAAGACAGAAAAGAACTTGAGACAAAACATGACGATGATATGGAAAGTATCGTAACAGATGAACGTTACAAATTCATCCAGAAGATCGTTGAGACAACAGTTAAAAAAGGAAAAGACAAATTAACAACATCCGATAAGATCGACCGGATCGTTACAAACCGTATTCTTGGTATTCCGATCTTCATCGCAGTTATGTTTGTTGTCTACTACATTTCTGTAACAACAATCGGTACAATCGTTACAGACTGGACAAATGATACATTCGTAGTTGCAATTCAGGATATCGCTTCAAAAGGACTGGAAGCAGCTGGTGTAAGCAGTGTGATCGAAGGACTGGTAGTTGACGGTATCATTGGTGGTATCGGAGCCGTACTTGGATTCGTTCCTCAGATGGCAATCCTGTTCCTCTTCCTTTCTATTCTGGAAGACTGCGGATACATGGTACGTATTGCATTCGTTATGGACCGTGTATTCAGACACTTCGGACTGTCCGGTAAGAGTTTCATCCCGCTTCTGATCTCATCAGGTTGTGGTATCCCTGGAATCATGGCTTCTAAGACCATTGAACAGGACAATGACAGACGTCTGACAATTATGACAGCAACATTTATCCCTTGCGGAGCGAAATTACCGGTTATCGCACTGATGGGTGGTATTATGACAAGCTACGCAACAGGAAGTTATACAGCAGGTGGATTTATGGCACCGATCATGTACTTTGTCGGTATTGTAGCCGTATTAGTAGCAGCGATCATCCTGAAGAAGACAAAACCATTCTCAGGAAAACCGGCACCATTCGTTATGGAGCTTCCACAGTATCATATTCCACAGGCTAAGACAGTTCTTCTTCATGTATGGGAGAGACTGAAAGGCTTTATCATCAAAGCCGGAACCATCCTGTTCCTTGCTTGTGTAGTAATGTGGTTCCTTGGTGGATTCGGATTTACAAATGGCGGATTCGGACTTGTAGATGACAGCGCAGACAGCTTACTTGCAGTGATCGGTGGATTTATCGCACCAATCTTTGCACCACTTGGATTTGGAGAGTGGCAGCCGGTAGCGGCTTCTCTTTCCGGATTCACAGCAAAAGAAGCAATCGTTTCAACAATGGGAGTACTTGCGAACGTAGCAGAGAGCAAGTCAGAAGATACCGTAACAGTTGCACAGGCAATCCAGTCATGGTTCCCGAGTGCAGTAGCAGCATTCTCATTCCTGTTATTTAACCTGTTAGATTCTCCTTGCCTGGCAGCGATCGCAACAATGGCACAGCAGATGCAGTCTAAGAAATGGTTCTGGTTTGCAATCCTGTTCCAGAATGTATTCGCTTATCTCGTGACACTTTGTGTATACCAGATTGGTACATTAGTAACCGGCGGCGGATTTGGAGTTGGTACAGCAGTGGCATTTGTGGTAGTAGCAGTCATGCTGTTCCTGTTATTCAGACCTGATCCATATAAAGATCAGAAAGTTTATTCCAAACGTTCTGTAATGCATAAGTAGAGCGGACCGGACGTAACTCATTTACGTCCGGATTTCCCTTTGAAGGAGGCAGTTTTCATGGTAGCCATTTTAGCAGATATCATTATTTTAGCATTAATATTAGGGTATTGCGCATACCTGGTATACGGAATTGTGAAGAGATTTAAAAATGGAGTCATCCAGGGATGTGGCGGCAGCTGTGCCGGATGCAGTGGATGCGGTGGTGGATGCTGCAGTTCGGATCCTGATGAAGTGAAAAAAATGATCGAAAATATGTATGGTAAATAAAGGAGTTGGCAGTCATGGGCAATTCGACAGGCTCTATGTTCTACCTGTTCGTGATCGTGATCGTCCTTTACATTGTCGGTGCTTCTATCTATCAGGCATTTCTCTGGTTCAGGAAATGGCAGGAGAAAAAAAGAGACGAAAAGTTCAGCATGGATAATGAGGAGAACAAAGAATAGAGGGATAGAGATATGGCAGATATTATAGTTGTATTAATCGTGATCGTTCTTCTTGGATTTGCATTAAGAGGAGCAATCAGGCATTTTAAAGGTGACAGTCCCTGCTGTGGCGGCGGAACCGGTATCATCAAAACTGACGATAAAGAACTGAAGAATCCGGTGATCGGAAAGAAGACAGTTCATATCGAAGGTATGACCTGTGAGCACTGCGTACAGTCAGTAAAGAAAGCGTTAAATGAGATAGAAGGTGTTTCGGCAAGAGTGGACTTACAGAAGAAAGAAGCAGTGGTGTCTTATGACCGTGAGATTGAAAATGATGTTTTGAAAAAAACAGTTGAAAAAGCAGGATTTCAGGTTGTTTCTATAACAGAGTAGATACGATAGGAGGATGACAGGTGGATAAGGCAAAAGAAGCGATTGTACAGAAACTAAAAGCCAGTGGATGCAGGATCACCAAGCAGAGACTGATGCTTCTGGATATTATACTGGAAGAAAACTGTTCCTGTTGCAAAGAAATCTATTACCGCGCATCCCGGATCGATCCAAGTATCGGAACAGCAACCGTATACCGGATGATCAACAAGCTGGAGGAAATCGGAGCGATCAACCGCAGGAACATGTATAAAGTAGCATGTGATCCGGACTGTGACCTGCAGAATGCATGTACGGTTGAACTGGACGATGATACGATCAAGCATCTGTCTGCAAAGAACTGGAATGCTGTGATACAGGCAGGCTTGAAAGCATGTGGTTATGTAGAAGATCAGAAAGTACGGAACATAACAGTGCAGTCATAAAGATGCTATTGAAAAAATTTATCAATAGCATGAAAAATATTTGAAAAGGACATTCTTTGGTGTTATAATTTGCAGAAACAAAAATGACTGCCGGACACAAATGAAGGGATGTCCTTTTTGTTATAACGTTTATAGTACTTAATTAATAAATATACAATGGAGGGAATACATATGTTAAATTTAAAAGACATTAATTGGAAAAAACCAGGACTTTTTGCAGCAGGAGTAGCTTTCGGAACAGCAGGAATCAAGATTCTGACAAGTGATGATGCCAAGAAATTATATACAAACTGTACAGCAGCCGTATTAAGAGCAAAATCTTGTGTGATGAAGACTGCAACAAGCGTTCAGGAGAATGCAGGAGATATTTTAGCAGAAGCAAAGCAGATCAATGAAGATAGAGCAGCAGAGGCAGAAGCAGAAGTTGTAGATGATTTTTGCGAGACAGAAGAGACAGCAGAAGATTTACAGAAGAATAAGTTGGGCGTGCCCCAAGTTCAAAACTTACACAAGGACAGTGTTATTCAATGAAATTTATAATCAAACATGAAATCAGGGGACGTATGCGTGTTCATCTTCTTCAGAACCGTATGACATTTGAACAGGCAGATACGTTACTTTATTATCTGAGCAGCCAGAAACTGGTGACCGGAGTGAAAGTCCGTGAGAAAACACAGGATGCCACAATTAATTTTGTGGGAGACCGGGAAGAAGTAATCCGGGCACTGAAAGTTTTCCATTATGAGACAGCCAAAGTACCGGAGACTTATCTGAAGAATTCCGGCCGGGAACTGCAGAATGAGTACTGGGAAAAACTGGTCAATAAAGTGGTTATGCGTATGGGAAGCAAAATGTTTCTTCCGGTATCTGTTCGTTCCGTGATCACTGCAGTCAAATCGGTGAAATATCTGTGGCATGGAGTACGGACGATTGCTAAAGGGAAACTGGAAGTCCCGGTTCTGGATGCAACTGCGATTGGTGTATCCATTTTCCGCGGAGACTTTGAGACCGCAGGATCTACCATGTTTCTTCTGGGAATCGGAGAGATTCTGGAAGAGTGGACCCATAAAAAATCTGTGGATGATCTGGCAAGAAGCATGTCATTGCACGTATCCAAGGTATGGTTGGTGAAAGACGGACAGGAGATTCTGGTGCCGTCAGATCAGATCCGGACAGGAGATGAGATCGTTGTTCATATGGGCAATGTGATTCCTTTTGACGGTGTGGTAACAGCCGGAGATGCTATGGTCAACCAGGCATCACTTACCGGAGAATCGGTTCCAGTTCAGAAGAATGTACAGAAATATGCATATGCCGGAACCGTGGTCGAAGAGGGCGAACTGACATCTGTGTCAAGGAAGTCAACGGTGGAAGTAAGTTTGAAAAGATCGTTACCATGATCGAAGAGTCCGAAAAACTCAAGTCTAATGTGGAAGGAAAAGCAGAACATCTGGCAGACCGTCTGGTTCCGTATACACTGGCTGGCACAGGTCTGACCTATCTGATCACACGGAATGTGACAAAGACACTGGCGTACTGATGGTAGATTTTTCCTGTGCACTGAAACTGGCGATGCCGATCAGCGTGCTTTCTGCGATCCGGGAAGCCAGTCTGTATGATATTACGGTAAAAGGTGGCAAATTCCTGGAAGCAATTGCAGAGGCAGATACTATTGTATTTGACAAGACCGGTACACTGACGAAAGCAGAACCAACAGTTGCTAAAATAGAGACCTTCTGTGAGCGCTCCGAAGAAGAACTGCTTCGTATCGCAGCCTGCCTGGAAGAACATTTTCCACATTCTATGGCGAAGGCTGTGGTTGATGCTGCCAAAAAGCGGAATATTTCCCACGAAGAGATGCATTCTAAAGTAGAATACATTGTTGCACATGGGATATCCACAATGATAGATGAACATAAAGTAATCATCGGAAGTGCTCATTTTGTCTTCGAAGATGAACATTGTGTGATTCCGGACGGCATGGAAGAAAAATTCGCAGTACTTCCGGAAGAGTATTCTCATCTGTATCTGGCGATTGACGGAAAACTGGCTGCGGTGATCTGTATCCATGATCCGATCCGTCAGGAAGCGTTCCCGGTGATCAATTCTCTGAAACGGGCGGGAATCAGCAAAGTAGTTATGATGACCGGAGACAGCGAACGTACCGCAAGAGCTGTAGCAGCACAGATTGGTGTAGATGAATATTATTCGGAAGTATTGCCGGAAGATAAAGCGGGATTTGTGGAACGTGAAAAAGCAGCAGGACGAAAAGTGATCATGATCGGTGACGGTATCAATGATTCACCGGCTCTGTCAGCTGCAGATGTGGGAATCGCTATCAGTGACGGTGCGGAGATTGCCCGTGAAATAGCAGATGTAACAATCGGTGCGGATAATCTTTACGAAATTGTTACATTAAAAGCAATCAGTAACGGGCTGATGAAACGGATCCACAAGAACTATCGTTCGATTATTTTGATTAATGCCGGACTGATCGCTCTTGGTGTGACCGGTATCATACAGCCAACCACTTCCGCATTGCTGCATAATACTTCTACGCTGGTTATAGGACTGAAGAGCATGCAGAACCTGATCGATTAAGCAAAAAAGGCCGTGAATAAGGGATAATCAATAAAAAGAGAACCGGGGAAAAGATCCGGTTCTCTTTTTTGATGAAAATTCTGTGCATCGCGAAGCGAGTTACTGGGAATGGAGTGAACAATAGCCATTCTGTGAATATTCTGCGAATTATGAGACATACTTCTTGCATTTGCTCCTGGAAAGTGGTAGTATATAAAAAGTAACGAAATTGTTACAAAGTCATTAAAAAACAAAGCAACAAAGGCAATAAAAAGAGAGGTTATACATGAAAAAAAGAGTAGTATGTGCGTTTTTGGGACTTGTAATGATGGTTTCTCAGTCTTTTACGGTTTTTGCGGATACAGAATCAGATATCAGACAGCAGAAAGCCCAGGCAGAGAGCCAGTTAAGTCAGACAAATGATACCATTGCTTCTTTGTCTGAACAGCAGCAGCAGATCCAGTCAGAAATCAATGCTATGGATGCAGATATGGTAGATCTGATGATTCAGATTGATGCTACCAAAACAGACATTGCAAGTACAGAAGATGGAATTGCACAAAAAGAAGCAGATATTACGGAAAAAGAGGGAGAGATTGAGACAACTGCCGGCCAGCTGCAGGATGCAGAGGCAGATCGCGACAAGCAGTATGCGGATATGAAAAAACGTATCCAGTACATATATGAGAATGGTGGAAATGAAGCATGGCTGAATATGTTAAGCGGTGCGGACAGTATCACATCTCTTCTGAATAAAGTGGAATATGCACAGAACATGCATGATTACGACAGGAAACAACTGGAAGCTTTTAAAGAAGTAGTACAGCAGGTGTCCGATCTGAAGGCAGATCTGGAGAATCAGAAAGCGGATCTGGAGACACAAAAAAGTGACCTGGAGACACAGAAAGCATCCCTGGAAAGCCAGCAGGCAGATCTGCAGAGCCAGCAGGCAGACTTACAGGCACAGATGGATGAAAAGAAAGCAACGAGCAGTGATTACGAAGCCCAGATTGCAACAGCCCAGCAGCAGGCAAATGAGATCAGTAATCTGATCAGCCAGCAACAGGCGCAGCTGGATCAGATTGCAGAAGAAAAACGACAGGCTGAAGAAGAAGCGGCAAGACAGGCGGCGGCTGAGGAAGCAGCCCGTCAGCAGGCAGCGGCAGAAGAAGCAGCAAGACAGCAGGCAGCAGCCGAAGAAGCCAGCCGTCAGCAGACAGCAGCAGCAAGCTCGACAAGTACTTCTTCCGGCAACAGTTCGGCTTCACAGAGCAGCAGAAACAACAGTACAACAAATAACAGTAATGCAGCAACAGGCAGCAGTACTGCAAGTTCCGGCAGCACAAGCACCAATAACAGTACTGCAAGTTCTGGCAGCAGTTCAGACAAAAGCAGTTCGACAGGCAGTTCCGGTTCCGTAAACAGCAGTGGAGCATCCGGCAGTACTATCGTAGCATATGCAGATCAGTTTGTCGGTAATCCATACGTATGGGGTGGTAATTCCCTGACCAATGGTATTGATTGCTCTCATTTTGTATATCAGGTGCTGAAAAACACCGGCGCTTACAGTGGTGGTTATACCACATCAGCAGGATGGAGAAGTTGGTACAGCAGTTTCAAGTTTATCTGAAGCAAAAGCAGGCGATGTGATCTGTTATTCCGGACATGTGGCTATCTACGACGGAAATGGTGGAATCGTGGAAGCGAAAGGAACAAAATGGGGCATCACCCATGACAGAAGTGCAAGTTGCAAGACAATCCTTGCGATTCGCCGCTTCACCTGACAAAAACATAGTTTTTGAGTTGCTATTATAATAGGTAGAAACACAGCAAATGTATCAGCAAAACGGTTCACGTAACCAAGGGTTGATATATATTACAGCAAAAAGAAGAAAAGTGATCAGAATACAAGGTTCGGGTTGCTTTTCTTTTTTTACGTATTTTACTTGCATTTTCAAAATAACGTGATAGAATAGAAGATGAAAAATCAGCACTCGTAAAGATTGAGTGCTAACAAAAGAAGAACAAGGAGGAAACATAATGATTACATTGCCGATTTCTGACCTGTTGTTACTGCCAGGTGTGACATTTTTCTTTAAAAAAGATGTGTTTCCCAGTGGAGAGATAACAGCAGAATCTGTTGGAGAAGATATATTATTTGTAATGGAAAAAGAAGAAAAGGAGCAGATGACACCGGATGATTTTTATCCCATTGGTGTGATTGGCACCATTGACAGCGTAGACGAAGAAGGAAATGTACGTGTCAAAGTGAGAGAACGGGTACAGATTTCTGATACTGAGATGGGAAAAGATGGTGTGATTACTGCAGATGCTTCGATTCTTCCGGATGTAGACGATTTTCCGAAAGAAGAAGAGAAAGCATTGTTTGAAAAGATGAAACAGGATATCCTTCGTTTCGTCAAAGGATTCCCATGGGGAGTCTGGGCCCGTGGGGTGATTTTGCACTGGAAGAATGTAGAAGAAATAGGATGTGCACTTTCTTCTTATTTTAATATCACATGGGAAGAGAAATATGGTATCATAGAGACAGATTCCAGAAGAGAACGATGCAAAAAAATTGAGGAAGCTGTTTATGAATTTATGGAGATATTCCATGTAGGCGAAGAAGCTGAAGAAGCACAGAAAGAGATTCATGAACAGGCATACCGGGAATCTGCGATTAAAAAACAGATCGAACTGCTGCAACAGCAGCTGGATGAGATGCATCCGGAGAATATATCGGATGTACGTAAATTTGAAACAAAGATTGCACAGTCCGGCGTGAATGAAGAAGCCAGGAAAGAGGCTGAGAAAGTTTTGAACCGGATGAAACAGGAAGGAAAAGGATAGTCATGAATATGGTATGCTGTATGACTACCTGGATTTTGTAACTTCACTTTCCTGGAAAACAAAGGAACAGTCGGAGATCAATCTGCAGGAAGCAGAGGAGATTCTGGATGAAGATCATTACGGTCTGAAGAAAGTGAAAGAACGTATCATTCAACAGCTTGCTGTGATGGCACTGAATAAAAAACAGTCCGGTTCTATTTTGCTGTTTGTGGGTGCTCCGGGTACCGGTAAAACCAGTATCGGTCAGAGTATCGCAAGGGCACTGCACCGGGAATATGTAAGAATCAGCCTTGGAGCATCCGGGATGAGGCAGAGATCCGTGGTCACAGAAGAACGTACGTAGGTGCAATGCCTGGCCGGATTATGGAAGGTATGAAACGAAGTAAGGCTCAGAATCCTGTTATGGTGCTGGACGAAGTGGATAAACTGGCAAAAGATTACGGCGGAGATCCGGCAAGTGCCCTTCTGGAAGTGCTGGATCCGGAACAGAACTACAGCTTTACAGATCACTATATGAATGTGCCCTATGATCTGTCAAATGTATTTTTTGTATGTACGGCAAACAGTACGGATACGATTCCGGAACCGCTGTTAAATCGTATGGAAGTGATTCAGTTTCCGGGATATACACCACTGGAGAAGTTTCATATCGCAAGAAGACATCTGCTTCCGAAAGCGATGAAAGCGATGGGAATCAAGGCGCAGAACCTGAAGGTTACGGATGGTGCCCTGGAGAAAATAATTGCGGAATATACCGCAGAGTCAGGTGTGCGCGGATTAAAGAAACAGGTGGATGTGATCTGCAGGAATGCTGCGGTCAAACTGGTCCGGGGAGAGCAAAAAAGTATTACTGTCAATGAAAAACGGGTACAGGAATTCCTGGGATCGGGGATCATCCATGATACGATCCTGAAACATCCACAGCCGGGTGTGATGACCGGACTTGCATGGACAAGCGCCGGTGGAGAGATTCTGTTTATCGAGACTTCTTTTACCAAAGGTTCCGGAAAAATCACGATCACCGGACAGCTGGGAGATGTGATGAAAGAATCAGCACAGATTGCGATCACACTGGTGAAAAAACGTCATCCGGACAAAGCTGATCTATTTAAAGAAAATGATCTGCATATCCACGTCCCGTCCGGTGCAGTTCCAAAAGACGGTCCTTCCGCAGGTATCACACTGGTGACGGCACTGACTTCGCTGGTGACAGATACACCGGTGAATCCGGAATATGCCATGACCGGTGAGGTATCTTTGCGGGGTGGTGTGATGCCAATCGGTGGTCTTCCTGAAAAACTGATGGCAGCTCAGCGGGCAGGTATCAAAAAAGTATTTATTCCCGCAGAAAATGAGAGAGATCTGGAAGAAGTAGCAGAAGAAGTGAAAGAAAAACTGGAGATCGTTCCGGTAGAAACAGTAGACCAGGTCATGAGACTGGTGTTTGCCTGAATAAACAGGGAAAACAGAACGTATCACAAAGGAAGATTGAGCAGGAAAACAAGGTGAACAAAGAGATGGATATGAGAGAAGTATTGGAAAAAGTAAAACAGGGTGAGATTTCTGTTGAAGATGCAGAACACTATTTTCGGAAAGCTCCTTTTGATGAGATGGGATATGCCAAACTGGATATGCACCGCCAGATCCGTTCCGGTTTTCCGGAAGTGATCTTTTGCAGTGGAAAGGCAGATGCACATCTGGTGCCGATCGTAAAACGGTTATATGAAGCGAATGGAGAGGTATTTGGAACCAGAGCATCCGAGCATCAGTACCAGATGCTGAAAGAAATTTATCCGCAGATCCAGTACGATCCGATCTCGCATATCCTGAAAATAGAAAATAAAGAAAAGAAAGAGGGTGTCGGCTGATCGCTGTATGTACAGCGGGAACAGCTGATATCCCGGTAGCGGAAGAAGCCGCACAGACGGCAGAATATTTCGGAGCAAAAGTAGAACGGATCTATGATGTGGGTGTGGCCGGTATCCATCGTCTTTTTGCAAGGCTGGATGCGATCCAGGATGCAAACTGCGTAGTCGCAGTGGCAGGGATGGAAGGCGCACTGGCAAGCGTGCTGGGTGGTCTGGTGAATAAACCGGTGATCGCCGTACCTACTTCCGTGGGATATGGTGCCAGTATGAATGGAATATCCGCGCTGCTCACGATGATCAATTCCTGCGCCAACGGGATTGCTACGGTAAATATCGACAATGGATATGGTGCCGGTTATATTGCAACACAGATTAACCGGATGGGTGTGAAAGAAAAATAGAATAGACCACACAGCTATGATAAAAGAATAGGATAAAAGAAAAAATGAAAGGAATCGGGAGTCAGATTATTCTGACTCCCGATTCCTTTCATCTTTTTACGCGAACAACAAGCGGATCCGGATTGATACTTGCTTAATAAGTACCACTTCGTATCTTTTCCCGGTACTGTCTTGGTGTCATGCCGATCTGCTGTCGAAAATGATAGCAGAAAGCAGCAGAATCACGGAAGCCACAGGAATAAGCAATCTCTGTCACGTTATAATTTTGTGTCTGTAAAAGTTTTGCTGCCGCACGGATCCGGTATTGAAGGAGATACTGTTTCGGAGAAATCTGCGCTTCCCGCATAAAAATTTTGTAAAGATAAGTTCTGTCCACGCCGATATAATCTGCTATATCCTGAATCTTAAGATTATAGGAGTAATTATTGCTGATATATTCCAGTGCCTGCTGATAATACTGTTCATTGTGATCATTTCGACCGGAAGTGTCCAGACGGGTCATACAGGAGAGCAGCCGGAGAAAAGCAGATGCCAGTCCCAGTGGATTCTTTTCGGGAGCAAAAAACAGGGCATTCAGCCGGATCATGGGCTGAATACACAGAGCAGAGTCCGTGGTAAAGACAGGGGAAGATTGGAAAATTGTGGAGGAGAGAACCTCTTCCACGCAGCTTCCGTCGAATCCAACCCAGGCATATTCCCAGGGATCTTCTTTGTCTGCCTGATAATAATGGGTCTGCATCGGTTCGATTAAAAAGGCATCGCCGGCAGAAAGCTCATACTTTTTCTCCTGATAGAAGAATTCCCCTTTTCCATGCAAAACAACGTGAAGCAAATAATGGGGGCGGATAGCCGGCCCCCAAAAGTGTCCGGGAGCACATTGCTCCCTTCCGCAATAATAGATACGAAGTGCAGTAATATTCTCTGTGTTTGAATGTTCCACAGTCATCACGGTCCTCATTTTTATTTATTACGGTGTCCTCTGTATTTTTCTTCACAGTATTTGCAACGGTATACTTCTTTTCCCGGATCGGTCAGGATAAATACCTGATCCAGTTCCTGTTCGATAGAAGTGATACAGCGAGGGTTTTTGCAACGGATTACGTTGACTACCTGAGACGGAAGATGCAGTTCTTTCTTTGAGGTAATCTTGCCATTCTGAATCACGTTCACAGTGATGTTGTGATCGATAAATCCGAGAATATCAAGATCCAGCATATCTACGCTGCATTCTACTTTGATGATATCTTTTTTCCCATTTTGTTGCTGCGGGCATTTTTGATGATGGCAACACAGCAGTCCAGCTTGTCAAGTTTCAGATCATGGTAAATTGTCATGGATTTGCCGGCTTTGATGTGGTCCAGAACAAATCCCTCTTCGATACGTCCTACATTTAACATACTTTTACCTCCAGTAAAGTCAGGATCAGTGCCATACGGACATAGACGCCGTACTGTACCTGTTTAAAATATGCAGCTCTTGGGTCAGAATCTACTTCTGTGGAGATTTCATTGACACGAGGCAGTGGATGCAGAACCAGCATATCCGGTCCGGCAAGTTTCATTTTTTCCTTGTCCAGAATATAGAAGTCTTTCATACGAACATAATCATCTCATTGAAGAAACGTTCTTTCTGTACACGCGTCATGTAAAGAACATCCAGTTTTGGCAGTGCGTCTTCGAGACGGG
>ENA-OQCN01000316-OQCN01000316.1-human-gut-metagenome-genome-assembly--contig:-NODE-316-length-25888-cov-3.754823_pt1 | contig 25888 bp, 28 predicted proteins | sample MGYA00242497_ERZ504576 | MGnify/ENA primary metagenome ERZ504576 (study PRJEB26092, sample SAMD00036296) | human gut metagenome | host: Homo sapiens | study: EMG produced TPA metagenomics assembly of... | reverse complement strand
CCATGGCGGTGCAATTTTAAAAAACACCTCATACAGTACCGAGGATGACGAAGTCATGCAGCGTAGAGAACGGAACAAAGGTGCAAAAGAAAAGATCGCAAAATATGCGGCAGGCTGATCGAACCTGGAGATTTTGTTTATATTGATGCAGGTACGACGACGGATCTGATGATCGATTTTATTACGGTCAGACAGGCAGTGTTTGTGACAAATGCGATCACACATGCAAAAAAACTTGCGCAGAAAGGTTGTACGGTATATATTCTTGGCGGCGAGTTCAAGACGGTGACAGAGGCAATCGTTGGAGAGGAAGCTGTTTCTTCGGTTGAAAAATATAATTTTACAAAAGGATTCTGGGGAGCAAACGGAATCAGTATGCAGCGCGGATTTTCCACACCGGAGTTAAAAGAAGCGCTCGTAAAAAAACGCTCCATGGAGAACTGCAGAGAATGTTATATCTTAGCAGATGACAGCAAGTTCAACCAGATATCAAGCGTGACATTTGCTCCGTTTGAGAGTGCAAAAATTATAACAACAGGGCTTACAAAACCTGCGTACCGTAAATGTAAAAATGTAATTGAAGTATAAAAAATACAAAGACTGCGGAACAAAAACGCGGGAAAAGCAGAAAGGAGACTGAGAAAATGATTTACACTGTTACATTTAATCCATCACTGGACTACATTGTGACAGTTCCGCATTTCACCTGCGGAATGGTCAACCGGACATCAGAGGAGAAGATTTTTCCGGGTGGAAAAGGAATCAATGTATCCATGGTGTTAAAAAATCTTGGACTGGAGAACACGGCACTTGGGTTTTATGCCGGATTTACCGGAAACGAACTGGAGCGTCTGATCAGGGAAAAGGGAATCCGGGCGGATTTTATTCCGGTAAAAGAAGGAATGACAAGGATCAATGTAAAAATGCGTTCCGACGAGGAGAGTGAGATCAACGGACAGGGACCGGCGATATCAGAAGCTGACATAAAAACACTTTATGAAAAACTGGATCGGCTTTCAGATGGAGATGTTTTGGTTATGGCGGGAAGTATCCCGGATGTGATGCCGCAGACCATCTACATGGATATCATGAAATATCTTGCAGATAAGGATTTAAAGATTGTTGTGGATGCGACAAAAGATCTGCTCGTAAATGTATTACAGTATCATCCGTTTTTAATTAAACCGAATAATCATGAGCTTGGTGAGATTTTCGGTGTGAAAATAACAGAAAAAGAAGATGTGATCACTTACGCAAAGAAGATGCAGGAAAAGGGTGCAGGAAATGTCCTCGTTTCCATGGCTGGCGACGGAGCAGTGCTGGTTGCTGAAGACGGCAGCATCTTTCAGGCGGAGGCACCAAAGGGTAAGGTCGTCAATTCGGTTGGCGCCGGGGACTCCATGGTAGCCGGATTTGTAACAGGTTATTTAAAGACGGGAAGCTATAAAGAAGCTTTCCAGATGGGGGTTTGTACTGGAAGCGCATCGGCATTTTCCGAGGAACTGGCAACAGAACCGGAAGTTTTGGCGCTTTTAGATAAAAACAAAGGCATATTTAAGTAGGAGGAGGATTAAGCATGAAAATCAGGGATTTACTTGCCGTAGAGAGTATTGACTTAAATGGCAAAGTCACTGGAAAGAACGAAGCCCTTGATGCAATGGTTGCATTGATGGCTAAGAGCGGAAAGATCAACGATGTTGAGAAGTACCGCAAGGGCGTATACGCCAGAGAGGAAGAAGGAACAACCGGAATTGGTGAAGGAATCGCCATTCCACATTGCAAGTCAGATGCAGTCAGCAAACCTGGTCTTGCAGCAATGGTCATCAAAGACGGGGTGGATTTTGATGCATTAGATGGAGGAAAGGTCAGCTTGATCTTCCTGATCGCAGCACCAAATACGGAAGACAACGTACATCTGGATGTACTTAGCAAGTTATCTGTTCTTCTGATGGATGAGAATTTTACAAGCGGACTTCGCAATGCAAAGACGGTTGAGGAATTTTTAAGTGTGATCGATCAGGCAGAAGCCGAGAAAGACGCCGAAGAGGAAAAAAAGAACAGTGCAGATACGAAAGAAGCAGCAGAGGAGAAAACCACAGGTAATGGAAAACTGATCCTTGCTGTAACCGGATGTCCGAATGGAATCGCACATACTTATATGGCAGCAGAAAATATTGAGAAAAAAGCAAAAGAGCTTGGATGCCGTGTGAAGGTTGAGACAAGGGGTTCCGGCGGTGCAAAAAATGTATTAACGAAAGCTGAAATTGCAGAGGCTGCATGTATCATCGTTGCAGCGGATACACAGGTTCCGATGGATCGCTTTGCAGGCAGACCGGTGATCCAGTGTAAGGTTTCCGATGGAATCAGTAAGGCAGAAGAACTGTTAGACAGAGCGTTAAATGGCAATGTTCCACTGTATCAGGCAAAAGGAAGCGGCCAGGCAGCGGATAGTGAGGAAGAATCTGACAGCGTTGGACATCGGATTTACAAACATCTGATGAATGGAGTTTCCCATATGTTACCGTTCGTTATCGGCGGTGGTATCCTGATTGCGATCGCATTTCTGATCGATGGTTTTGCGGTTGACTTAAACAGCCTTCCATTTGATGAGCGTTCAAACTTTGGTACGATCACACCGATGGCGGCAATGTTTAAATCGATCGGTGGTGTTGCATTTGGATTTATGCTTCCGATCTTAGCCGGATTTATCGCAATGAGTATTGCGGACCGTCCTGGTCTTGCAGTCGGTTTTGTCGGCGGAGCGATCGCGGCAAATGGAACATCCGGTTTCCTTGGCGCCCTTGTTGCAGGTTTTGTTGCAGGTTATCTGGTACGCCTGTTAAAGAAACTGTTTGAAAAACTTCCGGAAGGTTTAGAGGGTGTCAAACCAATGCTTCTTTATCCAGTCATTGGTATCTTTTTGATCGGAGTAATCATGACTTATATTGTAGAGCCTCCGATCGGAGCATTGAATGTCATGATCAATAATGGATTAAATAGCATGAACGGTGCAAAAGCGATCCTGCTTGGAGCATTGCTTGGCGGAATGATGTCCGTAGATATGGGTGGTCCTGTAAATAAAGCAGCTTATGTATTTGGTACAGCATCTATCGCAGCAGGAAATTACAACATTATGGCGGCTGTTATGGTCGGCGGTATGGTTCCACCACTTGCAATCGCACTTGCGACTATGTTCTTTAAAAACAAATTTACTGAGGAAGAGAGAAAGGCGGGACCGACAAATATTGTCATGGGACTTTCCTTTATCTCAGAGGGAGCGATCCCGTTTGCAGCATCTGATCCATTGCGTGTGCTTCCGTCCTGCATCATTGGTTCGGCAGTAGCAGGAGCATTATCCATGGCATTTAACTGTACATTAATGGCACCACATGTGGAATCTTCGTATTCTTAACCGTAGGCCATCCGCTGTTATATCTCATATCACTGGCAGTTGGTTCTGTTGTAGGATGCGTAATCCTTGGACTTTTAAAGAAGGATGTATCAAAAAGATAGGAAACGGAAAAGGTAATTAAAATCGCAGGCTTTATGTTGCAACAATATAGAGCCTGTGAATATGTAATCATAAAACAATGTGTTATGTACAAAGAAAGGAGAAAATCATGAAAGAATTTAAATACGTGATCACAGACAAAGGGGGAATCCATGCAAGACCGGCAGGAGCACTTGTAAAGGAAGCAGCCGCATTTCCATGCAGCATTACCATTGCAAAAGATGGAAAAGCAGCAGATGCAAAACGTATTTTTGGAGTTATGGGACTTGGTGTAAAATGCGGCGAGGAGATCACAGTCTGCACCGATGGAGAGAATGAAGAGGCAGCAAGTGCTGCAATCGAGGCATTTTTGAAAGCAAATCTGTAAAAATTGATAAAAACAGAAATAAAAATCTAAAATGGAGGTAACGGGCATGGAACTGCACGGCAAAAGTGTATTCGGCGGAATTGCCATGGGCAGACTGTCTGTCTATCATAAGACGGATAACGCAGTAAAACGAACAAAGATAACGGATATAGAAGCAGAAAAAAACGTTTGAGGATGCAAAAGAAGAAGCCAAAAGGCAGCTTGGTGTTTTTTATGAAAAAGCAGTCAGGGAAGTCGGTGAAGTCAATGCGGCAATTTTTGAGATGCACCAGATGATGCTGGATGATCTCGACTATGTAGAGTCGATCACAAACATGATCGAAACCCAGCAGGTCAATGCAGAATTTGCAGTTGCTTCCACCGGAGATAATTTTGCGCAGATGTTTGCTGCGATGGATGATGATTATATGAGAGAACGTGCGGCGGATGTCAAAGATATCTCCAATCGCGTGATCTCTATTTTACAGGGAAACGGCGATGCAGGCTTAAGCGGTGATGAACCGTTTATCCTTTTAGCGGATGATCTTGCACCGAGTGAGACTGTGCAGCTTGATAAATCAAAAGTACTTGCTTTTGTAACACGTCACGGTTCCACCAATTCCCACACGGCGATCTTAGCGAGAACCATGAATATTCCGGCATTGATCGGAGTTGATTTTCCGGAAGAGGGCGTGGACGGACAGTTCGGTATCGTGGATGGATTTGATGCAAAGTTTTTCGTAGAACCGGATGAGGATACGAAAGCGGAATACCGGAAGTTAAAAGAAGAAAATGAGCAGAAGAAACGTCTGCTTCAGGAATTAAAGGGTAAGGAAAATATCACAAAGGATGGAACGAAGATCAATCTTTATGCCAATATCGGGGGGTGTTTCCGATGTGGCAAATGTACTTGCCAATGATGCGGGTGGAATCGGACTGTTCCGGAGTGAGTTCCTTTATTTAGAGTCGGAGGATTACCCGACGGAGGAAGCACAGTTTGCAGCATATAAGACAGTTGCGGAAAATATGGCGGGTAAAAAAGTTATTATCCGTACACTTGATATCGGAGCAGATAAACAGGTCGGTTATTTTGGCCTTGAGAAAGAAGAAAACCCGGCAATGGGTTACCGTGCGATCCGGATCTGCCTCGACCGCACTGAAATTTTTAAGACACAGCTTCGGGCAATCTACCGTGCCAGCTATTATGGAACGATTGCGATCATGTTCCCGATGATCATTTCCGTAAATGAGGTGAAAAAGATCAAAGAAATCATTGCGGAAGTGAAAGCGGGACTTGATGCCGACGGTATTCCGTATAAGGATGTGGAACTCGGTATTATGATCGAGACACCGGCGGCAGTTATGATCAGTGATCTTTTAGCGAAAGAGGTTGATTTCTTTTCGATCGGGACAAACGATCTGACACAATATACACTTGCAATCGACAGGCAGAATCCGAAACTGGATAATATTTATGATTCACACCATGAAGCAGTCCTTCGGATGTTAAAAATGGTTGTGGATAACGGACATAAGGAAGGATGCTGGGTTGGCATCTGCGGTGAGCTTGGCGCGGATGAAACGCTCACAGAGACGTTCCTCCGGATGGGATTTGACGAGCTTTCCGTATCACCGTCATGATCCTTCGGATCAGGGATAAGATCAGGAATACGGATTTGTCAGTGAAATAAAAGTGCATCAGGGAAATGGGCATATGCAGTAGAAATTTTACTGCTATGCCCGTTTTTGTGTAAAAATCTCATCAAATGCTGGTTTGTGGGTGACATGAGATTCCCTGTGTAGGGTGGTTCTGGGGGTTACGATTGGCAAATTGCATCAAGCCGGGACTGTTTTGTTTCCGTTGTCCGAAAATAAATCAATCTAAGGCTGCCTGATATAGGTTGTGGCGGAGTGACGTGTGCGTCTTAAACGCCCCGTCCGGGGGCATTAAGACTTGTGCTGCCGTCCGTGGCAGCACAACACTGTGTTACGGACAGGCAGACTAAGATTGCCTAATTTTCTCCCAAAGTCACAAAACGAGTCCCGGCTTGATGCGATTTGCCAGCCACTAAGTTGTGAACCACCCTTCGCCGGGGAACTCATTTTACAACCTTGGGGGTGCGTAAATTTTGGTGGCGTTCACGTCACTCCGAGAAAATCTAATTCAGGCATACCTAGACTTTTCTTATTTTCGTACAACGGAACAAAAATTACTCCGGTTTTGCGCAAGACGCCACTCACAAGCCCACGACACACCATTTGAGCGGGCGATTTATTTCATAAACAAACCAGCATTTGTTGTGCAGATCATATGCAGTAATTATGGTATAATCTGATTATGACCTGGGAATTAACTATGTAAGACAGAAGAATAATCAGGTATAAAAAACAGGAACAGGAGACACACACATGAGCAATTACTTACTGATCAAACAGGGAACGATCCACAACGCCATAGAGAAAGAGCCATTTGTGGCAGATATTTTAGTGGAGAATGGAAAAATAAAAAAGATCGCACCGGTCTTAGAGGGGAAGATCATCAATGACGCGGATGTGATCGATGCAACCGGGATCGATGTTTATCCGGGATTTGTGGATGCGCATTGTCACATGGGATTAGACGGGTATGCGACCGGATTTGCCGGCGAGGATTATAACGAATTAGGGGATCCTGTGACACCGCAGCTCTCCGCGGTGGATGCAGTCAATCCGCAGGATGAGACTTTCCAGATGGCACGCGAAGGCGGTGTGACCTGTGTGTGCACCGGACCGGGAAGCTCAAATGTCATTGGCGGAACATTCTGCGCCATCAAGACTTACGGAAAGCGTGTGGATGACATGTTAGTCAAAGAAAAAACAGCCATGAAGATCGCTTTCGGTGAGAATCCGAAAAACTGTTATAAGGAAAAAGGTGTTTATTCGAGAATGTCTGTTGCCGCGAAGCTGCGGGAGGCACTCACAAAGGCAAAAATATATGACACAAAATTACATGCTGCCGGCTGTCCGGAGGGCTGGAATGAACTTGAGATGGAACAGGCACAGGAACAAGTGATGGACGATTCGCAGAAAACAGACGCGGATAGGAAGGTGGATTTTTCAAAGATGCCTGCTTACGATGCAAAAATGGAGGCGCTTCTTCCAGTTATCCGCGGCGAGATGCCGTTAAAAGCCCATGCGCACCGCGCCGATGATATCTACACCGCAATCCGCATTGCAAAGGAATTTCATGTGGATCTTCGGATTGATCATACAACGGACGGAGCATTGATCGCAGATGATCTTGCAAAGGAAGGATTTCCGGTTGCGGTGGGCCCATCTTTTGGACATGCAACCAAATATGAACTGCGCCACAAAGGATTTCATACCCCTGCGGCACTTGCAAAAGCGGGATGTCAGGTTTCTATCATTACGGATTCCCCGGTGATTGAGGAGCGCTATCTGGCACTTTGCGCAGGAAGGGCGGTATTTAACGGGTTAAGTGAATTTGATGCGTTAAAGGCAATCACGATCAATGCAGCGAAACATATCGGAATCGAAGACCGTGTCGGAAGTATTGAGGCGGGAAAGGATGCGGATTTCGTGCTGACGGGGGAAAATCCATTTGCCGTGGATACTCATATTTTGTATACGATCATTGATGGAAATGTGGTGTACGAGGGCGGGGAAGCGTAAACGGATTGTGAAAGTGCACTATTGTATAATTCTTCCATGTCTGATATGATGATGCAATAACTATAGTACCAGATATAAGGTACAATCGCGGGAGGATACCATGATAAAAAGAAAAAATTGGACGAAAAAGATGTTGGCGGTTGCGGCATGTGCAGGGCTTCTGATGACGAACCCGGCGTTTACTGAAGCTGCAACAGCGGCAGAACGCAGCGCATATCAGGCAGCTTTTGATGCAGATTATTACCGCAGTGCATATCCGGATGTAGCCGCTGCTTTTGGCAATAATAAAGCAGCACTTTTTAATCATTTTGTAAATTACGGATTAAGAGAAGGAAGAAGCTGTTCTGCGGATTTCAATCCACAGGCATACCGGGCAAAATACGCAGATCTGCAGCAGGCATTTGGTGACGACATGGCAGCATATTGCCGCCATTATGTGACATGTGGTAAGGCAGAGGGAAGAGACGGAGGCGGAACAGGAAGCGCATCCGCTGCTACTGTTACTGATGCAGCTACAACGGATACTGCCACGGTACAGGGCAATGTGATCGGTACCTGTACAACAGAATATGATGCGACAGTTCCGAGAGCTGTTAACGTAGAGCTGGCAGCAGCCGCATCAATGGTGTTGTAGTACAGCCGGGAAAATCATTTTCCTTTAGCTCGACTATTCTGCCGCGTACATCAGCGAACGGTTATGTTGTAGCACCGATCTATATCAGTGGAACGGTCGGCACGGGAACCGGTGGAGGTGTGTGCCAGGTATCATCGACACTTTACGCTGCAATGTTGCATGCAGGTCTTCCTGCAACCGAGCGTTATCCGCATTCACTGCCGGTAATATATCTTCCGGCAGGATATGATGCAGCGATCGCAGGAACGAGCAAAGACCTTAAGTTTACCAATACTTTTTCACAACCGCTTCTGATCCAGGCATCTGCATCGGGTGGAGTATTGACGGTAACACTTTCATTACAATAGAGGACACAAGCAAATTAAATCCTTACAAAGTCTGTTGTATTTACAGACAATGTAGGGATTTTTTTGATATAATTGGGAAAAACAGAATATATGTTCGATAATCATTGCTTTTTTTCGAGGTATAAAGTAATAATAAAAAGACAAGATGGAGGAGATCGTATGCTGAAAGAGATAATGAAAAATACAATTGAATATGTAAATTCTTTTCCTAAAAAAGAAAGAAGAGCTACGGTCAGTTTTTTACTCCGATACAGACGGCAGAGTATATGGCATCGCTTATAAGAACGGAATCTGAAAAGGTTAAAATACTCGATCCAGGTGCCGGGAATGGTCTGTTGACAGCAGCAGTGGTAGAGCATTTAATTGCACGAGGAACAGCACGGGAAATTTCTGTAGTATTATATGAGAACGACAAAAATATACAGTCATTGTTAAAAAAGAATATAGAAATAATAAGTAGTTATTGCAGCCAAAAACAGGTAAAATTATTTATAAAGACCCAGAAAGAAAATTTTATTGTTGACAATCAGAAATATTGGGAGATGCAGAAAAGCAAAGGATTATTTGACATTGTGATCAGCAATCCTCCATATTTGAAAATTCGCAAGGAGGCCGCAGAGTCCGTGTGTATGAGTGAAATAGTGCATGGTCAGCCTAATATGTATTTCCTGTTTATGGCTATGGCAGTTAAAATGCTGAGGACAAATGGAGAGTTTGTATTTATTACGCCAAGATCCTGGACATCAGGGACATATTTTAAAAGTTTCAGAAGCTATTTTATGGATAGTATGGATATTCAGCGTGTACATTTGTTTGAATCTCGAAATAGCGTATTCAAAGGGAAAGAGGGACATAGTGATGATATCTTGCAGGAAACAATGATTACTTATGGAAAGAAATCGAAAAGTCAGTCTCGGAATATTATCATTGCGATTAGTCAGAATGCGCAGGATTTAGGCAAAGTAAAAGAAATTCAGGTAGAGAGTGGAAATTGTTTGCCAGAAGGAAAAGAGCATTATTTTGTACTTCCATCAGATGAAGAAGATTTAAAGGTATTAAACTATATGAAGAAAATGCCTAATACGGTCGAAGAGGCGGGCTTTCGATTTAAAACGGGACAGGTAGTAGAATTTCGTAATAAGGAGTATATAGCGTGGGAGAAAAAAGAGTCTACAATTCCATTGCTTCATTCATGTAATGTATTAGAAGGAAGAATAGTATTTCCTGCTCAGACAGAGAAACCACAGTATTTTGTAGTAAAAGATGAATCTAAGAAGAATGTGATGGAAAATCAGAATACAGTTTTTTTAAAGAGAGCGACGGCAAAAGAAGAAAAACGCAGACTACAGCCAGCCTTGCATTTAGCAGATGCTTTTGCATATAAACAATTTACCGCAGAAAATCATTTAAATTATTTAATTAAAGTAGGAGAACGGATTAGTCTTTGTGAGGTATATGGGTTTTATACGTTATTGTCTTCTGATATATGGGAACGTTATTATCGGATGTTAAATGGCAGCACACAGGTAAATTCGGCAGAATTAAATACAATGCCGATTCCGGCAAAGGATGTACTACAGAAAATAGGAAAAACTGCAATGAGAGAATGGAAAAAACAGGGTGATTATTTTACCAGAGATAATATGTTATCCAGCGATGAAATTTTAAGGCAATGTATTGGATAGAGCAGAAGAAAAAGGAGCTTTAAATGAAAGAATACCCTTACAGAAAGATGAATGAAATGCGCGAAATACTTGAAGTATTGCAGATGCCTTCAAAATTGAAAAATACACGGACTATTCTGACTTTACTGGCTGTTGCACGTGTAAAAGAAAAATCAAAATGGTCTCAGGTAGAGGAAAGTTATGCCAGAACACATGATATGATTGTGTTCATGAATGAATATTATCCTAATAAAGGTGGAACAGATTTAAAGCGTGGTGGTTATAGTGAAAATTCCCGTGAGACAATTAGAGATGATTCTGTTTCACCTTTGTGCAGTATGGCAGTTATGGAACATAATGGTGCTAAATCCCAGAGTGAGAAAAGCAGTTATCGTTTGACGAAAGAGTTTGCAACTCTGTTAAGAGCGTACGGAACAGAAAATTGGGAAGAGGAACTTTGCTATTATTGTGAGACACATCAGACTTACGAGGAGAAATATTCTCAAATAAGACAAGTAGATAAAGGCTGTCAGTGTTATATAATGGGGAACAGTTTCATCTGAAAAGATCGGCTCATAATAAGCTTCAAGCAGCAATCTTAGAAGAGTTTGTCCTATATTTGTACCAGGTGCAAAATTATTATATATTGGTGATACAAAGAAGCGGGAATTGGTCAAAGACGTTGAGTTTTTAAATGAGTTGAACATAACAGTTTTGGAACATGCAATGCTCCCGGATCTGATATTATACCAGGAAGAAAAGAAATGGCTGCTTTTTATAGAGGCATATACGTCAACAGGAGAACTTACGATAGAACGTGTATCCAAAATTAAGGAATATTGTAAAGATTGTCCGAAAGATATAGAAATTATTTTTGTGACGGCATTCCAGACAATGAAGAAATGCCAACAAAAATTTTTATCAATTGCATGGGATACGGAAATATGGGTGGCAGAAGAACCGACACATATGATTCATAAAAATGGAAATAAATTTTTAGACGCACATTCAAATACTATATCAAAAAATAAGTAGAAGAGAGAATTTATGCGGATTTTAGTAGTAAACGATGATGGAATTAAAGCACCGGGCATAAAGCGTCTTGTGCAGATGGCAGCAGGACTTGGCGAAGTATGGGTGGTGGCTCCGGCAGCACAGTGCAGTGCCATGTCACACCGGATCACTGTGCGTGGCGATTTAGAGGTAAAACCGTATGATTTTCCGGCCACAGGTGTGACGGCGTACAGTGTGGGGGGAACCCCGGCAGACTGTGTGAAAGTGGCACTTGGATGTCTGATGACAGAAAAACCGGATATTGTATTTTCCGGGATCAATGCAGGCTATAACGTTGGACGGGATATCTTATATTCCGGTACGATCGGAGCGGCGATGGAGGCTCTCTGCTGGGGTGTCCCGGCGATCGCATTTTCCGTTGCGGAGGAAGATGAGTGTGAGGTTTTAAATACATATTTAGAACCGGTTGCAAAAGAACTGATCTCCAAAACATTACCGCAAAATGAGATCTGGAACGTCAATTTCCCGGGATGCACTTTAGAGGAATACAAAGGAATCCTGTGGGATCGTATTCCGGATCAGAACCAGTATTACCGGGATAACTACAAGAGAACGGACAGACCGGACGGAAGCTGTATTTTTTCAGCGGCAGGGCTGCCGGAAACGGAAGCGGCGGATGGAACGGATGCGGGAGCAGTTCTTTCCAATTACATATCCATCGGAACAATCAAAAATATGATCATATAAAAAAGGAAAAAACAGGTTTGTTTTTCAGTAAACGGGAGAATATTTATCAGCAGAATTAATGATTTTTATTAACGTACCTGATAAATATTCTCTCTTTTGTATAAACTGGGTAAAATTTTAGTAAAACTTTACTAAAGCTATTGAAATCTGCAAAATCGTGAAATATAATGCAGAAGAAAGGCGTGATTATATGGCAACAATCAAAGAGATTGCCAAGCTGGCACATGTGTCGGCGGCAACGGTGTCGAGAGTGTTGAATCAGGATGAGACATTATCTGTGACACCTGAGGTAAAAAACCAAATAATTAAGATCGCTCATGAGTTGAAATATGTCCCGCCTAAGATGCGTCATGCCAAACGAGACAGACAGATCGTCATCGGAGTTGCGGACTGGCATATCGTAAGAAGAGACAGACCGGATGTGAGCATTACATCGGAGGATATCTTATCCGGAAGTATTGCGCAGAAAGCAGATATCGCCTTTTTACGTCTGATTTATGGAGAAGTAAAACAGGTGGACGGTATCATTGCATTTGGCTTGTTCTCGGAAGTGGAAGTTGACTTTTTGCGGTCACTGAGCACGGAGATTCTGTTTGTTAATTCAGATAAGAAGGATTATGAATTTGATCAGATCCTCATGGATTATGAGCAGGGATTAAACGATATGGTGCATTATCTGATGGACGAGAAAGAGTATCGCAGCATTGGTTATATTGGCGGTATCTATGAAGATGATATGGTGCGTATCGGAGTGCGTCGTCTGAATGGATTAAAGCAGATCCTGCAAAAAAAAGACTGTTATCGGGAAGACTATTTTAAGGTTGGAGAGATCAGTCATGAAAATGGGTATACACTCACAAAGGAAATGCTTTTGACGAAGGATGTGCCGGAAGTTCTTATTTTAGGAAACGATGAGGTCGCAGAAGGGGCATTAGAGGCGATCAAAGAGTTAAAATTCCGGATCCCCAAAGATGTTGCGGTTGTAGTTTACCGCGATATTGAGACGCTGTCGACAAAATACCCGACGTATACAAGTCTTCGCATGCTGCCGGATATCGTATGGACGACTGCCATAAAGCTTCTTTTGGAGCGGATCTTAGATGGCAGGAAAGATACGATGAAGGTATATCTGCCAACAAAGCTTGAACTTGGAGACAGTGCCTGATCATTGGCTGGACAATTCATGAAAAGAGCAACAACAAAAGTGTGCACGCCTGCATGGGAATGGATGCAGGAGAGAGAGGAGAACATTTCATTATGAAGAAAAAATTGCTATGTTACTTGCAGCAGCATTATGCATGGGTACATTTGCAGGATGTGGAAACAGCACATCAAACAACAGCAGCGCAGCAGACAACAATACGACAAATAATACGGCAGCTGCAACAGAAAGTTCTGACGTGACAGCTTCTGCTGATAACGTAAAGATCGATACGTTAAACGTATATTTCGTTCCATCCAGAGATCCGGATGAGATCGTAACTGCAACAGAGCCGCTTGCAAATTTAATGCAGACAGAGTTAGCAGGCTTAGGATATGATATCGGAGAAGTAAAGATTACCGTTGGTACAACTTTTGAGGCAGTAGGTGAGGCACTTGCAGCAGGAACTGCTGATGTTGGATTTATTCCGGGTGGTACCTATGTACTTTATGATGATGGAGCAGATGTGATCTTAACAGCAACCAGAGATGGTTTAAATAAAGATTCGGACAACCCTGCAGACTGGAATGACGGACAGCCTACAGAAGGTACTGACAAACAGGCAGTTTCTTACCGTGCATTATTCATCGCAGGTCCTTCTGACAAAGGACAGGAACTTGCTGATAAAGTTAACTCCGGCGAAGAACTTACCTGGGATGATTTAAACGGCGCAAACTGGAGCGTTATGTCCTCCTCCTCACCGGCAGGTTACATTTACCCGGCTTTATGGTTACAGGACAGATACCAGAAAGGTATTACAGATCTTTCTTCTGCAGTACAGTCTGATTCCTACGCAAGTGCATTTGCAAGACTTGCTTCCGGACAGATCGACGTACTTGTAACTTATGCAGATGCAAGACGTGACTATGAAGAAAGCTGGACAAGTGAATTTGGTCGTACAAAATCTATCTGGGAAGAGACAAATGTTATCGGTGTAACAGATCCGATCTACAATGATACAGTCTGTGTCAGCAAGACATCTCCGATCATGGATGACGGCTTAAAATCAGCAATCCAGACAGCACTCATCAATATCGGTAACACAGAGGAAGGTAAGGCAGTTATCTCTATCTACAGCCACAACGGATATGAGCCGGCACAGTCTTCTGATTATGATAAAGAGAGAGAAGCACAGAAACTGATCCAGGAATTAAGTGCAGCAAACTAATCGTTACTGGAACGTCTGACAGGGAGTGGACAGTAACAACGAAATAATAACAGGCAGTATGACGGGCAGCAGGAGGGCTGCTGCAGAGCGGGAAACCGGCTTTGCGGCAGCCTTTCAATGAGTATACACCTATAAAAAACACACACCATAAAAACAGCAGGTGAAAGAAAGGTTTGGTTTAAATTTATGATCGAGTTTAAGGACGTATCGAAGGTATATCCGAACGGGGTAGTGGGACTGGACAATGTCAATTTAAAGATCGAACAGGGTGAATTTGTAGCGATCATCGGTCTTTCCGGTGCAGGAAAGTCCACGTTACTGCGGACGATCAACCGTATGCATGACATCACATCAGGAACTCTGACGGTGGATGGATTAGAGGTTAAGAACTTAAAAGGAAAAGAGCTTCGTACTTTCCGCAGAAAGATTGGAATGATCTTCCAGTCATTTAATCTTGTCACACGAACAACAGTAATCCGTAACGTATTGATGGCAAAAGTGCCGGAGATGCCTTTCTGGAGAGTTCTGCTTGGTGTGTTTAAAAAGGACGACAAAATGCAGGCACTTGAGAGTCTGGATAAAGTCGGTATTCTGGATAAAGCATATATCCGTGCAGACCAGCTTTCCGGTGGGCAGCAGCAGCGTGTTGCTTTAGCGCGTACACTTGCGCAGAATCCGGAGATCATCTTAGCAGATGAGCCGGTTGCAGCACTTGACCCGGTAACGCAAAACAGGTTATGAGTGATTTCAGAAAAATTAATCAGGATATGAATATTTCTATCCTTATCAATATTCATCATGTGGAATTAGCACTTGAATATGCAGACCGCATCATTGGAATCCGCGCCGGAAAGATCGTCTATGACGGACCTTCCGAGAATGTGACACAGGACGTGTTAAACACAATTTACGAAGGAAAGATTCCGGAGAAAACGGAGGAAGCGTAATGGGATTGTACGATAAAATATTTAAACCGAAAAAACTTGTGCTTGCAAACGGCAAAGTTGTGGAAGAAAAATGTTCCCGCGCGCCGCTCATCATTATTCTGATCGTGATCGCAACATGGATCTCTGTGAAAGTTACAGGTTTTTCCATGACAACACTTGTGACGAGAATACGGTTTTTCTTTGACATTTTAGCGCAGATGTTCCCGCCGAAAGTCGGTTACATCTCAAGTATCTGGGGACCACTTTTTGATACGATCAAAATGTCACTGCTCGGCTCTTTTGTGGGTGGTGTGCTTGCGATTCCTTTTGCGATTTTAGCGTCCAGCAACCTGATCAAAAATAAAGTTGTGATCGGTGTGGTCCGTGTATTTTTAAGTATCGTGCGTACGATCCGACGCTGGTTGCCGCTCTTATCGCAACATATATCTGGGGACTTGGTACGATGGCAGGTACCTTTGCAATCGCAGTATTTACCTTTGCATATGTCGGAAAACAGTTATACGAGATGATCGAGACGGTCGATATGGGGGCATATGAGGCGATGGAAGCCATGGGTGCAGGAAAGGCATATTCCTTTATCTCTGCGATCATGCCGCAGGTACTGCCGGCATATATGTCAGTCTGTTTATTCTGCTTTGAGGGAAATGTCCGCTATGCAGCGATCTTAGGTTACGTTGGAGCCGGCGGACTCGGTCTGATCTTAAATGAAAAGATCGGCTGGCGTGAGTATGACAGTGTTGGAATGATCCTGATCGTTCTGTTTGGTACAGTTCTTATTATTGAAGCAATCAGCCATTATATCAGAAAGAAATTAACGTAGGAGGAACCGGCAAAATGAATGAATCAATCAAAAAAATGTACGAGCAGGAACCAAAGACCTGGTACGCAAAGATCATTGTGGCTTTGATTGTTGCAGCGCTTCTTGCATGGTCACTTTCTACGGTTCAGTCCACCGGATCAAACGGAAGCGGACTTTCCGTCGCAGGAAAGATTATCAGCGGAATTTTCCACCCGGATACGAATTTACTGTTTGACCTCTCCACATCCGGTGTTGCTTATCTGTTACTGGAAACCATGTGTATCGCATTCTTAGGAACGATCGTCGGTGCAGTATTATCCATTCCGCTTTCTTTCCTTGCGGCAGCAAATCTGATGCCGAAGCCGGTTGCACTGAGCTTCCGTGTATTTATTATGGCGATCCGTACGATTCCAGCATTTGTATACGGACTTATGTTTATCCGTGTGACAGGACCTGGACCATTTGCCGGACTGCTTACCATGTCACTCTGTTCGATCGGTATGATCAGTAAAATGTTTATCGAGAGCATTGAGGATCTGGATACTAAGATTCTGGAATCCTTAGATGCAGCAGGATGTACGATGTTCCAGAAGATCCGTTACGGTATCTTATCCCAGTTGTTCCCGGATTTTATGTCTACTTTGATCTATCGTTTTGACATGAACTTGAGAGATGCAACAGTACTTGGTCTGGTTGGTGCCGGTGGTATCGGTGCACCGCTTATCTTTGCGATGAGTGCATACAAATGGAATCAGGTAGGAGCAATTCTTGCCGGACTGATCGTACTGATCTTAATTATTGAAGTTATCTCATCAAAGATCCGTACAAAATTAGCGAGGGGTTAGTAGTGCGAAAAATCCATATATGAAAGATTTTACGCACACAAATTTGAGTCGCATACTCAAATTTGCAGGTTATTGAAAGGGATAAAACATGCAGCAGAAAAAGTTAAAAGTTTATTTTACCTCAGATGTGCACGGATATTTTTATCCGACGACTTATGGGGATATGGATGTAAAACCGGTAGGACTTTTGGCTGTGCGGCAGATTTTAACAAGGATGATGAGACACTCATCATAGATGGCGGAGATATTTTACAAGGCTCCGCCTTTGCTTATTACTGCCGTCAGGTTGCAAACTCTCCGGAAGTGATCGCAGATATTATGAACGACTGCGGATACGATTATTATACACTTGGCAATCATGACTTTAATTACGGGCTTGAATATCAGGCAGCATACCGCAGCCGGAACAACGGTGTATGCGTCTGTCAGAATATTACGGATGAAGCGGGAAACACATTGTTCCCGTGGAAACTCCATACGATGAAAAACGGACTGCGTGTCGGCATTGTTGGTATCGTGACCGATTATGTAAACATCTGGGAAAAGGAAGAAAATTTAAAAGGAATTCACATCACGGATCCTTTTGAGGCAGCAAAAAATGCACTTGCGCAGATGAAAGAACAGACAGACCTTACGATCTGCATCTATCACGGCGGTTTTGAGTGCGACTTAGAGAGCGGAGAGACATTGTCCCAGACAACTGAAAATGTCGGATACCGTATCTGTAAGGAACTGGATTTTGATATTTTACTGACCGGACATCAGCATATGTCTGTGCCGGGAAGAGATTTATTTGGCACATATACGGTACAGCCGTGTGATAATGCGAAGGAATATCAGTATCTGGAAGTTACGATGGCAGGCAATGAAAAAATCATCCGTTCTGAACTGCGTCAGTCAGACGCGGCAAAGGGAACGGTGCTTGCGGACAAGTACCGTTCCACAGAAAATGCCGTGCAGGCATGGCTGAACCAGCCGATCGGTCATTTAAGCCGTGCGATCCTGCCGGAAGAGAAAGTGAAAATGGCATTGTACGGCTCACCGATCGCTGACTTTTTAAACCGCATCCAGCTTCATTTTTCCGGGGCAATGCTCTCATCGGTCGGTCTGGCAAATGAGATCGCCGGATTCCGCAGTGAAGTGAGCACGCGCGATATTATTGCGACATATCCATATCCGAATACACTCGTGGTCTGTGAGATCACCGGAAAACAGTTAAAGACGGTGATGGAGCGCAGTGCGGAATATTTTGCTTATGATAAGGATGGAAATGTCTGTGTTTCCGACAGTTTTCTGATTCCGAAAGTCGAGCACTATAATTACGACTACTATATGGGTGTGGATTTTAAGATCAACCCGGAGAATCCAATCGGCAGCCGGATCGAGGGATTGTCAAAGGACGGAAAACCGGTTCTTGATGATGATAAATTTACGATCTGTCTCAACAATTACCGTTACAGCGGTGCTGGTGGATATGATGTTTACACAGAATGTCCGCTGGTCAAAGAAATCAATGTGGAGATGGTGGAACTGATCATGGATTATTTCCACGAATATCCATATATTGAGGTGTGATGTACGAAAGAATAAACTTGACAGAATGCATTCTATGAAATAAAATCAAAGAAACGCATTGAAGAGAAGAGTACTGATCGGAAATTTTAAAGAGAGAGATACATTTTGGTGCGAGTATCTTAAAATGGAACATCAGGAAGACCACCTCTGAGCGGCCCTAATCCGGTCCGGTGATTCCGTTATCATCAAAATGAGTGATTTTCCACATGGAAATAAACGGGGTGGAACCGCGGATAAAAGATTGTTTATTCGTCCCTTATACAGATAAGTTGTCTGTATAAGGGACTTTTTAGTTTAGGAAAAGGAGATTAATCATGGTAGATTTTAAAGAAGATGAGAGACTGAATACGCTCAACCATTCCTGTGCACATGTGATGGCACAGGCAGTAAAGCACTTATATCCGAACGCAAAGTTCTGGGTAGGACCTGTTGTAAAAGAAGGATTTTATTATGATATCGATCTTGGCGATGTTGCAGTCAATGATGATGTGATCGCAGCGATCGAGAAAGAAATGAAAAAAGTCTGCAAAGAAGGTAAAAAGATTTACAGACGTGAGATCTCAAAAGCAGAAGCATTAGAGCTGTTCAAAGATGATGAGTACAAGCTTGACTTAATCGATGGCCTGGAGGATGGAAATATTTCGTTTACGATCAGGGCGATTTCACAGATCTCTGCCGTGGACCGCATGTCGACAATACCAAGTTATGTAAAAACTTTAAGCTGATCAAATATTCCGGTGTTTACTGGAAAGGTGATGCAAACAACCATGTCATGCAGCGTATCTACGGTGTATGTTTCCCGACCGCAGAAGAGTTAGAGGAGCATTTAAAACTCTTAGAGGAAGCGAAAGACCGTGATCACAGAAAGATCGGCAAAGAGATGCATCTGTTCATGTCCGATGATCTGGTTGGACGTGGACTTCCGATGTTTCTTCCAAAGGGATATACCGTATGGCAGGAGCTTGAAAATTATATCAAAGCAAAAGAGCGCAAACTCGGTTATCTGCATGTTATGACACCTTGTGTCGGTACGGTAAATCTGTACAAGACTTCCGGTCACTGGGATCACTACAAAGAGAACATGTTCCCGGCAATGGAAGTTGAGGGAGAGTCTTTCGTACTCCGTCCGATGAACTGCCCGCATCACATGATGATCTACGCAAACAGAATGCATTCCTATAAAGATCTTCCGATCCGTATCGGTGAGATCGCACATGACTTCCGTTTTGAGGCAAGTGGAACTTTAAAGGGTATCGAGAGAGGAAGACATTTCTGCCAGAATGATGCACATTTATTTGTAACACCGGAGCAGATCGAATCAGAGTTTGCAAAAGTGGTTGAGCTGATCTTTGATACTTACAAAGATTTCAATATCACAGATTACCGCTGTGTACTCTCCTTAAGAGATCCGGAAGATAAAGTAAAATATCATGATGATGATGAGATGTGGAACAACGCAGAGAACGCACTCCGTAAAGTACTTGATGATATCGGTATTGAGTATACAGAGGAGATCGGTGAGGCTGCTTTCTACGGACCGAAACTGGATGTAAACGTAAAACCGGCGATCGGTAATGAGTATACACTTTCCACATGCCAGTTAGACTTCTGTCTGCCGGCAAAATTCAATCTGTCCTATATTGACAGTGACGGAACAAAGAAAACGCCGGTCGTTTTACACAGAGCGATCCTTGGTTCTCTCGACCGTTTCATGGCATATATTTTAGAGGAGACAAAAGGAAACCTGCCGTTATGGTTAGCTCCGGTTCAGGCTAAGATCCTTCCGGTAAAAAATGAGGATGAGGAACTTAACGCATACTCTCATGACTTATACAAATATCTCGATGATAACGGAATCCGTGTTGAGATCGATGAGAGAAATGAGAAACTCGGCTACCGTATCCGTGAAGCACAGATGGAGAAAGTACCGTATCTGTTAGTAATTGGTAAGAACGAAGCAGCTGACGGAACCGTAAGCTACAGACTGCATGGAGAGCAGAATTCCACCACAGTTTCCAGGGAAGATTTCCTTGCACTGTTAAAAGAGGATATTCGCACAAAGAAGATCAATCCTGCAGCATTAAAATAAACAGAAATATGAAAATGCGGTGTGTCCGGCAGGATATGCCGTATTTTTTTAATTCATAGGAAATTACGTTCTATGAATTTAAAAGCCCTCCGGGCAGGATGCGCATCTCGCGGAGCAGAAGTTAGCTGTAAACAGCACCGCCAGGGCGCGAAAGAGCCGCAAGCGGCTCTTTATTCTCCATGACCGGAATACACCAGACAGGAAACAAAAACCTGATAAATAAATTGTCAAAGATGTATATTGTAATCAAAATTAAATGATAGTAGAATGGTATTAATATAAAATCGTTTATGAGAATAAATCAGAAAGAACAAAGGAGGATATTGATGTGACCCTAAGTGGAAAAGTATCATTAAAGGTAAAAATGACGATTCTGATTATTGAGATTTTAATAATCGGATTATATGGAGTAGTTGTCGGAGCAAAAAATATGGGTACTATCCGTAATGATGCGATCACCAGCATGGAAGAATATGTAAGTGAGGAACACCCGGAATATTCCCAGGAAGAAATACAACAGGAACTGCAGCCGATATTGCAGAAAATGCAGCAGGAAAAGAAAGCAAAACAGGATCAGTTTTTCTATTTTATGGTTATTATGTGCATACTCACGGATATATGGGTACTGTATCTTACATTCGACATTACATCAGGCGTCAAAAGATCTGCGCTGTTTGCCGAAAAAATGGGACAGGGCGATTTTACGCAGCGTGTGGATGAAAAATACCTGAAACGTGAAGATGAGATCGGTATTCTTGCACGCAGCATCCGTGACATTCATCACAATATGAGACATCTGATCGGCTATGTACAGCGCGAAGCGGATACATTGGATGAAACGGTTGGAACAGCAGAGGCGGCACTGGCAAAACTTGCGGACGAGATTGACAGTGTATCTGGTATCACGCAGGAACTTGCAGCCGGAAATCAGGAGACCGCAGCAGCTGCACAGGAAGTGAATACGATGTCCGGAGAGATTGAGGAAGCTGCAAAAGGAATTGCAGAGCATGCACAGGAGGGAAACGGAAAAGTTGACGAGATCCATACCAGAGCGGCTGATACGAAACAAAAGATCAGTGCAAGCCGTGCAAATATCAGGAAAGTGCATGGGGAAATCAATGACAGCTTATCGGAAGCACTTGAAAATGCAAAAGTCGTGGAGCAGATCGGTGTTCTTGCGGAGTCCATCATGGGAATCACTTCTCAGACAAATCTGCTGGCTTTGAATGCATCAATTGAAGCCGCAAGAGCCGGAGAGGCGGGAAAAGGATTTGCAGTTGTTGCAGATGAGATCCGTAATCTTGCGGAGCAGTCGGCGAGCACGGTCGGGAATATCCAGGAAGTGACAGAGCGTGTCCAGACAGCAGTTGCAAGACTGACCACAGATGCAAAACGTCTGTTAGAGTTTGTGGGAGGAGACGTCACGGAGAGTTTTAATGATTTTGAAAAAATGGCAGATAATTATAATGAAGATGCAAACTATGTTGAAGAACTTGTAACGGATTTCAGTGCGGCATCCGAACAGCTTTTAGCTTCAGTCAGCGGAGTGGTTGCAAATATACAGGAGGTAACGAAAGCTGCGAATGATGGTGCGGCAAGTACCGGAAGCATTGCAGAGCGTGTTACCAATGTTGACAGACAGGCAGAAGATATGCGTGTACTGATGAAACAGACGCAGGAAGCATCTTTGATGCTGCGGAAGGACACAAAGAAATTTACGGTTGCATAGACAGGATCAATCTATTGTAAAAAATATTTTGGATAAAGTGAAAATTAGGACTGCACCACCATTTACTAATTTTAAAAGTTCAAGTAAAATATAAGTAAAATTATGCTTTGTAAAACAGGGAGACTTATATGTTACGGGAAAAGATTAAAAATTGGAAAATGGGACTGGCTGCAGTCCTTGTTTTTGTTCTGGTTTTGGGAATGACGGGGATGTCCGGCAATGTGAAGGCGGCAGACCAGACGGACTTGAAAACAATAGATATCATGTTCGTGCATGACACACATTCTCATCTGAACAGCTTTTCAACGGTAGTAGATGAAAAACAGGAAATGATCGGCGGGTTTGCAAGGATTAAGACACTGATCGATGAACAGAAAGAAAAAGATCCGGATACACTGGTGGTGGATGGCGGAGATTTTTCCATGGGAACGCTGGTGCAGACCGTTTTTGAGACACAGGCGGCAGAGATTCGGATGTTAGGGGCACTGGGCTGTGAGGCGACAATACTTGGCAACCATGAATTTGATTATCGTTCAAAGGGGCTTGCTAAGATGCTTGAAACCGCGGCGGAAAGCGGAGATACCGTGCCGGAGCTTCTTGTCTGTAATATCAACTGGGATGCCATGGAACAGCAGGGATTCTCAGAAGGACAGCAGCAGATCCGTGATGCATTTACGGAATACGGTGTGAAAGATTATGTGATGGTGCAAAAGGGCGATGTCCGGGTGGCACTGCTTGGCGTATTCGGAAAAGATGCACTGGCATGTGCACCGACCTGCGAACTGCAGTTTACGGATCCGGTGGAAGCAGTAAAAAAGACCGTAGCTGAAATTAAGAAAAACGAAGATGCGGATATTATCGTCTGTCTTTCCCATAGTGGAACTTCAGAGGATGAGTCAAAGTCAGAAGATGAGATTCTTGCGAAAAAAGTGCCGGATCTGGATGTGATCGTCAGCGCACATACGCATACGAAACTAGATGAGCCGATTGTGCATGGGGATACTTATATCGTTTCCGCAGGTGAGTACGGCAAGTATTTAGGTTCCTTATCCTTAGAACAAAAGGATGATGGCCGATGGAACATGAAAGAATATAAACTTACTCCAATCGAGACGGACATTGCAGAGAATGCTGCTACACAGGAAGAAATCAATTCTTTTATGGCGACGGTGGATACCGATTATCTGGCACAGTTTGGGTTTACGAGAGAACAGGTACTTGCGGAAAATGATGTAGCATTTGACAGCCTGGAGGATCTCTACAACATCCATACCGAGCATAATCTGGGGGATCTCATCGCAGATGCCTATGCTTATGCGGTCACAAACAGTACGGATTATAATGGCACTCCCGTGGATGTGGCAATCGCGCCGAGTGGAACGATCCGTGACACCTACACAAAGGGAAATATTACAGTAGAAGATGTTTTCAATTCATTTTCACTTGGAATCGGTGCAGACGGTGTGCCGGGTTATCCGCTGATCGAGGCATATCTGACAGGAAAAGAGTTAAAAACCGTGGCAGAGATCGACGCATCCGTGTCGGATCTGATGACATCCGCACGTTTGTATATGTACGGCCTGCAGTTTACTTATAATCCGCACCGTATGATCTTAAACCGTGTTACCGACGTGTATCTGCTGGATGCAGATGGCAATCGCAGGGAGTTAGAGGACGATAAACTGTATCGCGTGGTGGCAGATCTTTACAGTGGGCAGATGCTGTCTGCGGTGACGAAAACATCGTATGGACTGTTGTCTGTTGTGCCGAAAAAGGCAGACGGAACACCGATTGAAAATTTTGAAGATGTGATTTTGACAGATAATGACGGGGAATTAAAGGCATGGACGGCGATCGCACATTATATGGAGTCGTTCCCGGATGAAAATGGAGATGGAATTGCGGATATTCCACAATATTATGCCGGATTGCATGAAAGAAAAGTGGTAGATGATTCGGCCAATCTCATAAAATTAATAAAAAATCCGAACAAATATGCCGTCATGATCGCAGGAGTCGTATTGATCGTTATTTTACTGGTTGTTTTGCTGATACGGTTAGTGTTAAAATTAGTAAAATACCAGACAGGAAAAAGACGCAGCGGAAGTAAAGCAGGAGAAGAACCATGAGCGCGCAGGACAAAACGGAAGAAATTTTAAGACAAATGCATATATTGCTTGCAGGCAGTGAAGCTTATGACAGTATTGGCAGTAAAATTATCCTTGATAAAAAAAGAATGTTAGAGCTGCTTGCAGAGCTAAATAAGCCATTTACGCGATGTTGGATGAGTATGAACTGACAACGCGGGGCAAGGAGCGTGCAAGACGTGAGGCGGCAAAAATCGGAGAAGATATCTTAAAAGATGCCAGCGGGAAAGCGGAGGATGTGTATGCTGCGTCTGTTATGTATACCAATGAGGCACTGCGGCATGTACAGGAAATCATGCAGAGGGCAACGGATGCCATGCAGGAGATTTATAAGGATGCCAATGAAAAACTTCAGAAAGAAAAAGATGTTGTAAGGAGAGACCAGTCAGACCTGAAAGGACATCTGCAGAATCTTGCTGATACGGACAAATATCTGAATCTGATCGAGGATCGTAACCGTGAGATTGAAAAAGAAAGGGCAAAGGAAAAGGGGGAGACAGAGCCATCGCCTTATTCTGCGATCAAACCGGAAATTAAGATCAACCAGGAGTATTTTGAAAAGGCAGGAATCGTGCCGGAAAATGAACTGCCCGAAGAAATTCCCGAAGATACGCCAGAGGAAGCTGCGCCAAAAGCAGAGGTAAATGTCAATGTCAATCTGGATGCGGAATATTTCCACTGGAAAGAGGGCGGGGAAGCTTCCGGCGAGAAGAAACCGGAGAAACATTCTTTCTTCTCCAGACATCATAAAGAGTAAAAGGAGAATGTGATGTTAGAGAAGCCGGAGGAAAAAGAGTTTCACAAAAAATGGGAAAGCCTGTATGTTTTTACGGGACGCAGAAGTGACCTGACAACGATGATTTCCATTGCGGTCATAAATCCAATGATCCTGTATGTCTTTATCGGGTATGTAGCAGGGAAACGGATCAGTCTGCCGGTGTTGTATCTTATCATCGATGGAGTATTGTTTTTACAATGGGGACTGCTGGTAAAAAGACGGAAAAGAAAGATAGAGCAGTCCATACAGGATGTGGCCGGACAAATGGACACCATCAGGGAAAAAATAAATGAACTGGGAAATTAACTGACAAAACAGGGAGACAGCCTTAATGGCCGTCTCCCTGTTTATATCCTGTATTAGAGATGATCTGCTGGCTGTTTGAAAGAACTGTTGCAGATGGGGTATAATTTCATCATTAAATAAAAACTGATGTAATTGTGTAACGTTAGAAGCAAGATCGCACGGAATGACAACATCGCCGATCTTATCATATTTGTGCGTTGTTTTTTCATATGGAAACCGGTTGTATCTCCAATGTCATAACTGAAAACTTTTGTGGCAAGGGCAAGGAGATCCGTGTTGGAAAAACTGGTCTGAATGTCCCCAAAAGCTGCGTTGATCAGTTTGTTGAGTGTCAGAATGTTGGATTTCTGCGTCTTCTGCATCAGTTGA
>ENA-OQCN01000315-OQCN01000315.1-human-gut-metagenome-genome-assembly--contig:-NODE-315-length-25935-cov-3.323582_pt1 | contig 25935 bp, 35 predicted proteins | sample MGYA00242497_ERZ504576 | MGnify/ENA primary metagenome ERZ504576 (study PRJEB26092, sample SAMD00036296) | human gut metagenome | host: Homo sapiens | study: EMG produced TPA metagenomics assembly of... | reverse complement strand
GCTGGTGGCGGCAGCGCCATCTTTGGCGCCGCGACCCCGCCGCGGCCGTCCGTGCATGGCAGCTCTCTGAGAGGGGACTGCCCATGGATGAAGCATTGATCCGGCTGCAGGAGGAAGAACTCCAGCGCACCGGCAGATACTATAAGCACATCTGCTTTCTCTGTGTGCCGCTGCTCTGCGTCTCCTGCTACCTCTACGGCCTGCGCCCGCTGCTGCTCTGCGGCTTTGCGGTGCTGATGGGCAACCTGTGCGACCGGCTCATCTCTCTGCTGCGCCGCCGCGTCTATCAGGCCGGAGATTATTCCAACGAGAGCTTTGCCCTCGTCATCACCCTGCTGATGCCCGCGACGGTGGACTGGTATGTCCTCGCCGCCGCCATTCTGGCCGGTGCTCTCATCGGCAAAGAGGTCTTCGGCGGCTATGGCAGCTACCCCTTCCACCCCGCCGCCGTGGGCTACGCGGTGGCGGCAGTGTCCTGGCCGGAGCAGGTCTTCCGCTATCCGGCCCCATACGCCAATATCCCGCTCTGGGACGCCTCCGGCGTGGCAACATCCAGCACCATCTCGGACACCCTGCGCAGCGGCGGCCTCATCAACATCAGCGCCCTGTCGCTGGTGCTGGGCGAGTATGCCGCCCCGATGGGGACCGGTGCAGCCATCGTGCTGGTGGCCTGCGGCCTCTTCCTCTGGATGCAGAAGGATGTGCGGCTGAGCGCCTCCCTGAGCTTCCTCATCACGGCGGGCCTCATTGTCTTCTTCTTCCCGCGCCAGCTGGGCCTGACGGAGGGGACCGCCTTTACGGCGGGCCTTGTGTTCCGCCTGCGCTGTGTGCGCGACGAGATGCTGACGGGTGCGATGCTCTTCAGCGCCGTCTTCCTGCTCAATGAGCCTTACACCTGCGCCACCACCGGCGGGGCCGCATCCTCTACGGCGCCATGGTGGGAGCCTTTACGATGGGCTTCCGCTACTTCGGCGTCTACGAGACGGGCGTCTGCTTCGCCATTCTGGCGGTCAACAGCATCTCCGGCTGGCTCGACCGCACCGAAGTCCGCCTCCATGAGCTGATAAAGAGCGGCAGATACTTCAAAGAGAAGAAGACCGGAAAGGGGGATGCGGAATGAAACGTCATGCTGCAGAACTCATCACCCGGGACCCGGAAAGATTCTTCCACCATGACCGCGTCTTTCTGAATAACCCTGTGGTCATGCAGGGCATGGGCCTTGCGCCGCTGGTCGTCCTTGCGACGAGCGGACAGAACGCTTTGATGCTGGCCGTGGCCGTGGCGCTGCTGCTGACGCCCTCCCGGATGCTGGCCTGCCTGCTGAGCCGCCTGTTCCCCCTGCGGGAGGAGCATCCGGCCAACGCAGAGCTGGAAAAGAAGCTGCTGCCCCGCAGCATCCTCTATTCGGGCAGCGCGGCGGTGGTCTATCTGGCGGCGTACCCCATCCTGAATCGGCTGTTCGGCGTGAGCTGCTGGTGCTGGGCATCTATCTGCCCATGCTGGTGGTGGAGCCGCTGCTGACCTACCGCTTTGGCCGCGTGCAGGAGACGATGAAAAAGGCCGTCTCCAAGGGCATCCGCATCACCATCGGCTACGGCCTGCTGCTGCTTTTGCTGGGCTGTGTGCGCGAGTGGCTGAGCGCCGGTACGGTGTTCGGCCATGTGCTGAGCCGTCCCGTCCTGCCCATGGCCAGTATGCCGGCAGGCGGCTTCATCGTGCTGGGCGTGCTGTGTGCCGTCTGGCGCACGCTGGCCAGGAAGTACAAAAACTATCTGACATCAGAGGCCCGCGGCCTCATGGCGGTCTACCGCCAGAAAGAGGGGGAGCCTGAGGATGAATGATGTGATGCAGCCGTCGGCGTATTTTTTGGCTACGCCGTGCTGGCCGTCTTTGCACAGAACGCGGTGTTCACCCGGGGCCTCGGCGTGTCCCGCCTCGTCCAGCTGGTGGGCGACGAGCGCACCAGCAGCGGGTGGTTTGCCCTGCTGCTCTGTGTCACGCAGGTGCTGGTGGCTCCGCTGGCGTTCTATGCGGGCGGCTTCATCGCCGCCCAGTCCAACCCCGCCCAGCTCCGTCCGCTGGTCTATCTGGCCTGCGTGGCGGTGGTGAGCCTGTTTGAATTTATCGTGCTCTGGGCCGCACGGGGAAAGCACCACGGCGGCCAGCTGCTCCGCATCCTGCCGCTGGCGGCGGTCAACAGCGGCGTGCTGGGTACGGTGCTGGTGGAGCGCACCCAGAGCTTTACGCTGGAGCAGAGCATGGGCTTCGGCCTCGGCAGCGGCCTGGGCTATCTGCTGGCCGTCATGCTGGTGACGGAGCTGACCGCCGTCTGCGCAGCGAGGCCATCCCGGAGGCGTTCCGGGGCCTGCCCATCACGCTCATCTACATCGGCGTGCTGGCGCTGGCTATCTATGGTTTTACGGGCCACTCGGTGATCCTGTGAGGAGTGCAGGAGAAAGGGACGATCATGGCAAAGTATAAAAAGGTCAAGCGGTATCACCGCAGTTTTTACAGCCCCGGCATGTGGGTGAAGAAGGCCGTCGGCATCATCGTGCTGGTGGCCGTGGTGCTGGTCGTGGGCTGGCTGGCCGCGCCCCATGTGCTGGACTGGGCCACCCACACCTGGTACACCGTGGTGCGCAACCGTGACCTCTCGGCTTCGTCTGAGACGACAGCTCCAGTGCGGCCGCTTCGTCGGAAGTGACGGCAGAGCCTGCCGCTTCCTCGGAGGTGCGGGCGGACTCGGAGCCGGGATCGGAACCGGCTGCACCCGCAGGCGTCATCATCGAGGGCAGCTGGGGCGTTCTGGACACGGCTGCGGCAAAGGACGAAGCTTCCCTGCGTGCCGCCGCCCGGCAGCTGGCCCAGCAGGGCGCAGCCTACGCCGTCGTCACCCTGAAGGACAGTGCCGGAAACATCCTGTATCCCTCTCAGGTGGCTGCTGCGGCAGGCAGCATCGAGGGGGCGTCCCTTGACCCGGCCTCATCGCTCGGTGCTCAAGGAGAACGGCCTTGTGCCGGTGGCAAAGCTGGCGGCCTTCCGCGACCCCATCGCGGCCCGCACCGACCGCAATATGGCCATCGGCTACACCGGCAGGCTTACCTCTGGCTGGATAATAAGGCGTCCGCCGGCGGCAACCCCTGGCTCAACCCCTATTCCGACGAGGCCGTCCAGTTCATCGGCGACCTCATCGGCGAGGTGCAGAGCATGGGCTTTGACCACGTGCTGCTGGAGAACGTCCAGTTCCCCTCTGCCCAGAACGGCAAGCAGGACTTCGGCTCCACCGGCGGGCGCGACCGCAGCGCCCAGCTGGCTGCGGACATCGCCGCATGGGATGCCCGCTTTGAGGGCAGCGTGACCCTGTGGTACGGTTACTCGCTGGGTCAGGTGACGGACGGCGCTTCCACCGTGGGCGGCTCCGCGACGGCACTGGGCGTCAGGAACCTCGTGGTCGAAGTCCCCGCAAAGCAGACCATGGACGACACTGCCCGCAACGAGCTGCGGGACACCCTGTCGGCTTCCGGCGTGGAGCATGCCGTGTTCTGGGACGATGCAGCGGGCATTTTCCAGTGAGAGCGCTCCATTTGCTGTTGGTGATTTATGTGAGAGGGAGGAATGTGTTATGAAAACTGCATCCTGCTTTGGTCCGGCCCACATCCTGCTGCCCGGGGAGAACATCCCTCTGGAAAAGTGGGGCTGCGTGGCCTGTGACCAGTTTACCAGCGACCGCGCCTACTGGGAGCAGGCAGACGCCGCTGTGGGCGGCTGCCCCAGCACCCTGCGGCTCATCCTGCCGGAAGTCTACCTCGAGGATGAAGACGCGGCCCAGCGGGTGGAGAACATCCATACCGCGATGGACGAGTACAGCCGCGACGTGCTGACCCGCGCCGTGGACGGCTTTGTCTACGTCGAGCGCACCGAGCAGAGCGGCCGGGTGCGTCAGGGCCTCGTGGGCAAGATAGACCTCGAGGCTTACAGCTACGAGAAGGGCGCCCACCCGGCCATCCGGCCCAGCGAGCGCACCGTCACTGAGCGCATCCCGCCCCGCATGGCCGTGCGCCGGGGTGCGGCGCTGGAAACGCCCCATGTTATGATGCTGGCCGACGACCCCGGCTGCACCCTCGTCGAGCCCATCGGCGCGCACAAGAGCGAGCTGAAAAAGCTGTACGAGGGCGAGCTGATGCAGGGCGGCGGCCACATTGCAGGCTGGGCCGTGGAAGATCCTGCGATGCTGGCGCAGATCGATGCTGCACTGGCTGCACTGGCAGCCAGGAGGCTTTCGACGCCAAGTATCCCCAGGCCAGGGGCGCAAAGCCCCTGACGCTGGCTGTGGGCGACGGCAACCATTCGCTGGCCGCAGCCAAAGCCTGCTGGGAGGAGCTGAAAGCCACCCTGCCCCCTGAGGAGCGGGAAAGCCATCCCGCCCGCTGGTGCCTGGCTGAGGTGTGCAACGTCCATTCGCCTGCGATCGAGATCGAGCCCATCCACCGCGTCCTCTTCAATGTGGACTGCGGCGCGGTGCTGCTGGCCCTCATCTCGTGGAGCGACTCCAACATGGCCGGCATCTGCTTCGGCGACTCGAAGCAGCAGGCCTTCACGCTGGCCGGCCCCCATGTGTCCAACGTCCTCAGCTTCGAGGACCCCGTCGCCCCGCTGACCGTCGGCACGGTGGACGAATTTATCGAATACTTTATGGCCCGCCACAGTGAGGCCCGGGTGGATTACGTCCACGACGAGCCCGCCGTCCGCGCCCTGACCAGGCAGGGCGGCGTGGCCTTCCTGCTGCCGCCCTTCGAGAAGAGCGATCTGTTCAAAGGCATCGTGATGGGCGGCGTGCTGCCCCGCAAGACCTTCAGCATGGGCCATGCGGAGGAAAAGCGGTATTACATCGAGTGCCGCAGAATCAAAGAATGACCAAGGAGAACCATGACTTTTAACGATTTGAAACTGTCCGCCCCCCTGCTCAAGGCTGTAAGCGAGGCAGGCTATGAGACCCCCTCGCCCATTCAGGCTTCGGCCATCCCGCCGGTGCTGGAAGGGCGCGATCTGATGGGCTGCGCCCAGACCGGCACCGGCAAGACCGCTGCCTTTGCGCTGCCCATGCTCGACCGCTGAGCGCCGCCGCCCCCGCAAGAAGGGCGCTGTCCGCGCCCTCATCCTCACCCCACTCGTGAGCTGGCTCTCCAGATCGGCGAGAGCTTCGACGCTACGGCAAGTACCTCAAACTGCGCAGCACCGTCATCTTCGGCGGCGTGGGCCAGGCCCCGCAGGTGGAGGCCATCCGAAAGGGCGTGGACATCCTCATCGCCTGCCCGGGCCGTCTGAACGACTCATCGGACAGGGCCATATCGACCTGTCGAACCTCGAGGTCTTTGTGCTGGACGAGGCCGACCGGATGCTGGACATGGGCTTTGTGCATGACGTGAAGAAGGTCATCGCAAAGCTGCCCGCAAAGCGCCAGAACCTGATGTTCAGCGCCACCATGCCCAAAGAGATCGAGCAGCTGGCCGCAGGCATCCTGCACGACCCTGCCTTCGTGAAGGTGGACCCCGTGTCCAGCACGGTGGAGCGCATCGACCAGAGCCTGTATTTCGTCGAGAAGGGCAACAAGAAGTTCCTGCTGCCCTGGCTCATCAAGAACCTGACCCCGCCGGTGCAGAATGCGCTGGTGTTCAGCCGCACCAAGCACGGCGCGGATAAGATCGCCCGCGATCTGACCAAGCAGGGCATCACCGCCGCTGCGATCCACGGCAACAAGAGCCAGACCGCCCGTGTGGCGGCGCTGGAAGGCTTCAAGGAGGGCAAGACCAGGGTGCTGGTGGCCACGGACATCGCCGCCCGCGGCATCGACATCAGCGAGCTCTCCCATGTGTTCAACTACGACCTGCCCGAGGTGCCGGAGACCTACGTCCACCGCATCGGCCGCACCGCCCGCGCGGGCGCAGATGGCACGGCAGTGAGCTTCTGCGCACCCGAGGAGATGGAATATCTGGCCGGCATCGAAAAGCTCAACCGCCGGAAGATACCGGTGGTGTCCGGCCACCCGTGGGACGGCGTACCCGTCCCCGTAAAAGCAGCCCCGCCGGTGCGGGGCCGCAAGCCCAAGGCCGAACAGCCTGCCCCCGAAAAGGCCGAAACTCCCAAGCGGAAAAAGCCGCCAAACCCGCTGCGCCCGAAAAAAAGAGTGCGGCCAGGCCCTCTGCGGCAAAAAAGCAGAAGGCTCCCAAAATCGAAGCAAAAGAGGAACAACTCATGGATGATAACAAGCGCACCCCCGGCGGACGCGACAACAGCCGCCGTAACAATAACAACCGCCCCCGCCGCGAAGGCAATGCCCCCGCACAGGGCGCAGGCCGCGGCAGCAACGCCCAGCCGAAGTTCGACCCCCACTTTGTGAGCGCCCCGGAGGCCACCCCGCTCCGTTCTGCCAAGAAAAACGCTGCCACCCCCGCCGTTCCGGCCCAGACCATTCCTACCGCGATGCAGAACCGCCAGCCCGCCCAGCGCAGCGAGAACAATGGCCGTAATGGTGCAGGCCGCAGCCCCCGCAATGAGCGGAACGACCGCAGCGCCCGCCCGGCTCAGCCTGCCCAGCAGAACAGCCAGCGCAATGAGAACCGCAGTGGCCGCAGCAACAACCGCAATGAGCAGAGCGGCGCAGGCCGTGCGCCCCGCGCCCCCAAGGCAGAGCAGTCCGGCCGCAATAACCGCAGCCGCAGCAATAATGTCCCGACGAAGGACGAAGACCCGGGCCTCGTGCTCATCAGCCGCCGCCCGCCGCAGCAGAAGTTCACCAGCTTTGAGGAGTATATGAACGCCCACGGCGGCGCGACGGCTCCCATCGAGGACCACAGCGAGGAAGTGTGATGGCAGAGGGATTCGCCCCGTGGTGCTGCCCGCTGTGCGGCGCACCGCTTGCCGGGGATAACGCACTGAAATGTCCCTCTGGCCACAGCTTCGACCGGGCCAAAGAGGGCTACTGGCATCTGCTGCCGGTGCAGAACACCCGTACCAAGGCCCCCGGCGACAGCAGGGAAATGGTCGCTGCCCGCCGCGCGTTCCTGAGCGCGGGCTACTACGGCATCTTCGGGCAGGCGCTGGGAGAACTCTGCCTCGAGTACGGTCAGCCGAAAGCCGGAAAGTCGCTCCGCCTGTTGGACGCAGGCTGCGGTGAGGGCTGGTATGACCGGTGCATCGCAAAGCAGTTCGAAGAGGTGGGCCGTCCGCTGGAACTGGCCGGCTTTGACATCGCAAAGCCAGCCGTGCGTCTGGCTGCGAAGCTCTGCCCTCAGCGGTACGCCGTGGCGTCCAGTTTCCATCAGCCGGTGCGCACAGGCTGGGCGGATGTGCTGCTCAACTGCTTCTCGCCCTTCGCGCAGGAGGAGTTTCTCCGCGTCCTGCGCCCCGGCGGACGGCTCATCTACGCCGTGCCGGGTGCAGAGCATCTCTTCCAGATGAAGGCCGTCCTCTACGAAAAGCCTTACAAGAACCCGGTGCAGGAAGTGGCGTATCCGGCTTTGAAGCCATCGGAGAGCGGGAAGTCTCCGGCAGCATCACGGTGCCTGCCGGGCAGCTGGAGGCTCTCTTCGCCATGACGCCCTACTACTGGAAAACGCCCCGGGACGGCGCAGCCCGTCTCGCGGCACTGCCGGAACTGACCACCGACATCTCGTTCCGGTTCCTCGTATTTGAAAAGAAATAAACGAAAAAGGCATCTGCCGTGTGGCAGATGCCTTTTCGCTTTATGAGTACATCAGACAGGAATGGAAGTTGGTTACTTGTCGGCCTTCGGTTCAGATGCTTTTTGGGCCTTGGGCAGCAGGTTTGCACGCTCGAGGGCCGGGCGCAGGGCCAGATAGAGGAGGACGACGCAGACGGTGGAGGCCACGCTGTTCACGAAGGTGACGCCGCCGGTGATCTTGGTCAGAGCCTTGGCGATGGTGTACTCCTGGCCGAAGATGTAGACGTTGCGGAAGTAGCCGAGGAACGGGTCGGTGAAGACATTCAGCAGCAGGCCGGAAGCGGCAGCGACGATCACCTTGCCAGATAGCCGGGGGTGTGCTTGTCCAGCTCACGGAGCTTGAACACCTTGTGAGCGACCGCACCGCAGGTGATGCCGATGATGAACTTCAGGACGAAGGTGGTGACGGCATAGCCCGGGTCACCGGCCAGGATGTCGGCCAGAGCCAGACCGATGGCACCGGCCAGACCGCCGGATACGCCGTCCAGCAGCAGAGCGGTCAGGGCGGTGAAGGTGTTGCCCAGATGGAACGAAGAGCCGCCGTAGAACGGCACACGGAAGAACAGGTAGGCCACGAGGCTCAGCGCGGCCATGACGCCGGTGAGCGCCAGCTCGTGGACGGTGAAGGTGCGCTTATACAGCACACTTGCAAAGACGATAACGATGACGACGACTGCCAGCAGCAGCCACATTGCAGTTGTTGACATGATTTTCCCTCCCGGTTTTACAAAATACCCACAAAACCGATTGACTTTTTTGGTTCTTGCGGGTATGCTCCTATTATACGCAAAACTGGCACTGTGCAAATACCCAGAACAAAGATTTTTTATGGGTCCAGTTTGGCACACTGCCCGAAAAGGAGGGGCTTTTTATGGTCCATTTGACGACGGCACTGGACGCGGCGTCCGGTGTGCCGCTCTACGAACAGCTCTACCGCAGTCTCGCCGCCGAGATGCGGACGGGGGCGATTTCGGCCGGGACCGGATGCCCGGCAAGCGGCGGCTGGCGGCAGAGCTTTCCGTCTCGGTGAACACGGTGGACGCGGCCTATCAGATGTTGGCGGCGGAGGCTATTTGGAGGCGCGGGAGCGAAGCGGCTTTTATGTACAGGAATATCTGGCCCTGCCCAAGCGGACGGAGTCCGCCGCGCCGCCCCAGCCCGAGGCGGCACCAGCGCCGGAGCAGCCCGTCCGCTACGACCTCTCCACCCGGGGCGTAGACCCGGAGCTGTTCCCGTTCCGCACATGGGCGCGGCTGCAAAAAGAGCTGCTGTACTCTTCGCCGGAGCTGCTGACCCACGGTGACGCGCAGGGCGACCTCTCGCTGCGGCAGGCGCTGGCCGAGTACCTTGAGGAGTACCGCGGTGTGCGGTGCGGCCCGCACCAGCTCGTCGTTGGCGCGGGCCTCGAATATCTGCTGGGCCTGCTGGCACCGCTCCTGCCCGGGCCGGCGGCGGTGGAGAACCCCGGCTATCCCCGCGCCCGGCAGGTGCTGGAGAACAACGGCATCTCCTGCTGTTGTCTGCCGGTGGACGAGGACGGGCTTTCCATCCGGGCGCTGTCGGAGTCGGGGGCGGCGGTATGCTATGTCACCCCCAGCCACCAGTTCCCCACGGGCGTCACCATGCCCGCCGGACGCCGGGCAGAACTGCTCCACTGGGCGGCACGGCGTCCCGGACAGCGGTACATCATCGAGGACGACTACGATTCCGAGTTCCGTTTCGACACCCGGCCCCTGCCCAGCCTGCAGGGGATGGCGGGGGCCGACGGGCCGGTGGTCTACCTCTCCACCTGCTCCCGCAGCCTCGCGCCCAGCATCCGCATCGCCTACATGGTGCTGCCGGAGCAGCTTCTGCCCGCATGGCACGCGAAATACGCCCTCTACTCCGGCACGGTGAGCCGTTTTGAGCAGCAGACACTGGCGCGGTTCATCACCGGCGGCTACTTCACCCGCCATCTGGCCCGGGAGCGGGTGGCCTATAAGGCCCGGCGGGACGCCTGACAAAAGCCCTGCGGGAAGCCTTTGCGCCGGAAGAACTGCACCTCACCGGCCTGCACACCGGCCTGCACTTGCTGGCCGAACTGCGCGACCCGCCGCCGGACGATGCTCTCCGGCCGCCGCTGAGGCCGAAGGTGTCCGGCTCAGCTCCTGAGTGACTATGACCTCACCGGCGGCGGGACCGCTCTGGGCGGGACGCTGGTGCTGGGTTACGGCTCGCTGGCCGACGAGAGCTGTGCTTCGGTGGGTGAGACGTTGAAGAGGGCCTGCACGGCGGCGTGGGAGTCGTCGGTGAGGGTGTAGCATTCGCCGTCCCACTCGCCGGGCAGGGCCTCGGCGTGGATGGCGGCAGAGCGGTCGGCGAGAAATTCCAGCGTATCTTCTAAGATGAGCAGGTCCTGCGCCGCCAAATCGGTGAGCAGGCTCGAGCTGTGGGCGCGCAGGGCGTCCGGCAGGGTAGCGGGCAGAAGTTCCAGCTCCTGCCGGAAAAAGGCGTCCCACACCGCCGCCCGGGCGGCGGCTTTGTGGGCGGGCGGGACAGTGTCCTCCATCCCGTTGAGCAGTTCTTCTGCCTCCCGGGCCGAGACGGCCTGCACATTGGAACTGCACCCGGTGAGGGCCAGCTCCTCGGCGGTCAGCGCTCCCGAAAAGCCCACCCGAAGCATTCCGTACCGGTCGGCGATGGCTTGCAGAACGGACGGCGCAAGGGCGAGATAGTGGGTGTCCTCGGGCAGGGAAAGAGCTGAGAGAAGTGCTTCCCGGCAGCGGGCCGGGCCGGCGGCGCGGTAGCAGTCGGAGAGGGCGGTTTCGTCCGCTCCGAAGGGTACGGTCAGCTCTCCGGGCAGAGCTAGCGCATGGACACAGTTCTGACTGGCATTCAGGTAGAGCAGCAGAAAGCCGGGTGCTGTCGTCTCGGTAGGAGCGATGCAGACCAGCAGACTCAGGCGGTTCTCTTCCTTCGGCTGACGGATGGCGACGCCGCTCTGAGGCCGGGAGCCAGTCTTGTCCGCAGAGAGCGGCGGGTGAGCAGTACGGTGCCGCCCACCAGCGGTAGCAGCACCAGCAGCGCCGCCAGCAGTGCGGCCCAGAAGGGTCTCCAGCCTTTTTCTTTCATCTCGTTCCTCCCTGAGAAGCCGTTTTCGTAAGCATTGCACACCGCCTGAGCGGTCTTTTTATCCGTATACTGCGTTGCTTCCCCTTGCAATCCACCAAGGATTGCTGCGGGAAATCGCCTTGTCTGCGGGTAAAAATCCTCGCCATTCGGCGAACCCCGCTCACGAAAACAGCTTCTAAAAACTGCATAAAGCATGGCCTGATGGGGGAACCTTTATGCAGAAAAGGAGGGAAATGCTATGAAATTCGATGATACCCCCAGCAGGGAAGAGCGGGAGGACTTCTGGCTCGACCTCGGCCCGGCCAGTGCCTACGAGGGGCTGGACTGCTGTGAGACAGCCCGCCGCGACGGCGACGCCAGTCCGGACGGCCTTGCCCATGGTTTCGAAGGGGCCGAAAGCCCGAAAGACCTCGTGGCCCCGCCCGACGACGACCCGGACAGCGAACCGGTGCCGCATCTGCCGCCCCAGCTGAAAGCGCTGGAGTGGCTGGACACGATGGGCAGCCCCGATGATGTACCGCCCATCGACCGATAAAGGACGAAAAAAGTCACACCATAACAAAATTCACTTTCTGGTATGAAAGATGAAACTCGGGAATAAAATGCGGTAAAAGGCTTGCCAAGAAGCCAAAAATGTGATAAAGTATCTCCATTGTGTACAGTTGTGCATGTGGTGAGAACCGAATCGCAAGATGTGCCGCCCGGTGAGCCGGGTGTGCCGCACTCTGGAGAAGCCTGCAGGAGGCGGGTGCCGAAGGTGTAAGGCCGTTTGGGCCGATCTCTCAGGCAAAAGGACAGAGCAAACGTCTTTTGCGCAGGAAAGGTGTCCTGTGCGGGGTCATACGCTGAGTTTTTTGCGGGCAGAGCCTTTGGAAAAGAGGTTCTGCCCGCATTTTTGTTTGGGATGATCAGAGGGGGATTTCATATGGTAGACATCGTCACGCGCGTCAACAATGTGGTCAACGGCTTCGTCTGGGGGCCGTTCGGTCTGGCACTGCTGTTCTGCACCGGCCTGTGGCTCAGCGTCCGCACCGGCTTTTTCCAGTTCCGGCGGATGGGCTACTGGCTCAGGCATACCATCGGTGCAATTTTTACCAATAAGGACGTCACCGCCCACACCAGCAAGGAAGATATGGCCATCAGCCAGTTCCAGAGCATGTGTACGGCACTGGCAGGCACCATCGGCACCGGCAACATCGTGGGCGTGGCCACGGCCATCGTCTCCGGCGGCCCGGGCGCCATCTTCTGGATGTGGGTCATGGCCCTGCTGGGCATGATGACCAGCTTTGCGGAAAACGTGCTGGGCGTCTACTACCGCCGCAAGAACGAAAAAGGCGAGTGGAGCGGCGGCGCGATGTATTATCTGACCGACGGTCTGGGCGCAAAGCCCGGCTGTAAGGCAGTGGGCAGGGTGCTGGCTGTCCTGTTTGCCTGCTTCTGCATCCTCGCGTCTTTCGGTATCGGCAACATGAGCCAGATAAACTCCATCGCCGGCAATATGAACGCGGCCTTCCATCTGCCGTACCTCGCCACCGGCCTTGCGCTGATGGTGGTGACGGCCCTCATCGTCATCGGCGGACTCAAGCGGGTGGCCGCTGTCACGGAAAAGCTGGTGCCGCTGATGGCACTGTTCTATGTTGCAGGTGCGCTCATCATCGTGGTCATGCACGCGGGCAATATCCCGGCGGCACTGGCGGCTATCTTCAAGGGTGCATTCAACCTCAACGCTGCAGGCGGCGGCGCGCTGGGCTACGGCATCAGCCAGACCATCACCTGGGGCTTCAAGCGCGGCGCGTTCTCCAACGAAGCCGGCCTCGGTTCTGCGGTCATGGTCAACTCGGCCTCTAACGTCAAGGAGCCGGTGCATCAGGGCATGTGGGGCGTGTTTGAGGTCTTCGCCGATACCATCGTGGTCTGCACCCTGACGGCCCTCGTCATCCTGACCACCGGCGTGGTAGACCTCGAGAGCGGCGCTGTCCTCGCAGGTGTGCAGGACAATGCGCTGGTGGGCCAGGCGTTCACGGCAGCTTTCGGCAGTTTCGGCCCGAAGTTCATCGCCGTGTCCATCCTGCTGTTTGCCTACTCCACCACCCTCGGCTGGAGCCACTACGGCACCAAGGCCGTGGAGTATCTCTTCGGCACGGCGGGAAGCCGCATCTATAAGGTCGTCTTTGTCTGCATGACCGTTGTGGGCGCGACCATGAAGCTGGGCCTCGCGTGGGACCTCTCCGACACCTTCAACGGCCTGATGATGATACCGAACCTCATCGGCGTGCTGGCATTGTCCAGCACTGTGGTGGACATCACCAGGAACTACTTTGCCCGCCGCGTCCGGGGCGAGGACATCGAGCCCATGTGGTCGGCCTTTGAAGAGTATCAGAAGGAAGAAGAGGCCGAGGCTGCGCCGAGGAGGCGGAGCTGGATAAGGCCGCAAACAAATAACACAAAAAGCAAGCCCCCGGAAGATGACCTTCCGGGGGCTTGCTGGTTTACTTCTTCTTTTTGCGAAGCTTTGCCGCCGCCCGCCCGGCGATGATGCCGCTGCCGAAGGCCCAGTGGAGGTTGTAGCCGCCGCAGCTGCCGGCGCAGTCCAGCGTCTCGCCCACGAAGTAGAGTCCCGGACAGCCCTTGAACTGGAAATCGTCCTCTACCTCGTCCAGAAGCAGGCCGCCGCCGGTGGTCTGAGCCTGCTTCCAGCCGCAGGGCGTCAAGCCTCGAAACGCCAGCACTTGGCCGTGGCGGCGAGTTTCGGCCACGCGGAGGCGGGCAGGGCGCAGGCGTTTTCAGGTAAACCGGCATCGGCCCAGAGGGCGCGGCCCAGCTTTGCGGGCAGCAAGCCCAGCCAGAACTCCGCCGCCTCGCTGCCCAGCAGTCCGACCCGCTGGGCGAACAGCGCGGCCAGCTCGGTTTCACTCAGAGCAGGGAAGAGGTCGAGGGCCACGATAGGCCGCTTCGGCCCGCGTCCCGGGGCCAACAGACCCGAAAGCTGCATGATGCAGATGCCCGAAAGCCCGTACTCGGTGAACTGCACCTCGCCCGTTTCCCGGGCAAGCACGCGGCCATCTGCGCCGTCCAGCAGGCTGGCGCAGCCCTTGGCCCGGATGCCGGCCAGCGACTTGCGGGGATGAGCACACTGCAGGGCTGTCAGGCAGGGATAGAGGGGGCCATCCGTCCACCGCACTGGGCGGCGAACCGGGTGCCGAAGCCATCGGTGCCGAACTGAGGGCCGGCATCACCGCCCATGGCGCAGATGACGGCGTCGGCCCGCAGGTCTCGCGGCCTGCCTCTGTCTCGATTTGGACCGCATAGCCGCCCCGGCTTTGGCTCAGGTTCTGGACGGTGCAGCCGGTGCGCACCTCGACGCCCAGTCTCGACAGATGGTGCTCCAGCAGGGCCAGTACGTCCGCTGCCTGATTGGAATACGGGTACACCCGCCCGGCCTCGTCGGTGCGGGGGTAGAGGCCGAGGCTCTCGAACCACGCCAGCGGCGCAGCCTCGTCCACGGCGCTCAGCAGGCGGCGCAGGGCCTTGGGGCTGCTGGTGAAGTACCGCTCCGGCGTGATGTCACGGTTGTCGAGATTGCAGCGCCCGTTGCCGGTGGCCAGAAGCTTTTTGCCCACCTTCACGTTTTTGTCCAGCACGGTGATGTGTGCGCGGCCCTCTGCGGTCTGTGCTGCCGCCAGCGCAGCGGCCAGACCGCTGCGCCGCCGCCCAAAATCAAAATCTGCTGCATCCTCTGCCCATCCTTCTATCGCAATTTTCAAAATAGTGCCTATCAAAATAGCATATTTGCGATATGCAGTTTGCGGATGTTGCTTGTGCATTAAAAACGCAAACTGCTATAAATATAAGCTCATTGTATCATAGCCGCCCCTGTTTGGCAAACACAGGACGGGCAGGTGTATATTTCCCTGCCGCTTCCACATAATAACTACACAGCATGGGAAAATGCAGAATGGGAAGGATGGTACACAGATGAAAGCAACCGGAATCGTCCGCCGCATCGATGAGCTGGGCCGGGTGGTCATCCCGAAGGAGATACGCCGCACCCAGCGTATCCGCCGCGGCGACCCCCTCGAGATCTTCACCACCGGCGACGGCGAGGTCATCTTTAAGAAGTACTCCCCGGTGGGGGAGCTGCAGGGGGTGGCGGTGCAGTACGCCGAGGTGCTGAGCCGAAGCTTCGCCCTGACGGCCTTCGTGGCTGACCGTGACCGCATCCTCGCCGCAGCCGGGTCGGGGAGGCGCGACCTTGCCGACCGCAGCGTCAGCCAGCCGCTGGAAAAGGTAATGGAGTCCCGCAAGCCCTACCTCAGCGAGGGCGACCCCGAGCATGTCCTGCTGCCCTGCGAGGGCTCGCTGCGGCCATTGCTCTGCGCGTGGCCCATCATCGCGGCAGGGGATGTCACCGGGGCCGTGGGTCTGCTGGCCGAGGACCGCACCCAGCAGCCCGACCCTGCCCAGCAGAAGGCTGTGGCTGTGGCGGCAGCGTTCCTGGCAAAGCAGATGGAAGAGTGAACATTATTATAATAGAGGGAGCGTCTGCGTTTCTGGCAGGCGCTCCCTTTTTTGTTTATGACAGAATTATGAATCTTTATAAACTTTTTCGAGAAGCTATTGACAGGGAAAAATTTTTGGCTATAATGGTCTTAGCACTCAGGAAGATGGAGTGCTAAAGAAACGAAAGCCAAAAAGGAGGCAGGCGCTATGACGATGGATGCACGCAAGCAGCGAGTCTTGCAGGCAATCGTGGCGCTGTATGGCCTCGAGGGCGAGCCTGTGGGCAGCAGTGTGCTGGCAAACTATTTTGATATGGCCGTGTCCAGCGCCACGCTGCGCAACGAAATGGCGGCGCTGACCAAGCTGGGTCTGCTGGAGCAGCCCCACACCAGCGCGGGCCGTGTCCCCAGTGCCAAAGGCTACCGTTATTATCTCGACAATCTGCTGACGGACGACCAGCCGCTGGACCGCGTGACCCGCGCCCGCGTCGAAGCCGTTTTCGCCAGCCTCGATCATGAGCCGGAAAAGCTCGCACAGGGCGCTGCAAAGGCGCTGGCCGCCATCAGTGGCTGCACCGCAGCCGTCAGCACCCCCTGTGCTGAAGACCTCTGCGTCGCCCACTATGAAGTCGTTCAGGTGGGCCGCAGCGCGGCGGCTGTGCTGGCCGTCACGACGGCGGGCTACGTTCGCACCCGTGTGGCGCGGGTCCGCACCGGCCTCTCCCGCGAGAACGCCGCTGCGCTGGCCGCGCTGCTCAACCGCAACCTGACCTTCGTTGCGCCGGTGGACCTGTCCAACCGGCTGCTGGCAGAGCTGTGCAGCCAAATCGACCCGGAGCTGGTTCCGGTCATCAGCGCAGCCGCTGCGATTTTGCAGGATTCCGCACAGCCCCACGTATTTCTGGGCGGTGAGCAGTACCTGCTCAACTGGCCGCAGCTCGAAGGCAAGGTGGGCGACATCCTCACCCTGCTGAACGACGAAGAGCAGGCGGCCCACATCATCGCACCCCCGGCAGACCGCAGTGAGAGCGTGCTGCTGGGCGAGGATCTGGAACCTCAGATCCCTGGCTTGTGCATCGTCAGCGACCGCTACCTGGTAGGCGGCGGGCTGTGGGGTACGGTGGCCCTGATCGGGCGACCCGGATGCCTTCCAGAAGCTGATGCCGCTGCTCCACCTCTTCGCCGACGAGCTTGGCGAGGGCATGAGCGGTAAACGAAAAGACACCCCGCAGATGGCCGCACCCCGGCGGACTGTGATATATAAGGAGGATCTGGAATGAGCGAAGAGACCAAAAAGACGGCAGAAGCTCCCGAGCAGGAAGCAAAGGAGACCGAAGCCGCACCTCAGGAAGCGCCCGAGACCGCCGCAGCCCCCGAGAAGGAGGCCGAGGCAGAACCCGCAGACGCCAAGAAGAAAGATGGCTGGTTCAATAAGAAGGCACGCGAGATGGACGCCGTAAAGGCAAAGCTCGACGCAGCCGAGAAGAACGCCGCACAGGCCAAAGACCAGCTGCTCCGGATGGCAGCGGAGTACGAGAACTACCGCAAGCGCTCCACCCGCGAGGCTGACCAGAAGTTCAACGATGGCGTGTCCTTCGCCGTGAACCAGATCATTCCCATCCTGGACACGCTGGAAATGGCAGCCAACGCCCCCACCACCGATGAGAACTACAAAAAGGGCGTGACTATGACGCTGGACAAAGCCGCCAAGCACTGGATGCCCTCCATGTGGAGGAGATCGAGGCGCTGGGCAAGCCTTTTGACCCCAACTTCATGAACGCCGTCCAGCAGATCCCCGCCCCGGACGGGCAGGAGAGCGGCACCGTCATCACGGTGTACCAGAAAGGCTACAAGCTGGGCGACAAGATCGTCCGCCACGCGACCGTCGTGGTGGCCGAGTAAATCCGCAAAGACCCGCAGGGGTTTTGAATATAGACATCCGCTTCACATCTAAGCATGAGATAAACAAGTTCTTTTGAGAGGAGACTTCATTTATGAGCAAAATCATTGGTATTGACCTTGGTACTACGAATAGCTGCGTGGCTGTCATGGAGGGCGGCGAGCCCGTCGTCATCGCAAACTCCGAGGCGCCCGCACCACCCCGTCTGTTGTTGGCTTCACCAAGACCGGTGACCGTCTGGTCGGTCAGGTCGCAAAGCGTCAGGCCATCACCAACCCCGAGAACACCGTTTCTTCCATCAAGCGTCAGATGGGTACCGACCACAAGGTGACCCTGAACGGCAAGGAGTACACTCCCCAGCAGGTCAGCGCTATGATCCTGCAGAAGCTGAAGGCTGATGCGGAGGCTTATCTGGGCGAGCCTGTCACCGAGGCCGTCATCACCGTTCCTGCTTACTTCAACGACAGCCAGCGTCAGGCTACCAAGGACGCCGGCACCATCGCCGGCTGAACGTCAAGCGTATCATCAACGAGCCTACTGCCGCTTCTCTGGCATACGGCATCGATAAGGAAGATGACCAGAAGATCATGGTCTACGACCTGGGCGGCGGCACCTTCGATGTCTCCATCATCGAGATGGGCGACGGCGTCACCGAAGTTCTGGCCACTAACGGCGACACCCATCTGGGCGGCGACGACTTCGACCAGCGCATCATCGACTGGATGGCAGACGCCTTCCAGACCGAGAACGGCATCGACCTGCGCAAGGATAAGATGGCCGCTCAGCGCCTGAAGGAAGCTGCCGAGAAGGCAAAGATCGAGCTGTCCAGCGCAATGAGCAGCCAGATCAACCTGCCCTTCATCACTGCTGACGCTACCGGCCCCAAGCATCTGGATATGACCCTGACCCGTGCAAAGTTCAACGAGCTGACCGCAGATCTGGTCGACCGCACCATGACCCCTGTCCGCAAGGCTCTGCAGGATGCCGGCCTGCGCGCATCTGATCTGAAGAAGGTCCTGATGGTCGGTGGTTCCACCCGTATCCCCGCTGTCTACGATGCAGTCAAGAAAGAGCTGAACTGCGAGCCCTTCAAGGGCATCAACCCCGATGAGTGCGTGGCTGTCGGTGCTGCTATCCAGGGCGGCGTCCTGCAGGGCGACGTCAAGGGTCTGCTGCTGCTGGATGTCACCCCGCTGAGCCTCGGTATTGAGACTCTGGGCGGCGTCTGCACCAAGATCATTGAGCGCAACACCACCATTCCTACCCACAAGAGCCAGGTCTTCTCCACTGCTGCGGATAACCAGCCCTCTGTTGAGATCAATGTCCTGCAGGGCGAGCGTGAGTTTGCCCGCGACAACAAGAGCCTCGGCGTCTTCCATCTGGACGGCATCGCTCCGGCTCCCCGTGGTGTGCCTCAGATCGAAGTCACCTTCGATATTGATGCAAACGGCATCGTGAAGGTCAGCGCGAAGGACCTGGGTACCGGCAAGGAGCAGAACATCACCATCACCGCTTCCACCAACATGTCCAAGGACGACATCGACAAGGCTGTGAAGGAAGCTGAGCAGTTTGCTGCCGACGATAAGAAGAAGCGCGAGGAAGTGGACATCCGCAACGGCGCCGACCAGATGGTCTTCCAGACTGAGAAGATGCTGAAGGAGAACGGCGACAAGATGCCCGCCGACGTCAAGAGCGAGGCCGAGGCAAAGCTGGCCGACCTGAAGACCGCTGTCCAGTCCGGCTCCATCGACGACATCAAGGCAAAGCAGGATGCTCTGAGCCACGTCTTCGAGAAGATGTATCAGGCTGCCGCTGCTGCCCAGCAGCAGGCCGCAGGCGCACAGCCCGGCCCCGATGCTGGTGCAAACGGCCAGCAGAAGCCGGGCGATGACGGCGTTGTGGACGCAGACTTCAAGGAAGTCTGATTTGAGACACAGCAGTGCGTATCCGGCCAAACCGGCGGGTATGCGCGTAGAATAGCAAAAGCCGCTCCGGTTTTGCCGGGGCGGCTCTTGCTGGTTATAGAGAAAACCTCTCAGTCTCGCTGAGGCTCGCCAGCTCCCCTGATAGGGGAGCCATTGGCAGGCCGGTCAGGCTTGTACAGATCTGCTTGAGGCTGTCTGTACTGGAAGCGGCAGTGCGCTGCTATATAGGGGAGGTTGCTGCTTATACGAGAGGTGATTGGATTATGGCACAGGAGAAACGTGATTACTACGAAGTGCTGGGTGTATCCAAGACGGCCACCGACGCGGAGATCAAAAAGGCTTACCGCAAGCTGGCCATGAAGTACCACCCGGACTATAACCCCGGCGACAAGGATGCCGAGGAAAAGTTCAAGGAGATCAACGAGGCAAACGAGGTGCTTTCGGACCCGAAGAAGCGCCAGCTCTACGACCAGTACGGCTTTGCCGGTGTTGACCCCAACTACGCTGCCCAGAACGGCGGCGGCCCCGGCGGCCCCGGCGGCTTTGGCGGTTTCAGCGGTTTTGGCGGCGACGGTGTTGACCTTGGCGATATTTTCGGCGACATCTTTGGCGGCGGCTTCGGCGGTTTTGGCGGCTCGAGCGTTCGGCGAACCCCAACGCCCCCCGCAAGCCAGGACATCCGGGTGCGCATCACCCTGACGTTTGACGAGGCGGTGCATGGCTGCAAGAAGAACATCACCATCACCCGTCAGCAGGAGTGTACCGAGTGCCACGGCAGCGGCTGCGCCGCCGGTTCCAGCCCGGAGACCTGCCCTGACTGCGGCGGCAGAGGCTTTGTTATTCGTCAGCAGCGTACGCCCTTCGGCGTCATGCAGACCCAGCAGCCCTGCTCCCGCTGCGGCGGCAAGGGCAAGCTCATCAAGAACCCCTGCAAGAGCTGCCACGGCAGCGGCACCATCGCGGTCAAGAAGACTCTGGAGGCCAATGTCCCTGCGGGCATCGACGACGATCAGGGCTTCCGCCTCTCGGGCATGGGCAATGCCGGTACCAACGGCGGCCCCGCAGGTGACGTCATCGTGGCGGTGACTGTCCAGCCCAGCGAGGTGTTCCAGCGCGACGAGAACAACATCTACGTCGTCTTCCCCATTACCTATAGTCAGGCTGTCCTGGGCGATACCATCACGGTGCTTCCATCGACGGCAAGGTCGAGGTCAATGTGCCGGAAGGTACCCAGAGCGGCACCACCTTCCGCCTGCGCGGCAAGGGCGTCCAGTATGTGAATGGCAGAGGCCGCGGTGATATGTACGTCAAGTGCGAGGTCGAGATCCCCAAGAAGCTCAGCCGCACCCAGCGTGAGGCCCTGAAGAAGTTCGAGGGCACCCTGAAAGAGGATAACTACGAAAAGCGCAAGGGCTTCTTCAAAAAGCTGAAGGATATGTTCAATAACTAAATCAACACGTCCATAAACAGGCAGAGGCATCCGGTTTGGGTGCCTCTGCTTTTGTATGGACAGATAAAAAGAGGGCGGCGGCCCTTCCCTTGCGGGAAGAGCCGCGCCTTTGTTGTTCTTTGGAGTCTCCTGAGTTATTAAAGCAGGATAATAGCTGCGTTAATCACAAGGCCAATTCCGGTAGCGGAGGTACCCAGAACCCAACTGGCACACGCAAGGTCATAGAGGAAATTAGATACACTCTTCCCCATATCATTTGCGAAATAGTCCAGACCGTCCTGAGTCCAAGTATTAGGGTTCTTCTTGCGGTAATCACGGATAGCCGTGACGCCCGCAAGCCATGCATAAGGAGGGAAGACCCATGCAGCGATAGCCTGAATAGCACTGGCACCACCGGTGGTATAGGTCATTTCCTCTTCGTTCATCACGCAGTAGGAAGCGGGCAGCATCATGATGTTTTCCATAGTAGCACTCCTTTACGAACAATATCCCAAAACAGCGCGGTGTGCGCCGGTTTGACGAAAGATAGAAGTTCCCGAAAAGCCGCAGGGGAAACTTACAGGATGAGCAGCAGCGCGCTCAGGGGAGCGAGAGCCACCACCGTACCGGTAGAAACAACGTCACGCAGGAAGTTGGAAGGCGATTTGGACATATCGTCGCTGATGGCGTCCATTGCACGGCCCATAACGGTGAGAGGATTGCCCCTGCGGTTGCTGTCAACGCTCAGCCAGTCTCTGGCCTGCGAGATGCCCCAGACATAGCTGGATGCCAGAACGGCCACGCCCACGATGGTGACGACGCCGCCAACAGCGCTGCCGCCGGTGGTGTAGGTCATCTCATCGTCAGAAAGCACTGCGTAATCAGCAGGCAACTCCATATATTTCTTCATAAAGAATCACTCCTTCATATCAGCAGACGGCGCACCGCACCGCGCTGCAAAGATCCCTCTTGCAGAGCTAACTTCTCTGACAGCATCATTCTACTACAACGCTGGATTTTGTGCAAGGGTTTTGGACAGAAACCACAAAAACCCGGGAAAATGCATGAAAAACACCTCGGAAGTTTGTGGAAAAATACTGCAATAATTCCCAGTATCAGCCCGCTACGCCGGCCCGGTAGAGGTAGGGGTCGCTCTTGAAGCTGTCGAAACTGTAGAGCACGAGGAGCTGGTCGTAATCGTTGTCCGCGATGAGCTTGTCCAGACCGTAGTTATAATTGCGGAAATCCACCACGTCGATGTCGGCGTAGTTGGCCGTCAGGTAAGGCACGAAGCAGTTGGCGTAACTGTCCTTGATGACGAGAATGCGCCCGGTGCCGTCGCCCTTGATGCGGCTCAGGCCATTGTTGCCGTGGAGGAACATGGCATACTTGTCGTAAACGTCCAGCTTGGCCGTGTCGTAAAGGCCGGTCGTCTCGCCGTCGGCGGGCTGGCCGGGGCCGCTGACCGAGTAGATGGTCAGCGCGTTCGGCAGGTCGTAATAAGTGATGGTGTCCGGTTCTGCGTCCGGCGTCCGCGCCTTGGAGTAGTGGGTGCCGTAGAAGCCGTCTGCCGTCAGCACGGTGTGGGCCGAGGGATCAAAGGGCGTAAGGCCCAGGGTGTCGCAGAGCAGCTTGTAGGCGTAGTATGCGCCGGTGCTTGTCCAGTGGTGGTCGGTGCGGTAGTAGATATATTCGTCCTTGTGGTCGGTGAGGGTCTGCCGCACGTCCACAAAGCGGCCTCCGGCGGCCTGTACGGCATCGGAAAGCGAGTCGAGATAACAGTCCTCGTCCAGCAGCGGAGCGCCCGCAGGGACGTTTTCCGAGTAGATAGCGGACGCCGCAGGCACCAGCATCACGTTGACCTTGCCCGGGTACCGCTGACAGAGCGCTTCCAGCGCGGCAGTGTTCTTGGGCAGGGTGCGCGTCTCGCTGGAAACGAGGCCGTAGGTGCGGGGGAACATCATGTGCTGTTTGCCCAGCAGGATGCCGCCGCTCTGCTCCTTCTGCATCACCTTCGTTTCCACGGTGCTCTGCAGGGCGACCCAGTTGTCACGGCCCACCACCTGGTCTTTGACGTATTTCGTGTAGGCCGTGAAGAACTTGTTCAGCCATCAGCCGAGACGCTGGACAGGCTGGGCCGCTGGGAGAGGGTGGTGTTTTCCAGTTCACTGTAGGCCCGGTCCGGCGTGACAAGGTCCAGCAGGAACAGCCCGGCAAAAAACAGAGTGAATGCGATAAGGACCGGATAGCGGAAAATCGAAGCGGAGCGCTTTGAATGTTTGTCCATCGTTCACGCCTCCTCTTAAAAGTTGAAATACAGGAACGGGCTGTTGGTGCTGCCCACGACGTAAGCCATCGAGACCGTCAGCAGCACCAGAATGGTCAGCGCCTTGGTGATGGCATTGCGGGAAAGCAGCTTCCACAGCTTTTCGATGAGCGGGGTGCAGCAGACGACGGAGACCGCCAGCAGTACGCCGTAGTTGCGCAGGAAGTAAAGGGGCATCACGCCGCCGGAAGGGATGAAAAGCTTGCGGAACAGCAGGCCGAACTCCACGCCTGCGTCGTTGCCCACGAACATGGCCCAGCCCACGACCACGAGGAAGAGGGTGTAGATATGGGGCCAGACCCTGCCCTTTTTGAGGTAGGGCAGGAGGAAGAGCTTTTCCAGAGCCAGCAGCACGAAATAGTACAGGCCCCAGCAGATGAAGTTCCAGTTCGCGCCGTGCCAGATGCCGGTGAGCAGTTCGACGACGAACAGGTTGAAGATCTGTCGCTTGAGGCCCTTGCGGTTGCCGCCGAGGGGGATATACACATACTCCCGGAACCAGCCGGACAGCGTCATGTGCCAGCGCCGCCAGAACTCGGTGATGGACGCGGAGATATAGGGGTAGTTGAAGTTCTGGGGAAAGTCGAAGCCCAGCATCTTGCCCATGCCGATGCCCATCAGGGAGTAGCCGGAAAAGTCGAAATAGAGCTGGAGCGAGTAGCGATGACGCCCAGCCAGACCAGCGGGGTCGAGGCGTTGGCGAGGCCCACGAAGGAGACGGAGGGGCTGTCCGCTACGCCGATGATGTCCGTCCAGAGCGCACCGATGGCGTCGGCCAGCAGGACTTTCTTTGCCAGGCCGAAAGTGAACAGGGTCATGCCGTCCTCGATCTGCTTGAGCTCATAGCGGCCTTTGTAGACGTGGAGACGGTCGGAGACATCCCGGTACTTGACGATGGGGCCGGCGATGAGCTGGGGGAACATGACGACGTAAGCACCGAAATCAATGATGTTATGCTCTGTTTCCACATCCCGGCGGTAGACGTCGATGGTGTAGGAAAGTGTCTGGAAGGTGTAGAAGCTGATGCCCAGCGGCAGTACGCTGATGCCCTGAATGGGCGCAAAACCGGTGCCGAAGATGGCATTGATGCTGCTGAGCACGAAATTTGCATACTTGAAGTAGAAGAGCATCCCGAGACTGCCCGCTAGCGCGATGAGCAGCAGGATGAGACGGGCGGTCTTGTTCTGCTCGAAGCGCTCAAGCCCCAGGCCGCAGAGGTAGTTGATGAGGATGAGGGCCAGCATGACCGGGAAAAAACGCACCTCGCCCCAGCAGTAGAACACGAGGCTGCACAGGAACAGAACGGTATTTTTGAGTTTCGGGGGCGCGAGATAGTACAGCGCCAGTGTGATGGGCAGAAAGCGCAGCAGAAAGATGATGGTGCTGAAGACCACGGCGTCAGCTCCTTTTAACATTGTGATAAAGCCGAAAAAGGCCGATGCCGCCACGGCACCGGCCCGAGAGAGTCTGTTTATTTGCCCAGAACGTCCTTCACGGCGCTGGTCAAATCAGAAGAGCAGTCGTTGGAAGCAATGACCATCACCACGAGGTCGTCGCCGCCGTCGATGATGGCGTTCTCCACGTTGGACTGTGCCTGTGCAAACTCAGCATAGTTGCCGTAGAAAGCCACCTGATCCTGCTGGTAGGTCTTGAGGGTGTCCATGACGTCCTGTGCCTTGCCAGCGGCGGGCTGGATGGCCAGCACCAGACCGGCGTCGCCGTTGTCGTTGCTCTTGAGGCCCTTGTAGCTGGTCACATCGTCGGCTTTCAGGCCAAAGTCGTACTCGATGTTCATGGCCGTTATCTCAAACTGGTTGGAGATGGGGTCAGCCTCGAGCAGGGCGTCCACGGCAGAAGCCACGGCGTCGGAAGCTCCGTTCTCCTCAGCGGAAACGGAAGCTGTCGGCTCGGAAGAAGCGCTCTGGCTGGCGGCCTCGGAGGACGCTGCGCTCGAAGCGGCAGAGGATGCCGAAGAGGCAGAGCCGCCGCAGCCTGCCAGCAGGACACAGCCCGCAGCCAGCGCAGCAGCAGAAAGGACGAGTTTCAGACGAATATTCATAAAAGATTTCCCTCTTTTGTCGTTAAAATTCTGAGGCCTGGCCGCCCCGAAAACTGTCGGCCCAAAACCCCAAGATAGTCTACCATATCGACGGCAGAATTGCAAACGAAGCGTGAAATTTTAACCTTTTCTTCACCAGTGGATTCAGCCCTCGGCGGCGATGCTCTGCAGAGTCTCGATATACTCCTCAAAGCACAGGCCGCTGGCGTTGATCTTAGCGGCGTTCTCCACGCCCACATACCGCCAGTGCCAGCTCGTAGATGATCTCCGTCTTGTCCTCGGCGTCCTTGGGGTAGCGGAGGATGAAGCCGTAGTCGCCCGCGTGTTCACAGAGCCAGCGGAAGGCGGCGGTCTTCTCGAAGCCCTCGTCCAGACCGGTGTGCTCCGGGCTGTTCAGGTCGGCGGCGAGGCCGCAGTTGTGCTCGGAGTATCCCGGAGGGTTGACGACGGCAGCGGCCTTTTCCTTGGCAGTGGCGTTGTCGTAGCCCTTGTCGAGGTAGTATTTGGTCTTCCGCTCGTAGAGGCTGGTCTGGTACTTGACGCTGCGGTAGCCGCTCTGCATCCAGACGGTCACGCCGTCGGCGGCAGCGGCTTTCTGCATCTCAAGGAAGGCATCGCAGGCCACGGTCTGCAGCGTCTTGTTGACGGCGGTGGCAGAGCCGCACTCCTTGGTATCGAAAGTATAGTCGTCCGGCATCTTGCTGGTGTGATTCACCAGCACCATCAGCGGGTCGGCCAGCATGGCGCGGGCCTCGTCGGCGGTCAGGCCGAGGGCGTTGGCAGGCGCAGCGGTGTTCTCGGCAGAGCTCACAGTGGAATCGGCGATGCTCTGGGCCGGCATGGAGATGGCGGACGCCGCCGAAGCGCTGGGGATGGCGGCATGGTGGGTGAGCAGGAAGGTGACGCCGCCTGCGGCGACGCAGAGCATCACGGTAAGGCCGGCCA
>ENA-OQCN01000314-OQCN01000314.1-human-gut-metagenome-genome-assembly--contig:-NODE-314-length-25963-cov-2.260838_pt1 | contig 25963 bp, 26 predicted proteins | sample MGYA00242497_ERZ504576 | MGnify/ENA primary metagenome ERZ504576 (study PRJEB26092, sample SAMD00036296) | human gut metagenome | host: Homo sapiens | study: EMG produced TPA metagenomics assembly of... | reverse complement strand
CAGATCGGTGTTCCATCCGTATCGACTGCATCTTTTTTGTAGAGACGCACATAGACGGGAGACCCATCTGCTGTAAGGACCTGGCCTTCTCCTTCGCCTTGGAGCTGACGAAAGCGTGCATTGTCGAGGAATGCGGCATCTCTCTTATAGAAAAGATTCTTCAGCGAACCCTTTGTCTGCTCCATCAAGGATGCATAGCTGTGGTTCAGATTATGCAGCAACAGATCACTGACCGACAGGATCGACAATTCGGCATCATAGTACCCGGCAATGGTTCCGACACCGCCATTATGATAGATCGTCTCCCGCATGGCCTGAAATGCATTTTTTCCCAGCCTTACCGTATCGGAAGTGTAGATTTCATCTGTAATTCTTCTATCGAATTTCATGTTCATCCTCGCAGGGTTTCGATCCCGCCGCTTCCTTCCATTCCAGCGCTTCCGTTGTATCTCACAAGGCACACTACAACATTTTATATTATACCCACTCCGCACTGTCATTTCAAGTCCTGCCAGACGTTGGCTATGTAAAAAAGAGAGGCCAATCTGCGTGAAAATTTACGCAAGTTGATCCCTGTACTTTTCCACAATCCGGCTATCAGTATAGACAGTTGCCTTGCGATGCGGTAAGGCGGGAATTGCGCGGTGTCGCCTTAATGGGCGAAGGTCTCCGCGTAGGGCGACCATGCGTAGCTCAGGCAGTAGGAGGTGTAGCTTGCGGCGGGCACGCGGATGCGGCAGAACGCGGGCGCACCGTCGAGCAGGGCCTGCCCCACGGAAAGCCGCGCGGGGTCCGGCTGGGTCAGCGTAATTTCCTGCAGCGCGGAGCATTTGGCAAAAAGTCCATCCGGAAGCGCCGTGATATTTTGCTGTATCGTCAGTTTCTCCAGCATGCTGCATCCCGCAAACGTGTCGGAGGCCAGCGCCGTCACGGGTCGGCCGTCCACCTCGCCCGGAACTGTCAAGGTGCGGAGGCCGCGTCCCGCCGCATTGACGACAAGACGGTCACTTTCCCATGTAAAATATGCAGCATCGCTGTTATTCGCGGCTTCTGTTTCGGTCTGTATCCGGCGGGCGGGCATGGCGGGCAGCGCGATTTCGGTAGACGAGGTGTCTCCCAGTACAGCTTTGAGATCGCGGATGAGCTGCCGCGTAAAGGCGGTCTTGCCGCTCATGTTCAGATGGAAATTTGTGTCATAGAACCACCCGGCGTCCATCACGCAGGCATGCGGATCACCTGCCAGAGGTGCAGTCAGCTGCGACTGCAGATGGTCGGCATACGTGTCAATATCTTCCGCATTCGCTACAGCAAGCACATTCATCGGCGGGAAATGATACAAGACAACTGCCCCGACAGACTCGGCCTGTGCAGTGTAGGCGTTGAGCGCATCACGGAAGTCGGTGTCCAACATCGAGGGATCAAAGCGTACCGGCATTGTCGTGTCATAACCATCCGGCATAATATTGACGCTGCAGAGCGGATTTACCACATCGCCCACCGCATTGAAGGAGCCGCGGCGATAGACGCCGTCCGGGGAAGGCGCACCGGTGAGAAAATAGCGGAACTTCGCACCTGCAAAGCGCGGAAACGCCCCCAACAAAGGCCCAAAATCCCGCGCGTGCAGGCAGGCAAGTGCCGAAAAGTCTCCGTCAACAGCCTGCCAAAAAGTATCCGCGCCGACGGTATCGGAAAGCGCCTGACGCTGCTGCTCCGGCATGATGACGACAAGATCGCCTGGGCGCAATTCCTTTATAGACAAATCCAGCATGACCCGTGTGCCGAGTGCTGCGTACAGGCCAAAATTTACGGGCTGATAGTCAGGCAGCTCCCGGGGCAGCAGAGCGCTGTCAACGCCGAAAGCGGCTGCACTGCCGCCCACAAGAATAAGACGCGGTTTATCACTTTCCGCGGCCAGCAGGGCACGCTTGGCGGGCAGTTCCCCCACAAACGTATTGCCGTACTGCGCGGGCAGGGCAAAGCCCCACACCGTCAGGAGCAACGGTATGACAATAAAAACGCAGAGCATACTTGTAAACAGTTTTTTCATGGCAGGGTCAGAATTGGAAGTAGATAAAGGCATTGGTTGTACCCGTGTGCAGTGTGGAAAACCACGCAGCGACCACAGTCAATGCCAAAAGGCAGAAGGCTAATACGCTGCGCGGGGACGGTGCTGCGGACGACGTCTCGGGCAGCAGATGCAGGCAGAGCGCCCCCAAAACAAGCTCTGCCACCGGCTGTATACCGATGCTCAGCAGCGTTGTGTGCAGTGTGCTCAGCGACCAGTCGACAGGCAGGCGGGACAGCAGCAGAAGGCATCCGAGACAGAGGCTGCCCGGAAAAAGACCCAAGCGATGCAGACCAGAGAAAATATATAGGCGTGGCGTAGGCACACGGCGGTCCAGGTGCGGGCCTTGTGCTTTCCGCCGCAGGGGGTCAGGGCCTTTTCCCAAAGCAGCAGCGCACCATGCACACCGCCCCACACCACGAAATGTAATGCGGCACCATGCCAGAGGCCGCTTAACAGAAATACGACCATGGTATTTACGGCCAGCCGTACCGTGCCGCGGCGCGAGCCGCCGAGCGGGATATAGACGTAGTCCGTAAACCACCGCGTCAGGCTGATGTGCCAGCGGCGCCAGAAATCACGCAGGGAGTCTGCACGATAGGGGTGGTCAAAATTGCGGCTCAATCGCACACCCAGCAAGGCAGCGGCCCCGACGGCAATGTCGGAATAGCCGGAAAAGTCCCAGTAGATCTGCCCGGCAAAAAGCAGTGTTGCCAACAGAACAGCCGGGCCGGAGGCGTCAGCCGGGGAGGCGTAGACGGAATCCACAAATACGGCAGCGGTGTCTGCCAGCAGCAGCTTCTTTGCAAAGCCGCGCACCATCCAAAGCCAGCCGCTGCTGTCCATACGGCGCTCCTGCGCGTGCAGCTGAGGCAGAAGCGCCGTGCTGCGTTCAATCGGCCCCGCTACCAGCTGCGGGAAAAAGCTGACGAATAAGGCGTAATACCCCGGATGCCTCTCCGGCATGAGCCGCCCGCGGTAAATATCAATGACATAGCTGAGGGTCTGAAATGTGTAAAACGAGATGCCCGCGGGCAGCAGAAGCGGCACATCTGTGCGGAAAATCCCGGCATATTTGAAGATGCACAGACACCCGATGCACAAAACTGCCGCACAGGTCAGCCAGAGCTTTTTGGCCGTCTGTGTTTTGCTTTTTGCGATGCCCAGTGCCGCTGCATAGGTTCCCAGCGTGATACCCGCCAGCAGCGGAAGTGCCTGCGGGCTGCCCACAGCGTAAAATCCGAGGCTGGCGGCCAGCAGCAATACCCAGCGCCGGCTCGGCGGCAGCATCCAATGCAGGGCCAGTACGATAGGAAAAAGCAGCACAAAAGCGGGTGCGGTGAAATTCATAAGCGCCTCCTATCGGCCACATTGCGGCGGCGCAGGGAATCAACAGACAGAGCAGCATTGTGCGGGTGGACACATCCAGTACCAGCGCTGCCAAAACCACCGCAGCACCCGAAACCATGCCGAGCGCTGCGGCCCATGCCCGGCGATGGGCCGCCAGTGCCAGCACAGTGTCAGTGCAGCCAGAGCGCAGACAAGAATCATGGCGCTATCCCCTCCCCTTGCAGTTGTTTTGTCAGTGCATCAATGACCTGTGCCGTGCGCATAGTCACCCCGTTTGTGGACAGATGGTTGTCGGTGCCGTAGAAATACCGTCCGGGCATCAGGGAATCCTGCAGCGGCGTCAAGAACACAACATCGAGATTTTCTCGGAAATACGCATCCAGCGCGGCCACAGCCTCCGGCGTGGAATCCGCCGAAACGGCGCGGCTGTTGCGCGGGCTGTACGTCAGGTACACCCGCACGCCGTTTGCCGCAAAGCGGTCAAACTCGGCGTTGGCGGGGGCTATATACGTGTCATACGGGAAGGACGCTGTTGTGTAATCCACAGGCAGTCCGTAAATCGGCGTGTCATCGGCGGCATCGGGGCGGTACAGAACATAGTCACCGTACTCGTTGTAGCTCGGCGTGTCAACGGCATTTCCGCCCTCGTCCAAATCGGACGGCGAGACGGCATAGCTGCGCGCCGTCATGTCTGCGCGGGTCTGCAAATAGGAGCCGAGTGCTGAAAAAACGCCGCTGTACTGTTGTAAATTGAGCTTTGCGACAATGTCGTAGTCAGCCTCGGCCATACAGAAGAAGGCGTCGTCAAAGGCGTTTGTCGTGCAGAACTGGCGCTTGGCGGCATCAAATTCGGGCGAGAGCAGCAGCAGGTCGCCGGGGCGCATCTGTGCGCGAATCAGCTCGAGCTGCGGCAGCGCATTGGTGTAGGCGAACACACCCATGTTCACGACCTCATAATGGGGCAGGGCAGCATCCAGCGCGGCGCTGTCATACCCGAACCGCGCCGAGGAACCGGAGAACAGCACAAGCTTCTGCGTATCGGCCAATGAGAGCAGGCGGTCGTACTTATCGGCGAACGTCGCGTAGTAGCTGCCGCTGTAGACGGGCGCAGTCGCGGCATTGATGTACAATGTTTGCAGACTTGTGCAATCTTCAAGTGCGTAATCGCTGATCTGCTGCAGGTTGTCAAACAGGGTCACGCTCTCCGCGGCGCTGCCGCTGAAGGCCCCGGGCTGCACGCGGCGCAAAGTATCGGGGAAGATGACTGTTTTACAGGGCGCATCGGCAAAGGCCCCCGCCGCAATTTCCACGACGGGTGCGCCGCCCAGCGTATCGGGGATGACAAGCACTTCTCCCCCGCCCTGCCAGCCCGTTATAGCTGCGGCGTTGTTTTCAACCGTGTAGGTGAACTCCGCGGCGTCATTTTGAGCAGCCCACTGCGCGTAAAGCCGCGCGCCGGGCTCGGTCCGGCTGCCCAGCCCAACGGCCTGACCACTGCCGTCCGGGGCGGTCGTTCCACCCCGTCAGCGTGTACCCGGGGCGGGTGAACAGCGCATCGTCGATGGAGGTGTTCAGCCGCAGATGGCTCGCGGTGACGGGCACAGTGACCCAGCCGCCGCCGCAGTTATCATTATAATACAGCACAGTATCGCTCTTTTCCACGGTCACTGCCACGGCAACAGAGTAGCGGACATCGGGCAGCGTCAGGATGTACGCCGCGCCGGTGCGGGTAAGCGACGCACCGGGATAGTCTGCGCCCGTCAGCGTATAGCCGTCGGCCGGGGTCAGGGTAAAGTTCACACTCTGCCCCGGGGTAACGGCTGCGGTCTGGGTCTGCGCTGTAAACGCAGGCGAGGATTCCAAAACGATGCGGCACTGCACCGCAGGGGCTGCCGGGGCGGCGGCACAGCCTGCCAGCAGAACCAGCATGGCAAGAATAAGCATCAGGCGGCGCAGGTGGAACACATCCTTTCAGAACAATCTGTTTTTTACATCATAATACAAAATACCCCGGAGAGAAAGCCCCCCGGGGTGTGGATGAGGAAAAAGCTGTCACGATGAAGTGACGCGGGAATGGCGCAAATTACTGCTCGTTCACATTGGTGAACGCGGCAATGATGTTCAGCACCACGCAATCAGCAGCGCGGCCGTGCCGTAGATGGCGCTGGACAGGTCAGCCATCGTCTGGGCGTTGTTCGTAAAGGTCATGATCGAGGCGATGGTGTTGACGCGGGGGCTGATGAACTGTACGGCAGCCACGACCAGCGTGATACCGGCAACTACGCTCATCGCATCGGCGGCGATGGTCAGTTTCTTGTCCAGCACGACGCGCAGCACCAGTGCAAGGATGGCGATGACGGCGCAGCCGATGACAACCGGGCTGGTGCCGATCTTGCGGAAGGAATCAGTCCCGGCGTTGACAATGCAGAAGGCAAGGCCGACAGCACCGGCAACGGCGGTCAGAAGCGACAGGATCAGACCTGCGCCCTTTTTATTCGTAGACTCATGGTTTGCACTCCTTTACTGCTTCTTGGATTTGCGGTCATTCAGCACATACATGGCGGCGGCCAGTACGGTCAGGGCGGCAAAGAGACCTGCACGGCAACGAGGGCGTTGTCATACCAGGTGCGCACGCTGACAAGGCGGGTGCTGCTGGCCATGCCGTCCAGCGCGTTGGAGTTGGCCAGCGCGTAGGCCTGCCATGTCATGGCCTGCTTGATGGCGCTCATCAGCTCGGTGTCCTGACCAACATTCTCGGTGGTCCAGTAGGCAAACTTTTCGCTGACAGCGGCCATCGTGTTCTCACCGGTGAAGGTGGTCATCGTGCCGCCGTTGAGGGCATATTCCTTCAGCACGGCGTAGTTGGGGTTCATGATGAAGTCCTGGCTCTCAAGACCCTTGAAGCCCCACTCGCGCGCAGAATGTTCTTGAGCAGGCCGGTGTGGGCGTTGGCAGCGGTGATGCCGACACGGTTGAAGGCGGTCATGACGCCCAGAGCGCCGGCATCCTCGATGGCGGCCTGGGTGCCGCGCAGCTCGTTCTCGCGGGCTTGCTGCTCAGTCATAAAGACGGAAACGCCGGTACGGTTGATCTCGGTATCGTTGAAGGCGAGATGCTTGGGGGCGATGATAACGCCGTACTCCTTGCCGCCGCTGATGAAGGCAACGGCCTGACCGGAGGTAAGGACGGCATCCTCGGAATAATACTCATGGTTGCGGGCGTGTAGGGGGAACGGTGCAGGTTGGTGCCGCAGCCCCAGAAGATGGTCAGGTTGCTCCACAGGCTGTAGTTGCCGCAGATCTTGCCGTACTCGTTGGCAAGGTCTTTGTTGAAGGTCTGGGCAATGACGGTCTCGTTGACCATTGTGCCGAACTTGTATGCGAGGTTGGGGTCGTTGGCATCCACGGCGCAGGGGTCGGTACTGGCTTTGTCGGTGTTGGCATACTGGCCGAGAGGATAGCTGTAGATGCCGTTGGGGCCATCGTTCTGGATGGTCTCGGGACTCATGATAGACTCGATGGCCTTGGTGGAGGTGCCGCCCAGACCCAGACGAATCATGCCCTCCTCCAGGGTGAGCTGATCCATCAGCAGACTCCAGCGCTCATCATCAAGGTCAGTGACACCCTTCAGGTCAGCCAGAGTCAGGCCGTTGTCGGCACCGAAGGTGACGGTGGACGGATCGCCGTTTGCGTTGATCTCATAGATGTCATTGTCCAGAATGTCAAGCATCTCATCGGAGGCGGTCAGATTCTTATAGGTCTTGGGGAAGGTGCCTCCCAGTCGGCACGGGTCAGATAGGTAGCAGTGCCGGGTAGCCAGCTGTTGATGTCCATGTCGGCCAGTTGGTTCTCAACGGCGGTGCCGTTTTTGGTCGTGGCAAAGGTCGTGTCGTCAAAGGAATCGAGCGTCCAGCTCTTGGCCTTGTCGGCGCTGCCGTCCACACTCTGACCCTCTGCGGCCAGTACATTGTTCACGGCCTCGTGTGCGCCGTTGCCGATGGTGAACCAGTAGTCACCGGCATCGAGAATGTAGCAGCCTTTGGTACTGGCCGCGTTGTCAGCGGTGGAATCCCAGCTGGCCATATTCTGCATGTCAGCGGTGATGGTCACGGTCTCGGAGGCACCGGGCGCAAGCTCGGCGGTCTTGCCGTAGTCCAGCAGCTGGATAGCAGCCTTCTCAACACCGTGCTCCTTGTCATAATCGGTGTAGGGCAGGCTGACATAGAGCTGCACAACATCCTTACCGGCGACGCTGCCGGTGTTCTTGACGGTCACGTTCGCGGTGACGGTCTCGTTTTCCAGATCGACATTCAGGTTATCGAGGGTCTGCTCAAACGTGGTGTAGGACAGACCGTAACCGAACGGGTAAGTAACCTCGTCGTCGTAGTTCCATGCGCTGCCGGTGGAGGAACCGACGGTGGAGGCGGCGTTGCCCTGCCCCATGACGGTGTCAAAGTAGCGTGTCTCGTAGTATTTGTAGCCGATGTAGATGTTCTCGGCCTCGACAATGGCATCGTTCATGCTGATGTCGGGGTTGGCGTTGGCCCACTGCAGATCGCCGAAATTCTGGGCGCTGGGGGCGCTGGCGTTCTTGACGGCATAGGTATCGGTCAGATGACCGGAGGGGCTGACCGCACCGGAGAGAATGTCAGCCACACCGTAGAAGCCGTAGCCGCCCGGCAGACCGACCTGCAGGATGGCGTCAACACCGACGTTGTCCTCGATCTCCTGCACCTCCATGGCGCTGGCATTATTCAACAGAACGATGACCTTGCCGCCGTTGGCCGCCTTGGCGGTGACGGCTGCATTGATGAGGTCGCGCTCGTCGTCGGACAGGCCCAGCGGGTCGGTCTGGTTCAGGTTCTGGGTGGGATCAACACCGGCGGTGCCGGGGTTGTAGCTGCCGTTTTCAGAGGCGCCGCGGGCAATCGTGACGATCATCACGTTGTTGTCGTTCATGCTGTCTTTCCAAGCGGCGTTCTGGCCGTCCAGCGCAGCCTGACTCGGCTCCTTGCTGGAGAAAACGCCGGTCGTGGAGGGAGCCGTGATGTGGTTGTACTCAATCGTACCGCCCCAGCTCTGGACTTCGGACTTGAAGGTAGGCTGCAGGGCCTCGTACATATCGGCCACAGTCTGGTTCAGACCGAAGCCCTTTGCCTTGAAGGCACCGACCATATCGACTGTATCGGCATCCGTGCCGGTGTTCTCCACAAAGCTGGAACCCATATCGCCGCCCTGTACGGATAGTAGCTCGAGAAGCCAAGCAGTGTGATTTTCTGGGTCTCATCCTGCGTCAGCGGCAGTGCGCCGTTGTTCTTCAGCAGGACGCTGCCCTCTTCGCTCATCCGCTCACCCACGTCCTGAATGCCGTGCAGCAGCTCGGTAGTGGAGGTGTAGTCAGATTTGAAAGTATACAGGTCAGTGCCGTCGGAGTTCTCGGTCACGAGCTTGGTGCTCTTGGTGCCCAGGAATTTGTCAATGTCAGTACGGAATCCGTCCACGACGGTTGAGGCGCAGACACTGAGCGCCAGCAGCGACGCCGTGGCCGTGGTCACGCCGCGCCAGACGCGGCGGCCGGATTTTTCTTATCTCATGTTTTCCTCCTTGTGTATCCTTGTGTATATCGTAATCGCGTGTAGGGCGCGTTACTTCTTGCTGCGTTCCTTGATAGCCTTCTGCTCCTCGGGCAGGTTTTTCTCAACCGTCCAGAACAGGATCAGGATGACGGCACCGATGATATAGCAGACGGTCTCGACCCAGATATAGCTGACAGAGATCGCGGTCTGCACACTGGCGGTCTGGGCGGCGGTGCCCAGAGCGACGTCGGCGGCTTGGTTATAGCCGCTGCCGTTCAGCATGGCGCTGAAAATGGAGTTGCAGATCGGCGTGGCGGCGACCATAAGGGAGCTGTAGATGCTCATGGTCAGACCGTCGGTGCGGATGCTGGTGCGGTACTCAATGTGTCGATAACGTCGGCAATCATGGCCAGGATCAGATAGCAGGCCGGGGAAGAACCCAGACACTTGAGGGCCACGCCGATGGCGACCGGCACGATGTTGCCGCCGCCCAGACCTGCGATGATGCCGCCCACGGCACCCAGCAGCATGAAGCCGCCGCAGACCAGACGCTTACCGAACTTGTTGGCCAGAGGTACCACAAAGACCGCAGCCACGGCCATCGGGATACGCCCATGATGCTGAGCAGGCCCTGGGAGGCGCCCCATGCGTCCGCTGTGCCGAAGAAAGTGTTGTCCAGAACCCATTTGCAGAAGTAGCTCATGGAGCCGTTCTTCATCGCGCCGCTCCACTGGAACAGCATATAGAACGCCATGACGATCCACCACATGCGGTCACCGGTAACGGCCTTGAGCTGCTCGCCCAGCGTGGCGGACTTGGCAGGGGTCTCGGTGTCGGCGCGGCCTTCCTCGGTGACGCGCTCACGGGTGAAGAGGAACTGCAGGTAGATGGTCAGTGCGCTGAAGATGGCGACGGCCAGCATGGTGAGGAACACAGGTGCTGGTTCTCCTTCAGCGCGAAGGAAACGAGCATCGGGAATACCATCGAGCCGCAGCCCATAACGCCCAGACCCGCCACATTGGTGAAGGAAGCCAGCGCACCGCGCTGCTTGCTGTCACGGGTGGAAACGGGAATCATGGTGGAGTTGGCGGTGTTGTAGATGGGGTAAGCGACTGCGTAGTACAGGTTGTACGCGATGGCGATCCAGACCATCTTGGCCATGCCCTCAAACGGCACGATAAACATCAGCACACTGGCGACGGAAAGGGTCAGCGCGGAGAGCAGGATCACGGGCGTGCCTTGCCGGCCAGAGCCTTGGTGTGCTCAATCAGCTGACCGACGATGAGGTTGGACGCCACGATGAGCACCGTGGAGACCAGCTGCAAGGTCGTCAAAAAGCCAAGATCTAGCTTGAGGACATCGGTGAAGTAGTTCTGCAGGATGCTGGTGAAGATGCCCGAGGAAAGCAGTGCGCCGAAGGGGCCGATAAAATAGCCCAGCAGCATTTCCGGCATCTTGACGTCGTCGCTGGTGATACGGGACTTCGTCAGCGGCGAGGACCAGAAGTTGGATTTCGAGGTCGACATGATAGAGAGTCACTCCTTCTTTGTGTATATAAGCAATTTGCTTACAGTATGCTTTTACGCCTTTGTCGTAACGGTATATTCCCCGCTGCCAAGCACCTTTTCTTCCCCGCTCGGCAGCACGACGGTGCATTCGGTGCCGACGGGCACCGCCACGGTCATCGTCATCTCGCCGTCCGCAATCTTCCATGCAGCCTTGATCACGCCGTAGGGCGTGCCCACCGTGCCTTCAGCCTCGGTGATGCCGCCGCCGATCACCGGCGCAAACTTGAACTTGCGGTACCCGGCCTCGGTGGGCTCCACACCCACACGCGGCGGTAGAGGAACGCGCCCCACCGCGCCGCTGGCGTAGTGGTTGTACGAGATCATCATGTCGGTCCCGTCGTCGCCGATTGGGCACTCGCCGTTCTCGTCCAGACCGTCCCAACGCTCCCAAACCGTGGTTGCGCCCACGCGGACCTCATACAGCCAGCTGGGACACTGTGTGTTCAGCAGCATCTTGTAGGCAGTGTCGGCGTGACCGTTGTCGGCCAACGCAAACAGGATGTACGGCGTGCCCGGGAAGCCTGTGCCGATCTTGTAGTCGTTCTTCTCAACCAGCTTGACCAGATTCTCGGCTGCCTTCGCCTTGACGTTTTCAGGGAACATATTCAAGTACAAAGGCAGCACATAGGCGGTCTGGAATTCTTCCTTCGTCTTGCCGTTTCCATCGGTCAGCACACTGCAATAGGCATCGGCCACCTTACGGCTCAGCTCCTTGTACTTGGCGGCGTCCTCGGTCTTGCCAAGGATGCGTGCAATTTTCGCCAGTGTGCCGCTGGTGTTGCACAGGGACGCCGTGGCGGTGTACTTGCTGCGGGCCTGCCACTGACTCATCTTCGGCACATCGGGGGCGACCCAGTCGCCAAAATGCAGCGCCGACGGCGTGTGCCAGATATAACGGTGCTTGCCGATGCCAAACCCGGCCCAGAAGCAGCACGCCTTGACGTACTTCTGCATGGTGGGGTACATCATACGCAGCACGTCCAGGCTGCCCGTGGCCTCGTATAGAGCCATGGCACCAGCACGCAGGCGTCGCCCCACCAGTCCACGGCCATCTCGGGCATTGTGGCGGGGAAACCGTAGCCCTGCACAGGCACGGTGTTGGGGATGCCGCCGGTGGGCAGCTGCTCGGCCTTGACGTCGCGCAGCCACTTCTCCAAAAAGCGGCTCAGTTCAAAGTTGTACAGCGCGGTGGGCGAGAACACGGCAATGTCTCCGGTCCAGCCATGCGCTCGTCGCGCTGGGGACAGTCCGTCGGTATATCAACGAAATTCGACTTGGCGCCCCATGTAATGTTGGACTGCAGTTTGTTCAGCATCTCATTGGAGCAGCGGAAGGAACCGCTGTGCTCCACATCGGAGTAGAGCGCCACGGCCTCGATTTCCAGATCCTTCGCATCGACGCCCTTGACCCCCGCATAGCGGAAGCCCATGTAGCTGAACCGCGGGCTGTAGGTCTGCTCGCCGTCGCGGCAGGTGTAGGTCGCCGTGGCCTTGGCCGTGCGCAGGAAGGTCGTGTTTAAGCTGCCGTCGGGGTTCAGGATCTCGGCGTGGCGCACGGTCACGACCTGCCCGGCCTTGCCGTTGAATTTGATGCGGACAACACCCGCAAGGTTCTGGCCGAAGTCGTAAATCGTCTCGCCGTCGGGGGCGGTCATCACGGCCACAGGCTTGCGCACCTCGTGGGCCTTGACCGGGGCACCGTAGTCCGCCGTGATGGCGGGGGTGACTTTCAGCGTCTCGGGTGCGGCGTTGTGCCAATCGCTGATTTTCTGCGTGGCATCGTAGGTCTCGCCGTCATACAGATCTGCCATCCGCACGGGGCCGCTCTCGCTGACCTGCCATGTAGCGTCTGTGCCGATGGTCTCCGTCGTGCCGTCCATGTATCAATGCGCAGCTCGGCCAGCAGAGCCTGACGGTCGCAGTCACGCGGTTTTTGCGGGTAAACACAAAGCTGCCCACCGCCCAGCCGCCTGCAACCGTGAAGGTCAGCGTGTCGTCGCCTGTCAAAAGTGCCGTTACATCGTAGGTCTGATACTGCAAATAGGACTTGTAGCTCGTGAAGCCGGGGGCGAAGTATTGCTCGCCCAGCTTTTGGCCGTTCAGCTCGGCTCGTAGATGCCCATGGCTGTGGCGTAGAGCCGCGCGCGGGCAATGGGTTTGTTCGTTGTGATTTCCTTGCGGAAAACCATCGGCACGGGGCTGACCTTTGCTCGGTGAAGTGGTAACTCGGGTCGCTGATCCACCGGCCCTTCCAGGGCGTCCCCATGCGGCCTGTCTCAAAGGTAGTGGTTGCGGTGGCGGTCTCGCCTGCGTCGTCGGTGGCGTTCAGGCGCACGCTGTAGGTGGTGAACGGCAGCAGCGCAGGGCCGACGTAGGCAGCGCTCTGGCCGCTGGTCACATGGGCGGACCAGTCGCCGACGGTCAACTCGGCGTCGGCCAACTGTGCGCCCCGGCGGTCACTGCTCAGGGAAAACCCGATGCGGGGTGTGGAGCAGTCGGTCACGCAGTCGGCGGCCAGATGCTCCACCGTCAGGCGTGTGATTTCAAACATGTGTTCTCCTCCTTCGTCGACGGGCAGCCCGTCCGGAGATTCTTCTTTTTTCTGTAAGCCTACCATACCACAAGAATCGTGCAGTGGCGCATAATTTGCACGAAATGCGCTCTTTTTCGCACAAACGGTTTTTGGTTTCGTCAGGTTTCACAAGGTTTTGCACTTTCTTTTTGTGCATATTGCTCAATGCGGCATCTAAGCATAGACTTTTTCCGCACAAACAACGCCCCCTGCACGGCGTTTGCCGATGCAGGGGCGTAAAACTCATTTTTTATTCTTGCTGCGGCTGCCCCAGCGGAATCAGCACGCGCAGCTCAAACCAACCCTCGCGGGTCGAAATTGTCGCGGTACCGCCGTATTTTGCGGCGGCGTTTTGTATGCTTTTTACACCGAAGCATGGTACAAGACATCCTTTTTCGTCGTGACGGGCAGGCCCTTCTCAAATTTCAGCTCACCGTCAAAGCAGTTTTCAATGCGGATGGCCGCAAAGCCTTTTTGCCTCGCCACGCTCAGGTGGATGAGCTGCGCTCCGGGTCTGTGATTTTGTCGGTGCTCTCGATTGCGTTGTCCAGCGCATTGCCGAACAGGTTGCTGATGTCCATCACGTCCATAAAGTCCAGCGCTGTGCCGTCAGCCACGCAGGTCAATTGAATGTTTTTGGTGCGGCAGGTCAGACTTTTGCCTGTCAGCACCGTGTCCAGCACCTTATTGCCGGTGTCGTTCTGCGCCTCGTAGGCTTTGATTTCCTGCTCCATATTGTCCAGCACGGCATTGCGTTTCTCGCCGCTCTCGGCGCGAAGCACCGCGATTTGGTGCTTCAAGTCATGATATTTTTGGTTGATGAGGTCAATGCTCTCCTGCCGGATTTTGTAGTTTTCATACTGGATGTGCAGCATGTTCCGCAAGGCATCCGCCTCGCGCTGTGTCAATAAATCTCGCAGCTGCGATTGATACGCAAACAGCAGCGCCACGCCGCCGAAGTAGACAACCGTGCGCATTGTGTAAATTTCCATCGTGCCGCGGGCCGAAAACGGCGTGTTCAGCTGCGTATAGCTGATGCTGGACAAAATGTAGATGGCCGCCGCCATGACCGCCGCGATGCAGGTCGTGCGGGGCCGAATGTCAAACTGAATGCTGCCCGTGCTGCCGCCATCCTCCAGAAGCCACATCAGGCCGAAGATGATGCCGAACCCCGCCGCAATAAAGAGCACCAACGCAGGCAGGCTTTGCAATGCTGCGATGTAACGCGCAAAATATACATACATCTGCCATGTCAGCGCCCCGGCAAAACCCGCCAGAATAACGCCCGCGTGCAGAAATACCCCACCTGCCAGCGGTCTGCACGGGTGGCCGCCGCCATAAAAAGCAGCATAAGTGCGACAGAAACCGCGTACAGCACATTGAACCGCCAGCGTCAAAGCCGTCGGTGGCCACAAGTAGAGTGCCAATGCCGCCAATGCACCACCGTACAGCGCCGCACGCTTGACCCCGCCGTAGCGCGGAGGCAGAAACCGCAGGTACAAAAGGCAGGCAAGCCAGTCTGCCAGCGCCGTGACAAGGCGCGGAATATCCATCTCATAATAAGGAATTTTCAGCGGCATATCGTCACCCTGCCCCGTTGATATAGTCGTTCAGTGCATCCAGAAATGCCTTGCGCCGCGCTCGGGCCAGCGGCACACGGTCTCCGTGGACGATGGCATCCTCACCGTCCATTCGGTCAACGTGTTCCAGATTCACAAGGCAGCCCTTGTTTACGCGGAAATAACTGTCCTGCGCCAATTTTTCCTCTGTCTCCGTCATGGAGCCCGGGGCGGTCACCTCCCCTTCCGCCGTGTGAAAGACCAAGTCATGCCCGCAGTTCTCGATCCAATAAATGGCCGAGGTGTCCAGCTTATGTGCCGTGCCGTGGGCGTTGATCTACAAAAGTGCCGTGCGCGGCGCGCCACGCGCTCCACGGCGCGGCCAAGTCTCTGCGAAAACGCATAGTAGCTGACCGGCTTCAGCACATAGTCCAGCGCATCGACGGCATAGCCCTTGATGGCATACTGCGGCGAATTTGTGATGAAGATAATGATAACCTCGGTGTCGACCTTGCGGATCTCCTCGCAGCCATCATGCCATCCATAAACTTCATCTCGATGTCCATCAGGATGATGTCATAGACAGCCTTATAGCCAAGTGCGATCTCGTCGCCGTCGGAAAATTCTGTCACGGTAAATTTTTCGCCCGACACCGCGCTGTATTTGTCAATATATTCGCGCAGCTGGCTGCGGTAGAGCTCGTCTCTTCGACAAGGCCAAACGAATCATATCCGGCACGCCCCCTTTTGTTTTAATACTAAATGTAACACGTTCGCCGGAAAATTGCAAGGAAAGCCGCGGATTTCCATTCTTATCGGTTTTCCGTTGCCTTCGGCTGACACTTTCTACCGCCGGACGCACCAATAAAAAACCCGCATTGGTTTTGAATGCCAATGCGGGTTTTGGGTTTACGGGGCGGCAGACAGCTTTACGCTCTCATCAGCGTTCCCTGCAGGCTCTCCAATGCAGCCATGCGGGCGCTGACAGCAAAGACGCTGGCAACGTGGTCAGCTCGTCGGACCGGATATCCTCCGGGATCGTGCGCGCCAGCACCGTGCAGTGGTCGATGGCGTCAAAGCGGACACCTGCTTTGCGGCACAGCTCCACCGTGCGGTGGGCACAGCCGGGCATCGTGGCCAGGGCCGCCACGCGTCCGGTGCTTGGGCGGGGTGGGCTGCGCCGGTATCGCGCAGCTCCTTGTCCAGCACAGTGCCAAAATGCTTCACCGCACGGCGGTTCGCGCAGCCCGGCAGCGGATCCTCCGTTGTCAGGTCCAGCTCCACCGGCTGGCGGATAAAGTCCGTGTACTTCCGTGTCAGGCGGCTGTACTCGCGCTGCAATTCCTTCCTTGTCAGATCCGTATACTGCATACCTTTCCACTCCTCTTTTACTTGCATCGACTATTATACACGTGGGAGTGGTGTATGTAAAAGTATTTTCTGTATGTCTGATATATAAAATATACATGACAGACTGTTTTAGCAATTTTTTTGGATATGCAGCAAATGACAGCAGCCCTCTCCCCTGCTCTCACAGCTGCGCCAGCGCATCGCGCTCCTGCAGACGGAGGGTGGCGCGGCGGTAGCTGAACACAAAATAGACGATCTCTGCGGCGGCGGTCAGCGCCCAAGAGCAGGGATACAGCAGGTAGAGCGCCGGGATCGTGTGAAAGTGGGCAAAGATCGTGTAGACCCACGCAACGCGGAATACGCAGGACCCCAGAATTACGATGATCGTCGGCCCTACCGTCTTGCCGAGGCCGCGGGAGGCGGCAATCGTGCAGTCCATGAACGCCGAGGTGCAGTAGGCCCAGCCCATGACCATAATGCGCTTCATGCCCGCGTCGATGACAGCGCTCTCGGTCGTGAACAGCGCCAGGAACTGCCGCCCAAAGACGAGCAGTCCGCCGCCCAGCACCGCGCCCAGGCCAAACGAGTAGGCCAGCGCGATGAAGTAGCTTTTCTTGACGCGGTCCAGCTTGCCCGCGCCGTAGTTTTGGCTCATAAAGCTGGCGCAGGCCATGTAAAATGCCGCCATAGCGTCATAAACCATCGCGTCGGCGTTAGCTGCGGCGGAGTTGCCCTTGACCATCAGCGAGTCGAAGGAGTTGACGCCCGCCTGAATAAAGAGGTTGGCAATCGCAAAGATCGCGTTTTGCAGGCCCGCGGGCACGCCCAGCATCAGGATACGCTTTGTCATGTTGAGGTCCAGCTTTACCCTGCGGAAATCCAGCGCATAGCAGTCGCTGACCTTTGTCAGCGCGTGCAGGATCAGCCTGCCGAGACGCACTGGGCAATCGTGCTGGCCAGCGCGACACCGGCGACATCGAGCTTGCAGACGATGACGAAAAACAGGTTGAGCAGGATGTTCAGCACACCCGCAAACGACAGGTAGGCCAGCGGCTTTTTTGTCTCGCCGATAGCGCTGAACACTGCGTTGCCGAAGTTGTAGAGCGCCAGCGCCGGCATACCGAGAAAGTAGACCCGCAGGTACAAAATCGCACCGGGCAGCAGGTCTTCCTTGGTGTTCAGCAGCTCCAGCAGCGCAGGCGAGCCGAACAGGCCGACGAACAGCAGCAGCACACCGGCGGCCAGACTGACCAGCAGCGCCGAATGGACGGTCTTGCTGACGTCCTTGGGGTGCCCGGCACCGTAAAAGCGGGCGACCAGCACGTTGACGCCATTGCTCAAGCCGATCAGAAAGCCGGTGAACAGTGTGACAAACGTCGCCGTCGAGCCCACGGAGCCGAGCGCCGTGGAACCGGCGAACCGGCCCACAACGCAACGTCGGACATGTTGAACAGAATTTGTAAAAGGTTGGATAAAGCCAGCGGCAGGCTGACCAGCAGAATTTGTTTGGCCAGCGGCCCTTCGATCATGGTTTTGGATTTTGAGGTGGTGCTCATGGTGGATGGTTTTTGCTCCTGTTTTAATTGTGACTGCACAGTAGGGGCCGGGCATGCTCGGCCCTCGCGCGTAAGGCAGATGGTTTCTTGCGGGAAAGCCGCGGTCCGCACGTATGCGGACCCTACAGTTCTGCTTTTCGGTTTGTAGGGGTCGGCGTCCTCGACGCCCCGCGGGCGGATATGCGATCCGCCCTTGCATTTTTCCATTACATCTTGTGATCCGCAAAATCGGTCGTCCTGCCACAAAACGACCCGGCCGCTGCGCGGGTCTTGTTCATGTCAATGATGCGCTGGTTGCTCGACCCGCGGAAGCGCAGACTGATGTCGTACTGGTCCTGCACAAAGTCGCCGTCCACAAGCACATCTATATATTGTAAAAACTCGTCGGTGACCTCGCATCGCCCGGGACCGGGCTGCCAGATCTCGTGCTCCAGATTGTTGCCGGTGTAGCACCAGATCGTCTTGTTGGGGTACAGCACCTTTACATTTTTAATAAAGGGCAGCAGCTCCCGCTGGTTCTCCGGCTCAAACGGTTCGCCGCCCAGCAGCGAAAGCCCGTTGATGTAACCGGGGGCCAGACTCTCCAGTATTTCATTGCGAACTTCCTTGGTAAACGGCGCACCGTAGCCGAAATCCCATGCCACGGCATTGAAGCAGTTCGGGCAGTGGCGGCGGCAGCCGGAAACGAACAGGCTCGTGCGCACGCCCTCCCCGTTGGCAATATCACAATATTTAATGGTTGCGTAATTCATGGTGTTCTCCTGCGGGGACATCCCCATATCTTGTGTCGGGCGGGCGTTCCGCCCCCAAACCCTGACATAGTATACCAGCTTTGGGGGCATACTGCAAGGGGGAGCATGATTTTCGAAGAAGATATTTGCACGCTGCATCGACAAACTGTGTAGAACCACTCAAAATCACCAAAATTTCAGTCTTATTTTTGGCAGGGCTTTTTTGCACGTTGAGGCGACGAAAACGGAACATTTTGTTTTCGCTTGCTCGCTGGACACTATATCTTGTGGTTTTATGGATTGACTTTTTGCCCCCGGTGCGGTATTATAGTCTTGCTCGCAAAACGGGCAATTTACGAATCGGCATTTCATCTGTATTCTATACAGTTCGTATTGAACGCACTGTATTTATTTTTTTGTAAAGAGGAGTCACCATGAAGATCATCAAGCGCAACGGCAGCGAGGCTGTCTTTGACATTACCAAAATTATTGCGGCCATCACGAAGGCTAACAAGGTCGTACCCGATGCCCAGCGCCTGACGAAGCAGCAGATCATCGAGATCAGCGATCATGTGCAGGAGGTCTGCTATGCCCGCGGCCACGCGATGAACGTCGAGGAGATCCAGGACATCGTCGAGGACGCCATCATGGCCACCGGCGCGTATGAGGTTGCCCGCAGGTACATCACCTATCGCTACGTGCAAAGCCTCAAGCGCACCCACAACACGACGGACGACAAGATCCTCTCCCTCATCGAGTGCAACAACGAGGAAGTCAAGCAGGAGAACTCCAACAAGAACCCTACCGTCAACAGCGTACAGCGTGACTATATGGCCGGCGAGGTCAGCAAGGATCTGACCATGCGTATGCTGCTCCCCCCGGAGATCGTCAAGGCGCATGAGGAGGGCATCATCCACTTCCACGATGCCGACTACTACGCCCAGCACATGCACAACTGCGACCTCGTCAATCTGGACGATATGCTGCAGAACGGCACGGTCATCAGCGGCACTTTGATTGAAAAGCCGCACTCCTTCTCCACGGCCTGCAACATTGCCACACAGATCATCGCGCAGGTCGCGTCCAGCCAGTACGGCGGCCAGAGCATCAGCCTGACCCACCTGGCCCCCTTTGTTGATGTCAGCCGCAAGAAGATCCGCCGCGACGTCGAGGCCGAGATGAAGGATCTGGGCATTGACCCCGGCGAGGAGAAGATCTCCGAGATCGTAGAGAAGCGCCTGCGCGAGGAGATCAAGCGCGGTGTACAGACCATCCAGTATCAGGTCGTCACCCTGATGACCACCAACGGCCAGGCCCCGTTCATCACGGTCTTTATGTACCTGAACGAGGCCGGTGACAACCAGCGCCTGAAGTCTGACCTGGCCATCGTCATTGAGGAGATGCTGCGCCAGCGCTACCAGGGCGTCAAGAACGAGGCCGGTGTCTGGATCACCCCCGCCTTCCCCAAGCTCATCTACGTGCTGGAAAACGACAACATCTATGAGGGCCAGCCCTACTACTACCTGACCAAGCTCGCCGCCAAGTGCACCGCCAAGCGGATGGTGCCCGACTACATCAGCGAGAAGAAGATGCTGGAATACAAGGTCGACAAGAACGGCGAGGGCCACTGCTTCACCTGCATGGGCTGCCGCAGCTTCCTGACCCCCTATGTCGACGAGAACGGCAAGCCGAAGTACTATGGCCGCTTTAACCAGGGCGTTGTCACCATCAATCTGGTGGACGTGGCCCTGTCCAGCGGCGGCGATTTTGATAAGTTCTGGCAGATTTTTGACGAGCGTCTCGAGCTGTGCCACAAGGCCCTGATGTGTCGCCACAACCGCCTGAAGGGCACTTTGAGCGACGCCGCGCCCATCCTGTGGCAGTACGGCGCGCTGGCCCGCCTGAAGAAGGGCGAGCCCATCGACAAGCTGCTCTACGGCGGCTATTCCACCATCAGTCTGGGCTACGCGGGCCTGTATGAGTGCTGCAAGTATATGACCGGCAAAAGCCACACCGACCCTGCCGCCAAGCCGTTTGCGCTGAACGTTATGCAGCACATGAACGACGCCTGTACTAAGTGGAAGAACCAGCACAACATTGATTTCAGCCTGTACGGCACGCCGTTGGAGTCCACGACCTACAAGTTTGCCAAGTGCCTGCAGAAGCGTTTTGGGCTTGTGCCGGGCATCACGGACCGCAATTATATCACGAACTCCTACCATGTCCACGTGACCGAGCAGATCGACGCCTTCACGAAGCTGAAGTTCGAGAGCGACTTCCAGAAGCTCTCCCCGGGCGGTGCCATCAGCTATGTGGAGGTGCCCAACATGCAGGACAACCTCGAGGCCGTTATCAAGGTCATGCAGTTCATCTACGAGAACATCATGTACGCCGAGCTGAACACCAAGAGTGACTACTGCCAGGTCTGCGGCTACGACGGCGAGATCCAGATCGTGCCCGAGGACGGCAAGCTGGTCTGGGAATGCCCCAAGTGCCACAATCGCGACCAGAACAAGCTGAACGTCGCCCGCCGCACCTGCGGCTACATCGGCACCCAGTTCTGGAACCAGGCCGAACCGCCGAGATCAAGGACAGAGTGCTGCATCTGTAATAGAATAAGTTAGCCCCCGACACCTGCCGCTGTACGGTATTATGTCGGGGGCTTATTATTTTGTAGGGGAGGTATTCATCCCTTCCTGGGTGCATTGCGCCAGCTGCAGGAAGATTAAGTCCGAGAACCTGCGCCGGGCCTTGCGGTGCCATGCAGTAAGGGCCGCACATGTGCGGCCCGGCACTGTAAAATAAGCACCCTCTTGCGGGAAAGCCTGCGGGCCGGGCATGCCCGGCCCCTGCCGCATCGTATAACAAAACAGGCAGGCCGCCAATTTTGACGGTCTGCCTGTTGCTGTATGCAGTTGTGGATTTTACTTCGCGTACTCGGTTGCTCTGCTCTCGCGGATGACGCTGACTTGATCTGACCGGGTAATCCAGCTCGTTCTCGATCTTCTTGGCGACATTGCGTGCCAGCAGAATGACCTCGTCGTCGCTGACCTTGTCGGGCTGGACAAGGATGCGGACCTCGCGGCCTGCCTGTACGGCGTAGGAGCTCTCGACGCCCTCAAAGCCGTTGCAGAGAGCCTCCAGTGTTTCCAGACGCTTGATGTAGCTCTCCATGTTCTCGCGGCGGGCACCGGGACGGGCAGCGGAAATCGCGTCGGCGGCCATGATGATGAACGCCAGCGTCGTCTTGGGCTCCACGTCGCCGTGGTGGGCCTCGATGGCGTGGATGACCTGCGGGTTCTCGCGGTATTTCTTGCAGATGTCAACGCCGATCTGGACGTGGCTGCCTCGATCTCGTGGTCAAGGGCTTTGCCGATGTCATGCAGCAGACCGGCGCGGCGGGCCAGCTGGACATTGACACCCAGCTCACCGGCCATCAGACCGGCCAGCCAGGCCACCTCGAGAGAGTGGCTCAGGACGTTCTGGCCGAAGCTCGTGCGGTACTTCAGGCGGCCAATGAGCTTGACAAGGTCGGGATGCAGGCTGTGAATGCCAAGCTCCATGACGGCCTTGTCGCCTTCGCGCTTCATCTGGATTTCCAGCTCGCGGCGGCACTTGTCCACGGTCTCCTCGATGCGGGCCGGATGGATACGCCATCGGCAATCAGGCGCTCCAGCGCCATGCGGGCGACCCTCGCGGCGGGTCTGGTCAAAGCTGGACAGCGTGATGGCCTCCGGCGTGTCGTCGATGATAAGGTCACAGCCCGTGGCGGTTTCGAGTGCACGGATGTTGCGGCCCTCGCGGCCAATGATACGGCCCTTCATCTCGTCGCTGGGCAGCGGCACAACGCTGACGGTGGCCTCGCTGGTAGCGTCTGCCGCGCAGCGGGCGATGGCCTGGCCGATCAGCTCACGGGCGAGGTTGTCGCACTCGTCCTTCATGTTCGCCTGGTAGGCGCTGATCTTCATCGCCTTCTCGTGAGTCAGCTCGTCATCGACCTGCTTGAGCAACACGGCGCGGGCGTCCTCCTTGGACATGGCGGCGATGGTTTCCAGCTTTTCGGTCTGGCGCAGCTTGAGCTGCTCCAGCTCGTCCAGGCGGGCCTCCACGGTCTCGCTGCGGCGCTTGAGGTCCTCCTCCTTGCGCTCCATCTGGGCAGTGCGCTTGTCGAGGGCCTCCTCCTTCTGGTCGATGCGGCGCTCCTGGCGGGTGATCTCGGCGCGGCGGTCCTTGATTTCCTTGTCCGCGTCGCTCTTGAGCTTGAAGCTTCGTCCTTCGCTTCGATGATGGTTTCCTTGCGCTTCTGCTCGGCAGTCTTGATGGCATCATTCACGATGCGCTTGGCTTCCTCCTCAGCGCTGCCGATCTTCGCCTCGGCGGTGCGCTTACGGTTTTCACCGCCAAGGTAAAAACCAAGCGCCCCGGCAACAGCGGCAGCAACAAGGACCAGCACCACGGTCAAAATTGGTGACATAGTCGGTTTCACTCCTTATCAAAATAGGAGGATGCGCGCAGCGGGACGCTTTTCACTATGACATTGTTGCATGAAGAAACGCGGCAGGTCAGCCAAAAAGACACACGATGCCCCTGCGCGCAGAATATACACAAACCGTCATCAGGACGTTAAATATCGTAAAAAAGCGGCGTTCCCGGTGGGCGACACCCTTTAAGGAGCCACGCACAGGCCGCGCCTGCCGTTTGGCTCTTTATTTCCTATATATAATTTTACTTTGATTTCGTGCAAATGTCAAGATAACACAGGGGGCAAACTGGTATTTTTCATGCAAAACGCCCCGCTTTTGTGCCAGCGGGGCGCAGAGAAATCATTTTTTGCCGCGGTAAACGCCGGCCTTGCGCAGCAGGTCCTTGACGACCTCGGACCCGCAGACCAGCCCGCAGGCGGCGGGCACAAAGGCGTTGCTGGCGGGCACCGTGCGGCGCGCAGCGGTGGGGGCTTCCTCGATTTCCTCCTGCAGCGGCGGCAGGGTCTGCTCTTCCGAAAAGACGACCTTCACCTTGCCCAGGCGGCGCTTGCGGCACTCAAGGCGGATGACCTTAGCCAGCGGGTCCACGGTGGTTTTTTCAATGTCGGCCACGCGGAACGCCGTCGGGTCCAGCTTGTTGGCCGCGCCCATGCTGCACAGGATCGGCACCCCGTCCTTTTTGCAGCAACGGATCAGCAGCAGCTTGGCGCTGACCGTATCGATGCAGTCCAGCACGTAGTCAAACTGCGTCAGGTCGACGTCCGGGGCGGTCTCGGCATTGTAGAACATGCGGTTGGCGTGCACGATGATGGTAGGGTCAATGTCCGCAATGCGGGCGGCCATGGCATCGACCTTGTACTGCCCCAGCGTTGAGTGCAGCGCCACAAGCTGACGGTTCAGGTTGGAAAGTGCGACGGTGTCGCTGTCAAACAGGCTCAACTCCCCTACCCCGCTGCGGGCCAGTACCTCAACAGCCTGCCCGCCGACGCCGCCGATGCCAAAAACGGCCACATGGGCGCGGCGCAGCACGTCCAGTGCGGGTTTGCCCAACTGGGCACGTGTGCGGGTGTATTGATCGGGCATGGTGTTACCTCCATAATAATCTTGCCTCCCTCTGCGAGACAGGCTCCCCCAATATGGGGGAAGGTGGCGCTTGCGCCGGAAGGGGAGCAGGGGGCCAAGAAGTGTTTTATTTCTTTCTTTTCGCCTTCCGTTCCAGCGCCGTCTCATAGCTCGACGACATCTTATCGGCCATGCAGACAAGCGCGCCTCGCGGCTGTGGGGTATGTCGGTGGGGTTCAGCGGCCACATGTGGCTCTGGATGATGTCCTTTTCCTTGTCGGTCAGTTTAAACACGGTTTCGGCGTTGTAGCGTGCAATACGAGCATGCTTGAAGCCGTGCCAATGGGTGATGTTGCTGCAATTATGCCAGTCGTACAGGTAAAAATCGTGCAGGAACGCCCCCTTTACAAGGCTGGCCTCATCCGCGCGGGCGTGCAGATGGATGTTGAGCCAGAACGCGATGCGGGTGACGCGCAGACAGTGCTCGTAGGTGGTCACGCTGCCGTGCTGGATGAACTTTTGCATTTCCAGCGCGTTCGGGTCATCGGCGATGCCTTTCAAAAGTATGTGCATACGCACTTCTTCTTCGGGGGTCAGTTTCAGAGCATAGCAATTCCTCCACACGGGCGGCGGTCTCGGCCAGGGGCGCAGTGCCGTCCACCGTCAGGATCGGGCAGGCAAGCTGCTTCTGCCATTCATTATGCAGCACAGCGCTGCGCGTGTCAAGCCCGCCGTCATCATAACCGGCGGCCCACTGCAAAAATGCCTGATGATGGTCGTACATATCGCCGCCCGGCAGAATGCGTGCGCCAAACCGCGTGTACTCACGTTGTTTTATACGCGCCAGCCGGTGGATGTGTCGGTCACAACGCGCACCGCCAGCGTGAAATCCGGGATGAGAGCATCCCCCCAGCCGACGAGCGAGCCGGAGAGGACAGCACCGTTTTTTGCGGCGGCAATGTCCTGCCGTATGAGCGGCACACGCTGCTCAATGGGGCGCTTTGTCGTGAATTTCGGGTCAGTGGGCAGCCAGAAATAGTCGTCTGAGTCGAGGAAGGCATACTGAAATTGCTCCGCCAGGTATCGCCCCAGCGTGGACGTCCCGGAGCCGGACGCGCCGTAAATGTGGATGAGTGGTTTCATGTTATTTCACCAGCAAACATACCGTCTCCACATGCTTCGTCTGCGGGAACAGGTCTACCGGGCAGAACTTGGCGGCGCGCCAGCGAGGCGGGTGAAGGCGGCGACGTCGCGGGCAAGGGTCTCGGGGTCGCAGCTGACGTAGACGACGCGGCGCGGCTTCATTTGTTGACTGCCGTGATGCACTCCGGCGTACTGCCGCGCGGGGCGGGTCAAGGAACACTACATCCGGGCGCAGGCCCTCCCCGGCCGCGGCGGCCATCCATTCGGTGGCGTCGGCGCAGACAAAGCGGGCATTTGCAATTTTGTTGCGGCGGGCGTTGGCGGCGGCGTCCTTCACGGCGGCGGGGTTGCGCTCAACACCGATGACCTGTTTGGCCAGCGGCGCAGCGCAGAGGCCAATCGTGCCGATGCCGCAGTAAGCGTCAATAACCGTCTCGCGGCCCGTCAGCTTGGCAAGCTCCAGCGCTTTCTTGTACAAAACCTCGGTCTGTGTGCGGTTGACCTGGTAAAAGCTGCGGGACGAAATGGCAAACTGCGTGCCGCACAGCGTATCCACACAAAGCCGGGGCCGTAGAGCGTTTTCTCGCGGCTGCCCAGCACGGCGCTGGAGCGGGTGGGGTTGATATTCTGCACGATGCTGACGACCCAAGGCGCTTTTTTGCGCAGAGCCGTGCAGAAATTCTTGCTGCCGGGCAGGTCGGGACCGGGCGTGACCAACGTGACCAGCACCTTACCGTCGCCGGAGCTGCGCAGCACGGTATGGCGCAAAAGGCCGGTGCCGCGGTCCTCATCGTAGGCGGTCCAGCGGCAGGCGCGGGCGGCGTCCTGCACGGCGGCCCAGCGCTTGCGGTCAGCACCTCGTTTGCAGCAGGCAGTCGGACGAGGGCAGCACCTTATGGGTGCCCTCGGCGTACAAACCGCAGACCAGCTTACCCTGCTGGGTGGCAAAG
>ENA-OQCN01000313-OQCN01000313.1-human-gut-metagenome-genome-assembly--contig:-NODE-313-length-26020-cov-2.695053_pt1 | contig 26020 bp, 32 predicted proteins | sample MGYA00242497_ERZ504576 | MGnify/ENA primary metagenome ERZ504576 (study PRJEB26092, sample SAMD00036296) | human gut metagenome | host: Homo sapiens | study: EMG produced TPA metagenomics assembly of... | reverse complement strand
GCAAATTCCGCCGATTTTACGGTGAGAGATATGATATTAAATTCAGATAATAAAACCACATCCGCAGTAATTACAATAGAGGGAATGTGCAGTAAAGAAGTAATCGCACTTTCTATAATTAATCCGATTTTTGATTTTGATTTTAAAAATGCAGACGGCACACAAATTCTTGATGAAATCCGACTTTCGGTTCTCTCTGCAAGTGAAATTGTGGAATTTGAGAGCTTTGATGAGGCAATAATGTTTTTAACTTCAGGTTTTGCTGTAATTGCCGTTGACGGATGCAGTAAAATGCTTGCAATCGGTGTGCAGGGCTTTTCTTTCAGAGGAGTTACCGAACCCGAGAGCGAAGTGGTACAGCGTGGTTCAAAGGAAGGCTTTACCGAACCTTTGAGAATTAATATGACGCTTATCAGACGAAGAATAAAAAGTCCTGACCTTGTATTTGAAACCGCAACAGTTGGTACAACTTCAAAAACTCAACTCTGTATTTGCTATCTGCAAATTCGGTGTCTAAAATTATCCTTGATAAAATAAGAAAAAGACTGCAGTCAAGTGACCTTGAAATGGTGCTTGCATCGGGTTATTTATCTGAATATCTTGAGGATAAGGGCACAAAGTCTATATTTTCGGGAGTAGGCATTTCCGACGCCCCGACACTGTATGCGGAAAACTTATGGAGGGAAGAGTAGCAATTTTGGTTGACGGTACTCCCACCGCAATTATTATTCCGCATATTTTTGTGGAGGAATTTCAGAGTGTGGACGATTATTCAAACCGCCCGTATTATGCAACCTTTATCAGAATATTAAAGTATATTTCATTTTCACGGCAATATTTGTACCCGGTATTTATACTGCGTTTGCTCAATTTCATCCCGAGTATTTTCCGAAAGGCTTGCTTTTAAAAGCGTCAACGGCACTTGCGGATACTCCTTTGCCTGTTGCGCTTGAAGTGCTGATAATTATGTTTGTTTATGAAATTATGAGAGAGGCGGGATTGCGGATTCCAAAACCGCTCGGTCACGCCGTCAGCATTGTGGGTGCGCTTGTAATTGGTGAAAGTGCGGTAAATGCAGGGTTTATTGCCTCATCTACCCTTATGATAGTTGCAGTTGCGGCAATCAGCAGTTATGTTACTTCGTCGCTTTATGCACCTATTACAGTGCTTAGATTTGCTTTTGTGGCAGTCGGAGGGATTTTCGGAATGTGGGGGATTGTTCTTATGAGTTGCTTTGTGCTTGCAAATATATGTGCAAAAACTTCTGTCGGTGTTCCGTATATGTCTTCGCTTGCTCCTTTTTCTGTAAGAAGAATGAGAGATGTTTTTGTGCGTGCGGATTGGAAAAGATTATCCCGACATACAATAAGAGTTCAAAAGTTTGCACAAACAAAGGAGAGTGACTCTGATGAAGGTAAGATAACCCAGGTATATGCAGGCTGTTTGCCGTTTTGTTTTATATTTTTGGGAGTAAAATATAATTATCTCGGCACACTTCCTTTGTGGGCGGTTGTTCTTGAAATTTTGCTTATGGCAGGTGTGCTTGCAGTGCTGATGCTGCGTCTTACATTCTCCATAAGTCAACAGGCTGTGATGTGTTTAATGTGTTTTTAAATAAAAGCTCATTGACAAAAATTATATTTTCTTCTCTTTATTGCATATTGTTTGTATTTGCAAGCGTACGATTTCTTTCACTATATGTTGATATTCTTATTACTGCGCTGAACTCGAATGCAAACAGGTTTGTACTTGCTGTTGGAATACTTTTTGTATGCGCATACAGTGCGTACAAAGGTGTGTTTACCGCATCAAGATGTGCTCTTATCGGTTCGGTTGTTACGGCAATTTTTATAATAATATTTCTGCTTGGCAATATTTCTGATGTAGAATTAAGCAATCTTTATCGCAGTAACAGTACAGATGATTTTTTTGCCGCACTTTTTTCTTTGCTGCCTGTTTGTGTGTTGCCTGTAATTTTTTCTGTAATATCGGGAAGTTTCAGTCAAAGTAAATCCGCTTTTGTATGGTTTCTTGTAATTGCCTTTGTAAGCAGTGCTGTGCTTGTGTTTTTTATGAATACAGTTCTTGCTGATTATGCAGACGGCAGGGAGTTTCCGTATTTCATACTTGCAAAAAATGCCTCCTTCGGACAAATGACGAGTTTTGATTTTCTTTATATGATTTGTATTTCTTTTTGCTCTTTTATAATTGTTTCACTGCTTTTATGCTGTATAAATGAGAGTACAGGTGTAAAGAAAAGAGGAAAAAAATACCTTTATATTTACATTGTTGATTTTTGTAATGTATATATGTACCGAGGTTTTTCCGAAAGCAAAGGAGCTTGTGCAGAATGATATTATTTTTGCAGTTATGTGTGCCATATACGCAGTTGTATTACCGATTTATGCTTTGTTCAGATTGAAAGGAGGCAAACAGGGTGATTAAAAAAGTTTTGGCATTAATGCTTGTTTTAAGCAGTGTATTTTTGTGCGGTTGCGACAACAGTAAAAGGATAGATAAAGCTGTTATTATTGAGTGCATTATAGTTGATAAAAGCGATTACAAATTTATTTATATTTCTGATGAAGAAAAAAGTGAAACTGTCAAAATCGAAGAAGAAAGCCTCGAAAAAGCGCTCAAAACTTTAAAAACCGAGCATAAACCCGAAATTGTACTTTCTAAGCTTGAGCTTATAGCATTTGCGGAAAATGTTGACAGCGAAAAATATTACTCTGCATTACAGTATATAAAGAATAATTATGCGGTATCGCCGTCGGTATATACAGCGGTATGCAGTAACGACATTTTAAAATTGCTTGATGAACCGAAAACGCTTGAAAAATGTACTGAACAAATAACGATTTTAGAGAAAAAAGATACCGACATTTCATCAACTCTATTAAAAATGAACAACAACCTTAATAAATCTAAGAAATCATTGCTATATTTACCTCATATTAGTAAAAATAACGGGGTTACAGGCGAAAAAGTTGAAATTATGATAAAAAAATGAAAAATAATTCATAAAAAGACTTTATACTATAAGCGTTTTGTTGTATAATAATTGATGTATAGAATGGAAAGGCTATATACTTTGGGCAAAACTTTTGAATATATTTACCAAAGTAATTTGTGATAATGTAATTAAATTGAGAATAAAATACTTTAATATAACTTTGTAAACATAAGTCTGTGCAATGAGTAAACATAAGTTGCGGACAGCATAGTCAAAAAATTATTTTTAAAGCGGATATTTTAAAATCTCGGTTTAATATCATTATTACTGATACAAAGCCTTTCACGAGCATATATTTTAATTATTGAATGGCGGTGGATTTATGGCTAGTGATTTTTCGGTTGCATTATCAAAAATGACTGAAGATTTAGATTTGCAAAAGGTTTATATTGCTGAAAATTTTGAAGAAATCAAAGTTTCAACATTTGAAGTAAATCGTCCGGGACTTGAGCTTACAGGATATTTTGACTTTTTCGACAGCAGCCGACTGCTCCTTTTTGGTACAACAGAGTTTTCGTATCTCTCTCGTTTCGGCTCGGAGGCTCAAAAAATGGTTATTGACTCAATATTGAGCTTTGGCCCGCCTGCGATTATCATTTCAAGAAATATCGAACCACCTATAGCTATGATGGAAAGTGCAAAAACACATAAGGTGTCAATTTTGCGCTCGGCAGAAACAACATCACAGGTTACAGCGGCACTTTTCCAATATCTTAACAAAGAACTTGCGCCTCGAATTACAAGACACGGTGTTCTTGTGGAAGTTTACGGTGAGGGTTGTCTGCTGCTCGGTGACAGCGGTGTAGGTAAGAGCGAAACCGCTATCGAACTTATTAAGCGTGGACACCGTCTTGTTGCCGATGACGCAGTGGAAATCCGAAAAACCTCCACTCACACGCTTATGGGACAGTCACCTGAAAATATCCGACATTTTATTGAACTTAGAGGTATTGGTATTATTAATGCAAGACAGCTTTTCGGTATGGGTTCGGTAAAGCTTATGGAAAAAATAGATATTGTTATCAATCTTGAAATTTGGGACAACACCAAGGTTTACGACAGAATGGGACTTGATAATCAGTATATGGATATTTTGGGCGTTGAAGTGCCGACCTTGACCATACCTGTAAAGCCGGGCAGAAACCTTGCCGTTATTATTGAGGTTGCGGCATGAACAACCGTCAGAAAAAGCTCGGTTATAATGCCGCACAGGAGCTTTTGAGCGCACTCGGTATGGATTTTGATATGTCGCAGACAGAGAAAGTCATCGTTGACAAATGGGAGTAATAACGGGGTGAGCAAGTGAAATTAGTTGCCGATATGCATACACATTCAATAGCGTCTACACACGCTTATGCCACTATAACGGAAATGGCACAGGAGGCGCACGATCTCGGACTTTTTGCCATTGCAATCACTGACCATGCAAGAACTATGCCGGGAGCACCGGGTCCGTTCTATTTTGAATCCCTTGCTATTTTACCCGCATACATAAAGGGAGTAAGAGTGCTGCACGGAATAGAGGCTAATATATGCGATTACAACGGTAATCTTGATGTTGAGCCGCAGCTGCAGGATAATCTTGAATGGGTGGTAGCTTCACTTCACACTTTAACTATTGAGGGCGAGGCAACTGTTGAAAAATGTACACAGGCTTACCTCGGTCTTGCAAAAAATTCTAATGTAAATGTCATTGGTCACAGTGGCAGTGAATACTTTAAATATGACTACGAAAGAGTTATCCCTCAGCTTGCAAAAGAGGGCAAACTTATTGAAATTAACGATTCCGCATTCAGATATAAAAAGAGTTGCGCCTCAAATTGTACGCAGATTGCAAAACTTTGTAAAAAATACAAAGCAAGAATTTGCGTGAATACCGATTCGCACTATACCCATACCCTTGGCAGAGGCACCGAAACTCTGAAAATGCTTGAAGATATAGATTTTCCGCAGGAGCTTATTGTTAATGCGAACGAAGAAACCCTGAAAGCATACTTTAAGGAGAAAAATATTTATTATTAACTGGAGTAATTCGATGAATAATATTGAAAATATATATAAATTTGCAGACAGTCTTGCTTGTGAAACAAAGCTTAACGAGCCGATGAAAAAACACACAAGTTTTAAAATCGGCGGCAATGCGGCAGTTTACATAAAGGTTGACAGTCTAAGTAAGCTTTGCAAATTTGTAAGAGAATGTAAACTTACAGATACAAAATATTTCTTGCTCGGTAACGGCAGTAATATACTTGTAGACGATAATGGTATGGATTGCGCTGTTATTAAACTTGACGGCGATTTCAAAGAGATAAGAATGATAGACAGCGAAACCGTTTATTGCGGCGCAGGCGCTACACTTGCTGCTCTTTGTAAATTTGCGCTTAACAACAGTCTTTCCGGACTTGAGTTTGCGTGGGGAATTCCGGGCTCTGTAGGCGGTGCGGCTTTTATGAATGCGGGCGCTTACGGCGGAGAAATGAAAGATGTTGTCGTGTCGGTAAATCATATTACAGATGACGGCTCTATCGGCAGAATTGATAAAGAAAATCTTGAATTCGGCTATCGCACAAGTGCTTACCGTAAAAATAACTGTATAATCACAGGCATTACACTCAAACTTAAGAGTGATAATCCCGATGATATTCGTCACAGAATGGACGATTTTATGAGCAGACGAATTGATAAACAGCCGCTTGAATTTCCGAGTGCGGGCAGTGTTTTCAAGCGACCCGAGGGAAATTACGCAGGTGCTTGATAGAACAGTGCGGATTTAAAGGCAAGGGTGTCGGCGGTGCCGAAGTATCGGAAAAACACGCAGGCTTTATTATTAATAAAAGCAATGCCACTGCTAAAGATGTAAAAGAGCTTATTTCTCAAATTCAGACAACTGTTAAAAAAGAAACAGGTTATGATCTTGAATGTGAATTGATAATGCTTTGAAAATAATTATTTATGCAATAATTAAGGCGTAATAGAGGAAGTTGATATTATGGAATTTGTAATTATTTCGGGTATGTCGGGCGCAGGCAAAACAAGTGCGCTGCACATTATGGAGGATATAGGATACTACTGCGTTGACAATATCCCCACCTCACTTTTGCAGACATTATACAAACTTTGCAAAGATTCTTCGGACAAAGCAATGAAAAGAGTTGCGGTTGTGGTTGATGTCAGAGGCAACGGTGATTATGAGGTTATGTATGACGACCTTGAAAACTTCAAGAAAAATAACGAGGGCGTAAGTATCTTTATATTGACGCAAAAGTCGACAGCCTTATTGTGCGCTATAAAGAAACAAGAAGAAGACATCCGCTTACCGAAAGACTTAAGGACGGCTCTGTTGCCGCCGCCGTAAAGGAAGAGCAAAGATTGCTTGTTCCCGTAAAAACACTTGCCGATTACAGTATTGATACGACATTTATGTCAATTAAACAGCTTAGAGAACGCATTATTTCGATGTTTCTTGAGAACAGCTCCAACAGTATTATGATTACTTTTATGTCTTTTGGATTTAAGTACGGTATTCCGCTTGAATCTGATTTGATTATAGATGTTCGTTGTTTGCCTAATCCGTTTTATATTGCGGAACTTAAGGAACATACGGGACTTGAAAAATGTATTCAGGACTATGTGCTTGACAGTGAAGAAACACAGGAATTTGTAAAAAGACTTATTGACTGGCTTGACTATTCATTGCCTTTGTATCTTAAAGAAGGCAAAAGCGAGCTTGTAGTCGGCATAGGCTGTACAGGCGGCAAACACCGCAGTGTTACAATTGCGGAATTGCTTGATAACTATTTTATGGAAAAAGGTTACAAGTGCATTGTACAGCACAGAGATGTAAAAAAATAACGAGGTGTAAATAGTGTCGTTTTCCTCCGAAGTTAAAAAGGAGCTTTGCTCTGTTAATGCTGTAGATACCGAACAAAAAAAGGCAGAGCTTTACGGCCTACTTATTTTCTCTAAGGTATTTAAAAAAGATAAAATTGTTCTTACAACCGAAAACAGTGATGTTTCTAAAAAAGTGACGGATTTGCTTGAAGAACTTTATATGCCGATTATCGAAAAAGAAACGACTTTGCGTGTCAGAACCACAGAGCATCACCTTTCTAAAATTTCACTTATAAATGCCGATGACTGTTTAAGAATTTTTGATGATTACGGTCATCACGACAATGATATATCGCTAAGAGTAAACAGAGCCAATATAAGCAGTGACGAACTTGTGGCGGCTTTTTTACGAGGAGCTTTTGAGGGCTGCGGTTCGGTGTCTGACCCAATGAAAAGTTACCACGCCGAGTTTTGTGTGCCGCATAAAAATCTGTCGGTCGATTTGTGTAAAATTCTTTCGGAAATACCCGAATGTGATTTTACGCCGAAAACAGTTGTGCGCAACGGCAGTTATGTTGTCTATTTTAAAGGCAGTGAGCAAATTTGTGATTTGCTTACATACATAGGCGCAACAAATTGTGCTATGGAAATTATGGGTACAAAGGCTGTAAAACAGGTGCGCAATAACATTAACAGGCGCATAAACAGTGAGGTTGCCAATATAACCAAAATTGCGTCTGCTTCGGCAAAGCAGCTTGCGGCGATACAAAAAATCAAAGACAAAAAGGGAATAGAGTCTTTGCCCGACGATTTAAGAGAAATAGCTGTGTTAAGACTTGAAAATCCCGAAATGTCGCTGAGAGATTTGGGACAAAACCTTTCTGTGCCGATAAGCCGCAGCGGCGCAAACCACAGAATGAACAGATTACTTGAATATGCAGAGGATCTTGAATAATGAATAAAAAATTAACTTTTGAACAAGCTGACGCTAAACTTGACGAGGTTGTGGCTAAACTTGAAAATTCACAACTTCCGCTCAAAGAAAGTGTTGATTGCTACACAGAGGCTTGCGAATTACTTGCTTTTTGTATGCAGGAACTTTCGGAAAGCAAAGGCAAAATTGAAGATATTAATACAAAGTTAAATAATATTTGTAATACAGACGGTGATGAATAATGACTGATTATATAAAACAAACCGAACAGGCTCTTTATGATTATTTGCCTGACTTAAATTGCAGAGAAAAAGAACTTATCGAGTCTATGAAATACAGCCTTGAGGCAGGCGGAAAAAGAGTAAGACCTAATCTTGTATTCAGTTTTAACGAACTTTGCAATGGCAAGACCGAGGCTGCGGTACCTTTTGCTTGTGCGGTTGAGATGATACACACATATTCGCTTATTCACGATGATCTGCCTTGTATGGATAATGACGATATGCGCAGAGGCAAACCGTCAAACCATAAGGTTTACGGCGAAGATATTGCTCTGCTCGCAGGCGATGCTTTGCAGTCGCTCGCTTTTGAAATTATGACAAGCGACAAGGCAATCAGCCAAAGCTCGGCTGCTGCGTGTTGTAAAGCTGTAAATACCCTTGCGGCTTATTGCGGTGCAAGAGGTATGGTCGGCGGTCAGGTTATTGACCTTATTAATGAAAATAAGTCAGCACCGATTGAAGTGTTGAGAGAAATGGATTATAAAAAAACAGCTTGTCTTATAAAGGCGGCTTGTGAGCTTGGATGTATTTCTGCGAATGCTGATGATAAACTTATAAAATCAGCATCTGAATACGGCGAGTGTATAGGTATTGCTTTCCAGATTCAGGACGATATTCTTGATGTTACTTCCACTGACGAAGAACTCGGAAAACCTGTAGGCAGTGACAACGAAAACGCTAAGTCAACATATGTGTCGCTTCTCGGTATAGAAAAGTGCAGAGAACTTGTTGCTGAACTTACAGATAAGGCAAAAACGGCTCTTAATGCTTTTGACGGTGATACAACGGCTTTGTGCGATTTTGCGGATTACCTTGCAAGCCGTAAAAAATAATTTATTATGAAAATGAAAAAGGATAAGGAGGGAGAAAATGGGTGACTATGAGTTACTGTCAAAAATAAAATCGCCTGCCGATGTAAAAAGGCTTGATGAAAAAGATTTGGCGAAATTATGCAGTGAAATACGAGAAAAATTGATTGAAACCGTATCGCTCAACGGCGGTCACCTTTCTCCGAATTTAGGTGTTGTGGAACTTACCGTGGCACTCCACAGAACTTTTAATTTGCCCAAAGACAGCATTGTATGGGATGTGGGACATCAGAGTTATACTCATAAATTGCTTACGGGAAGATTTGACGATTTTTATACATTGCGCCAAAAAGGCGGCATTTCGGGTTTCCCTAAACGCAGTGAAAGCAAGTATGATGATTTTAATACAGGTCACAGCAGTACATCTATTTCTGCGGCATACGGTATTGCAAGAGCAAAGATGTTAAGCGGAGATCAGAGCCATACGGTTGCCGTAATCGGTGACGGCTCATTTACGGGCGGACTTGCTTTTGAGGCAATGAACAATGCCGGACGATTCAAAAAGAATTTTATTGTTATTCTTAATGACAATAAAATGTCAATTTCTAAAAATGTCGGTGCTTTTCCGAGATATCTTACCACAGTAAGAATACAGCCGTGGTATATAAGAGTAAAGAAAAATACGGAAAAGGTGCTTTCTAAAATTCCTCTGTTCGGCAGACCGATAAGCGCATTTTTAAGAAGAAGTAAGTCAAAAATTAAAAATCTTGTGTACAAAAACACTTTGTTTGATTGCTTTGGCTTTACATATATCGGTCCTATTGACGGTCACGATATACCGGAACTCGAAAATGCACTTTCAGCCGCAAAGAAAATCAATTCACCCGTACTTTTGCATGTTGTTACTAAGAAAGGCAAGGGATATTTACCTGCCGAAGAAAATCCGGGCACTTTCCACGGAATCGGCAAATTCGATATTGATTCGGGTGAACCTATATCTTCTCATAAAGGTTTTTCTGCTGAATTTGGTAACACACTTTGTGAACTTGCGGAAAAAGATAAAAAAATCTGTGCTATTACCGCCGCAATGGCAAAGGGAACAGGACTTGAGAAATTTTCTATCTATCATAAAGAAAGATTTTTTGATGTCGGAATTGCGGAAGAACACGCCGTGACTTTTGCGTGCGGACTTGCCTCAAAGGGTATGCGTCCTGTATTTGCGGTTTATTCGACATTTTTACAGAGGTCATATGACCAGATTATACACGATGCGGCAATGAGCGGACTGCACATTGTGCTTGCTATTGACAGAGCGGGAATTGTCGGTGATGACGGCGAAACACATCAGGCGTATTTGATGTATCTATGCTTAATTCAATTCCGAATGTCACAATTTTTTCTCCGACATATTTTGACGGACTGAAATGTGCGCTTAATTCCGCAATTTATGTTTGCAACAATGTTGCGCCGTAAGATACCCTCGTGGCGGTGAACTTTATAAGCCCGATGATTTTGGCGAAGAAAGCATTACTTATGATGTTTACGGCAACAAAGATTGCGGCAAGCTGATTATCACTTACGGCAGATTATTCTCTTATGCCTGCAAAGCAAAAGAAATCCTTGCGGAAAAAGGCATAGAAGTTTGTATTTTAAAACTTTGTAAAATCAAACCGATTGACCCGTCGGCATTTGATTTTGCAACCGAATTTAATACGGTGTGGTTTTTTGAAGAGGGAATAAAAACAGGCAGTGTTGCCAGAAATTTCGGTGATGCTTTGCTTGCAAGACAGTTTAACGGCTGTTATCATATAAAAACCATTGGCGATAAATTTGTAAAACAGATGTCGGTATCCGAGGCTTTGCATATGCTCAAACTCGATGCAGAGGGTATGGCTGATGTAGTCTTGGAAGACCTTGACAGGATTGGAAACAGATAATGAAAAAAAGACTTGATATACTCGTATATGAAAACGGATTTACTGACAGCCGTGAAAAGGCAAAAGCTGTAATTATGGCAGGTCAGGTATATGTAGATAACCAGAAAGCCGACAAATGCGGTCAGAGCTATGACGAAAACTGCAAAATTGAAGTGCGTGGTTCAACTCAAAAATATGTAAGCCGTGGCGGACTGAAACTTGAAAAAGCTATAAATAATTTTGATTTTGACTTAAACGGAAAAATCACTATGGATATAGGTGCTTCGACAGGCGGATTTACCGACTGTATGCTGCAAAACGGCGCAAAGAAAGTTTATTCCATTGATGTAGGTTACGGTCAGCTTGCTTGGAAACTCAGAAACGATGAAAGGGTTGTAAACCTTGAACGCACAAATATGAGAAAGGTTACAAGGGAGCAAGTGCCTGATGAAATTGACTTTTTCTCGGTTGATGTTTCTTTTATTTCTCTCAAACTTATTTTGCCTGTGGCAAGGCAACTTATGGCTGAAAACGCACAGGCTGTTTGCCTTATTAAGCCACAGTTTGAGGCAGGCAGAGAAAAGGTAGGCAAAAAGGGCGTTGTGCGTGATCCTGCCGTGCATATTGAAGTTGTACGGAATATTTTTAATTTCTGCCTTGAAAACGGCTTTGATGTTTTAAATCTTGATTATTCACCGATCAAAGGTCCGGAGGGCAATATAGAGTATCTCATTCACTTGAGAAAGAGTGATGACCCTAAGTCATATACAGAGATTGCTCCTGAAGAACTTGTCAAAAATTCTCATAGTCAGCTTGATAAATAAGCAATAAGATATTATTGCCTGTACAAGAAAGGAAGGGCAGTTATGAAAATAGCTGTAGTGGTTAATCTCAGCAAGGAAAAAGCAATTTCCTGTGCAAAAGAGATAGCAATACTTTTTCTTGGAGAAAACGCTGATGTAGTTATGCTCAGCGAATGTAAACCTTTTTATAAAGGAATAAATATAAGTTATGTCGATACCATTGACGAGCTTTTCGGCTGTTGCGATGCGGCGGTTACGGCGGGCGGTGACGGTACTATTATTCATGCCGCAAAATATGCTGCGGTAAATAATGTTCCGCTTATAGGCGTAAATGTAGGCAGGCTCGGCTTTGCCGCAGACCTTGAACCCGATGATATCGGCAGATTAAAAAAGCTTGTAAATAAAGAATATACAACAGAAAAAAGAATACTTCTTGATGTCGAGGTAAACAAAGACGGTGAAACAAAGCATTATCTTGCGGTAAATGACGCTGTAATTGCAAGAGGTCAGTTTTCAAAAATAATTGATATTAATTTGTATCTGGATGATGAATGGATTGCAAAATACAGAGCCGACGGTTTGCTTTTTGCTACCCCTACAGGTTCAACGGCTTATTCTCTTTCGGCAGGCGGTCCTATAGTTGCACCGCAGACGGACTGCATTATTGCCACTCCTGTCTGTCCTCATTCATTACATTCACGCTCGGTCTTGTTTGACGGCAGTGCAAGTCTTGCGGTTACGGTTCAAATTCCTGCCGATTGCTGCTGCTTACTTACTGTTGACGGCGAAAAAAATGTTGATATTCTTTCGGAAGACACAGTCAAAATCAAAAAATCAGAGCTTTGTCTTGAGCTTATTTCGTTGAGAAAGCGTAATTTCTTTAAGCTGCTTAACGAAAAGCTGAAAGAGAGGGAAATGTAATGAAATCAGGACGACACGCAAGAATACTTGAGCTTATTTCAGAACAGTCTATAGAAACTCAAGACGATCTTCTTAATTGCCTTAAGCGTGACGGTTACAAGGTACGCAGGCGACAATTTCAAGAGATATAAAAGACCTTCGCCTTGTAAAGGCACTTGATTCAGACGGAAAATACCGTTATATGTCACCCGCAAAAAATCAAAATGAAAAAAATCAAGTCTTAAGTCAATGTTTTCCACAGCCGTAAATTCTATAGACGCGGCTCAAAACATTGTTGTTATAAGAACTATGGTAGGTATGGCACAGGCGGTTTGTACTTCGCTTGATTCACTTGACCACTCGGAAATTGTAGGAACTATTGCAGGCGACGATACTATTTTTGTTGCTTGCCGTACCGTAAATGACGCAGTTAATCTTACCGAGGAGCTTAAAAAGCTGCTCTGAACAGGGATGATGTTATATGCTTACAACTTTATATATAGAAAATATAGCGGTTATCGAAAAGACTTCAATTGACTTTTCACAGGGACTTAATGTACTTACAGGTGAAACCGGTGCAGGTAAAAGTATTATTATAGATTCAATCAACGCTATTATGGGACAGCGTACTTCAAAAGAACTTGTGCGCACCGGCGCAAAAACAGCGCTTGTAACCGCACAGTTTGATGATGTAAACGATACCGTAAAAGCAAAGCTTGCGGAACTTGGATACAACAATGAAGATGACGATACTTTAATATTGCAGCGTACGATTTCCGCAACGGGAAAAAGCAGTTGTAAAATCAACGCAAGACCTGCGAGTGTTACTGTATTAAAAGAGGTTGCGAAAAATCTTATTAATATTCACGGTCAGCACGAAAGTTACGAACTTTTTTCGCCTGATACACATATAGATTATATCGACAGCTTTGGCGAATTAAAAAACGAGCTTGAAGATTACCGAGAAAAATATAAAAAGTATAAGACACTGAAAAAGCAGCTTAACGAGGCTAATTCAGATGAGTCTGCAAGATTGCACGAAATTGATTTGCTTACCTATCAGACAACAGAGCTTTTCAATGCCGATGTTCAGCCCGATGAGATAGAACAGCTTGAAAACGAACGCATTATTCTGATGAATTCCGAAAAGATTTTTACTCTGCTTAATGATTCGAGAGAACTTCTTGACGGAGATGAAAGAACCGCAGGCGGTATTGAGGCTGTTGAAGTGCGATGAATTATATTCAGAGAGCGGCGTCACTCAATGCGGATTATGAAGTATTTCCGAGAGCATCACGGATGTTTATTATAATCTGAGAGATTGTATAGAGTCGATTTCCGATGCCGCCGATTCGGTTGAAAGCGATCCTCAAAGGCTTGAAGAAATTGATGAAAGACTTGATTTGTTAAATCGTCTTACAAGAAAGTACGGCTGCGAATGTAATGAACTACCTGCATTTGCCGAAAAAATGCAGACAAGACTTGAAGAACTTTTAAGCTATGATAAGAACAGAGATCAGCTTGAGGCTGACTATAAAGAATCCGAATACAATGCAAGGGTTTCAGCACAAAAATTAAGTTCAATACGAAAAAAGACGGCAAAAGTATTTTCTGAACGAGTGCGTGAAGAAATGAGCTTTTTAAATATGCCGAATGTTCAGATAGTAACTCAATTTGAAAATACAGACTTTTACGAAAAAGGAACAGACAAGGTAGAATTTCTTATTTCCGCAAACCCCGGCGAACCGCCAAGACCGGTTGCAAAGATTGCCTCGGGCGGTGAGCTTTCGAGAATGATGCTTGCAATAAAGACAGTGCTTGCAAGCACAGAAGATATAGATACTTTGATTTTTGATGAGGTCGATACAGGTATTTCGGGTTCAGCCGCTCAAAAGGTCGGATTAAAACTCAAAGAAGTTTCAAAAAGCAGTCAGGTACTCTGCGTAACACATCAGGCACAGCTTGCGGCGCTTGCCGACGCTCATTATCTTATAAGCAAACAGGTCGAGGACGGCAGAACATTTACGCAGGTAAAGCTGCTTGACTTTGACGGCAGAAAGCATGAGCTTGCAAGAATAATAGGTGGCGTAAATATTACAGACGCAGCACTTGCACATGCCGAATCAATGCTTAAAGAGAGTGAAATTTTGTAAGCGCCAGTTAAAAGGTGATTAAGGAGAATGGCATTTTGAAGAATTGGATAGTATCCGAAATCAACAAGGATGAAGCAAAAAGAATACAAACAGAATACGGATTACCTCCAATACTTGCAATGTTGTTGCAGATCAGAGGCATTACAAAAAGAGAGGAAATCGAGGATTTTTTGCAGAACGACAGCGTTATTGCATCACCTTTTGAAATTAAAGATATGAAAAAAGGTGCTGACAGAATTTTATCTGCAATTGACAATGATGAGCTTATATGCGTTTACGGAGATTACGATGCGGACGGCGTCACTTCTACGGCACTTTTGTACTCTTATCTTGAAACGGTCGGTGCAAACGCTATGTACTATATTCCGTCAAGAGAAACAGAAGGTTACGGAATGAATAAAGGCGCAATCGATATTCTCGCTGAAAAGGGAGTAAAGTTGATTGTTACCGTCGATAACGGAATCGCCGCTGTGGAAGAAATTGATTACGCAAACTCTCTCGGTATTGACACTGTAATTACTGATCACCACCAACCGACGGGAAAAATACCCAATGCTGTTGCGGTAATCGATATGCATCAATCCGACTGCCCAAGTAAGTACAAAATGCTTTCGGGTGTCGGTGTAGCCTTTAAATTGGTTATGGCGCTTGAGGGCGAAAACTGCGATGTATCGTCCTGCTTGACAATTACTCTGACCTGCTCTGTATAGGAACAGTCGGAGATATTGTGGAATTAAAAAGCGAAAACAGAGTGTTTGTCAAGCGTGGACTTGTTAATATTCAGGAAAGCGACAGAGCAGGTATTAATGCTCTTATTGAAACCGCAGGAATTGCCGGCAAAAAGATTACTTCGGGCAATGTATCGTTTACACTTGTTCCGAGAATAAATGCGGTCGGCAGGCTCGGCTTTTCGGGAAAATCGGTTTCACTGCTGCTGACCGATGATGAAAACGAGGCAATGAGTATTGCAAAACAGCTTAATGAAGATAACAACGAGCGTAAGGAAATCGAAAAAAATATATTAATGAAGATTGACGAAATGGTCAAAGCAAATCCTCATATTACAAATGACCGTGTGCTTGTTATCGACGGCGAGGGTTGGCATCAGGGTGTTATCGGAATCGTGGCGGCAAAGGTCAAAGAATTTTTCGGTAAGCTACTGTTATTATTTCCCGTGACGGAGAAGAGGCAAAGGCTCGGGCAGAAGTGTTGAGGGATTTTCTCTTTGTGACGCGGTTTTTGCCTGCTCGGATTTACTTACACATTGCGGTGGTCACCCTATGGCGGCAGGACTTTCACTAAAAAGCAAAAATATTGAATTGTTCCGCCAAAGAATTAACGAATATGCCTTAAGCAGGAAAATATGCCATTTAATGCGTGTAATATTGACTGCAGGTTAAATCCTGCTTTAATAAGCGTTCAGCTTGTTGAACCGCTTGCGTATCTTGCTCCTTACGGTGCGGGTAATCCTACACCGCTTGTCGGGTTGTATAAAATGACTCTTTCACAGATTACTCCGCTGTCACAAAATAAGCATTTAAGGCTGCAGTTTAAACGCAATAATTCGACAGTATCGGTTATGAATTTCTTTACCACGCAACAGGAATTTCCTTATAAAGTAGGAGATGTACTTGACCTTGCGGTTACGCTCGATATAAACGAATTTAACGGTCAACGCAATGTTTCCATAATATTAAAGGAAATAAAACCGTCAGTGCTTGATACCAAAGACTTCTTGCAAAGTCAGAGGAACTACGAAGATTTTAAACTCGGTTTAAATCTTACAAATGCTCAAATAACCGATCTTTTGCCTACTCGTGAAGATTTTGCAATACTATATGTATTCTTAAGAAAATCGGGAGGCTATGCCTATCCTATCGAAACGCTTGTACATAAACTTGATTATAAATTGTCTATCGGAAAAATCAGGATTATTCTTGACGCAATGAGCGAACTGTCGCTTATTGAGGTGATTGAAGGAATAAACAGCGCACAAATCAGAGTTTCCGAAGTGTCGCAAAAGGTTGATCTTAATTCAGCCGATACGGTTATAAAATTGAGGGGGATGCAGTAATGAGTAAATATTCAGGAATAGCACATTATCAGGATTTCAACGAGCTTGTAAAGTTGCTTGGCCAGTCAAACAGTACATATGATATTGACAAAATTACAAAAGCATACAAGTTTGCCGAAAAGGCTCATGGCGACCAAAGAAGAGTGTCGGGCATTCCTTATATTCTGCACCCGACTTCCGTTGCCTGTATTCTTGCCGAACTCGGTATGGATACAGACGCAATCTGCGCCGCACTTCTTCACGATGTTGTTGAGGATACTCCTACAACGCTTGAGGAAGTTGAAAAACTTTTCGGTGCGGATGTTGCAAGGCTGATTGACGGTGTTACCAAGATTTCAAAAATCGCTTTTTCTTCAAGAGAGCAAAGACAGGCAGAAAACATCAGAAAAATGCTTATTGCAATGGCAAACGACATCAGAGTAATTATTATTAAACTTGCCGACCGTTTGCATAATATGCGTACAATAAGCTGTATGCCTGAGCAGAGCAGAAGAGATAAGGCTCACGAAAATATGCAGGTATATGCTCCTATTGCTCACCGCCTCGGTATCAAAACCATAAAAGACGAGCTTGAGGATTTGTCTTTGCAGTACCTTGACCCGATTGGTTACAAGGAGATTGAAGATGCTATCAGCCTTTCGGAAAACGACCGTGACAAGTTTATTGAATCTATAAAAAATCAAATTCTTGAAAAAACAAATAATATAATAAAAAATGTTTACATAAGCGGCAGAGTAAAGAGTGTTTACAGTATTTACCGCAAAACATTTATGCAGGGCAAAACTATTGACCAAATTTTTGATGTCTTTGCAGTGCGTGTAATTGTAGATACCGTATCGGATTGTTATAATGTACTCGGCGTAGTTCACGATATTTTTAAACCTATTCCGAACCGTTTTAAAGATTATATTTCTATGCCTAAGCCGAATATGTATCAGTCATTGCACACAACCGTACTTGACAAAAGAGCCATTCCTTTTGAAGTTCAGATAAGAACATGGGAAATGCACTACACCGCCGAATACGGTATCGCAGCGCACTGGAAGTATAAACTCGGTATGGGTGCGGGCGGAAAAGGCGAAAGTACCCGCCTTGCCGAAAACATCGAGAAAGTCAAAAATATGATTCTCGATCAGCTTGAAGCCGAAGATGTAACGGATATTGCAAAGAATATCAGAAATGACTTTGAAGAAAACGATGTTTATGTATTTACACCAAAGGGCGATGTAATGGTTATACCGAACGGTTCAACCCCTATTGACCTCGCCTATATTATTCACACACAGGTAGGACACCGAATGGTCGGCGCTAAAGTAAACGGAAAAATCGTGCCGATTGACTATAAATTAAAAACGGGTGAAATCTGCGAGATTATTACTCAAAAAGAAGAGCATCCTAATAAAGCATGGATAGATATTTGTAAGACTGCTTCTGCAAAGTCAAAAATTCGTCAGTGGTATAAGCACGAAAAGCGTGACGAAAACATTGCCGAAGGTAAGCAGATGCTTGAAAAAGAATTTAAGCGCAACGGCATTAATCTTTCCGATGAAGAGTTTGTTGAGTTTATTGAAAAAATGCTTATGAAAAAGCAGTATGTAACTCTCGATGATGTTTATGCCGCAATTGGTTACGGTGGTATTCAGCTTTGGAAAGTTATGCCGAGAATTAAGGAAGAATACCAGAAAACCTATGCCGCAGATATAGAAAAAATCGAAGTTCCGCAAGCTCCCCGTAAAAAGCCAAAGGCATCTTCGGGTGTTGTAATTGAGGGTACAGACGATGTTCTGGTTAAGTTCTCAAATTGTTGTAATCCTTTGCCGGGCGATGAGATTATAGGTTATATTACGAGAGGTTACGGAGTATCAATCCATAAGAGGGAATGTACAAATGTTCCTAAGGATCTTAATAACTGCGAAGAACCTGAAAGATGGGTAAGCTGTTATTGGGAAGACAAGGCAGGAGAGGCATTCCGCAGTACATTGCAGATTATTGCTACCGACAGAACAGGACTTCTTGCAGATGTAACAATCAAACTTTCAAATATGCACATCTTTATTCATTCTCTTAATTCAAGAGAAGTCGGTGACGGCAAAGCTATGGTAACCGCTACTATTGATGTTACAGGTAAAAATCACCTTAAAGGTGTAATTTCAAAACTTTCTGACATCAGCGGAATTATTGAGATTAAGAGGTTATAATATGAAAGCAATATTACAAAGAGTTACTTTTGCGGAAGTAAAGGTTGACGGCAATACAGTCGGTAAGATTGACAACGGATTTTTAATTTTGCTCGGTGTTGCGGAGGGTGATACCGAAAAAGAGGCAGACGCACTTTCGTCAAAGATTGCAACTTTGCGGGTATTTACCGACGAAAACGATAAAATGAATCTGTCGCTTGCGGATATTGACGGTGAAGTGCTTGTTATTTCAAATTTTACGCTTTATGCAGATTGTTCGCACGGCAGACGACCAAATTTTATGAAAGCCGCCAAGCCCGATATTGCAGAGCCTTTATATGAATATTTTTGTAAAAAGATGCTCGAAAACGGTGTTCGTAAGGCAGAAAAGGAATATTCGGTGCCGATATGAAGTATCTTTGCTTAATGACGGCCCTGTTACCATTGATATTGACACCCGTGATTTAAAATATTAACAATACAAGCAGGTAATGAAAATGATAGATTATAAAATTTTTAATGTTACCGATTTGGCTACAAATTGCGTATATCTTATTGACAAGGAAACAGGCTGTAACGCAGTTGTGGACCCCGGTGCAAAGTCAGATAAACTTATTGAACAGATAAACGCAGATGGCGGAAAACTCACCTACGTTTTGCTTACTCACGGTCATTATGACCACATAACATTCGCAAAACAGCTTGCGGATATGTTTGGTGCAATGATTATAACGGGTAAAGCAAATGCAGAGTTTCTTTCCGATTCAACACTTAATCTTACCGCTTTTCATAATATAAACCTTGAGCCGTTTAAAGCAGACGTTTATCTTGAGGACGGCGATACCTTTATGATTGGCGAAACTAAGGTGAAGTATATCAGCACACCCGGCATACAAAGGGCTGCGGATGCTATATAACAGATAAACTTTTGATTTGCGGTGATACATTGTTTTGCGAATCATACGGCAGAACCGATTTACCGACAGGCAATAACAATGATATGGTAAACTCTATTAAAAAGCTAAAGCAGCTTGAGGGTGATTATCTCGTAATCCCGGGTCACGGCCCGACATCTACTCTCGACCACGAGAAAAAATATAATCCTTTAATGAGCAGGGTTTGATATGAATTTATATGTAATTAATCATGGCTTTCACTATGAACTTGAAAATGTGGCAAGATTGTTTTTTCCTAATGAAAAAATAACGGTTGTGCGTGAATGCGAGCGTAAGGAAGAGCCGTATATATATACCGAAATGTCGGATAAACTGACAGTTGAGGTAAAAGCAGGAGATTTCAATAAATCTCTGAATACTGAAAATACAGGCGAAGATAATGAAAAGGAACTTTCGCTTGCACAGATGCTTTATAAACTTTTGTGTGAATTTACAGGCATAAATCAACCTTGGGGTTTGCTTACGGGTGTTCGTCCTATAAAACTTTTTAGGAATGTTTCAAATGAGCAGGGCTTTGAAAAGGCTAAGGAAATATTTGCAAACGACTACTATGTAAGTCCTGAAAAACTCGACCTTGCCGTAATGACGGAGGAAAATAAAAGAAAAATCATTGAGCTTTCCAAGCCCGATTCTTTCAGTTTATATGTGGGTGTTCCTTTTTGCCCGTCAAGATGCAGTTATTGTTCGTTTGTAATGTCATCTATAGAAAGAGCAAAAACTTGTAGACCCGTATGCCGATTTACTTTGCGAGGAGATTAAACTTACAGCCGAAATCGCCAATAAACTCGGGCTAAGACTTGAAACCGTGTATTTTGGCGGCGGCACACCGACTACTCTTTCGGCAGAACAGCTTTCAAAGGTAATCGGTACTGTAAACGGTAATTTCAATATGTCAGCTTGCAGAGAATTTACGGTTGAGGCAGGCAGACCCGATACAATTACTGCCGAAAAGTTAAAGGCTTTAAAAGAAAATAATGTTGACAGAATAAGCATAAATCCACAGACATTAAATGACGATGTTCTGCGTGAAATAGGCAGAAAACATACTGTACAGCAGTTTTTTGACGCTTTTGCTCTTGCAAGAAAATGCGGTTTTACAAATATAAATACCGACCTTATCGCAGGTTTGCCGACAGATACATACGAAAGTTTTAAAAATTCGGTTGACGGTATTCTTGCACTTGACGCCGAATGTATTACAGTGCACACTCTTAGTATGAAACGCAGTTCCACACTTACCGAAAAAGGTGTTACGATTGACAGAGAGGGCGCAGAAACCACAAGGAAAATGCTCGAATATAATCAAAATGAGCTTTTGAAAAAGAATTACATTCCGTATTATCTGTACAGACAGAGCAGAATGGCAGGCAACCTTGAAAATGTCGGTTGGTCTAAAAAAGGCTATGAAAGTCTTTACAATGTTTATGTTATGGACGAAACCCATACAATTCTCGGCTGCGGTTCGGGTGCTGTTACCAAACTCAAGAGAAATAATCCCGACTATCTCGAACGCATATTTAACTTTAAGTATCCGTATGAATATATTGACAGATTTGAGGAAATGATAAAAAGAAAAAATGCAATTTCGGCATTTTATACACAATAAATTTGTTGCTAATCCCGTGCAATAATGCTATAATAGCACAGATATATTATATAGAAAGGTATGACTGATATGGGAAAATTCGACGGTATTTTAGACGATGTTATTGTAAATGCAAAGGCAGCGGCGTCTGTTGTTTCTAAAAAAGCATCTGATGTTTATGACAATTCAAAGCAAAAAATTGTTGCGGCTGAAATCAGAGCGGAAATTAACACCAAACTTAAAGAACTTGGTGCGCTCACTTACAAAAGTGTGGTACACGGTACTGATTTGTCAGACAAAATCAAAGAAAAATCCGCTGAAATTACAGAACTTAAAGAAAATCTTGATCTTATCAACGATAGCATTTCAGCAACAAAAAGTGTTACTTATTGCCCTGAATGCGGAAGTGATGTTCCTGAAAATTCAAAGTTCTGCAACAGCTGCGGCGCAAAGCTTGATGAAGATAAAGCACAGCTTTAATATTTGATTTTATTTTGATAATTTGGTAATGGGTGATTTAATTTGTCTAAAAAATACAATGCGATAAGTAATGCGGAGGAAAATATTTCTCATTCCTTTTTAAAAGGTGCGGCAATACTTACGCTGAGTATGGTTGTTGTAAAAATCATCGGACTTCTTGACCAGGTACTTCTTACAAACATTTACTCTATGTTTGGCGAAGAATACGCTACAATGGGTTCGGGTCTTTTCAGCAACGCATACGAAATTTTTGTTGTTATATTTACGGTTGCTACAGGAGGACTTCCTATTGCAATTTCCAGACTTGTATCAGAGAGTATAGCTCAAAAAAAGATACAAGGATGTCAAGCTGATACATAAGGTATCAATTCCGTTTTTTTCAATAGTCGGCATTGTGTCATTTATGATAATGATTGCAGGCAGTTTTTATTTATGTAAGAATAATTGATTCTCCGTATTCGATTTATGCAATGCTTTGCCTTGCTCCGACTATTCTTTTCGGCTGTCTTGTTTCTATTTACAGAGGCTATTTTGAGGGACAGAGAAATATGTTCCCGACTGCAATCTCTGAAATAATCGAGTCAGGCGTAAAACTTATTCTTGGTCTTACTTTTGCATACCTCGTTATGAAATTCGGTATGGACCAATATAATGCTACAGGAGAGTTCCTTTGGTTTACTTTTGAATCGCAGTATGACGCAATGAATACAATTCTTGCGTTTTCCGTAGCAGGTGCTATCTGCGGTATTTCTTCGGGCAGCTTTATGGCTTTTGTATTCTTATTGCTCCGCTTTAAAATCGGCGGTGACGGAATACCCGAAGAATATTACGAAAATTCTCTTGATGCGCGCACAAAGAGAGAAACTTTTATACTTATGGTAAAAACTGCCGTGCCCACAGCAATGGGTGCTTTCATAATGAGTATGGGTTCGCTTATTGACCAGATTATTATTCAGCGTGTACTCAAAGAACTTGCGGTAACTAATCCACAGGCACTTATTGACCAGTACGGCAAATACGGTTTTACCGAATCAATTGTAAACGACCCTATTACAATTCACACTAAACTTTGGGGTTGTTATGCGGCAGCACTTAAACTTATGCAGCTTGTAACTGCGGTTACACAGGTATTCGGTTCAAGTGCCATGCCTAATGTTACAAGTGCATGGACAAAGGGCGACAAGAAAGTCCTTAAAACTTCAATGGAAACTGTATTCGGTATGACAATGATATTTACTCTTCCGATGGGTATAGGTCTTTGTGTTCTTGCACATCCGATTATGTCATTTATTTATACAAGTGAGTCTATTGCCGCTATCGGCGGTAATGTACTTATGCTTATGGGACTTACAACTATTTTTGCGGCTATTGAAACACCTATTTGCAGTATGCTGCAGGGCATAGGCAGAACAGATCTTCCTATGAAGTTGTATGCATTCGGTATGGTTGTAAAAATCGGTATTACATGGATGTTTGTAAGTATTCCTTCCATCAATATTCAGGGCGCAACGGCAGGCTCGCTTATCGGTTACTTCTTGTCTTGTGTTGTAGGCATTTATCTGCTTATTAAACATTCAAAAATAAGAATAAACTTCTATACTACTACAATCAAGCCTTTAATCGGCGCAGTAGCAAGCGGATTGACTGCTTATCTTGTAAATGCAGGCGTACTTATGGTTGCTCCGCACAGAGTTGCGACAATCTGCGCAATTATTGCTGCAATCATTGTTTACATCTTTGTTTTGTTAATATTGCGTACTTTTACTGCCACAGTAATAGAATTTTTGCCAAAAGGGGAAAAAATTGCAAAACTACTTGCAAAATTCCATCTTATTGGGTAAAATATTAATTATGATTGCGAATTTTTACTACTTGCGACATATTGCATAGTAAAGCTTTTGTCTGAGAGGAAGTTTGAAATGGATTTTAAAGAAAAGTCGGAATACAAATTTGAAGATTTAGTTAAAATTGTAAAAATTCTCCGTGCTCCGGGCGGTTGTCCGTGGGACAGAGAACAGACTCACAAATCTATCCGTTCAAACTTCATTGAAGAAACCTATGAGGCTGTTGAGGCTATTGATACAGAGGATAATGACCTTTTAAAGGAAGAACTCGGAGATGTGCTCTTACAGGTCGCTCTTCATTCTGAAATTGAAAGCGAAAAAGGTACATTTAATATTGACGATGTATGTGACGGCGTTTGCAAAAAACTTATTATCCGTCATCCGCATGTATTTGGCAATGTAAATGCCGATACTACCGAACAGGTGCTCAAAAATTGGGACGCTATAAAGATGCAGACCAAAGAGCAGAAAACTCAAACACAGGCAATGGAAAGCGTTTCTAAGGCTTTGCCTTCACTCATGAGAAGTTCAAAGGTTCAGCAGAAAGCCGCAAAGGTCGGTTTTGACTGGAGCAATGCGGAAGATGCACTCGCTAAACTTTATGAAGAATGCGATGAACTTAAAGAGGCTGTCTCAAAAGGTAATACCGATAATCAGTATGAAGAGCTCGGAGATGTTCTTTTCTCTGCGGTAAATGTTGCAAGACTGTTAAAGATTGACAGTGAACACGCTCTTTACGATGCGTGCGACAAGTTTATAGGTCGCTTTTCAAAAGTTGAAGCGCTTGCAAAAGAGCGTGGAATTGATATGAAAAGCGCAACTTTGTCAGAGCTTGATTCCCTTTGGGATGAAGTAAAAATAAAAGAATAATTTGGAGGTCCATTGATATGAACAAAACAGAACTTATTTCAGCTGTTGCTGAGCAGAGCGGTCTTACTAAGAAAGATGCGGAAAAGGCAGTTACAGCAGTTATTGATACAATTATCGACTCTGTTGCCAAAGACGAGAAGGTACAGATTGCAGGCTTTGGTACATTTGAGCAGCGCCAGAGAAAGGCAAGAACAGGCAGCGACCCAAGAACAGGTAATCCAATCGAAATCGCAGCATCTAAGGTTCCGGCTTTCAAGGCAGGCAAGGTATTTAAGGATACTGTAAATCAGTAATTGATTTTTCGGAGTCGGCGTTTGTCGGCTCCTTTTTTTGTCGGAGGTGAAACAATGCGACTTGATAAATATTTAAAAGTTTCAAGACTTATTAAACGCAGAACTATTGCTAACGAGGCTTGCGACGCAGGTAAAGTAAGCGTGAACGGTAAAGAAGCGAGAGCGTCATACGATGTAAAAGTCGGAGATGTAATCGAAATTACTCTCGGTTCAAGAAGTGTAAAAGTAAAGGTTACAGCCGTAAAGGAAGTTGTCCGTAAAGAGGAAGCCGATACAATGTATGAGGCTGTAGTTTAATTGAAAATGTAATATTTTTGTTTTAATCTCCGTATAAATTAAGTAGCATTTATACGGAGGTATTTTTATGAGTGAAATTCCAAAAGGAAAAAATCATACTCTTATGCTTGATGCAAGAGGTAAACTTATGCTTACGGGTGCGGAAGATGTAAGCGGCTTTAACGAAGAAACGGTGTCTGTACTTACTTCGTGCGGCAGATTGATTATTAAGGGAGAACGACTGCATATTGACAAATTGAATCTTGAATCGGGTGAAGTGTCAATTGACGGAAAAATAAATGCTATGCAGTATATAGGCAATGATAATTCCCGCTCAAGACTTTCTAAACTTTTTAAATAGGTGAGCTATGGAAATTGATTTTTATATTCAATCTCAAGCTTTTTTATATTCGCTTTTATTCGGTGTAGGGCTTGGAATGTTGTACGGCGTATTTAAGTTTATAAGAGTAGCGTTTTTAAGTACCAAAACCGCAGTTATTATTGCCGATATATTTTTTATGCTTATTGCAAGTATTGCGCTGTTTTTATATTCACTTGCAATGCTGTACGGATATGTCAGAATTTATATTGTATTCGGTGCTTTGTGCGGCTTTTTGGCATACAGGTTTTCACTCGGAAAACTCATTTCAAGGATATATTGCCCAATAATAAATGCGATTAATGTTATAATCCAAAAAATTAAAACAAAATTTAAAAAAATTACAAAAAAACTATTGAAAAGCAGCAACAATATATTGTATAATATGAGTAAGAAAATAGATACATTTAGAAATAAACGAATAGGTTTATCGGTAAGAAAAA
>ENA-OQCN01000312-OQCN01000312.1-human-gut-metagenome-genome-assembly--contig:-NODE-312-length-26037-cov-1.852026_pt1 | contig 26037 bp, 30 predicted proteins | sample MGYA00242497_ERZ504576 | MGnify/ENA primary metagenome ERZ504576 (study PRJEB26092, sample SAMD00036296) | human gut metagenome | host: Homo sapiens | study: EMG produced TPA metagenomics assembly of... | reverse complement strand
AAAAAAATAGTGGAAATTGCAATTTCTACTTTGCAATTTTAATATCTTACGATTTATGAGGCAATATTCAGGAAAAATGCTTAAATTTGTCCCCAAATTAACTTATTCAGAAAAGTGGCTAGAAAGAAGAAAGAACTTCCATTATTAGAGAAGATAACCATAACAGATGTAGCTGCCGAAGGAAAAGCTTTGGCGAAAGTGAATGACCTGGTAGTATTTGTGCCTTATGTAGTGCCCGGTGATGTGGTGGATTTACAAGTGAAGCGTAAGAAAAATCATTATGCAGAAGCTGTGGCTGTGAAATTCCATGAGTATTCTCCTGTGCGTGCAGTACCCTTCTGCCAGCATTATGGTATATGTGGTGGTTGTAAGTGGCAGTGTCTGCCATATACAGAACAAATAAAGTATAAGCAAAAGCAGGTGACGGATAATCTGACCCGTATCGGCAAGATCGAATTGCCGGAAATTTCACCTATCATGGGGTCGGAAAAAACGGAGTTTTACCGTAATAAGTTGGAATTTACGTTTTCTAACAAACGTTGGCTGACAGAGGAAGAGGTAAAGGAAGATGTGAAGTACGATCAGATGAATGCCGTAGGTTTCCACATTCCCGGTGCATTTGACAAGGTGCTGGCTATAGACAAGTGCTGGTTACAGGATGATATCAGCAACCAGATACGCAATGCGATTCGTGACTATGCATACGAACACAATTATTCTTTCTTTAATCTGCGTTCTCAAGAAGGAATGCTTCGCAACTTGATGATCCGTACTTCGAGTACGGGTGAGCTTATGGTGTTGCTGCAATGCAAGATTGTGGAAGAGAGCGAAATGGATCTGATGAAGCAACTGCTGGCTTTCGTGGCAGAACGTTTTCCGCAGATTACTTCCTTATTATATGTAGTCAATAACAAATGCAATGATACCATTAACGATCTGGAGGTAATGGTGTTCAAAGGCAACGATCATATTTTCGAGGAAATGGAGGGGTTGCGCTTCAAGATAGGAGCAAAATCATTTTATCAGACTAATTCCGGACAGGCGTATAATCTTTATAAGGTGGCCCGTAATTTTTGCGGATTGACCGGTAAAGAATTGGTGTATGATCTTTATACAGGACTGGAACCATAGCCAACTTTGTTTCACGCCAGGCAAAGAAAGTGATTGGTATCGAATATGTGCCTGAAGCAATAGAAGATGCTAAAGTGAATTCGGCAATTAATGGCATTGACAACACCTTATTTTATGCCGGTGACATGAAGGATATCCTCACTCAGGAGTTTATCAACCAACATGGTCGTCCTGATGTTATTATCACTGATCCTCCGCGTGCCGGAATGCACGATGATGTGATTAATACAATTCTTTTTGCTGAACCTCAGCGGATTGTGTATGTTAGCTGTAATCCTGCCACCCAGCACGTGATTTGTCTTTGTTAGATGCCAAATACAAGGTGATGGCCGTGCAACCCGTAGATATGTTCCCTCATACGCATCATGTGGAAAATGTGGTGTTGCTGGAAAAAAGAGGATAATCCGGATAGTTCAATTATAAATTGTTTAAACAGTAAATAGAATTATGTCAAGAGGTAAGAATAGTGATTCCGGCAGGCCAAAGGCGAGAAGTGTTGCCCGATATACTATATATAATGTGACGGAGCCCGCTGAGCTGATGGATTTTCTGATGCGGAAAATGGCGGGAATCAGTCGTAGCAAGGTAAAGGCGTTGCTTGCCAACCGCGTGATTTTGGTAGATAATGTGATTACTACCCAATATAATTTCGCATTGAAACCAGGTATGAAAGTGCAGATATCCAAGGTGAAGAATAATCGTGAGTTTAAACATCCGATGCTGAAACTGGTATACGAGGATGCTTATATCTTGGTGGTGGAAAAGAAGGAGGGACTGCTTTCTGTCAGCACAGAACATCAGAAGGAGCGTACTGCACAACATATTTTGAATGAGTATGTAAAACGTTCACATCGTTTCAACCGCGTATTTGTAGTACATCGTCTGGACCGTGAAACTTCGGGGTTGATGATGTATGCCAAAGATGAAAAAACCCAGAATACTTTACGTGATAATTGGCATGATATTGTGACGGACCGCCGTTATGTGTCTATCGTTTCTGGTGATATGGAGAAAGATTACGGTACTGTAGAGTCTTGGTTGACCGACCGGAAATTGTATGTCTATTCCAGTCCTGTAGATAATGGGGAAGGTAAGTTTGCGGTCACTCATTATAAAACAATAAAGCGGGCCAATGGATATTCATTGGTGGAGTTGGATTTGGAAACAGGACGTAAGAATCAGATTCGTGTGCATATGTTGGATTTAGGTCACCCTGTTGTTGGTGACCGGCGCTATGGCAGTGAGTGTGATCCTTTAGGACGATTGGCGTTACATGCCTTTAAGTTATGTTTCTATCATCCGGTAACAAAAGAGTTGATGGAGTTTGAAACTCCTTATCCTACGGCATTTAAAGGATTAATGCAGAAAAAATAGAAAGTTTCTTCTGTTAAAATTAAATATAAGGCTTCTTTGCATTTATTTTGGGCAGAGGTTAAGAATAAAAAGCAATATCCATCCATTTACCAAACTGTAGACGGATGGATATTGTTGTTTTTAGAGATTTGGCTGTTTCATTATTAAACTGCCTTTCTTAATGCAAGAATGGTCATGTAGTCCGATTTCCCAATGTTGTATTGATGAATAAAAAGGCTGAAATTCAAGATAAATTTGATTCAGCCTCTTTATTATTGTATCGGCGAAGTGATATTGAATAAAAGAGTTTTTTCAATAGATGTGATCATATAAAATCTCTAACGCACGTATGTCTACATGAAGCTACGCATATGTATGTACGGGTTTGTGCGTATGTATGTGAGTGTGAATCATATAAATCCCCCAAATATAAGGACGTTTTTAAAAAAGATCAAGAGCTTTTCAAATAACAACAGGAACTTTTTGGAAAAGATAACGAGCTTTTTTAAAAACGTTTTGATCTTTTTTATCGATATCGGAACTCTGTAAACTGCTATTTCGTGGAAGTACATCTCTTTCATATGCATTTTTGAAATGAAAAAGTCTGAAAGTACCCTGCTTTATATCAAACAGGAATACTTTATAAAAAAGAATATATAGTTGACAGCAAGCGTATTATGCGAAAATCTGCTTTAAAATATAGTGAGGGTATGAGGGCATAAGTGAAAGCAAATATTTTTACTATAACCATGTAAGATATTTATAATTAGATTGTTATATGTAAAATGAGAGCATGAGGGCATAAGCATTCCAGAATAATAATGAGTATGATGTTGGTTTGCTGGAATAAAAATGATACCGACTTATCACAAGCCGGTATCACGAAAAATAATCACTTTATTATTTTGTAATCATCCAGCTTTGTGCGCTCACAAAGCACGGGGAATAAAAAGTTATTTATATACTAACACTGTAAACAACTACTTTCACAAGCTATTGTTTACTCACCTAATAAAAGGTAGCTTAACAAATATCACTTAATGTTCATTTTTTTGTTTGACATTACAAAGGTAACACAAAAATTGAAAATTATACTATATAGTTCTAATAACGGATAATATTGCGGTAATTTAGGCGTTATTTGAGCCATTTATCTAACCAACTAAAGAAAGTGCGTTGCCATAACACCCCATTTTGCGGTTTCAATACCCAATGATTCTCATCCGGATATAATAAAAGTTCGGCCGGAACACCGCGCAATACAGCTGCATTGAACGCCGACATACCTTGTGAAGCAAGAATTCTATAATCCTTTTCACCGTGAATGCAGAGAATGGGAGTGTCCCATTTATCAACGAAACGATGAGGAGAGTTGGCAAAGGTACGTTGTGCCGTTGCATTGTTTTTGTCCCAATATGCACCACCATATCCCAGTTGGCGAACCACATTTCTTCTGTTTCCAGATATTGCTGCTCCATATTGAATATACCATCGTGTGCGATAAATGCTTTAAAACGTTTGTCATGGTGTCCCGCCAGCCAATAGACGGAGAATCCGCCGAAGCTGGCACCTACGCATCCCAAACGATTAGTATCTACATATGGTTCTTTTGAAATATCATCTATGGCTGACAAATAGTCTTTCATACATTGACCTCCATAGTCACCGCTAATTTGTTCCAACCATTCCATGCCGAATCCAGGTAGCCCACGACGATTCGGAGCGATGATAATATAATCGTTGGCTGCCATAATCTGGAAGTTCCAGCGATAGCTCCAGAATTGGCTAACGGGACTTTGTGGCCCACCTTCACAGAATAACAAAGTAGGATACTTCTTGTTTGCGTCAAAATTAGTGGGATAGATCACCCATGAGAGCATTTGCTTGCCGTCAGTAGTCTTGGTCCATCTTTCCTCTACTTTGCCCAATTTCAGTTGTTTAAAGATGTGGTCATTCTCGTGTGAGAGTTGTGCCACTTGTCCGTCGGCAGGAGTGAGAGTGTAGATTTCATCAGCAGCACTGATAGAATGACGTTTTGGTAATTATTTTATCGCCTGCCATGGCTACTGATCCGTAGTCATACATGCCATCAGTCAGTTTTTTTATATCACCATTCAGATTGGCACTGTATACCATGCTGGTTCCATGCCATACACCGACAAAGTACAGACTTTGCGAATCATTGTTCCAGCAATAGTCATCTACGCCTGATTCAAAACTTTCGGTAACAAATGTCTTTTGACCGTTATCTAAATTGTAGATGCACAGGCGGTTCCGGTCACTTTCGTAACCATCGCGCTCCATGCTTTGCCATGCAATGTATTTGCCGTTGGGGCTGAATTTAGGATTGGTGTCATATCCTTTCATTTCATCTGTTCCATTCGAATCTTTTCCATTCGGTTTGCACAGGTTCAGTGTTGTGCCTTTTTCTATATTATAAAGGTATATATCCGAGTCGGTAGATACTGCGTATGCCAATCCTTGCTTTTTCCGGCTGGTGTAAGCTATTTGTTTAGAGTCGTTGCTCCAAGCCAGCTGCTCGATACCTCCGAAAGGTTTCATTGGAGCTTCAAACGGCTCACCTTCCATGATATCGGTGGCTGCTCCCATCATGTTACCATCAAAATCAGCGATAAAAGGATGTGGAATACTTTCTACCCATTCATCCCAATGTTTATACATCAGGTCGTTTACAATGATACCGCTGGCTTTGGGCAGGTCAGGGTAGAGGTCTACAGTGCGTTGGCCGTATTTTATTTGTGAGATGAAAAGAATCTTTTTGCCATCCGGTGAAAAAGAGAATCCTTCTATGTTTCCTTTGAAATCGGAAATGATACGGCGTTCCGTACCGTCAGGATTCATCTCCCAAATTTGGCTGCCACCACTTTCATTGCATAAGAATGCGATTTTTGTTCCGCCTTTTATCCATTGAGGCTCGCTTTCATTCCATGCTGTTTGAGTAAGCAGGGTGTTGTTCTTTCCATCGGCATCCATTACGTAAATTACATGATGGCTTTTGTTTTCGGGAACACTATAATAGGCTACGGTGTAGGCTATCTGTTTGCCATCGGGGGAAATACTCAGACTGCCTATGCGTCCCATTGCCCACAGGGCTTCGGGGGTAAGACGACCGTCTTTGATGGTGATTTCTTGCTTACCTATAATGGGCTCGTAGCCCTGTCCTTCCTGTTTCACTTCGGTACAGGAAGAAGCTAGCATAAGTGCTGCTGCCATGATGGTTGCGCTTGATTTATTCATATCTAAAAATTGTTTTTGATGATTAACTGACTGCAAAAATACGTATAAAAGCCGGTGATGTGAAATGTTCCTGCATATTTGTTTTGTTTCTTTGTGTGCCTGTGGAAGGGTGTCTTTGCAAAGAAGAGCAAATATAGAGGTACCCGGCATATATAAAAAAACAGCAAAGACCGCTGTTTTTTATATATGCCGGTCTTCGCTGTTTTTTTAAGGAAGTGTAAACTCGTTATTTTTTCCCTTTATTCATTCTTTCTTGTTGCAGTCGTTCCTGCTCCTTTTGTAAAGCTTCCAGTTTAGCCATCAGTCCGCCACCCGGTTTGCCGCCATTCTTTTGGCTCTTCTTTTCTTTTCGGGCTTCCAACATGGCAAGGAGTTTCTTTTCATCAGTTGTTTTGCGCAGAATCACCATGGTGAGGATACCAATCAGTCCGGAAATGAAGTAATAGTAGTTCAAGCCGGATGAATAACCGTTGAAGATGAAAATAAACATGACTGGCATGATATACATCATTAGTTTCATACCCGGCATTTGCTGTTGTCCCATATCCTGCTGCTTCATGGTGTACATGGTGTTCAGAATATTGGTGATACTGAACAGCAAACAGAAGAGGCTTAAATGATTGCCCAGCAGAGGAATGTTGGTTCCCCAGTTGATAATATCATCATAAGTGGACAAGTCCGGGGCCCATAAGAAACTTTGTTGGCGCAACTCAATAGCGTTAGGCACGAAGAAGAATAAAGCCATGAATACCGGCATTTGGATCAGCATAGGCAAGCAACCTCCCATAGGGCTTACTCCGTATTTGCTGTAAAGTGCCATCGTTTCCTGCTGCTTTTTCAAAGCATCTTCTTTCTTGGGATATTTTGCGTTGATCTCGTTGATGTAGGGTTTCAGGACGCGCATCTTGGCAGAGGACATATATGATTTGTAGGTAGCCGGATAAACTAACACTTTGACGATAATCGTCATCAGCAGCAATACGACACCCATGCTCAGTCCCCACCCTGAGAGCCAATCAAACAAATTAATAGTGAACCAGCGGTTTACCCAGCGGATAATGGGCCAGCCCAAATAAACCAGGTCTTCCAGTTCCAAATCTTTTTGGGAAAGGCTTAGATCATTGCTGTTCAGCAAAGTCTTGAAATGGTTCGGACCGAAGTAGAACTGCATATTGGTAGACTGCTTTCCGGTAGGATCAAAGAAAGTTGTCATGTCTGCGGTATAGTTCTTCATATATCCGCTTCCTTCCTGTTGGGGGGTAGAGGTTAGGGAAGCTTTATCAAAATCTTGATCGGCAATAAGTACGCTTGAGAAGAACTGATTCTTGAAAGCAATCCAATCCAAACGGTCGGTAACATCTTCTTTTGCTTCTTTCATTTCGTTCAGATAGTCTGAACTTTTTTCTACCGGCTTGTAGGTGAGCGAAGTATAGCGCTGTTCGAAGCTGAAACCTTTTTCAAGCTGGCGTGCCCGTTGACGCCAGTTTATATTGACTGTGTTCAGGCAGGAGGGAAGAAATTCTGCATGCCGTTTGCGCGAATAGTGAAATTCACCATGTAAGCATCCGGTAAAAGTTTGTAATCGAAATCTATATAGCCTCCATTGTTTGCTGCCAAACGCATAGTTACAGTGCTGTCTGTTACGTTGGTAGGCTGGAAATACATATCCTCGGTCAAAATATTTTCATTCTTTCCTTCGAAAGCGAAATTCATGCCCGAATCTTTTTCATCAAATAACATCAAAGGCTTGCCGTCCTGTCCGTTATAATCTTTTAATATGGCTGCGCACACCCGTCCACCTTTATTGGTGAAAGTCAGTTTTACTACATTATTTTCCAGTGTCGTTAGCTGTTCCGTACCTTGGTTTGCGCCATAGAACATAGAGGTAGAGTCTAAATGCAATGTTGCATTCTGACTCTGTGCCGTGGCAGCCTGTGCCAGTCGTTCGGCCTCTTTTTGGGCTATCGCCTGAATGGAATCCTGATAATGTTTGGCACGTGCCATTCTTCCTGGCTAGGACGGTTGTAGATGCTGAAGCCTATCACAACTGCACCAATCAGGGCGAATCCCACTAAAGTGTTTTTGTCCATTTTTACTTGTTTACCTTATTATATTATAATTCTCGTTTCTTATTTGTCTATTGCCGCTTTGATAAATGACAGGAACAAAGGATGTGGTTTCAATACTGTACTGCTGTACTCGGGATGGAACTGTACTCCGATGAACCATTTTAATGTCGGGATTTCAATTATTTCCACTAAATCGGATTCCGGATTGATACCCACGCATTTCATACCCGCCTTTTCGTACTCCTGCTTATAGTCATTATTGAATTCGTAGCGGTGACGGTGGCGTTCCTGTATGTGTTCGCTTTTATAGGCTTCAAAAGTCTTTGAGTGTTGGTCAAGGATACATTCATAGGCTCCCAGGCGCATAGTGCCGCCCATATTGGTGATAGCTTTCTGTTCTTCCATAATGTCTATCACGTTGTGTGGCGTTTTTTCATCCATTTCGCGGCTGTTGGCATCTGTATAACCTAGCACGTTACGGGCAAACTCAATAGCCATGCACTGCATACCTAGACAGATACCAAAAGTCGGTACATTGTGTGTACGTGCATATTTGATAGCAACGAACTTACCTTCTATGCCACGTTGTCCGAATCCCGGGCAGATGATGATACCATCCATATCCTTAATCTGCTCTTCTACATTAGCATCTGTCAGTTTCTCGCTGTTTATGAAGTGGATATCCGCTTTGCGGTCATTGTAAGTGGCGGCTTGTGACAAGGCTTCAAGGATAGATTTATAAGCGTCTTGCAAATCGTATTTACCAACCAATCCAATTTTTACTTTCTCAGTTGCCTTATGACGGCGATCTAGAAATCTCTCCATGGACCGAGGGTTGGAGTTTCACCCACGGGCAATCCCATCTTTTGGAGAATGGTTACATCCAGTCCCTGTTCTTGCATACGCAAAGGTACTTCATAAATGGTGGGCATATCGATAGACTGCACCACAGCATTTTCATCTACGTTACAGAATAGAGCAACTTTCTTTTTCAAATTAGTGCTCAATTCGTGCTCGGTACGCAATACCAATACATCTGGTTGAATACCAACAGATTGCAGCTCTTTTACAGAGTGCTGGGTAGGTTTGGTCTTCAATTCGCCTGCTGCAGCCAGATAAGGAACATAAGTAAGGTGTACGCACAACGCATTACGTCCCATTTCCCATTTCAATTGGCGGATACTTTCCAAATAAGGAAGTGATTCAATATCACCTACGGTACCACCGATTTCGGTAATGACAAAATCAAATTTATATTTGCTTCCCAATAATTTTACATTGCGTTTGATCTCATCGGTGATATGGGGGATAACCTGAATAGTCTTTCCCAAATAGTCACCACGGCGTTCTTTGTCAATAACACTTTTGTAAATACGTCCTGTTGTAATGTTATTGGCTTTAGTTGTCTGGATGCCCAAAAAACGTTCGTAATGTCCCAAATCGAGGTCGGCTTCGTGTCCGTCTACCGTTACATAACATTCACCATGTTCATAAGGATTCAAAGTTCCCGGATCAATATTGATATACGGATCGAACTTCTGAATTGTTACATTATAGCCTCTGGCTTGCAGTAATTTACCTATTGATGATGAAATAATACCTTTACCTAATGAGGAGGCAACACCACCAGTTACGAAGATATACTTAGTTTCTCCCACGACTTAATATTTTTAAATGTTATTTTCTTAATTATCAAAATCGCAATATTTATCAAAGTTGCAAAATTACAAAATCTTTTTCAATATTGTCGGATATGCTTTAAAAAATCATTTGATGAAACTGAATTTATCATTAGTTACTATATAAAGGAAACAGTTTTTGGGGAAAAGGAAAATTAAGTGTACTTTTGCACAAAACTAAAATTAGTATGAGAAAAAGTATATGTTTGGCTATAATACTTGCTGTATTCTGTATGGAAGAAGTGCCGGCACAGAAAATAGCCAAGACGAAAGAAAATCCGGCTGTGAAAGCCTATTCTGATTCATTGTCTGCATTAAGCGCATCTTATTTTGCTTATTTCAGGCTGTGGGATGATTTGAATATTCCGGCGCCCCGGCGGGTACGTCCTAATCCGGCTTTTTATAAGTTGTTTGTTCCGCCCACTTATTATGAAGCTCCTATAAAAGAAATTTTTGAAATAAAATGGAGTCCGGATACGAAAATAATGACAGCTGTGATTCGCTATATATGGGAAAGCGTGACTCTGCATCTGCAGCTATATATCAACTGCCCGATTTGGAAACCTTGGCCGCTGCGACCGTTGGTCGAATAATATATTAAGGAATTATTATTTGCAATATCCGGGCAGATTGGTGAATAACGAACTTTATTTGGCTGATTTGAAACCACTGGAAAATAATCAGATAGTAAAAAAGACCAAGGAAAGAGAGAATCAAAAGTTTCCTTCAACCGGAACACCGGTGGAAAGCTTGACTACGGATAATGAATTGTTGGTGGTACGCCCTAACTTTTGGACGCATAAGGGGAATGGGTATGTTCAGTTCACACAACATTATATTTCAGATAACTGGTATAAAGGTGGTGAAAGTACTAATGCGCTGTTGTCCGGCTTAGTGCTGGAAGCTAATTTTGATGACCGCCAGCGTATAGAGTTTGAAAATAAGCTGGAAATAAAATTGGGTTTTGTTACAGCACCGTCAGATACAGTGCATAAATATAAGACGAATGCCGACTTGCTTCGTTTAAGCAGTAAACTGGGTGTAAAAGCCTTCAAAAACTGGTATTATACTTTGGCGGGCGAGTTCAAGACTCAGTTCTTTGGAAATTATAAGACGAATACGAATGATATGATTTCTAATTTTCTGTCTCCCGCCCAATTGGATATAACCCTCGGTATGGACTTTAAGCAGAATAAGAAGAATTATTCATTGTCTTTGTTGGGATCTCCACTGGCGTATACTTTTATGTATATCAGCAATGATAAGATAACTGATCCGGGTGCTTTTAATGTGGATCCGGGGCATAAAACAGCAAATCTTTTCGGTTCGAAATTTACAGGTAATCTGACTTGGAAAATTATTCCCAGTATTGTGTGGGAATCTAAATTGGAGTACTTTACAACTTATGACACCGTAATTGCCAGTTGGGAAAATACATTCAATTTTGTATTGAACCGCTATTTGTCTACTAAGTTGTTTGTTCATGCGCGTTATGATGACGGTGTGACACTGACAGAAGATAACAAGAGTTATTTCCAGTTGCAGGAATTGCTTAGTTTTGGTTTGAATTATACTTGGTAAGAAAGGAGAGTGTAAGCGATATCGATGGAGAACCAATAAAACACGATGCGTAGAATTTGATATTCTGCGGCATCCGTGTTTTTATTGGTTCTCCATTTTATTTATGTTCACCCAGCAATGTTTGTACAATTCTTTCTGCAGCGTGTCCATCCCAACGTTCCGGCAAATGTCCCTTCTGCCATTCTCCTTTATTCAGAATGTCAAGGGCGTCTGCAGGATTTCAGGGTTTTCCCCCACCAGCCGGTTTGTGCCGATTGTCACTGTTTCGGGATGTTCTGCATACGTGCTTAATGTCATGCAGGGGATTCCTAAAAAAGTAGCTTCTTCCGCTACATTGCCCGAATCTGTAATGATACCCCAGGCATGGTTCACTAAATATCCGAATGACAAATAAGGTTGCGGTGGTAATATATATAACCTTTCGGAAGTAATTCCTAAAGCAGACAGCTTGTTTTTTACATATGTATGGAGCGGCGCCACGATCGGCTTGTCTGTTTTTTCCAGTATAGTGCGGAAGATGGCTTTCAGTGTTGTGTCCTTGTTTAGCAATGAATGTTTGTTCAATGTTAGCAAGAGGTATTCTTTTTCTTTCAGTCCCATAATGGAGAACGCTACCGGGCGCTGTAAACGGGTACGGTTATAACGCAGCGTATCAATCAGGATGTTTCCTACAAAATGTACATGTGCCTGTTCGGTTCCTGTTTGATTCAGATTGCGGTTGGCTACCATTCCGGCCGTGAACAGATAATCGGACAAGCCATCTGTTATCATGCTGTTCACTTCCTTTGGCATATCCATATCGAAAGAGCGGGTTCCGGCCACTAGATGAGCGACTTTTATCCCTTTCTTTTTAGCTACGATAGAGCATGCCATAGTAGGAATCAGGTCATCCACTACAAGTACTACCTGTGCAGGATGCTGTTCCAGTTCGCGGGCGAAAGCTACCAATATACCTGCCATTCGCTGGAAAAAATCTGTATTATCTACATGCAGATATACATCGGGACGCGGCATATCTAGGTCTGTAAACAGAGAAGGTTCCAAACTTTTATCTTCGTCCGAACCTGTGTAGACCAGACGGGCAGTGATATTTTTTCCTGCTGCCTTTGCAGCCTTGATAGCACGCATTAATGGGGCAATTTTCATGAAATTGGGACGTGCACCTGCGATAATTGTTACTTTCATCTTATTTTAAGCTATTTTCTGAACACAAAAATACATTTTCTTATCGAATTTATTCGTTACTTTGCAGACAAATAACAACCATTATGCTAACATTTGTTCAAGTTTTAGATTTTATAGGCACGTTTGCCTTTGCCATCAGTGGTATCAGATTGGCGTCTGCCAAACAGTTTGACTGGTTTGGTGCATATGTAGTGGGTTTGGCAACGGCTATCGGAGGAGGTACTATCCGTGATGTGCTTCTAGATGTGACTCCGGGTTGGATGACCGACCCTATATATTTAATATGTACAGGACTTGCATTGTTTTGGGTAATTGCTTTCGGCAAGTATCTGATTCATATGCATAACACTTTTTTCCTGTTCGACAGCATCGGTCTGGCACTATTTACAGTAGTGGGAGTAGGCAAAAGTATTGCTCTCGGATATCCTTTTTGGGTAGCTATAATCATGGGTAGTATCACTGGGGCCGCAGGTGGTGTGCTCCGCGATGTTTTTATTAATGAAATTCCGCTTATTTTTCGTAAAGAAATTTATGCAATGGCCTGTGTGGTGGGGGGATTGGCCTATTGGATATGTGATCTGTTTGGTCTGGAAGCCTTTATTTGCCAGATAATAGGAGGTAGTACTGTGTTTTTGGCGCGTATTTTAGCTGTTAAATATAGTATCTGTTTACCAATTTTAAAGGGGGAACAACGCTAAATAGCACCTGAAAACTATCAAAACAGGGGGTAAAAACTGATAAATGACGGTTTTTACCCCCTATTTTGATAGTTTTTTCTTTGACACCTATTTAAAATGCGCTATCCTTGCATTACCGAGAGCATGGAAAAAGAATATGAACCTAAACTGAAAGACTTATGAATAGCGTTAGTTTTAAAAAGAACCTGCTGGGTGTGCAAGAAGAATTACTTCGGTTTGCATACAAACTCACAGCCGACCGTGAGGAGGCTAATGACCTGCTACAAGAAACTTCATTGAAAGCGCTGGATAATGAAGACAAGTATATCCCCGATACAAACTTTAAGGATGGATGTATACCATTATGCGTAACATCTTTATAAACAATTATAGGAAAATAGTGCGTGACCAGACATTTGTGGACCATACAGACAATCTCTACCATTTAAGTATGCCTCAGGATTCCGGCTTTGATAGTACCGAGGGAGCTTATGACATGAAAGAAATACATCGTATAGTCGGTTTGCTTCCTAAAGAATACCGTATTCCATTCGCTATGCATGTGTCGGGATTTAAATATCGTGAGATTGCCGAAAAGCTGGGATTGCCGTTGGGTACTGTAAAAAGCAGAATTTTTTTTACCAGACAACGCTTGCAGGGACAGCTCCGTGATTTTGTATAATCCAAGGGGGAAAATTATCAAAAAGGTAGAGTGAAATTCTTTTGCTCTGCCTTTTTGTTTTTATTGGTTTACAATATGATATTAAACATGTTTTTGGAAGCTAAAAAATAGATTCGAATATTAACTTTATTTTTATTCATTTGTTATATTTGCAAAAGGACAAGACACCTTTAAATCAAGTAATAATTATGAAAAAAGAAATCAAATTCAGTTTGGTCTACCGCGATATGTGGCAGTCATCAGGGAAGTACCAGCCAGAGCTGATCAGTTAGCCAAAATTGCTCCTCTAATCGTTGAAATGGGGTGTTTTGCCCGAGTCGAAACTAATGGAGGTGCTTTTGAACAAGTGAACTTGCTGTATGGTGAGAATCCTAACAAGGCAGTGCGTACATTTACCAAGCCTTTACGTGAGGCGGGTATTCAGACGCATATGTTGGACCGTGGTTTAAATGCATTGCGAATGTATCCTGTTCCAGCTGATGTACGTCGGTTGATGTATAGGGTAAAACATGCGCAAGGAGTGGATATTACTCGTATTTTTTGTGGTTTGAATGAAGTTCGTAATATTATTCCTTCCATAAAATATGCTAAAGAAGCGGGGATGATTCCTCAAGCCACTCTTTGCATCACTTATTCTCCTGTACATACGGTGGATTATTATTCTTATATTGCCGACCAGTTAATAGAAGCAGGGGCACCCGAAATCTGTTTGAAAGATATGGCAGGTATCGGCCGTCCTGAAATGTTGGGGCAGTTGGTGAGAAATATCAAAGATAAACATCCTGAAGTCATTGTACAATATCATGGACATTCCGGTCCTGGGTTATCTATGGCATCTATTTTGGAAGTTTGTGAGAATGGTGCGGATATCATTGATGTCGCTATGGAGCCGTTGTCATGGGGAAAAGTGCATCCTGACGTAATTTCTGTACAGGCTATGTTGAAAAATGCAGGTTTTCAGGTACCTGAAATCAATATGAAGGCTTATATGAAAGCGCGTAGCATGACGCAGGAATTTATTGATGATTTTTTGGGATATTTTATTGATCCTACCAACAAACATATGTCTTCCTTGCTGCTGGGATGTGGACTTCCCGGTGGCATGATGGGTTCAATGATGGCCGATCTGAAAGGGGTGCATTCGGGCATCAATCTGATTCTGAAAGGACAGGGAAAGGAACCTATGAGTTGGATGATTTGGTAGTGATGCTGTTTGAAGAAGTGGAATACGTATGGCCGAAATTGGGATATCCACCTTTAGTAACACCGTTTAGCCAATATGTGAAGAATGTGGCTTTGATGAATGTTATGCAATTGGTGAAGGGAGAGGAGAGATGGACGATGATTGATAACCATACATGGGATATGATTTTGGGAAAAAGTGGAAAATTGCCGGGTGCGTTGGCTCCTAAAATAATCGAACTGGCGAAAAGTAAAGGCTACGAATCACTGATGAAGATCCTCAGGTGAACTATCCTGATGAGCTGGACAAGTACCGTAAGGAGATGGATGATAATGGATGGGAATATGGTGAGGATGAGGAAGAGTTGTTTGAACTGGCTATGCATGACCGGCAATACCGTGATTATAAATCGGGTGTAGCCAAGAAACGTTTTATGGATGATTTACAACGTGCTCAGGATGCGGCTATGGTAAAAAGTGGCTTCGATGAGGAAACGATCCGAAAATATAAGCGTGCTAAGGCAGATCCTATTATTGCACCGGATAAGGGGCAGATTTTATGGGAAGTTTCCGTGGAAGGTCCTTCTATGGCACCGTTTGTCGGACGGAAATACCAGCATGATGAAGTGTTCTGTTATATTTCCACTCCGTGGGGAGAGTATGAAAAGATTTTTGCTAATTTTACAGGACGTATTGTAGAAGTTTGCGCCCAACAAGGAGCTGTAGTTAATAAAGGTGATGTTATAGCTTATTTGGAAAGAACAGAGTTTACTGCATGATTTAAAGGTGTTATATAGCTTTTTTATCCGCTATGGCAAGTGTTGAATTTGTCATGGCGGATGTTTTTATCTTTTCATTCTTTTAAAATTTGCATTCATTCAGTTATGTGTTATCTTTGTTGCCATGCAGAAAAAACAGGTAGATAAGAAAAAATATATGAGAAAGCTGTATCCGTGGTTGCTGGGAATGATTTTAGGAATAATGCCTTGTATCGTTTCAGCATCAGAAAATGACAGTATAAAAGTCGAGAGTCTGCTTCAAAAAGCTGCCCGGTTGCCGGCCGATAGTTGTAGGATATTGTTTTTTGCCCAAAATCTATTAGGGGTTCCATACGTAGCGAATACATTGGATGGGACAGATGAAGAGAGATTAGTTGTTCATTTGGATAAGGTGGATTGTACCACATTAGTTGAAACAGTACTTGCATTGAGTCTCGCTGACAAGTATGGGAAAAGTGACTTTGAAAGTTACAAAAAAGCGTTGCTGTGTATCCGCTATCGGAATGGAAAACAAGCCGGTTATGTCTCGCGTTTACATTACTTCAGTGATTGGATTAAGGATAACGAACAGAAAGGAATTGTACATGAACGTACAGGGGAATTAGGGCTTGCTGTATCACAAATCTTGAATTTGGATTTTATGTCCACACACTCTGACAATTATCATCGGTTGAAAAATAATCCTTCCATGATATCCCAGATGATTGAAATAGAGAGAAAATGGAAAAATGTTCCTGTTTCTTATATTCCTAAAACAAGTCTGAACGTTTCTTCTGAGGAGTTGGACATAAAGAATGGGGATATCATAGCGATTACTACCAATATAAAAGGGCTGGATGTGGTGCATACAGGATTTGCCTGTTGGGTGGATGGTAAATTGCATTTGCTTCATGCTTCATCGGTCATGAAGAAAGTTATTCTAGATTCTCAGACTCTCTTTGAATACTCTAAAAATAAGAAAGCCCACACGGGGGTGCGGGTTATTTCTTTTTCTTCTTTGAAACCGTAGAGGACGTATCTTGTTTGGGCGGAAATGTAGGGACGCATTTCATAAGATAAAGTATCTTCTTTTGTCTTTTAAGCATGTAGTTGCCAGGTCTGCTTGAATTGAATTTGCGAGGATTGGGAAGGCTGGCTGCAATTAGTGCGCATTCTTCCGGTGTCAGTTTGCTGGCATTCTTGTGAAAGTGTTCACGAGCTACTGCTTCGGCACCATAGATACCATTTCCCATTTCTATAGAGTTCAGATAGACTTCCATAATCCGTTCCTTGTTCCAAAATAGTTCTATCAAGGTGGTGAAATACACTTCAAGTCCTTTCCTGATCCAAGAAGAAGCAGGCCACAAGAAAATGTTTTTGGCTGTCTGTTGGCTGATAGTACTGGCACCTCGAGGGCGTTTTCGGTTCTTGTTTTCTTTTAAGGCTTTCTCTATTTCTTTGAAGTCAAAACCATTATGCTCGGCAAAGCGATTGTCTTCAGAGGCAATAACAGCCATAGACAGATGAGGGGATATGTTTTCTTTAGGTAGCCAAGAGTGTTTCCACTTTATATCTTCTCCATGAATGATTTGCTGGGTAGTACGGATAAACATCAACGGGGTAAAGTAAACCGGAATAAATCGTAAAACGATAACTGCGAGAATGGAAGAACCAAAGAAAAAAAGCAGCAGATTGCGGATGAATTTTAAAATCTTTTTTTTCATGCTTGTGTATTAAAAGCAATTTCGGGCAGAAATAACCTGTCCGAAATTGGTTTTATTTTATATGTTATTCCAATGTTGTTGACCGTTGGTTCGGGCGTATTGGATACGCTCTACAATAACGTCATTGATATCATTTCAGTGTTCCTGCTTCCGCTTGCTGAATCATCTGTTGGCTGGCATACATATATACTTCTACACGACGGTTCTGCTGGCGTCCCTCGGCTGTGTCATTATTACCTATCGGATCTGCTTGACCCAAGCCTTCTACGGACTTGATCTGGGAATTACTTACACCGCAACCCAACAGATAACTAGCCACACTTTGAGCGCGTTCTTGTGACAGATTGAGGTTTTTTTGGATACTTTGTTCAGCTGTACTGTTTCTCCAGCCCTGGTTGTCTGTATATCCATAAATGGATACGTCCATATCTCTGTTCTGGTTCAATACGTTGTTTGCAAATTTACTTAAGGCTGATTTCGCTTGTGCACTCAAGCTGCATTTCCTGTATTGAAGAGAATACCGGAATCAAAAGTAACTTTTACAGCCTGAAGGCCATTGTTATCTGTTACTTGTTCTACCTGTGCTCCTTGGATTTGAGCAGCTTCTTCTGCTGCTTTATCCATTTTTTTCCCAATTAACACACCGGCACCTGTACCTACTGCCGCACCTACTGCCGCACCAATAGCCGCACCTTTACCATGTCCGGCTATTCCGCCGATAATTGCTCCCAATGCTGCACCGCCGCCGCCGCCGATCAGACCGCCTTTAGCGGTATTATTCATGTTACCACATCCACTGAATACTAATGTAGCACTCAGTAATAAAGCCATAATTTTAGTCTTTTTCATAATCATGTTCATTTTAATATATTAATGACTTAATGCAAAAATTGTTCATTAAACGGCCTGATAATTTAAAGCTTTCTTCTTGATAAGCATAAACCAGATCAGACAAATAATTCCTTTCATAGTGCTAGTGATGCTTATGCTCACCAAATACCCGGCAAACCCCAGCCCCATGATACAAACAACAGTGCCATCGGGATGCGCAGATAGTTACAGGTGACGCTGATTACGGCAGGAGCATGGTGCGCCCCATCCCATAAAATACGCCCTGTATGGTAATTTCCAGCATCATAAATAGTTGCGAGTATCCGTCAATACGTAGAAAGACACCGCCGGTTTCGTAAGCTGCTTTTTCAGGAACAAAGATAGAAAATATTTCGTTTCCATAACATATAAAAAGGAATGTGCAGAAAGATCCGAATATAAATGTCATCCATAAAGTGGTGCGATAGGCTTTCAGCACACGGGAGATTTGCCGCGCTGCATAATTCTGAGCTACAAAGGCACTGAGAGCTGTAGAAAAACCTTGGGAGGTGTTCCAGGTGATAGCTTCGATTTGTCCTCCGGTGGTGAGTGCCATCAGCCCTAAATGACCACCTTGTTCTGTGGCGGTTCTTCCGAGAAACATATTGACGAAAGCGAATAATGTATTGAGTGCCGCTACTGGTAATCCTATTTTCAAAATGTGGCGTGTATATTGTTTTTTCAGTTTAGTAAATAACCGAAAATCATCCCATAATATTTTCTTTTGTTTCAATTGATAGATAAACAGTATGCATACCGTAGCTTCGGCCAGCCAAGTGGCAATTGCTGCTCCCGTAGTTCCCCAGCTTAAACCAAAGATAAAGATAGGATCCAGTATTATATTTGTAATCAGTCCGATACCGTTAATGGAAAAAGGTATTTTGCTTCGTCCGGCGGCATTGAATATCCCTGTAAAGGCAGCTGATAAAAAGACGAATGGAAAGGCGGTTGCTATAATCCGTAGATATTCCACAGCCATCTTGGCTATATGAGGTTCTAGTTCATAGATACTGATAATAGGGGTGGCAAAGATAAATAACAATGCTCCCCAGCTCAATGATATAAGTAAGGACAAGGTAAGATTATGTGATGCGAATGCACGGGCAGCTTGCTCGTTTTGTGCCCCGATGGCTTGTCCTACGCTGACTTCCGAACCTACTTTGTTCAGAAGAGAGATAGATGTGGACATCCATGTAAGAATTCCTACCGAACCTACGGCGGCTATTGCCTCACTTCCTATTCTTCCTACCCAAGCCATGTCGGTCAGTATATGCCATTTGTATGAATGAAGTAGCCATAATGGGCATTGCCAAAGTAAACAATTGCTTTAGGATAGGGCCTTGAGTCAGATTCTTAGTTCCTTTCATTCGTCATTAACGGATAAATTGTCTGCAAAGGTAGAAATTTATACTGATTTCTGTGGGGAATGCTGATAAAAATACTTTTCTATTACTTCTTTTTAAATGGTCTGGATGTTTTATAAAAAACTTTGAAGTTCTTGAAGAAGGATAAAGCTTTTTCAAAAACTCCAAAGTCTTTTATGAGTATATTGATAGAAGTCGTTGATTAGTAAGCGAAAATAGGATATTTCTTCATTGTTTCGTTTACGCGTGCACGAACTTGTGCAATTACTTCTTCATTGTCTACGTTTGAAAGAACTGTCTCAATCATTTCGGCGATTTCCAACATCAAGTCTTCTTTTGCTCCGCGAGTTGTGATAGCGGGAGTTCCCAAACGGATACCTGAAGTTTGGAAAGCAGAACGGCTGTCAAATGGGACCATGTTCTTGTTTACAGTGATATCAGCAGCAACCAATGCTTTTTCTGCTACTTTGCCTGTCAGATCAGGGTATTTGGTACGCAGGTCTACCAGCATGGAGTGGTTGTCTGTACCACCGGAAACGATCGTAAAGCCACGGTCAATCAAAGCCTGTGCCAATACGGCTGCATTCTTTTTTACTTGTGTTTGATATTCTTTGTATTCCGGCTGTAAACATTCACCGAATGCAACAGCTTTGGCTGCGATGACATGTTCCAACGGGCCACCTTGTATACCAGGGAATACAGCAGAATCCAAAAGTTGTGACATCATCTTGATTTCACCTTTTGGAGTTTTCTTGCCCCATGGGTTAGGGAAGTCTTTACCCATCATGATGACACCGCCACGAGGGCCACGAAGGGTTTTATGGGTTGTTGAAGTGACGATATGAGCATATTTAACCGGGTTGTCCAACAGTCCGGCAGCAATCAGTCCGGCAGGGTGGGCCATATCAATCATCAGGATGGCTCCCACTTTATCTGCGATTTCACGCATACGTTTGTAGTCCCACTCGCGAGAATATGCAGAACCGCCACCGATAATCATTTTGGGTTTTTCACGTAATGCGATTTCTTCCATCTGATCGTAATCTACACGACCTGTTTCTTTGTTCAGGTTGTATTCACACGGAGTATAAATAATTCCGGATGTGTTTACCAATGAACCATGTGACAAGTGACCACCATGGGCCAAATTTAATCCCATAAATTTATCACCCGGATTCAAAACGGCCAGAAATACAGCAGCATTAGCCTGTGCTCCGGAGTGAGGTTGTACATTAGCCCATTCTGCTCCAAATATTTGTTTCAGTCTGTCGATAGCGATTTGTTCGCTCTGGTCTACCACTTCGCAACCGCCATAGTAGCGCTTGCCGGGATACCCTTCAGCATACTTGTTGGTAAGGCAAGAACCCATGGCTTGCATTACTTGGTCACTAACAAAGTTTTCGGATGCGATCAGCTCGATACCTTTGAGCTGGCGTTGATGCTCTTTTTCGATAATGTCGAAATCAAATCGTCTCTTTTCATTTCTTTTTATAATAAGTTTATGTGCGATATTCGATTCTGAGTTCACAAAGTTAAGTAATTTTAGAATATAAGGAAATTATTTAGAGGAAAATATTTGGTGAGGTTACGGAAAAAAGATATATGACTTTCTTTTTGTCGTGTAGTAAGGTCTGAAGCTGCTGAAAGAGTTGAAGATAAGGGCGTTTTGAGGAAAGAAAAGGATATAAATGTGGCATTATGATATCTACTTAGAGGAAGCTTCCTACTTTAGAAAATAACTCCTAGCGAGAAGCTTAGCACATTGCGGTGTCGGTTAATGAAGATACCTTTTTCTTGGGACATTATTCCATCTGTGTCTTTTTTATAAATGATTGATTTGGAGATATTGGTGAGTCCGATTTCATACCGGAAATCAAAGAATATATTAGCAATATTTACTCCTAATCCGATAACAGAACTTATATTAATGGGGTGTAATTCTTCTTTTATACCAGAATATCCAAATCCTTCAAACTCTTCGGAAGTCTTATGTTTCCATACATATTCCAGTTTGGGACCGATAAAAAGTGCCATGCCGTAAGGCCTGCTTTTTACAAAACTATAACCATATAATATAGGTAGTTCCAAAGAGTGAATCGTGCTGTTCAGTTTAGCAAGCTCGGGAAGGGTGTTTTCTTTATTTTGATTTTTATTGAAAGCTATTTCACCTTTATAAATATTATACATATTCGGGTTGGATGAAATGCCTTCATGTGCACCCGAAAAAACATAGCGGCAAAATAGCCTACTTTATAATTATTTTGCACATCTTCCATTCGCTCTCCATCTAGCTCTAACCGACTGGTAAAATACATGGAAGAGTTGAAGCCTCCTTTTATTCCCACATTGATCTTAGGTTCCTCTTTCAGACCATTCTTTATTCCTTGTGCTGTAACGAACAGGGCAGGAAGTAATAAAGCGATTAATAAAAGGAGTTTCTTCATGAGATATTTTTAGGATTTTCCTTGGTCTGTGATCTGTTCTTTTCTACAGACCAGCCAAACTTCCCGATTTTCGGTCCTAGTTCAAAATATCCGCCATGAACATAGACTAACGGGTTAGCTTCGGATAATTCGAATTTTCCTGTTTCCGCATTCAGGTATTTATCGTCGGCTTTTACATTTACCACATCGGCTATGAACATATCATGAGATCCTAGTGAGATGATTTCCTTTACTCTGCATTCTATACAGAGCGGGGATTCTTCGATGATGGGAGCACTGACTATTTTTGCTTTTCCCGGGGTCAGCTTCATTTCTTCAAATTTATTATAATCTTTGCCCGAACGCACTCCGCACCAGTCGGTAGCGAATGCCATGCTTTTGGTAGTAAGGTTGATGACGAATTCCATATTCCGTTTCAGAATGGGGTAGGAATGGCGTTCCGGACGCACGGATATATAACACATGGCGGGTTGGTACAAATAGTACCTGCCCATGCCACTGTGATAATGTTATATTCTTCGTCCGTACTCCCACAACTGACCAATAGGGCCGGAAGGGGATAAATCATTGTTCCCGGTTTCCAGTCTTGTTTCATAATGATTAAATCAGTTTAATACCTTCCTTGCTTTGTTCCTTCTCGCAATAGTGGCATTTTAAGATGCCGTGTTCCTTGTCGATTACATGGAATAAAGTGATCATCGGTTCATTATTGGTGATACACTTGGGATTGGCACATTTTACAATGCCACGTAATTCCTGAGGCATCAGGACTTGTTTCTTTTCTACACCTCATAGTCACGGATAATGTTCAGTTTCACATTCGGGGCTACTACGGAAAGGCGGCTTATTTCCTCATCAGTAAAAAAGCGGTCGGCCACTTTTATAATTCCTTTTTTGCCTAATTTTTTGCTCTCGAAGTTGTTTCCGATGGTTATGTTAGAGTCAGAATCCTGCAAGCCCAATAGGGCGACTACAGTAAACAATTTATCGGAAGGTATATGGTCTATAACAGTGCCGTTTTTCAAAGCGGCTACCTGCAATGCTTGTTTATTATCGCTCATCTTCATTTTTGTTTTTACTTTTTTGCATCTTCTATAACATCATTCAAGGTTATGCCCAATACATCACAAAGGATGGCCTGGCGCGCATAAAGTCCGTTTTGTGCCTGCTGGAAATAGTAAGCTTTCGGATTCTCATCCACATCGTAAGCTATTTCGTTGACGCGGGGCAGAGGGTGCAGGATACGCAGATTGGGGCGGGTATGCTCCAGCATCTTATTCCTTAATATATATACATCTTTCACACGTTCATATTCCATCAGGTCGGTGAAACGTTCGCGTTGTACACGGGTCATGTAAAGAATGTCGGCGTCAGCAATGGTTTCTTCGTTAAAGTCTGTGTACTCTTTGTATTTAATATGGTGCTCCTTGCAGTAGATTTTATATTCTTCAGGCATTTCAACTCTTCCGGAGCGATGAAATGGAAAGTGGGGTTGAAATGACGCATAGCCATCAGCAAAGAATGAACAGTTCGTCCGTATTTCAAGTCGCCTACTAGATAGATGTTTAAATTTTCAAGCGTTCCCTGTGTTTTGTATATGGAGTAGAGGTCTAGCATGGTTTGTGACGGATGTTGGTTGGCTCCGTCTCCGGCATTGACAATGGGCACCGGGGCGACTTCGCTGGCATATCTTGCGGCACCTTCCAGAAAATGGCGCATTACGATGATGTCGGCGTAATTGCTTACCATCATGATGGTATCTTTCAATGTTTCTCCTTTTGAAGAACTGGTTACTTTGGGATCGGTAAATCCGATAACGCGGGCTCCCAGTCTGTTTGCTGCGGTTTCAAAACTGAGTCGTGTACGGGTGGAGGGCTCAAAGAAAAGGGTGGCAACAACTTTGCCGTCCAAGATTTTACGGTTAGGCTTCTTTTCAAACTCTTTTGCCATCTCCAAAAGGTAGAGGATTTTCTCTTTCGAGTGTTCGGCAATAGTAACTAAACTTCTATTTTCCATATTGGCTTGTATTTATAATTACAATTTATACGGAGTGTAAAGGTATGAAAAAAAATAAATGAGCGAAGAATTAAAAGATATTTCGTTGAACTTTGTTAGAAACACATTCTATCTCAAAGTTTTTCCTTACTTTTGCATCGTTAATTACTAGAAAACGTCATGAGGAAGAAATTTATATATGTGCTTTGGGCTCTTGTAGTCGGCATACTGTTGGTTATAGCGTTCATATTCACCGCGATAGCAAAAGGATGGATTGGATATGTACCCCCCATTGAAGAGTTGGAAAATCCGAATTTAAAGTTTGCAACCGAGATTATATCCGATGATGGCAAGATGCTGGGCACTTGGTCACTTAGTAAGGAGAACCGCGTATTTGTGGGTTATGACCAGCTTTCACCGAATCTGATTCATGCACTGATTGCTACCGAAGATGAACGTTTTGCAGAACATTCCGGCATTGACGCCCGTGCGTTTATCCGCGCTTTGGTGAAACGGGGGGTGATGATGCAGAAGAATGCCGGTGGGGGTAGCACCATCACTCAGCAGTTGGCAAAGCAGTTCTATTCACCTACGGCGGATAATGTGATGGAGCGTTTGTTGCAGAAACCTATCGAATGGGTGATTGCTGTTCAGTTGGAACGTTATTATACAAAAGAAGAGATTCTGACCATGTATCTTAATAAATTTGATTTTCTGAATAATGCAGTCGGTATCAAGACAGCTGCCAATACATATTTTTCAAAAGAAGCCGAAAGACCTGAACATTGAGGAAGCGGCTACCTTGGTAGGTATGTGTAAGAATCCTTCACTTTATAATCCGAAACGTTTTAATGAACGTTCACGCGGACGCCGGAATGTCGTTCTTGACCAGATGCGCAAAGCAGGTTACCTGACTGATGCGGAAGCTGATTCATTAAAGGCATTGCCATTGGTCTTGAAATATCGTCGTGTAGATCATAAGGAAGGACTGGTACTTACTTCCGTGAATATCTGCGTGGAGTGATGACGGCTAAAGAACCGAAGAAAAGTGACTACCGCGGATGGCAGATGCAGAAATATTATGAGGATTCATTGGCTTGGAAGACAAATCCTCTTTTCGGTTGGTGTGCTAAAAACAAGAAGAAATGATGGTACTAATTATAATATCTATACGGATGGTCTGAAGATTTATACCACTATCGACTCACGTATGCAAAAATATGCTGAGGAAGCTGTTTACGAACATGTGGCGCAGTATTTGCAACCCCGCTTCTTCAAGGAAAAACGGAAAAAAGAAAACGGCTCCGTTTACGAATCAGCTGACAGAGGCAGAAGTGAATTCTATCATGACCAGGGCCATGAAGCAGACTGACCGTTATCGTATCATGAAAGAGGCAGGGTGTTCGGAAGCAGAAATAAAGAAAGCGTTCAATACTAAATATGAAATGTCCGTATTCTCATACGAGGGGGAAAAGGATACCATTATGACTCCGATGGATTCTTTGAAATACTATAAGTTCTTCCTTAGAGCGGGATTCATGTCTATGGATCCGTTGACCGGTCATGTAAAAGCATATGTGGGAGGACCCAACTATAATTATTTCCAGTATGATATGGCGATGGTAGCCGTCGCCAGGTGGGTTCTACTATTAAACCTTATGTATATACTTTAGCTATGGAGAACGGTTTTTCTCCCTGTGACCAGGTGCGCCATGTAGAGCAGACCTTGATAGATGAAAATGGCCGTCCATGGTCACCGCGTAATGCCAGCAAGAAGCGTTACGGAGAGATGGTTACCATCAAATGGGGCTTGGCAAATTCTGATAACTGGGTAACGGCTTATTTGATGGGGAAACTGAATCCTTATCAGCTAGTTCGTCTGATTCATTCATTTGGTGTACAAATAAACAGATAGATCCGGTGGTTTCACTTTGTTTAGGCCCTTGTGAGATTTCTGTAGGAGAAATGGTCAGTGCTTATTCGGCATTTGCTAATCGGGGTATTCGTACAGCGCCTGTTTTTGTAACCCGTATTGAGGATAATGAAGGAAATGTGTTGGCGAATTTCACTCCACAAATGGATGAG
>ENA-OQCN01000311-OQCN01000311.1-human-gut-metagenome-genome-assembly--contig:-NODE-311-length-26101-cov-2.075422_pt1 | contig 26101 bp, 38 predicted proteins | sample MGYA00242497_ERZ504576 | MGnify/ENA primary metagenome ERZ504576 (study PRJEB26092, sample SAMD00036296) | human gut metagenome | host: Homo sapiens | study: EMG produced TPA metagenomics assembly of... | reverse complement strand
ATGCGATCAGGTGCAGCCAGTCCGGTTCTCGGGCTGCTTTGACTAACAGAGGGATGGTTGCAAGCAAAGCCATCATCATACCAATAAAATGAGTAATTGCACTTCCGGGATCTTTTAATTTGAATGTCATATGATCAACTCCTATCTCAAATGAAATTAAAACTCTGTTATGTGGTTTTTAAAACTACGTTATGATATTATAATATACACTTTGTCAGGAAAATACAACTACTTTTTTAAAAAATGAGAAAAATTAAGAAGTAGAAGAAAGAAAATGAAAACAAAACCGGGAAATGCATAAAAAAATCCCGTAATTTCACCAGGAGACAGTTCTCCTGGGAATTTACGGGACAAGTTATTGAGATATCTGTCATAAAACCTTACAGAAACAAAATTAATGATGATTTGTAACTATTCGGCAGATAGAACTGTGAAGGTGCTGAATGGTTACGATAATTTGATATTTGCAAATAGAGAGCCCAGCGTAGTAGTAGCTTCTTCTGTCTCCGGAAGTTCATAAACCTCTTCCTCGATCTCCTGTGCAGCCACGTCCTGCAGTGCTTTCATGCTGAGGCTCAGCTTTCCGTCTTTCACAGCGATGACTTTCACTTTCACTTTATCGCCGACTGCCAGAACTGCGGACGGATGTTTGATTCTTTTTTCACTGATCTGGGAGATATGAACCAGACCGGAGAGACCGTTTCCGAGATTGACGAAAGCGCCGTATGGCTGCAGGCTTTCTACCGTACCCTCTGTCACAAGACCTACTTCCACATTGGATACTTTTGCGCGTCTTTCTTCCTCCGCTTTTTCTCTCAGAAGTTCTCTTGCGGAGAGAATCAGACGGTTGTCCTCTTCTTCGACATCAAAAACCTGTACCTGTATCTCCTTGTTCAGGTATTCGTTCAGATCTTCCACGTAATTCAGGGAAAGTTTGGAAGCCGGGATAAATCCACGGATTCCTTCTACATATGCGATGACACCTGCACTGACGATGCCTTTTACGGTAACGTTCAGCACGGTTTTGTCTTCTTTTAACTGACGAAGTTTGTCCCATGCCAGCACATCGTTAGCTTCCACGCGGGATAACAGGATGCAGCCGCGGCGGTTGTCTCTGCCGATCACGGTGGCTGTAACTTCATCGCCCACATGAACCGCTTCTTTTACCATAAAACCAGGCTCTCTGCTGTAATCGGAAACCTTGATGATTCCTTCGGTGTAATAGCGAAGATCCAGTGTGATCTCTTCTTCGTCTACAGCGATCACCGTACCGGTGATCATATCGCCCTCTTCGATCTTTTTAAAAGAAGCCTCCAGCTCCTTCTCATAATCTGCCATGGAAGTTGCCTCTTCGGCAACCGCTGTTACTTTTTCTTCTTCTGCCATAGTATATTCATCCTTTCTTTGCACGAATCTGCTGTTTCTATTATTATAGCGTTGTTTCCCGGAATCTGGCAACAGAAAATAGAAAGATTCCGGCACATACCGGTTGTATGTACGGGGAATAGTACATAGAAAGATAACAAATCTGTTTGCTGATTTTTTTAAGTATGCTAAGATAAAAATCAGAAATTATAGACCAAGCAGATTCCGGCAGAAGGCAGAAGAGTTGTCTGACAAATGCCGGGAACAACAGTTAGGGGATTATTTGTGAGAAAAGATAATAAAGTTTATGTCATCGGACACAAGAATCCGGACACGGATTCGATCTGTTCTGCGATCGCATATGCCGACATCAAGAATCGAACAACCAAGGGAACGTATGTGGCGAAGAGAGCCGGACAGATCAACGAAGAAACAGAATTTGTACTGAAATATTTCCATGTGCCGGCCCCCGGTTATCTGCCGGATGTGGGAACACAGGTAAAGGATATGAACTCCATGAGACACCGGGAGCGGCAAACAGCATGTCTGTGAAGCGGGCATGGAAACTGATGCAGGAGCATAATGCGGTAACACTGCCGATCACAGACAAAGAAGGCAAGGTTGAAGGCCTGATCACGACCGGAGACATCGCCAAATCCTATATGGATGCGTATGACAATACATTGCTCGCCCAGGCAAGAACACAGTACCGGAGTATCGCGGATACTGTGGATGGACAGATCATCGTGGGTAATGAACATGGATACTTTATCAAAGGAAAAGTGGTCATGGGATTGTCCCAGCCGGATACGATGGAAAGCTTTATCGATGAAGACGATCTGGTTATTCTCGGAAACCGTGCGGAGGATCAGCTGTGTGCCATCGAAGCCAACGCAAGCTGTCTGATCGTATGTCTGGGAGCCAAAGTCGGAAAGACGATCCAGAAACTGGCAGAGGAGAGAAATCAGGTGATCATTTCCACACCGTACGATTCGTTCACCGTTGCCGCCTGATCCACCAGAGTATTCCGATCAAGTATTTTATGAAAAAAGACAATCTGGTGATCTTCCGGAGTGATGATTTTACCGATAAGATCAAAGATATCATGACGAAGACCCGTTACCGTGCATTCCCGGTGGTCAACACCCGTGGAAAATACATCGGTACCGTTTCCCGTCGAAACTTCATGAGTATCAAGAAAAAACAGCTGATTCTGGTTGACCATAACGAGAGATCTCAGGCGGTCGACAACATCGAAGAGGCAGAGATCCTGGAGATTCTGGATCATCACAGAATCGGTTCTCTGGAGACCTTCCAGCCGATCATGTTCCGCAACCAGCCGGTAGGCTGTACCGCAACCATTATGTATGAGATCTACGCGGAAAAATATCTGGAGATCCCGGAAAATATCGCCGGACTTCTGTGTGCGGCGATTCTGTCAGATACGCTGATGTTCCGCTCACCGACCTGTACGGAACGTGATAAAGAGGCAGCGCAGGAACTGGCAAAGATCGCCAAGATCGAGATCGAAAGCTTTGCCAATAAAATGTTCCGTGCCGGAAGCAATCTGAGCAGTAAGACACCGGAAGAAATCTTTTATCAGGATTATAAGAAATTTATTGTGGATGACCTGGCATTCGGTGTGGGACAGATCAGCTTCATGTCCGAGGAAGAACTGCAGACGGTCAAAGACCGCCTGATGCCGTATATGGAAAAAGAATGTGGCAAACATGGAATCAAGATGGTGTTCTTCATGCTGACCAACATCATCAAGGAGTCCACGGAACTTCTGTGTTATGGAGAGGGATCGGATGGACTGGTATATGAGGCATTCGGAGAGAAAGTGGAAGACAGTTCCTGTCGTCTGGAAGGTGTGGTATCGAGAAAGAAACAGCTGATTCCGAAGTTTATGAATGCATTACAGCAGTAAAGGAAAAATATATGGCGAAACAACAGTGGAAACCCGGCAACATGCTGTATCCGCTTCCGGCGGTTATGGTATCGGTGCGGGATAACGAAGGAAAAGACAATATCATTACCGTAGCGTGGGCAGGTACGGTGTGTACCAACCCGCCGATGGTATCCATTTCGGTGCGACCGGAGCGCTATTCGTATCATATGATCGAAGAGAGCGGTGTTTTTGTGATCAATCTGACTACGGAAGCACTTACGTATGCGACCGATTACTGCGGTGTCCGTTCCGGAAAAGACGTGGACAAATTCAAAGAGATGAAACTGACCTGTGTGGAAGCCTCCCAGGTGAACTGTGGAATGATCGGGGAGTCACCGGTGAATATCGAGTGTAAGGTCGTAAAAACAGAGAAGCTTGGTTCCCATCACATGTTTCTTGCACAGGTAGTTGCTGTTCATGCAGACGAAGATTATATGGATGAAAATGGCCGGTTTGATCTGAACAGCGCACACCCGATGGTGTATTCCCATGGAACGTACTATGGTGTAGGAAAGCAGCTCGGTACTTTCGGGTACAGTGTGAGAAAACGTAAATCCAAGCGAAAAAGTAGGAAATAGGTCGAAAAAACGAAAATTTTTTCTTGTGTTTAACACTTTACCATGCTATAATGTCTGCGTATTCAAAAAGCATGAGCAAATTCTAAGGAGGAACGTGTAACATGTCTTATGTAGATGAAGTATATGAAAACGTTGTGGCTAAAAATCCTAACGAACCAGAATTCCACCAGGCTGTCAAAGAAGTACTGGATTCTCTGCGTCCGGTAATTGATGCAAATGAAGAAAAGTACAGAAAAGAAGCTTTGCTGGAGCGTATCGTTGAGCCTGAAAGAGTTATTATGTTCCGTGTACCGTGGGTAGATGATCAGGCCAGGCACATGTAAACAAAGGATATCGTGTACAGTTCAACAGTGCAATCGGACCTTACAAAGGAGGTCTTCGTCTGCATCCATCAGTAAACCTGGGTATCATCAAATTCCTGGGATTTGAGCAGATCTTCAAAAACTCCCTGACCGGACTGCCAATCGGTGGTGGTAAAGGTGGTTCTGATTTCGATCCGAAAGGAAAATCTGATCGTGAAATCATGAAATTCTGCCAGAGCTTTATGACAGAGCTGAGCAAACACATCGGCGCAGATACAGACGTACCGGCTGGTGATATCGGAACCGGCGCAAGAGAGATCGGTTACATGTTTGGTCAGTACAAGAGACTGAGAAACGTATACGAAGGAGTTCTGACAGGTAAAGGACTGACCTATGGTGGATCTCTGGCAAGAACAGAAGCTACCGGTTATGGTCTGCTGTACCTGACACAGGAACTGTTAAAATTAAATGGTATCGACATCGCAGGAAAGACTGCAGTTGTATCCGGTGCAGGTAACGTAGCAATCTACGCAATCCAGAAAGCACAGCAGCTGGGTGTAAAAGTTCTGACCTGTTCTGATTCTACCGGTTGGGTTTACGATCCGGACGGAATCGATGTAGCACTTCTGAAAGAAATCAAAGAAGTGAAGAGAGCAAGACTGACAGAGTATGTAAAAGTTCGCACAAACGCTGAATACCATGAAGGAAGAGGTGTATGGCAGATCAAAGCTGATCTGGCACTGCCATGTGCAACACAGAACGAACTGCATCTGGAAGACGCAAAACAGCTGGTAGCAAACGGAACCATCGCTGTATGCAAGGTGCTAACATGCCTACCACTCTGGAAGCTACCCAGTATCTGCAGGCAAACAACGTAATCTTTGCGCCTGGTAAAGCAGCAAATGCCGGTGGTGTAGCAACATCCGCACTGGAAATGTCTCAGAACAGCGAGAGACTGAGCTGGACATTCGAAGAAGTAGATGCAAAACTGAAAAACATCATGATCAACATCACCCACAACATGGATGATGCAGCAAAACGTTATGGATTCGAAGGCAACTATGTAGTAGGTGCCAACATTGCCGGATTCGAAAAAGTTGCTGATGCTATGTTAGCACAGGGTATCTGCTAATTTTCAAACGCAAGTAATAAGTAATGTTCAAATAATAAACAACAGAAAATCCCCCGCAGTGGACGTCAAATATCCGCTACGGGGATTTCTGCATGTAGAAAAATATAACTATTCAGCCGGCAGAATTTCGCAAGGTGATTTGCATATTTAATGGATTCCCTTCTGAATCAGATCTTTCCCAAACTTTTCCCGGATCTTATCCATCGCCCGTTCCATCTTCTGTTCTTTTTCAATCGCTTTCGGGTCATAACTGAACAGATCGAGCTGTACCGGTTCATCAGCATCCGTCAGTTTTCCGGCGCGGATTCCCAGTAAACGGATCGGGTTTCCGTTCCAGAGTGTATCAAAAAGATGACAGGCTGCGTGGTACAGCTTTTTCCATCCTGCGTCGGGGAGGAAAGCGGCATCTGACGGGTGTATTTGTCAAATGTCGCGTATTTGATCTCCACGCACAGGTTATTGGCAGACTGACCGGCTTTTTCGAGACGGTGCCCTACCTTGGTGGAAAGCTGCAGAAGAATAGAGTACGCTTCCTGCGCGGTCGTAAGATCACTGGCGAGGGTGGTGGAATTGCCGATCCCTTTTGCCTGAGACGGTTCGCTTTCGATGCTGGAATTATCGATTCCGTTTGCATATTCCCACAGCATTTTTCCGTGGCTTTTCAGATGTAGGTTGAGAATCGCCGGATCCATCCGAGCCAGATCGCCAATCGTATGGATATCCAGTTTCTGCAGGACAGCTACGGAAGCATGTCCTGCCATGAACAGACTACTGATCGGAAGTGGCCACATTTTCTTCTGAATCTCATCAGGGAAAAGTGTGTGCGTCTTGTTCGGCTTTTCGAAGTCAGAAGCCATCTTTGCCAGCACCTTATTGGAAGAGATCCCCACATTGACCGTAAAACCAAAATGGCTGTAAATATAGTTGCGAATATAGGCGGCTCCTTCTTCGGGTGAGGAGAAGCGGGAGGCAATTGTGGTATAGTCCAGATAACATTCATCCACACTGACCTGTTCAATCTCCGATGTCAGTGAGCGGAGAAAACAGACAAACTGTTTGCTGTGGCGGCTGTAAGAGTCGTGGTCAGGAGGAATGATGGTGAGCGTCGGACATTTTTTCAGAGCATTTGCCACCGGTTCCGCAGTATGGATATGGTAAGTATTTTTCGCTGACAGAGACTTTGCCAGAACGATCCCATGGCGGGTCTTCCGGTTGCCGCCGATGATCGCGGGAATCGTCCGGATATCCACGCTGTCCGGATTTGCCTGTAAGAGATCAATTGCGCTCCAGCTCAGATATGCGGAATTGACATCGATATGAAAAATGATGCGATCCATGAATGTCCTCCTTTCTGCGGATATCCGCATCTGTTACCAGAAAGTATGTTCTTATATAAAATTAAGTATACGTTAATTGGATCTCCGACGCAATCCATAACTTGGTTATTTGGGAAGAAAGAAGTATAATAGAAGCAACGCAATAGAAAAAGAGGAATAATCATGGACGGAATCAGTAAAAAAATATATCTGGAACTTCAGGCTCCGACCGAGGACGATAACCGGTCCGATCAGAGAAGGATCCAGGACGGATTAAAGGAACAGGGGATTGAGGCAAAAGTAAGCCTGCGGGTACTGCGAAAACTATATCCGCTGTGCGAAGAGGCAGAGTGGAAAGTGACAGTGTCGCTGGCGTGGGACGGTCAGACGTGGCATGGCGTGGATCTGGAAGCGGGAGATACCACTGGGTTACATTACGGTGTGGCGGTGGATCTGGGAAGCACCACCGTGGTTGCCCGTCTGGTGGACTGCGCGACAGGAAAGATCCTAGGCGAAACCAGCACGTTCAACGGGCAGATTCCCTATGGAACGGACATTCTGACCAGAATCTTTCACTGTCAGGAAGACCGTGGAACGCTGGAGATCCTTCGAAAAGCAGCGGTAACCAGCATTACCACCTGTGTGAGAGAACTGGAAGCACAGCAGCAGTTACCGGAAAACAGCTGTATCGCGATGGCAATCGGGGGCAATACAACGATGATTCATTTTCTGCTTGGGATGGATGCGTTCTGTGTCTTCCACACTCCGTATGCGGTGCACGCAGACCAGCCCGGATTTCTCCCGGCAAAAGATCTGGAACTGCCGGTACCAGTCTCTTAGCGATTTGAAAGAATCATTTACTCAATCAGTCTTTCCAAGCGACTTAAGCCATCGAGAGGAGGAATTTGGCTACGAGGAGTACAGGGCAGAGCTCGACGTTCGCATGATCGAGATGTTCGCTGAGGTTGAAAGCGGCGTGTCCGATATTGCTATTAAGCACCTTGCCGACGAAATTGATGGCCATAAAAACGTTGAAATCTGGTGCACCAATAATGTGAGCGCCAATCTCGTACGATTTCAGCAGGAAATGTTTTATGCGGGCAAGATAGTTCGCATAGTTGCTGGGGCTAACGTCGCGGAATTGAAAAACATGGGAGATGCTTCGCAGTCATTGATAATTCTCGTATCGGTCTCCGGGCTATTTGCGTCACAGGCGCGTGAGTATCTTGATTGCCGTTCGGGCAGGAAGATTCTAATTACTGCGTTTAGCACGATGACAAATCGAGGTCTTTTGACCGTATATATCGTCTTGGTAATGCGGGAAACGGAATTGACCGACTCGGCGTTTATCGAAATATGCCATGACTTATTTCTTCGACTTGCTATCGTCGTGTTACTTGAGTCGCTACCCCTGCACCAAGGGTGAGCCGCTCTATGGGTCTACTTTGGCCTGGCCCGAGTAGTTGCGGCTCTATAGTTCTCCCGTCTGGAGAATGAGCGTGGATAATCTGCACTTTGGCCTTGGGGGCACACCAAAAGTGGGAGATTATCCACGCTCGATTTCAAACGGGAGATTATCCACGCTCGATCGATCCAGGGAAGCCCGATCTCGACCTATATATAGGTGCAAATGAGTCGTTATCGAAGTTCGTTCCAGCCAGCGTACTCCACTACGACAAAGTGTTCCCTCGGGAAATGTTACCGCTACATGCAAATCCACCATCCTTCATATCCAAACACAGCAAACCGCAGGTCAAAGGTATATAGATACGCCCGGAACCGTGTATCTAGAGGTTTTCGTTGACAGCCCCAAGGTTGCATCGTATTATCTTTTTCGTTCGCGGGGGCGGCGGTCCAAAAGACCAAAGGACCTGCGGATACTTGAACGATTGGGAGTTTGCCCGAGTGGTTAATGGGGACGGGCTGTAAACCCGTTGGCTCTGCCTACATAGGTTCGAATCCTATAGCTCCCACCGTCAAGTGCCTGTATAGCTCAGTCGGTAGAGCACTTCGTTGGTAACGAAGAGGTCACCAGTCAAGTCTGGTTGCAGGCTCCATCCGGCGGTGTAGCTCAGTTGGTTAGAGCACACGGTTCATACCCGTGGCGTCACTGGTTCGAATCCAGTCACCGCTACCATAGGTAACACGGTGGCTTCTCAATAATATGTTGAGAGGCCACTATGGTATAAAGGCAAAGTCCCGTCCGGGGACGACCTGTTTAGAGGAGGGCTTTATGGCCAAAGAGAAGTTTGAGCGCACTAAGCCGCATGTTAACATCGGCACCATTGGTCACGTCGACCACGGCAAGACCACGCTGACCGCTGCCATCACCAAGGTTCTCTCCGAGACCGAGGGCTGCAAGGCTGACTTTACGGCGTTCGAGAACATCGACAAGGCTCCCGAGGAGCGCGAGCGCGGCATTACGATCTCCGTCTCCCACGTTGAGTACGAGACCGCTTCCCGTCACTACGCTCACGTTGACTGCCCGGGCCACGCTACTACGTCAAGAACATGATCTCCGGCGCTGCTCAGATGGACGGTGCTATCCTGGTCATCGCTGCTACCGACGGCCCCATGGCTCAGACTCGCGAGCACATCCTGCTCGCCCGTCAGGTCGGCGTTCCCTACATCGTCGTCTTCCTGAACAAGTGCGACATGGTCGACGATGACGAGCTTATCGACCTCGTCGAGATGGAGACCCGTGAGCTCCTCTCCGAGTACGATTTCCCCGGCGACGACATCCCCGTCATCCGTGGTTCCGCTCTGGGCGCTCTCGAGGGCGACGCCAAGTGGATGGACGCTATCCGCGAGCTCATGAACGCCGTCGACGAGTACATCCCGACGCCTGCTCGTAACAACGACCTCCCGTTCCTGATGGCCGTTGAGGACGTTATGACCATCTCCGGCCGTGGTACTGTTGCTACCGGCCGTGTCGAGCGCGGTGAGCTCAAGCTCAACGAGCCCGTCGAGATCGTCGGCATCAAGGATACCCAGAACACCGTCGTTACCGGTATCGAGATGTTCCGTAAGTCCATGGACTTCTGCGAGGCTGGCGACAACGTCGGTCTGCTGCTCCGCGGCATCAAGCGCGAGGACATCGAGCGCGGCCAGGTTCTCTGCAAGCCCGGTTCGGTTACCCCGCACACCAAGTTCACCGGCGAGATCTACGTTCTGACCCAAGGAGGAGGGCGGCCGTCACACCCCGTTCTTCGATGGTTATCGTCCTCAGTTCTACTTCCGTACCACCGACGTTACCGGTACGGTCAAGCTCCCCGAGGCACCGAGATGGCTATGCCTGGTGACCACATCACCATCGAGGGCGACCTCATCCACCGATCGCCATGGAGGAGGGCCTGCGCTTCGCTATCCGCGAGGGTGGCCACACCGTCGGTTCGGGCATCGTCTCCACGATCATTGAGTAAATTAGCTCTCTGATAGTTGACTTAGAGAACCCGGCACTTATATGGGTGCCGGGTTCTTTTCTGCAATGGATATTGAGCCGTTGCTGGTGTCGAGAGGATCAATAATGGTCCTGGTTGCACCGTCGATTAGCTCTCGATGGCTTCATTGATGTGTTCCAAATATGAATGGATCCACCGAGAACCAATTGATTCGAGGTTTTCATTGACAGCACTTACATAGACTGATAAAGTACCATCTCGTGCCCGTACGGGGCGGAAATGAAAGGTTCAGGATAAATGCGTACTCTAGTTACTCTTGCGTGCACTGAGTGCAAGCGCCGCAACTATACGACCACCAAGAACAAGTCGAACATGCCTGATCGTATGGAGATCAAGAAGTATTGCCCCTGGTGCCGTCACCATACGCTGCACAAAGAGACTCGCTAGTCTCTAGTCATATACGCCAGTAGTTCAATTGGTAGAGCATCGGTCTCCAAAACCGAGTGTTGAGGGTTCGAGTCCTTCCTGGCGTGCCAGTCATTATTCCGTAAGCTCCCAATTGGGGGCTTAGGTTTACTCATGTATAAGCGCATTGCGCGGAGGTAACCCAAATGGCCAACAAGAAGAACAAGAAGAAGGCTCAGCAGTCGGCACCTGCCAATAACGCTGCCGCCAACTCCAAGGTTGAGGCCAAGAAGGCCGTTGCCAAGAAGAACGAGAAGGCTGCGAAGTCCAAGAAGAACGAGAAGCCTGGTTTCTTCGCCCGCACCAAGAAGTATTTCGCTTCGGTCAAGTCCGAGATGAAGCGTGTCACGTGGCCCGATAAGAAGGAGCTCGTGAACTACTCTGTCGTCGTTTGCGCTTCTCTGATCGTCGTCGGCGTCGTCATCGCTCTGCTCGATGCTGGCTTTGGCGAGGCTCTTGCTCTGTTCTCTGGATTGAGGGGCTAAACCATGTCTAAGCGTTGGTACGTCGTTCACACTTACTCCGGATACGAGAACCGCGTTAAGTCCGATCTCGAGCATCGCATCGAGACCATGGGCATGCAGGACCGTATCTTTGATATCGAGATTCCTATGGAGCGCGTCACCGAGATTAAAGAGGGTGGCAAGCGCGAGACCAAGGATTCTAAGATTTTCCCGGGTTATGTCCTGGTCCGCATGGAGATGGATGACGATGCTTGGACGTGCGTTCGTAACACGCCTGGCGTCACCGGTTTCCTGGGCGGCAACGGCAAGCCCGCTCCGCTTTCCCGCGACGAGTACAACAAGATGACTCGTCGTCCCGGTAAGGGCGATTCGCCCAAGCGCACTTCGGTCGATATTCAGGTCGGCACGTCTGTCCGCGTCACCGATGGCCCGCTTACCGACTTTGATGGCAAGGTCTCCGAGGTTAACACCGAGCAGGCAAGCTTAAGGTCACGCTGATGATCTTTGGCCGCGAGACGCCGGTTGAGCTCGACTTTAACCAGGTCGCTGTCATCGCTTAAGTTTTCGTCCGTTCGCGCGAGCGTGCTTCTTCTGTGACTGCTCATCTCAGGAGTGCTTCTAACACGTGCGTGCTTACGATATAGCAAGTACTTCACACTCGTGATTCGAAAGGAATGACCATGGCTGAGAAGAAGGTTGCCAACGTCATTAAGCTCCAGATTCCTGCTGGTGCAGCTAACCCCGCTCCTCCCGTCGGCCCCGCCCTGGGCGCTGCTGGCGTGAACATCATGCAGTTCTGCCAGGCCTTTAACGCCGAGACGCAGGACAAGAAGGGTGACATCATCCCCGTTGAGATCTCTGTCTACGAGGATAAGTCCTTCTCCTTCATCACCAAGACCCCGCCGGCGGCTCACCTCATCAAGAAGGAGCTGAACCTCAAGTCTGGTTCCGCTAAGCCCCAGGCTGACAAGGTCGGTCAGCTCTCCCAGGAGCAGCTCACCAAGATCGCCGAGATCAAGATGCCGGACCTCAATGCCAACGACATTGACGCCGCCAAGAAGATCATCGCCGGTACCGCCCGTTCCATGGGCGTCACCATCGCTGAGTAGCGATTTCTTTAGGTAATAACGGGTGCTCCGACCGGGGCGCCGTTATATGTGTGCAATAGGGCACACGATACGATGTGGGAGGGCTCACGCCCGTTTAACCACAGGAGGTAATGCACATGGCTAAGCATGGTAAGAGCTATAACGCCGCTGCGAGAAGATCGACCGCGCCACGCTCTACACCCCCCTTCAGGCTGCCAAGCTCATCAAGGAGCTCGACACCGCCAAGTTCGACGAGACCGTCGAGGCCCACTTCCGTCTGGGCATCGATACTCGTAAGGCTGACCAGAACATCCGTGGTTCCATCTCCCTGCCCCACGCACCGGCAAGACCGTTCGTGTTGCCGTCTTCGCCGAGGGCGAGAAGGCCCGCGAGGCCGAGGCTGCCGGCGCCGACATCATCGGTTCCGACGAGCTCGTCGCCCAGATCCAGAAGGGCGAGATCAACTTCGACGCCGCTATCGCTACGCCGAACATGATGGCCAAGGTTGGCCGCATCGGTAAGATCCTTGGTCCCCGTGGCCTTATGCCGAACCCCAAGCTCGGCACCGTGACCATGGACGTCGCCAAGATGGTCTCCGAGCTCAAGGCCGGCCGCGTTGAGTACCGCGCCGACCGTTACGGCATCTGCCACGTGCCCTTGGGCAAGAAGTCCTTCTCTGAGCAGCAGCTCGTTGAGAACTACGCTGCCCTGTACACCGAGATCCTGCGCGTCAAGCCTCTTCTGCTAAGGGCAAGTACGTCAAGTCCATCTCCGTGTCTTCCACCATGGGCCCTGGCGTTAAGGTCGATCCCGCTGTCCAGCGTGACTTCCTGGCTGAGTAACTGCTAGTTACTGCCTGAGCAAAGCAAGCATTGCTAAAGAAACCCGGTTCTGCCTTGTGCAGGACCGGGTTTCTTGCTATCGCGTCAAAAGCGCCACAAAGGGGACAGTGTCCCCTTTGTGGCGGTTACCAGGGGGTTCTGGCGGTCGAGGACTCGATGGCTCGTGGCGTTTGAGCTCGCGGCGCATGGTTTGCGAATTGAGCCAGGCTGCATGCCAGCCACGGATGGGGTAGCGCGTCTGGTCGAGCTCAACTGCGTATAGCCGCAGGCGTTGATGATCGTCGTTCCACACACATGCTGCCGCTCGCGCTGAAATCGTAACCGTAGCTTTGGTGTACATGCCCATGCACCATGTAGTCGGCCCCCCAGGACTCAAGCGCCGTGTTAAAGCACTCAAACCCTCGATGCGGCAGATCGTCCAGATCACCCATACCGGCGGCGGGTGCATGGGTAAGCAGAATGTCGCACCCGCCGACCATCCTAACCTTACGCGACAGCTTACGCATGCGCTTGGACATCTCGCGTTCGGTGTACATGTTGGCGCCGTCGCGATAACGCATGGACCGCCAAGGCCCGCAATGCGAATCCCTCGGTACGTGTACACGCTGTCTTCCACGCAGATACATCCGCCCGGTGCATGACGTGTGTAGCGGTCATCGTGATTGCCGCGCACGTAGATGAGCGGTTTGTTGATGACCGTAACCAAAAACTCAAGATAGTCCGGGTCAAGATGCCGGCGGACAAAATCAGGTCGACTCCCTCAAAGCGTTCCTTGCGAAAGCACTCCCAAAGGCATCGTTCTTCGGTATCGGCTATGGCAAGGATTTTCATAGGGCAGGGACTTTCGGCTCATCGTCGAGCTGCGGAATGGTGCCTACCACGTTGTCCGCCAGCCAATTCATCTCGACAATCTGCGTGCTCGGCAGCGGAGGGAAGCCTTCGATCTGTACCACGCCGTTCTGGCTGTGGAGCTCGCCGCCAAAGGGGTTGATGGATCCCTCAACAATGCCGTTGCGGAGCAACTGCACGAGTTTGCGCGTCTGGTAGGGTAGGCCCGGAGCGTAACGGATGTCGATAACGCCGGAGCTCATGCCGTACCAGTAGTTGACGGCGCGCACTTGGTTGTCGTCGCTGGTCTCGTCCCACGTGCCGTGCAGAAGGCTGCGAACGATGAGCTCGTAGTAACGGCCCCAGTTCCATACGGGCATGGCGATGCCGGTGACTTTGCCGTCGACCAAGCGGTGAAGTCCGTAGGCCGTAGGGTCTACGAGCGACTTTGACATGTCAGCGCCGGTCATGACGCTCGCGCCTTCGCGGCACATGGCTTCGGCAAGACCTCCAGCGGCACATCGCCCCAGGTCAGGATAATTTGCGCACGGGGTCGAGCAGCGAGGCGCCAATCGCAAAGGCGTTGATCTCGCTGAGTGCGCCCGAGGCGAAGACCGACGCGTGGTAGCCGATGCGGTGGTTGTCCGCCATGCTGGCGGCAAGGGCGCCAGGAGGAACTTGGCCTCGTACATCTTGCCAAAGTACGAACGGACGCTTTGGTGGGGAAGGCCGATAGAGCAGTTAAGGAACCGCACCTGGGGATACTCAACGGCAGCTCTGAGCGTGTATTCCATCAGGCGGTGCGAGGTCGTAAAGATGACGTTAGCTCCATGTTTGACAGCCGTTTCCACGGCGGCGTAGAACACGTCCGGATCGTGGCGGTCCTCAAACGCCTCGGTGCGCACGATACCGCCAAAGTGCTCATCGAGATACTGGCGCCCTTGATCGTGCAGGCTGTCCCAGCTCGACGTCGAACAGGGGAACTCATGGATAAAGGCGATGCGTAGGGGGTTGCCGCCGAGTAGACGGTCTTGCCCATAAAGAAGTTGAGCACGCCGGAGGTGGACTTGGCGGGCGCCTCTTCCTCATCGACGCTCGGCGCTTCGACAAGATCGACCTTGTCCTCGTCATTTTTGCCGGCAATGACCAGCTCGCGCCAAATCTTGCACAGGCGGTTTACGACGATGTCCGTCGGCGTATCCAGTAGACGGTCTTGGTTGTACACATTGAGGTAGACGAGCATGGCGTCGGCGGGCGTAATGTCCAGATGGTCGCCGCCGGCGCGCAGGTAGGCGCGTTTAAAGAGTAGGAAGGTGTGGCGCAGGTAGTCGACCTTTTTCTGTGGCCACTTTTCGACAAGGTCCTGGCCGAGCATCTTGCGAGCGTCTCATAGCTTCCCTCGCGCGAGAACTCGATCTCGTATAGGGGGCAGACGCGCCAAAACGCGCAGAACTCGCCGTACAGGCGACTTTCGACGGAATCCCATGTGCCGGGGTAGAGGCGGGTGACCTTGGCCGAAACCGTCGGGGCGTCCAGGAATTTGAGGACGCTGACGCGCTTGTTGCCCTCCTGGACGTAGAACCGATGCATGAACTCGGTGACGATGATGGGTCGCGATAGCCCTCGGTCACCTGGATGTCATAGAGGTTGGACACTTGCGGGCGAACTCGGTGCTAAATGGCAACAGGGGCATAAAGTTGCACGAAAAGGCAGACTGACGGCCCTTGGTAACCGTGCCGACGACCATTTCGAGCGGAATGTCCCTTAGGCCGACGCTCTCTCGCTGACCTAAGGGGAGCTGGGCAACGAGGCTATCGAGGTCCGTAAGGTACGGGTGCTCGCTTTGGCTGATGGCGCGACGGCGTCCCTGCTCGCCGCGCTTGCGTGCTTGACGATAGGCCTCTTCCATGGTGTCTACTCCCTTAGTCGTTTAAACAACGATATGAACCATGGTACCACGATGCGAAACCACCACAATGGTGCCTGTCCCCTTTGCGGTGGTTTTAGGCGATGATGGGGGCGATGGCGCGGATGCAAGCGTCGGCTGCCGTGAAAGTGGTGCTGTCGTCGCTGACGATAAAGATGATTTTGCCCTTGACGCCAAAGTCGCCGATCTCGCTAAAGAGCACGTACGGCTCCTTGTCAAAGCCAGAGATGGGAAGCACCGCGGCTTGGTGGCGTCGGTAAGCTCATCTGCCAGCGCGTCCAACGAGGCCCACTTGGACGTGTCCTTTACGGCAACGGGCACGGCAACGCGCCCAAAGGGCATGAGGTGCACGAGCGTGTTCTTGGAGATATTTGAGTTGGGGACGATGATGGTCTGCCCGCAGGCGTCCTCGATGGTCGTATGGCGCCAGGTGATATCTTGGACCACGCCCGTCACGCCGCCGACCTCGATATTGTCGCCGGGTTTGATGATGCCCATAAAGGTCACCTGCATGCCACCGATAAGGTTTGACAGCGTGTCCTGAAAGCCGAGCGAGATGGCGATGCCGCCGACGCCAAGAGCGGCGACGAGGGCGTTTGCGTTAATGCCAAAGCAGTTGTCGAGGATAAAGCTGCCGCCGATCATCCAAATGACGGCGCGCGCGATGTTGATGAAGATGCTCGATGAAGGGAGTGGGTTATCGTCGCGGTTGAGCAGGTGGTACAGGGTCTTGGACGCGACCTTGGCGGCAACGGCGGTGCCGATGGCCAAGATACCTGCCCAGATGATGTTGTGGACCCATCGTTGTGCAAAGAAATGAAGAATCGGCTCAAACAATTCCATGTAGAGAAACCTCCTAATGATCGTCCAACCATGATACCCATCAAGAAGCCCGTCCGATCACATCGTACGGGCTTCTGTGCTCGATATGGGGGTTAGCGAAAACCGTCGCAAGGGCGTCTGTCCCTTTGCGGCGGTTTTGACGTTTGCGCAGATAAAACCTGCCAAAATAAACCTGTCCCTTTTTGGTAGGTTTAGCTCAGCAGCATGCGGTCGTTGGCGAGCTCGCCGCCCGAGACCTCCTCAAACTTCTGCAGCAGGTCGGCCACGGTGAGCGACTTCTTCTCGTCGCCGGCCACGTCGTAGATCACATGGCCCTCGTGCATCATGATCAGACGGTTGCCCAGACGGATGGCGTCGTTCATGTTGTGCGTGACCATGAGCGTGGTCAGGCGGTTCTCGTCGACGATCTCCTCGGTCAGGCTGAGCACCTTAGAGGCCGTCTTGGGTCGAGGGCCGCCGTGTGCTCGTCGAGCAGCAGCAGGCGCGGCTTGGTGAGCGTGGCCATCAGCAGGGTGAGTGCCTGACGCTGGCCGCCCGAGAGCAGGCCGACCTTGGCGTTGAGGCGTGTGTCCAGGCCAAGGTCCAGACGCTTGAGCAGCTCAACGTACTCGTCCTTCTCGGCCTTGGTGACGCCCCACGAAAGGCCGCGACGCTGGCCGCGGCGCTTGGCGAGGGCCAGGTTCTCGGCGATCTGCATGTCGGCAGCGGTACCGCGCATGGGGTCCTGGAACACGCGGCCAGGTACTTGGCGCGCTGCGACTCGCTCAGACGCGAGATATCGGTGCCGTCGAGCTCGATGACACCCGAATCGAGCGGATACACGCCGGCAATCATGTTGAGCAGCGTGGACTTGCCGGCGCGTTGCCGCCGATCACGGTTACAAAGTCGCCGTCGTTAAGGGTGAGGTCGACGCCGGTAAGGGCGCGCTTCTCGGTGACGGTGCCCTTGTTAAAGGTCTTTTTGACGTGCGAGAGCTTAAGCATCTGCCTCATCTCCCTCGTGTAGGAGCTGCGGAGCTTGTAACGCTCCCAAACCACAGGTACGCACAGGGCAACGGCGACGATTACGGCGGAGAGCAGCTTCATGTCGTTGGCGTCCATGCCCAGTTGCAGCACGATAGCGCGGATAAGGAAGTAGACCACGGAGCCAAAGACAGCGGAGGCCAGACGGACGGAGAACTGCGTGAGGCCGCCGGGCAGCAGACGACCGAGTACCTCGCCGATGACGATGGCGGCAAGGCCGATAACGATGGCGCCGGTGCCCATACCAATGTCGGCATACTTTTGGCTCTGGCAGATAAGTGCGCCAGAGAGGCCGATGAGGCGTGGAGAGCACGAGGGCGATCATCTTGGTGGAGTTGGTGTTGACGCCCAGGGCGCGGATCATGTACTCGTTGTTGCCGGTGGCGCGCAGTCCGGAGCCGATCTCGGTGCCAAAGAACCAGTACAGGATGGCGACGATGGCCACGGCCAGCACAATGCCCAAGATAATGGCAACGGTGGACTGCGGCAGGCCGGTCATGTTGCTGACGGACGAGAAGATGGTGCCCTTGGCGAGGATGGGCGTGTTGGACTTGCCCATGATGCGCAGGTTGATGGACCACAGGCTGATCTGCGTTAGGATTCCGGCAAGGATTGCGGGGATCTCAAAGACGGTGGTCAGGATGCCCGTGACGGCACCGGCGATGGCACCGGCGCACATGCCGGCAAGCACGGCGAGCAGCGGGTCGACGTTATTGTTGACGATGAGTACGGCACAGACACAGCCGCCGAGGGCAAAGCTGCGTCGCAGGTCATATCGGGGATGTCGAGCAGGCGGAACGTGATAAACACGCCAAGCACCATAATGCCCCAGAGGACGCCCTGCGAAACGGCGCCCTGCAATGCAATGAGCATGCTTCATACCTCCTAGGATAGGGTGGACACGTGATTTTCCATAATAGCGGTACCAATGCATAAAAGAGCTGCGGACGGATGTTTTGTCTCATCCGAAACAAGCAGGGCGAACGCCGGTCTTTAGCGTTCGCCCCAAGGACTCAGATATTGAATAACGCGGCTGTGGCGCGCGTGCGGGCCCTAGACGCGTTACCGCGCATGGCGCTACTCGTCCAGAGCGGAAAGGTCGATGCCCAGGGCCTCGGCCATCTCTCGTTCTTGACGACGACCAGGTCCTTGCTCGAGAGGTGCTTGATCGGCATATCCTCGGGCTTGGCCTCGCCCTTCAGGATCTTAACGGCCATCTCGCCCGCGGCGTAGCCCAGGTCCTTATAGTTGATGGAGAGGGTGAACAGGCCGCCGGCCATGCACATACCCTCCTCGCCGGTCACGAAGGGGAGCTTATTCTCCTTGCAGATCTGGCCCACCTGCGAGGCACCCGCGGCAATCGTGTTGTCGGTGGGGGAGTACAGCGCGTCGACCTTGCCCACGGCGGACTCGACGACGGACTGAATCTCGTTGGAGCTCGAGACGGTGAAGTCGGTGTACTCCAGGTCCAGCTTGTCGAGTTCCTTCTTGGCGGCCTTGATCTGGACGTCGGAGTTGGACTCAGCGGTGCAGTAGAGCAAGCCGACCTTCTTAACGTCGGGCAGGACCTTCTGCATCATCTCGAGCTGCTCGGCGACCGGGGTGAGGTCGGAGGCGCCCGTGACGTTGGTGCCGGGCTTGTCGTTGTCCTGGACCAGGCCGGAGGCGGCGTAGTCGGTGATGGCGCAGCCCACGATGGGGATATCGGCCGTGGCGCCGGCGGCAGCCTGCGCGGCGGGCGTGGCGATGGCATAAATCAGGTTGACGTTGTCGCCCACAAACTTGTCGGCAATGGACTTACACGTGGACTGGTCGTTCTGGGCGTTCTTCTGGTCGATCTTGACCTTAAGGCCGCTCTCCTTGATGGCCTTGACAAAGCCGTCGTTGGCGGCATCGAGTGCGGAGTGCTCGGTGAGTTGCAGAACGCCGATGGTGTGGTCGGAACCGGCGGCAGCAGAGCCGGAACCAGAGTTGCCGCCGCATCCGGCGAGCGGGGCGAGCGCGAGCAGACCGGCGGAGACCAGAAGGCTCCTGCGGCTGATGGTGATGTCCTTCATATCATTACCCCCAGTATAAAAATGGCTGGAAACACTGCACTGGGACAAAGTGCAAGTGGAACTATAGTAGCGCTGATGTCCATTTTTACAACAGCCTGGCGGGTTTTTTAATACAGAATCGGATGGGCGGTACGGGTAGTCGAATGGGCGGCGGAGGGTCTTATGCGGCGGAGGAGGCATCGTCCTCGTCCAGGACGGCGAAGAGCTTCTTGCGTCAAGGAGAGTGTGGTGACGTTTCTCATGCGGCCGATCTCAACGGTACGCAGCGTGTCGTCGGCGCCTCGCGCGTCATAGACCGTTCCCAGCAAATACGAGATGCCGTCTCGTTGCTTGATGGCAAAGGGCCGGAGTGTCATCCGCGCCACTTCGACCTCTCCGCGTGCCGTGACACTCGAAATATCAAAACTCACCGTGGTTCCGTGGTCGATGGCCTGCTCGATGAGCTCGCAGGCATCGATGCGCTTGACGGGCGTGCGTATGGCCTTGGTGGATTTGTCGCCTGCGCTTGGAGCAGGCTCGGGTGCATCGAGGTAGCCGCGAACGTCGGCACTCGCCATGGCGACCAGGTGCTGCGCCATGCTTTTTCGAATGGCGATGGGCGTAGAGCGGTTGCGCATGACCATGCCGTGGAGCCGGATGATCTCTTCGTCGGTGAGCGGACGGGTCAAGAGCCGATACCCCACGCCGCGCTTGTATTCAATTTCGTATCCGGCATGGCGAAGTGCGGAGATGGCGGTGTAGATGCTGCGCCGCGCCGCCGAGATGGGCATGCGGGCGGGGTCGTCGGGATGGGCGAGACGCCGGATCAACTCATCGGAAAGCATGGCCTTGTCCTCGCCGGTGTTTTCGCTTAATAGTTGCAGGATGCGAACGGCGCGATAGGCTGCCATCGAGGCGGCGCCCCTCGTCGTGGTCTCGTAAGTTTCAACAGCGGTTTCGGTCATGGCGTCCACGTCCTTTCCGTTTTGGGTGGCGACGGTATGGAGCTAGGGCGCGGGGCTTTCCCAGGGGTGCAGGACACTCCGGGCGGTCGGTAGTCGTCGGCAAGCGGCGGGTCGAGTTTTCAACAGCCCTGCTCAACTGACCAAAATCTTGCCAAAAGCTTGACGGATACTGTTGAAAAAGCGCCCCTCGGCTTGCGAGAGGCGCTGGCGTGATGCGCTGGAACGCGTTCGGTGGCGCTGTGGCGATTAGAAGTCGGCGTTGCCCACGGTGCGCGGGTGCGGCAGGACGTCGCGGATGTTGCCCACGCCGGTCAGATACATGACCAAGCGCTCGAAGCCCAAGCCGTAGCCGGCGTGCTTGCAGGAACCGTAGCGGCGCAGGTCAAGGTAGTACTTGTACTGCTCGGGATTCATGCCCAGGTCCTTGATGCGGGCCTCGAGCAGATCCAGGCGCTCCTCGCGCTGGGAGCCGCCGATAATCTCGCCGATACCGGGAACCAGGCAGTCGGCGGCGGCGACGGTCTTGCCGTCCTCGTTCATGCGCATGTAGAACGCCTTGATCTCGGCCGGGTAGTCGGTTACGAAGGTCGGTCGCTTAAAGTGCTCCTCGGTCAGGAAACGCTCGTGCTCGGTCTGCAGGTCGATGCCCCAGCTGACGGGGTAATCAAACTGGTGGCCAGCAGCGACTGCCTGCTCCAGGATTTCGACAGCCTCGGTGTAGGTAACGCGGGCAAAGTCGGAGTTTGCCACATGGTCCAGGCGCTCGATCAGGCCCTTGTCCACAAACTTGTTGAGCATATTGAGCTCGTCGGGGCAGGTAGCCATAACGTCCTTAAGGACGTACTTGAGCATGGCCTCGGCGTTATCCATGTAGTCGTTCAGGTCGGCAAAGGCCATCTCGCTCGATCATCCAAAACTCGGCGGCGTGGCGCGTGGTGTTGGAGTTTTCGGCGCGGAAGGTGGGGCCAAAGGTGTACACGTCGCCAAAGGCCATGGCAAAGTTCTCGGCATTGAGCTGGCCGGACACGGTAAGGCTCGCGTGCTTGCCAAAGAAGTCCTGGCTCCAGTCGACCTCGCCGGACTCGGTGAGGGGCGGATTTTTGGGGTCGAGCGTGGTCACGCGGAACATCTCGCCGGCGCCTCGCAGTCACTCGTGGTGATGATGGGGGTGTTGACGTAGACAAAGCCCTGCTCCTGGAAGAAGCGGTGGATGGCGGCAGCGCGACAGAACGGATGCGGAACACGGCGCGGAACAGTTGGTGCGCGGGCGCAGGTGCTGCTGGGTGCGCAGGAACTCGACGGTTGCGCGCTTCTTCTGCAGCGGGTAATCCGGGGCGCTGACGCCTCGACCTCGTGGAGGTGGCAGAAAGCTCGAAGGCTGGGGCGCATCGGGGGTCAGCTTGACGGTGCCGGTGCAAATGAGTGCGGCCGAGACGTTTTGATGGGCGATCTCGTCGTAGTTGTCGAGTGCTCGCGGTTCATGACGACCTGCAGGTCGCGGAAGCAGCTGCCGTCGTTGAGCGTAACAAAGCCAAAGTTCTTCATGTCGCGGATGGACTTGACCCAGCCGGCGACGGTGACGGTCTGGCCGCCAAGCGACTCGGCATCGGCGTAAAGCTGCGCGATTTTGGTGCGGTTCACGTATCCTCCCATAACGGTTGAATGATAGTTATCCATACAATTCGATATTCTAGCAGCTCGGCTCATTTGGGCTATACAGATAAGGCATTGGCGGGATGGTTTTTCAAACGAAAAGCGCCACGGCAAATGCTCGTGGGCGCTTTTCGTGTTGCCTTTTGGCTGTGTGGCGCGGGGCCTGGCTACTTGGTCTTGGCTACCAGCAGCGGGTCGCCCAGCTTGACGAGCGGGTTGCCGCCGATAAGCGTTCCGGACTCGCCGACATGGTCGATGCTCTTAAGACGATCGAGCTCGGAGATGATGACGGTCACGATGTCCTCGTGGCCGGCGGCCTTGATGGCCTCGCGATCGAAGCTGATGAGCGGCTGGCCGCCTTGACCGTGTCACCCATCTCGACAAAGCGGGCAAAACCCTTGCCGTTCATTTCCACGGTGCCCAGGCCAACATGGATGAACACGCGAAGACCGTCCTCGGTGATCATGCCGATGGAGTGGTTGGTGACGGTGGTGGCGCCGATACGGCCGTTAGCGGGGGCGTAAATGGTGCCGGTAATGGCTCGATGCCGTAGCCCTGGCCGAGCATGCCCGAGGCGATGGTCTCGTCGGGAACCTCACTCAGATTGACGAGCACGCCGTTGACGGGAGCGTAGATGACGCCTTCGCGGGTGGCGAAGCTTGCTGCGGGCGGAACGGACGCCTCGCCCGACGAAGTGAACGTGGACTTGAGCGAATCGAGCAGACCCATAGATGCCTCCAACGTATCAGGCGTGCATGTTGCACGCGTGTGGTTTGCCGGAAACGTTTCGTACGTGTTTCCCAGCATGGTCAGCGCTCCTATTTTACGCTGCTTAACGATGCCTCTGAACAGCGATTTTGTGATATATCAGTTGAAGGCCAACTCATTGCGGGGGTGTTTCTGCGCCGCGGGCTCAAGTGGGGTACGCTAAGGTGCGAAAAACGAGTGCGCACGAATCGCACGGAGGGAGCACCTATGATTATTGAGAACCATGCGCTGTGGGGCGAGGAGCCGACCGAGGATTATCCGGCGACGTTTACGTATCTGGGTGCCGAGCCGCTGCCCGACAAGCCCAATGGCCGCCGCCCCGCGGTGATCATCTGCGGCGGAGGCGGGTTTACGCATATCGCTCCGCACGAGCAGGACCGGTGGCGTTTGCGTTTTTGGACCGCGGCTACCAGGCCTTTGTGCTCAACTATGTGACGAGCGCCACGGCGACGTGAGCTTCCGCACCGCAGGCGGACCTCGCCAAGATGGTCGCTACCGTGCGCGCAACGCCGACGAGTGGCATGTCGATCCCAAGCGCGTGTGCATCGTGGGTTTCTCGGCGGGCGGCATGATCTGCGCCTCGTTGGCAACGCAGTGGAAGACCGGACCTTCGCGGGCCTTGCCGGGGCTCGTCCGGAGGATATTCGTCCCGACGCCGTGGTGCTGGGCTATCCGTTGCTCGACCTTGCCTATGTGCGCGATATGCAGACGCGCGACCCGCGCATCGACCTGCGCGTGCCCAAGACGGGTGGCAAGACGGGGCGCGATTTGCTCAACGACTATCTGTCGATGGTGACGGGCGGCGAGGCGACCGATGAGCACCTGGCCGACATTTGCCCTACCACGCACGTTTCGCGTCAGATGCCCCCGACCTTTGTGTGGGGCGTTTCGGACGACAAGACGGCGCCGGTCGCGCAGGTCTACCCGTTTGCGCAGCGCATGGCCGAGGAGGGTGTTGCATGCGAGATGCACGTCTTTGACCAGGGTGGCCACGGCCTTTCGCTCGGCAACGCCAATACCGCGGTCGACAACGAGGACAAGCAGGTTTCCGTCCGTCCCTGGATCCGTCTGGCCTTCCGCTTCCTGGAACGCCATATGTAAAAGTAGACTACTTGCCCGTTTCAAAAAGTCTGCTTAGAGGAGGAGCCATGCTTGAGGGTACGTATGTGGTTTTGGCCCAGACGCCGGTGGGGAGCAAGCGCGGCGAGGTGACGTTTTCACATGGGGTGAACGGCGCGCTCAGGGCAGTACTAAACGTCAGGGGCCTCAATATCGCTCTCTCGGGTGCCCGCGCTGAGTGCGATTTCTTTGAGCTCTCGGGTACTATCTCCCACGTCTTGATGGGCAAGGCGCCCTTTACATGCACGGGGTCGGTTGAGGGTGATCGACTCACTGCTACCGCGCGGTCGGGTTCCATTTCGATCTCGCTGAGCGGTATGCGCAAAGAGCTTTCGGGGCGCACCGCATAAGTTTGCGCAGGTAAACATCGGTATTTGACTTTATAAAATAGTTCAGAGCGCTATCATTTGTCGTTACGAGTTGGTTAGCCCCGGTAAACGGTTAACCGCGTCTAACGAAAGGATGAGCGCGTGAAGCTCGATACACTCGAGATTGGAAAGGACGCCGTTGTCGCATCGGTGGCATCGGACGATCAGGCACTCCGACAGCATATTTTGGACATGGGCCTAACTCCGGGCACCGAAGTTACCATGATGAAGTATGCCCCCATGGGCGATCCGCTCGAGATTCGCCTGCGCGGCTACGAGTTGACGCTGCGCAAGGACGATGCCGCACGCATTGAGCTCGTGGATGTGCACGACACCGATACCGGCCCGCGCGTTAACGCCGCAATCGGCACGACGGATCACCCGGCCCTGGGCGAAGGGACGTATTCGCCTCGTGCTGCCAAGACGGCCGTGCCCGAGGGCGCACCGCTGCATTTTGCCTCGCCGGCAACCAAAACTGCGGTAAGACCACGCTGTTCAACCAGCTTACGGGCTCCAACCAGCACGTCGGTAACTTTCCCGGCGTGACGGTCGACCGCAAGGACGGCACCATCCGTAACCATCCCGAGGCAAGCGTTACCGACCTGCCCGGCATCTATTCGCTGTCTCCGTACACGGGCGAAGAGATCGTCAGTCGCCAATTTATCCTGGACGAAAACCCCGATGCCATCATCGACATTATCGACGCCACCAACATCGAACGTAACCTGTACCTGACACTGCAGCTCATGGAGCTCGACCGCCCCATGGTCATCGCGCTCAACATGATGGACGAGGTGACCGCCAATGGTGGTGCCGTAGACGTCAACCTGCTCGAGAGCCTGCTGGGCGTGCCTGTTGTTCCCATTAGCGCTGCCCGCAACGAGGGCATTGGCGAGTTGGTGGATCATGCCTTGCACGTGGCGCGGTTCCGCGAGCGCCCCGGTCGCCTGGACTTCTGCGCGCCCGATGGTCCAGACGGCGGCGCGCTGCATCGCTGCATTCACGGCATCGCCAACCTTATCGAGGACCATGCCGCGACGGCGCATATCCCGGTGCGTTTTGCGGCGACCAAGCTGGTTGAGGGCGACGAGCTGGTGACCGAGGCGCTTCATCTGGACCGTAACGAACTTGACGCCATCGAGCACATCATTACCCAGATGGAGGGTGAGGCCGGTACCGACCGTCTATCTGCACTGGCTGACATGCGCTTCGGCTTTATCGGCGACGTGTGTGGGCGCTGCGTCGTCAAGCCGCACGAGAGCCGCGAGCACGTGCGTTCCGTCAAGATCGACCGCATCCTGACGGGTCGCTACACGGCCATTCCAGCGTTCCTGGTGATCATGGGTCTCGTCTTTTGGCTGACGTTTGGCGTGATCGGCGCGGCGTTGCAGGGACTTATGGAGGACGGCATCGCTGCCATCATCGCCTCGGCCGATGCGGGCCTCAAGGCGTTCGGCACCAACGACGTGGTGCGCTCGCTGGCTGTCGACGGCGTGCTTACGGGCGTGGGCAGCGTGCTGACCTTCCTGCCGATTATCGTCGTGCTCTTTTTGTTCCTCTCCATTCTGGAAGACTCCGGCTACATGGCGCGTGTGGCCTTTGTCATGGATAAAGTGCTGCGTCGCTTTGGCCTGTCGGGCCGCAGCTTCGTGCCTATGCTCGTCGGTT
>ENA-OQCN01000310-OQCN01000310.1-human-gut-metagenome-genome-assembly--contig:-NODE-310-length-26130-cov-2.778333_pt1 | contig 26130 bp, 30 predicted proteins | sample MGYA00242497_ERZ504576 | MGnify/ENA primary metagenome ERZ504576 (study PRJEB26092, sample SAMD00036296) | human gut metagenome | host: Homo sapiens | study: EMG produced TPA metagenomics assembly of... | reverse complement strand
ACTGATGAAAAAATACATCAGAATGCAGGTGACGGTTACAAGCAGAGTGATGAGCAAAGTCAGCCGCCACTGCAGGGAGCGTTTCTTCAGTGGATTTTTTATTGTATGATTTTCTTTCATTTCAGATCCTCCGTCAGAATATAGCCCTGTCCGATCCTATTCTGGATCGGATCATTGCCAAGAGCCGTGCGCAGCTTTTTGCGAAGGGCAGAAATATGGACACGTATGGAGTTGCTGAAGCTGTTGACGCTTCCGTCCCAGATATGTTCGATCAGTTCTTCCGAGCCGATGATACGATTCTGGTGAAGCATAAAATATTCCAGCAGTGCGGTTTCCTTCCGGGTGAGAGAAGTTCTTCGTTGTTGATGCTGGCTTTTCTTGTACGGGTATCAAAGGTGATACGTCCGCATTTCAGGCAGATATTTTCCTGAATAAATTTTCGCCGTGTCAGGCTGCGGATCCGGGCTTCCAGTTCCTCGAAGTGAAAAGGCTTTGTCAGATAGTCATTTGCTCCAAGATCAAGTCCTTCTACTTTGTCCTGGATCTGTCCTCTGGCGGAAAGGATCAGAACAGGTGTGAAGGAGTTTATTTCCCGGAACTGCCGCAGGATTTCCAGACCATCTATGCCGGGAAGATTCAGATCCAGAAGAATCAGATCATAATTTCGGTCAGGCACAATTCCAGTCCCTCATCTCCATCAAAACAGGTATCTGTTTCGTATCCATTCAGGCGAAGTCCCTCTGCAATCGAGCAGCAGAGCTGTTCTTCGTCTTCTATTACTAATATGTGCATAAGAAATCTCCTTTGTCAAATATGATGTCGGGGGTTAAAATGCTTATAGTGAAACTCTGATATTATCATATCATGTTCCATATAAAATTCCCGTAAAAAATACAGGAATAAAAAGAAATTTTGATTTTTTTGATTTCTTAACAGAGATTTTATAGACAGGATGATATAATACGGTTACAGTAATCAAAGCGTGTATAATAAAAACACAAAACGATTTATAAATTACAGGACAAATATGAAGGGAGATATAAATATCAATGAAATTCAGAATAGAAAAAATAAACAGCACTTATGGCAGCAGCAGTATTGGGAGTATCTACATTTGGAAGTGTATCAGTAATGGCAGCAGAAAGTACAGAAGCAATGGCGGTTCCGGCAGATCAGGCGGGAATGGTGGTTGATGGAGATGCAGCTGCAGCAGATGGTGACGCAATCTCGTCTGATTTTATACAGGGCACTTTTAAACCATCTGAGACAACAGTGCAGGCACAGGATTCTTATGAATATCCATTTCTTGGACTTAACATGAAGCTTCCTGAGGAACTGCTTAAACAGATAAAAGAGCAGACCATTGCAATGATCTCAAATGAAGTATGGAATGACAATGCAGATGCAATTAAATATGCATATATAAGCTGGAGCGAAATGACCGAGGAGCAGAAAGAGGCAGAGGTTGACAAGATGGGAACAGCATATGATGACTGGTACAATAGTCTTGCAAAAATTGGAGCGATTGGAATCTATGACGAAGATTCTGAGAAAGAACTGGATAAGATCACAGGCTGCACAGAACACAAAGAAATCGGAAGCAGCAGTGATGGAAAGTATAAATATTATCTGAGCACTAATAAAGATGCAGATAAATCCATGAAAAAAGAAGTGGAAGAAATTGATGTGACACTCACAGAGATGACACCATTCCAGCATCATTTTGCATTTGACCAGCCACAGGAGACAAGCAATGAAGGTGATTCTACAACTGTAGGCAAGTTTAAGACAAAAGGCGTTGATGGAAAAGATTATACAGAAAAAGTATTCAGCGATTATGATCTTACACTTGTGAATGTTTTTACTACCTGGTGTTCTCCATGTGTAAATGAGATTCCGGAGCTGGAAAAACTCTATGAAGAGATGAAGGAAAAAGGTGTTGGAGTTGTCGGTGTCGTTCTTGATACAGTGGGTGATGATGCCAAACAGAATGAGGATACAGTGAAAAAAGCCGGTGTCCTTCAGGAGAAGACAAAAGCATCCTATCCGTTCCTGGTCCCGGATTCAACAATGATGAATGGACGTTTAAATGGTGTCTCTGCTTTCCCGGAAACATTCTTTGTTGACAAAGAAGGAAATATTGTAGGAGAAACCTATTCAGGAAGCCATACACTGGACGAATGGAAAGAAATCGTAGAAAAAGAACTCAAGAACATTTCTAAATAATACAACCACGGTGACAGGAACGGTGGCCATTTAATTGGGCGGTGGCTTAATTAGTGTCCCGGTGGTTTAATAAGTATTGAGAAAGAGCCAGTGCAACTGTCGCGATGGAAACTTCTTGATATGCGTGTTGATGTATGTTAATTTGAAAAACCCCGCCCGACTATGTCGGACGAGGTTTTCTGTGGAAAAATGGATAAAGGCCAATGTCCCTGTCCCAGTAGTTACAGCTTTGCAGCTTCACGTAAAACCTTCTGGCTGGCAAGCGGGATGCGGCCAAGTCCGTCTGGTCCAACGTTAAGCAGGTAGTTGATACCCATACCGTTTAACTTCTTGCGGTTTGCAGCAATGATTTCTGGGCTCTTCCAGTTCTGATCGTGAGCAGAGAAGCCCCATGTGCGGTTGATAGTAGCAGCAGTCTCATACAGTCCGTATGGAGATGCTTGAAGCCGTCAATTCCGTTCATCAAAGCTGGGTCAAACTCAGTGTTCTCAGGCATAGAATCTGGAATCTCGTTATCGCCAAGTGATACATAATCGTAAGCACCGTTTCCAAGACGGGAGTTGATAAGGCAGTCAGCTGATACTTCTTGATAGCATCGAACAGTGCGCGGCTTTGATGTTCTTTTAAGGTCATTGGCATATCAAACCAGATCAGGCAAAGTTCACCGTAGTTACGAAGAATCTCTTCAACCTGCGGATAAATCTTTTCATTAAAGCAGCGGTCAAAGTTTTTGTTTGCAGCATCCGGGAAGTCCCAGCTATTGTCCCATGTAACACCCTGGCTTGGAATGTGGTTTGACAGATAGCCGCCGCCGTCCGGATGATGCCAGTCAAGATCCTGAGAATAGTAAAGACCCATCTTTAAGCCATGCTTGTAGCAAGCTTCTGCAATCTCGCCGATAACATCACGTCCAAATGGAGTTGCGTCAACAACATTGTATTTGTCAACCTTTGAGTGGAACATAGCAAAACCATCATGGTGCTTGCTGGTGACAACAAAATATTTCATGCCGCAGTCCTTTGCAAGCTTAACCCATTCCTCAGCGTCGAAAAATACTGGATTAAATGCTTTTGCCAGTTTTCCATACTCTGCATTCGGGATTGCCAGGTTTGCCTGAATCCATTCAGCATAAACACCACTGTAGCGATCCTTATACTCGCCTGCAAGAAGTGAGTACAGACCCCAGTGAACCATCATTCCATACTGTGCTTCCTTGAACCATTTTCTCATGTCCATAATTATTCCCTCCAAAAAATAAAGTGTAAAAATAAATAAATGCCAGCACTAATTATTAAGCATTACCTGATAAATGCAGGGCAGTCCTTCACGGTCAGATACAAAAATAATACTCTTGTTGTCCTCAGAAAAGCACGGATGCGGATGTGAATCCTGCGGATTTCCATGCTTAGCCAGCCAAGATGTGCCATGATAACAAAGCTTCTTTTCTGTGCGTTTTTTGACATCAATCAGATAGATAAAATCATTGCTTATGGTATTGGCTTTTTCTTTCAGCATTTCCTCTGTCAAAAGGTGAATTGGAACATCGCTTCCTTGAGAGTCACCAACCATGTACTCATTTTTCTTATCACAGATAAAATGTGCAAACGGAGAACATGGCATTAGAATTTCTTCTTTTAATGTTTCAGGATCCATAAGGCGGATGTTTTCAATCTTGTCGCCAGTTGTTTCACGGTAAACGTAAGCAAATTTAGAACCATCAGGAAGCCAAAATTCATGTGTCAAAATCAGATCAGATGGCTGTTTGCGGCAGCAGCGATAACGGCTGCCATCGCTTTGTATCAGCCATAGTCTGGCATCAATCAGATCATAAGGTCCTTCATGACAAAATAAAATCGTATCCGGATCATTTGGACGAATCTGTGTATGACCAAACCAACAGTGATCCTCAAGTACTACGTGGCTCTTTCCTGTTTCTACATCAATGTAGACAATGCGGCACAGTGGCTTAGCCTGGCAAGTAAGCGCAAAAAAGTTCCATCCGGCGCTTCCATCACGCGGCGGCAGTGTATCCTGTTTTGTCTCTACGATTGACATAAAACGATTGTCACTGCTCATGCCAGGTGCAGAACCGCTCCAGCCTTCTGGTGTTTCGTAAAAGCAGTGCGTTTCAAGAGTCTGTGCATCCATCGCGTAAAAGCGGTTGTTTTGCTGATAAAAGATGGTTTTGTCGTCATGTGAGAACATGGCGCTGTCCTGACCGACACCATCTCCCTCTGTTATCTGGCGAATCTCACCGTTATGGAGATTGAGTGTATAAAGCTGACGGCCCTCGTCACGCTTCTGGCAGATTAAAAGATATTGTCCGTCAGATGTAGTCATGCGGTTATAAAAATACATGTGGTGACTAAGTATAGACGGATCCGTCAGGCGTTTTACAACAGTGCCAGTGTATGGATCTGTGTATTCTGAAAATGTGCTGTGAAAAATTTGTCCTTTGCTCATAATTGTTTTAAGTCCTTCCCGCAGATGATCTGCAGTGTTATTAAGTTTATTCTACCAGAAATATACATAAAAGCAAGCAAAGAATCAATGAACAGAATGTGAAAGAACAAAAACTAAAATTGTCAAATAATAACGTTGGATTATACGAAAATGTTGCATAGGTAATAATTGAATTTTGGATTGCATAACGGTGAGTTTGATTGTAAAATAAGTAAAAAGGCTTGATGTATGCATTTTACTGAGAACGTAATACGCGTTGTATGAAAACTGCCTTGTATAATAAGTAGAGAGGGGGAGAATATGTATGAATAAACAAATGGGTAATAAACGAAAACAAGCAGCAGAATGGATTTACCAGTATCGGTTTGCACTCGCATTTATTTTGTTAATTTTATTGGTTTCGTTTAAGATGAACGGCTCATCGATGGGATGTTGGAGAGTCTTTTTAGGTGATGCTCCAACTGGAGTGCTTTTAGGAGGACCACGCGCGGTTCGAAGTGATGAGTGGGGAACATTAACGCCGCTTTGTTTTCGACAGCAATACAATACGCTTGGTGCGTATAATCGCTATAGCCAGACAATAGGGCTAGTTCGCACGGACAATATGCTTGTATATGGACAACCAGCATGGGATATCTTAACCTTATTCCGGCCTTTTTATTGGGGGTATCTTTTCTTTGGAAGTGAGAGAGGGCTTTCCTGGTTTTGGTGTGCGCGTCTGCTTGTATTGTTTTTATCGTGGTTTGAGCTTGGAATGCTGATCAGTGATGGGCAAAAGAAATTGTCGGTGATGCTTGGTATCTGTGTGAGCTGGGCACCATTTATACAGTGGTGGTTTGCAATTAATGGTCTTGTTGAAATGTTAATTTATGGTGCCTTTTTTGTTCTTGGAACGAACTATCTGGTATCGCATGCATTTAATCCAAGAAAGATTGCAGTGGCAGTCGGGATGGCGGTATGTGCAGTCGGATATGTCCTAACCTTTTATCCGACATGGATGGTGCCAGTGGCATGGGGCTTTGTGCCGCTGTTTTTGTGGGTACTTATTTGGAAAACAAAAAAGAAGTTTTGTGCCGCGAGGACATTGTTCCATGGATTCTTATTGTTTTGATTACAGCAGCGGGGCTTATAACGCTTGCTGTTACCTCATGGGATGTGATTCAGGCAGAACTGAATTCGGTTTATCCGGGAGCAGCCCCGCCGTCATCAGGAGGAAATGGCCTTTGGTGGATGATGAAATATCCGATCTCACTGTTAGGACGAATCAATAATAATGATCCTTTGATTGTAGAAAATTCATCCGTCATTTGCTTTGCACCAGCAGGATTTTTGTTGGCGTTGTGGGTACTTTTTAAGGAAAAGAAAAAGGATCCGTTGTTGATTCTTTTAGTGGGACTGGATGTATTTTTTGCCTGGTATTATTGCGTGGGTGCGCCAATGTGGCTTTCTAAGATTACGCTTCTTAGTTTTACAAACTCAAATCGGGGACCGCAGGTACTCGGTTTCTTTCAACTGACGCTTTTCATTCGGGCACTTTCATTAAAGGAGAAATCACCAAATAGAATAGTGGCAGCCTTGGTAGCACTTGTTTCGGCTGCTGTTCCGGCTTTTCTGGCGTGGGGATTTACGAAATATGATACAAGTGGATGTGTAAAGGAATATTTCGACGTAGCATGGAAAATTGTAGGTGTCTGGATGCTTCTGGTGGTCCTGTTTTATCTGTTGTTTTGCTCCCATAGAAAAAAATACACAGCGGCAGTGATTGGTTGTTGTGTAGTTGTAATGGCATCTTCCTGTTGGATTAATCCGATTGCACAGGGAACAGGTGCTGTCACAAAGAGTGAGACAATGCAGACGATACGTGACATTGTAAAGTCGGATCCTTCTGCAATTTGGCTGACCGTTGATCTGGAGTATCCAGGAACCAATATTCCAGCCATGGCAGGTGCAGATTGTTTTAATACGACGCAGACGTATCCGCAGAAGGAACGATGGACAATGCTAGATGAGTCGGGTGAATACGAAGATTTCTATAATCGTTACTGTCATATCGGAGCGACACTTGGAAGTGAGACTTCATTTGAACTGCTCAACACGGATTATGTAAATGTAACGCTTTCACCAGAGAAATTCAAAGAGTTGAAGATTAAATATGTTGTGAGCCGTAATTCGATTGATGAGAAAATTGTAAGTGGTACGGTGTTTGGTGAGAATCAGAGTAGCTTGCCGAATGGAGGCATTGAATTCAAAAAATGCTATAGTGGCGCTGAATTGTCGATCTATGAATGTATCTATTAAATTGACAGTTGACTTATGCAACGAGCAGAATTTGAAGAATAGTTGAAATTCAAGAGAGTCTGGCTCTGAAAGCAACAACACAAAAAGAGGAGAAGAGTATGAGGGAAAATGTGATAAATAAAAACAGCACAGATGAAGGCAGGATAAAGAAGAATCGAATGGATGAGGTTGCAGTATTGATTCCGTGCTATAATGAGAGTAAAACCATTGAAAAAGTAGTAACGGATTTTAGGCGTGAGCTGCCCGATGCGGTAATTTATGTGTATGATAATAATTCGACGGATAACACAGTTGAAATCGCAAAGCAGGCAGGTGCAGTTGTTCGTCATGAATACCAACAGGGAAAAGGAAATGTTGTAAGACGAATGTTTCAGGAAATTGATGCAAATTGCTATATACTGGTAGATGGAGATGATACATACCCAGCAGAGTCTGCTGGTGAAATGGTGCGTCTAGTAATGGAACATAATGCGGATATGGTAGTTGGAGACCGCTTATCATCAACCTATTTTGAGGAAAATAAGCGACCGTTTCATAATCTTGGAAACCGCCTCGTAAGAGGGATGGTATCGAAGTTTTTCACGGAAGCATACGCGATATTATGACTGGATATCGAGCATTTAGCTATCGTTTTGTAAAGACATTTCCGATTCTTTCCTGTCGCTTTGAGATTGAGACCGAGATGAGTATTCATGCAATTGATAAGCGTATGCAGGTGGAAAATGTGATTATTCCATATCGTGATCGACCGGAAGGTAGCGTGTCAAAGTTAAATACGTTCTCCGATGGTTGGAGCGTGATTAAGACATTAATCCGTTTATTCCGTATTTATAATCCGTTTGCTTTTTTTGGTACAATCAGTGCAGTGTTGCTTCTTGTTGCGCTTGCATTATTTATACCAGTGCTTGTCACTTATTTTGAAACGGGTTTGGTGCCGCGTTATCCGACCTTGATTGTGAGCGGATTTTTGGCAGTTGCTGCGATACAGCTTACAGGAGTCGGCATTTCTTTGCAAAATATGCTCCATAAAAATCGGCAGGACTTTGAGCTTGAGCTGTATCATGCAGAAGTTCAAAAACGACAGGAAGAACGTTGACAAAATTTTTACTGGAAGAGTGCGTCCTCATTTGTTATAATGAGTCTTGCAAAGACAAACAAATGGAGGACGCAAGATTATGGAGACGATGCAGGGAAAGAAAAACATTGTACTGATTGGAATGCCGGGAGCAGGAAAGAGCACGGTTGGGGTTGTGCTGGCAAAGAGACTTGGCTATCGCTTTCTGGATTCAGATCTTGTTATTCAGGAGCAGACAAAAAAGCTGCTTCATGAACTGATTACCGAGCATGGAGTAGATGGCTTTCTGAAAATTGAGGAAGATATCAATGCAGGGTTAGACTGTGAACAGGCAGTTATTGCAACTGGAGGCAGTGTAATCTATGGTGAAAAGGCAATGGAGCATCTGCGCAAGATCGGCTGTGTTGTCTACTTAAAGCTTTCTTATAAAGAAATTGAGGATCGTCTTGGCGATCTGACGGCGCGTGGTGTTGCATTGAAAAATGGACAGACACTCAAAGATCTGTACAATGAGCGCTGTCCATTATATGAAAAGTATGCACATATCGTGCAGGAATGTGATCACAAGCGGGTTAGAGAAATCGTTCAGGAGCTTGCGTCAAAAGCAAATGCGTAATTAACACTCGCATCCAATCAAAATACCGCCTTTTTCAGCATAGTAGCTGCAAAGTCCGCGGCAGTGTCTAAACTGGACATCTGCCTGCGGATATTTTTTATAGATTTCTGCCTGAATGCTTTCGGCAAGCGCTGCATTTTCGATATGGCTGATGCGTACCTTGCCGCCATGATAACCGGCATTTTCAAACTGTTCCATGATAGAAGCAACAAGCTTTTTGGAACTGCGGCATTTGCCAATCGGATGAATGCGTCCTTCTTCGCTTGCTGTGCTAAGAATCGAAATGCCTAAGATGCCGATGGCAGAAGCAACTGCTTTATTAATACGGCCGTTGGCTGCTAGATTATGAAGAGACTTTAATGCAAAGAACAGACGCGTTGTGTGAATATATTCATCAGCAATACGAATGACTTCATCGTATGATGTACCACAAGCGACAAGTTCCTCAAGCTTTTCAATAAAGAGCCATAGTTCAGGTCCGGTAGTCAGTGTGTCAAAGATATGGATTTTTACTTCAGGATGCTGCTGCTCATAAATAGACTTTGCGGATAATGCAGAGTTGAGCGTTCCGGAAAGTGCGCTAGTCATTACTGCAACGTAAATCACATCAGCTCCTTCAAAGCAGCTTAACCAGCTTTCAATACTTGGGCATGCCGTGTAGGAGCGTCCTTTGTGAGCAGAAAGATAGTCAAGCATCTCACGTGTATTTAGATTGGCGTCATCTAAAAAGAGCGCTCATCTGTAGAGATAGTCAAAGGTGCTGTACGAAACTGACCATCTGCGCTGTCAAAAAGTTCGCAAGAAGAGTCGGAAATAATTCTGGTAATCATATATCATAACCTCCATTGTTTTTGGAAAAAGTATTATCTGGTTTTGAAAACTACATAATCTAGTAATAGTATAACAGATAATTATAAAAAAACACTGGTAAATGACAAGAAAAAAGAAGATCACCCGTTTTTGGATGATCTTCTTTTTTATTTATCCATGATCTCGGAAATAGCGTCTAAGATCTTTCCGTGACATCCACCGCATCCAGTAGAGCAGTGGGTGATTTTTTGTACTTCATCAAACGTCTTTTCTACATCGCTGAAAGTAGGACAATTGTGCAGCGCTTCTGCGACATCAAAGTACGTTACATTTTTACAATTGCAAATGGTATAATTTTCCATGTCATTACCTCTTTTTGAAGTGACAATGATTAACGTTACTCACCAAAATATCTCTTTAACAGACCTGCAAATGCCTTGCCGTGACGAGCCTCATCGCGAGCCATCTCATGAACAGTGTCATGGATTGCATCAAGGTTAGCAGCCTTAGCACGCTTTGCAAGATCCATCTTACCAGCAGTAGCACCGTTTTCAGCCTCTACACGCATCTGAAGATTCTTCTTTGTGGAATCAGTAACAACCTCGCCTAAAAGCTCAGCAAACTTAGCTGCATGCTCAGCCTCTTCGTAAGCTGCCTTCTCCCAGTATAAGCCGATTTCCGGATAGCCTTCTCTGTGAGCAACACGAGCCATAGCCAGATACATACCAACCTCAGAGCACTCACCCTGGAAGTTAGCTCTTAAATCAGCCAGAATATCTTCGCTGACACCCTTAGCAACACCTACAACGTGCTCAGCAGCCCAAGTTAAGGTCTCTTCCTGCTTTGAGAACTTGGAAGCCGGTGCCTTACATACTGGACAGAACTCCGGAGCAGAATCTCCTTCATAAACATAACCACATACCTGACAGACAAATTTAGCCATAATAGTAATCTCCTTTTCTGATAAAAATATTTATTGTTAATGTTAGCGGAAAAACCGCTTATTATTGTTTGTTACCATATCAATCAGGAACCGTGATAGGGGTCGGTGCCCTGATTGATAATAGTAATTGTTACTGATATGATAGTAGCATAAACCCACAAAGCTGTCAAGAGTTTTTTCAAAAATATAATAAAAAAAAACTATTTTGTATCCTCTGAACATCTTTTGCATACCCCTTTAAATAGCAGGGCATGACTTTCTACGATGCCATCAATATGTGCCTGAGCGAGCTGATTTAAAGAATCAAGTGCTGTCATTGGGACATCCTGCAGGCAGCCGCATTTGCGGCATAAAAAGTGATAATGAGGAACGACATTTGGGTCAAAACGGTCAGATCCGTTATCCATCGGAATCCGCATCAGCTGACCATTTTCCTCAAGAACGCCTAGATTGCGATAGACAGTTCCAAGACTGATATTAGGGTGTGTCTGGCGGAGTGCCTGATAAACAGATTCAGCGCTTGGATGATCTGTGCGCCTGTGAGATACTGAACAATTGCTTCACGCTGGCGGCTGTATTTTATCATAATTAAAATTCCCTTCTATGTAATAATAATTACTACTTTTGTTTTTATTATACAAAACTAAACGTAAGATGTCAACCACTTTCGGGGACTCTAGAATCTAATGAGTACAGTTCACGGATCATCCAATGTTTATGGCAAAGCCCGAAGGCGAATGGCTTTCACGAGGCGGACATTTGTGTGGAAAAAAATATATGAATATGCTATGATATTTGATACCAGATTGCTGTGTGCTTTGCACTCCCGCAATCTTCAAAAACATGAGTAAGAAAAGCAGAGGTGCGCGAATGAGACTGACAGGAATACATATTAAAAGCTTTCGTGCAATCCGGGATGTCACAATTGATTCAGTGGAAAATGCCCTGATTCTTGTTGGACAAAATAATACCGGAAAATCCACGATAATAGATGCCCTGCGTGTGGCGCTTGGAGATATTGCGATAACAAAAAAGGATTTCAACTGGGATGGCGGCAATATTGAGATTGCGCTTACACTTGAATTGACAAAGGATGATTTAAAGCGTCTTTGCCGAAGAGGAATAATCAGCCGTTACAGAAAATTTGATTCTTGGTTTGAGGATTTTCAAAAGAAGCTGCCATCGTTTGTATCAATGTTTGAAACTGACGGTGAATCAATAAATGAGCGTGGTGAGCTGTCTTTTTGCTTTATCGCAAATAAGGATGGCAGAAAGCGCTATTTTGACGGCTTTAAAAAGAACAATCCTTATATTGAAAAGCTGCTTCCACGTATCTATAGTGTCAGTCCTGAGCGTGATATTGAGCGGCTGCAAAGTGATCTTTTGCTTCTTCGTGAGGACGCGCTGATTTCTAAAATGCGAAGTGGTTGTTGTCTGTTTGAGGAGGCAAAGACATGTGACCATTGCTTTTCATGCATCGGCTATATCAATCAGAAAAAACCAATTGAGCTTGATGCATTCGAGGCATCTAAGCTTTTAGACTACAAGCTGTACCAGCTAAACCTTGAAGAGTTTTCAAAGAGTGTAAATGAAAACTTTAAGAAAAACGGCGGCCAGGATGAGATTGTCTACTCTATGAATAGAAATGTTGAACAGATGCTTCAGGTTACAACAGAAATCTGCAGTAAGACACAAAGACAGACACATACGCTTAGTGAGATGGGAGAGGGAATGCGAAGCATCTATCTTTTGTCTCTTCTTGAAACATATACAGAGATGCAGGAGCAGCTTTCAAGTATACTGATGATTGAGGAACCAGAGCTTTTTCTTCACCCAACACTGCAGCGTGTGGCTGGTGAGATTTTGTATCGTCTGTCACGAAAAAATCAGGTTGTGTTTACAACTCATTCGCCTAATCTTCTTGCAAACTTAACAGTCGCGAAATTCGACAGGTAGTACTTGATAAGCAAGGTCGTTCCATTGTGCGCGACAATACGGATATCAGTGTAATATTAGATGATTTGGGATATACGGCAACCGATCTGATGAATGTAAACTTTGTATTTATCGTGGAAGGAAAACAGGATAAAAACCGATTGCCTATTCTGCTTAAAAGATATTATTCTGAAATCTATGATAAAGACGGCAATCTGTCGCGCATCGCAATTATTACAACAAACAGCTGTACAAACATCAAAACGTATGCAAATCTAAAATATATGAATCAGGTCTATTTGAAAGATCAGTTTCTGATGATACGAGACGGTGACGGAAAAGACAGGCGAAAGCTGATAAGCCAGCTGTGTAATTATTACGAGGAGGCAGGAAAGCGCGACGTAGACCATCTGCCTAAGGTGCGTCCTCAAAATGTACTTGTTCTGAAATATTATTCATTCGAAAATTATTTCTTTAATCCCAAAATCATGGCGCAGCTAGGTATTGTCGAGTCGGAAAATGCATTTTATCAGACCTTCTATGAAAAATGGCAGGAATATTTATCGAGACTTTCAAGCGGACAAAAGCTTATAAGTGTAATAGGTCACGATCTGACAGGACCAGAGGATGTAAAAGCACATATGGAAGAAATACGCATTTATATGCGCGGCCACAACATGTTTGACTGCTTTTATGGTCGTTTTAAAAAAGAAGAAAATGAACTTTTAAGCCGTTATGTAGCGCTGGCACCGCGAGAGGAATTTGCCGATATTCTCGATGCAATAGACCGTTTTGTATATTTTGAGAGTCGAAAGGTATGAAAGCCTACGGGTAATATGTTACAAAACGCGAAAAGAAATACTTTAAAAAGCAATCAAAATATGGTAAACTGATAAAGAAGCAGCAAAAGTTTTGGCTGCATGACAAAAAGTAAGTTAGTGTAAGTTAGGAGAAAGTTAGTAAATGGAAGAAATCAGCGAACACCGCATAGATAAGTGGGAAACACTTATGTTTACATACGAATCTGCGCTGAAGGAAATAGCAACAAAGATTGATATACTGAACAATGAATTTATCAAAATACATAATTACAATCCGATTGAGCATGTAACATCACGAATCAAGTCTTCGGAGAGTATTGTAAAGAAATTAAAACGCCATGGCTGGAAGTTAATATGGACAACATGCAGAACTGCCTGAGTGATATAGCAGGCATCCGTATTGTCTGTTCCTTTACTTCTGATATTTACCGAATTGCGGACCGCATTAGCAGTCAGTCAGATATTCAAGTGCTGACCGTTAAAAATTATATCGCAAATCCGAAGCCAAATGGCTACAAGAGCTACCATATGGTTGTATCGGTTCCCGTATATTTGTCAACAGGACCGGTTAACGTGAAGGTGGAAATTCAGATTCGCACAATTGCGATGGATTTTTGGGCATCACTTGAGCATAAAATCCGCTATAAATTCGAGGGAAAAGCACCGCAGCATATAAATGAAGAGTTAAAAGCTTGTTCAGACATTGTAAATATGTTGGATGCAAAGATGCTTTCACTAAATGAAGAAGTGCAGGCATTGCCAAAGGTAGGCGTTGAGGAACAGCACGAGGAAAACGTCAGGATGCAGAAGATGTGGGAGGAGAATAAAATAGTAGACAAACTTCAGAAAAAATAATACATTAAAGCGCCTGAGCGTATGTTTTCTAAAAAATTGAGAACCCTTTCAAGGAAATCATCTATTAGAAAAGGAGATTGCATATGAACATTTTGTTTTATGGTACCAAAAAATACGATGAAGAGTTTTTTGATGCGATTTTGCCAGAGTATCCAGAGCTTTCGATTCATTATCTGGAGGCAAATTTGTCACCAGAGACAGCGGCATTAGCAGCAGGCTACGAGGCGATCTGTGCATTTGTTAATGCTAATATTGGGGCAGAGACAGTTGAACAGCTGCATCGTCAGGGCGTTAAATTAATTTTAATGCGCTGTGCAGGCTACAACAATGTAGATTTGAAAAAGACAGCAGAGTATGGCATAAAGGTTGCACGTGTGCCTGGCTATTCACCAGAGGCTGTTGCAGAGCATGCGATGGCATTGGCGCTCACAGCAAATCGTCATACGCACAAGGCTTATATTAAGTGCAGAGAAAATGATTTCAGTTTAAACGGACTGATGGGTGTAGATCTTTATAAGAAGACAGCCGGAATCATCGGTACTGGGAAAATTGGTATGGCTATGGCGCGAATCTGCAGAGGCTTTGGCATGAGAGTACTTGGCTATGATATGTATCCAAACCCTAATAATGATATCGAGTATGTAACTCTTGATGAATTGTTGACGCAAAGTGATTTGATTTCACTTCATTGTCCGTTAACTGAGCAGACACATCACTTAATCAATCGTGAGTCTATTGCGAAGATGAAGGATGGAGTGATTTTAGTCAACACATCAAGAGGTGGTCTTGTTAATACAGAGGAACTGATTGAAGGTATCAGAAAGGGTAAGTTTTTTGCAGTAGGCCTTGATGTTTATGAGGAAGAAAACGACAAGGTTTATGAAGATCTTTCAGGCACAATTCTGCAAAGCTCAACAATGGCAAGACTTTTGTCATTCCCAAATGTCATGGTAACTTCTCATCAGGGCTTCTTTACAAGAGAGGCACTTGAGGCAATCAGCCGCATCACGCTTGAAAATGCAGCTGCATTTGAAAAAGGCGAGACGCTTGAAAATGAGGTAACAAAGTAAACCCTAAAAGACAACATGGTATAATAGGCTGCCGATATCCGGTAGCCTTTGATACAACTATACATAGACAAAATATGAAGAGACACTAATCAGAAGGGCGGTAAGGAACATTATGAAACTGTTAGAAGAAAGAATTCGCAAGGATGGTATTGTAAAACCAGGAAATGTATTAAAGGTTGACAGCTTTTTAAACCATCAGATGGATATCGAACTGTTTTCAGAGATGGGAAAAGAATTTAAGAGACTGTATGAGGGTTGTCCAATCAATAAGATCCTCACAATTGAAGCGAGCGGTATCGGTATAGCCTGTGTTGTAGCACAGTATTTCCATGTACCAGTTGTATTTGCAAAGAAGACTCAGAGCATTAATCTTGACGGTGATGTTTATTCCACAAAGATTCAGTCTTTTACACACCGCAGAATTTATGATGTGATTGTTTCTAAAAAGTTCCTTTCTCCAGAAGATCATGTACTTATCATTGATGATTTTTTGGCAAATGGATGTGCATTAGAGGGACTGATTGATATTGTAAAAAGCTCTGGTGCTACAATCGAGGGTGTTGGTATTGCAATCGAGAAGGGCTTCCAGAAGGGCGGCGATTTAATCCGCAGCAAGGGTATTCGCGTAGAGTCTCTGGCAATTGTAGATGGAATGAATGCAGAGACTGGAGAAATTTTCTTCAGAGAGCAGTAATAAAGGAAAAGCAAATGAAACCCAGGGGATTCCTCTGGGTTTTACATTTGAAGTATATAAGAACAGCAGACAGAGGAAAAAGATTATGAAACTTGTAATTCAAAGAGTAAATCATGCAAGTGTGACAGTAGAGGGTAAAGTAACAGGAGAAATCCAAAAAGGTTATCTTGTTCTTCTTGGCGTTGGACAAGGCGACGATGAGTCAATGGTGGAACGATATGTAAAAAAGCTTCATAAGCTGCGCATTTTTTCAGATGAAGAAGGAAAAATCAATCGTTCAATCGAGGATGTAGGCGGTGAGGTGCTTGTAGTATCACAGTTTACGCTGTATGCCGACTGCAAAAAAGGTAATCGCCCAAGCTTTACGCAGGCAGGTTCCCCAGCAGAGGCAGAGCGCTTATACGAATATTTTTTAGAGGAGTGCCGAAAAGAATTTGGCAAAGTCGAGCATGGTATTTTTGGAGCAGAGATGAAAGTATCACTCGAAAATGATGGACCGTTCACGGTAATCTGGGATAGCAGAGAATGGTAAATCTGTGAAAATTGAATGAAATTTTACTTAATTGGTTTTCAAACGCATAAATTTGTGATAGAATGAATTTATGTCATTCAAAGAAAGGGAGTCCTGGACAATGAATCAGGACAGGTGAAGGTAATGAGAAGAAGATTTTTAGCAGCAGCACTCGGTATGAGCATGGCAGTAGCTATGACTCCTGCAGCAGCATTTGCAGAGGAAACAAGCACAGAAGAGGCAACTGAGGTTGTATCAGAGGTTGCATCAGAAGATGAGACTGATGCTGAGGAAGAATCAAGCGAAGCCGAGACAGAGGCATTTGATTATAGCGAAGGCTATGATGAAAAGGGATTTTTTGAAGGTGTGAAGGCACTTGATTATGTAACGCTGCTTGATTATTCCCATATGGAGCTGTCAGATGAAATCATTCCATCTGATGAGGCTGTGCAGAGCCAGATTGATAAGACATTAAGTTCTTATACAAAGACAAACCAGATCACTGATGAAAATCGTCTGATCGAGGATGGTGATACTGTAAATATTGATTATGTAGGTTCTGTTGATGGTGTTGAGTTTGAGGGCGGAAGCACTGACGGAAAAGGTGCAACTGTTACCATTGGCGTAACAAGCTTTATCGATGGATTTTTAGATCAGCTGATCGGTCATGCACCGGGCGAGAACTTTGATATCAATGTTACATTCCCAGATCCATACACTAATAACACAGATTTAAGCGGCAAGGATGCTGTTTTCAATATCACAATCAACTACATCGAAGAGAAGATAACACCAGAGTTTGATGATGATTTTATCGCTGAGAATCTGCCGGATTATGAGAGCGCAGAGGCATATCGTCAGAGCGTCTATGACAATCTGTACAAGCAGAACATGTATAACGCACTGTTCCAGTATGTAGTAGAAAATTCCGAGATCAAAGATGTACCGGAAGAGGTTGTTGACACAGTTTACAATGAGCGTTATCAGTATTATACCTCTATCGCATCTATGTACGGTGTAGGAATAGATGCTTTCTTATCTGCAAATGGACTTGATGAGGATTCCTTCAGGGATATGTGCAAGACATATGCAGGAAACTATCTTGTACTGCAGGCCATTATGGAAACTGAAGGTTGGGAGATGACAGCAGATATTGCAAAGGAATCTTTAAACTTTACTGATGAGGATTACGAGAAGGCAGTTGGTGTTTATGGTGAGCCATATGTAATGTTTGCAGCAAGCACTGATTATGTGTTAGGAAAGCTTTCAGAGAACGTAACCTTAGTCGAGATGGAAGAGGAGTCTTCAGAAGAAGTTTCTGAGGAGGCATCTTCTGAGGTGTCTTCCGAGGAGGTATCTTCCGAGAAGTTTCCACAGAGGAAGCATCTTCTGAGGCAGAGTAAAACATTCTTGTAGATAGGATAATAACAAAGAGTATTGTCTGATTGATTACAAACAGGCAAAAAGCCCCGTTGGAGCGGTAAATGCTTCTTCGGGGCTTAAAAAATGTTAACTATTCAGAGCCATGCAAAATTGCTTTCTGTGAATGCTTGCATTCAGACAGAATAGCAATTTTATATGGCGAGGTAACCACATGAGCAAAATAGAAGCATCGAAGATGCGATTTTGCGAATGGGGTTCTGAATAGTTACAATTTTTGCTTTATTCAGCTTTTAGTGGATACTGATCAAGAGAAAGATATACGCAGGTTCCATTGTCTACCTCAGAGGTGATTGAAATGTCGATACCAAGATTTTTACAAATTCGTTTGCATAAGTAGAGTCCCAGACCACTTGCCTTTTTGTCAGTGCGTCCATTGCAGCCCGTATATCCTTTTTCAAAAACGCGTGGAAGATCCTGAGGTGCAATGCCGATACCAGTATCTTTTATGCACAGCACCTTTGGCTGCGAAAAGAAAATAGAAATCGTTCCTGTACGTGTGTATTTGAGCGCATTTGAAAGAAGTTGTTCAATGACAAAACAAAACCATTTGTCATCAGTAATCATTTGTAGTGTTCCGTTTTCATCACTTGGAGGTGTGTACGAAAGGCTAAGCTTTCTGTTAATAAATTCAGATGAAAAGCGTCGAATTGATTGACGAAGCAGTGGATCAAGCTCGTGCATTTTAAATACATAATCGCTTGAATTGGAATCAAGACGAAGAAATGCTAACACCATCTCTACATACTGTTCAATGTGCGACAAGTCACAGGAAAGCTTGCGCGCTAGCAAAGAATCCTCGTTTTGAAGCGTCAGGCGCATGGAAGATATTGGTGTCTTGATCTGATGAACCCACACCGTGTAATAATCAATCATATCGGTAAGGCGAGTGGACTGTGCCGTTTTAAGGTCAGATATCTGCTCGGCAAGACCAGACAGTAAGAGCTGATAATCTGTGTTTTCAATCGAGTCTGACTGTGGAAGCGCACGAATCATATCAACTGAAAGCTCCGTTAGATTGGAAGTTCCATCAGCCGTGTGTGTAATGCCTTTGTCTTTGAAAAATCCCATATGAAAAAGAAAAGACCAAACAGACACATAGAAGTGTTGGATAAGTCAAACGCTTCCAATGGAAAGTTATAAAAGAAAAAGGTGATGGCAAAGGTAATGGAAAACAGCAAAAATAGCAGAATGTATTTAAGTTGCTGCTTTAAATAAGAAAAAAATAGTGACATCGTAAATTCCTCAACTTTCAATCAGGTATCCGACACCAAATTTTGTTGTGATAAAATGTGTCAGTCCTGCACTATCTAGCTTTTTTCGAAGACGATTTATATTGACCGTCAGCGTATTTTCATCCACAAATTGATCTGTCTCCCATAGCCGTTCCATCAGTTTTTCACGGCTGATTACTTTGCCTTTTTGTTCCATCAGACAGGATAAAATGCGATATTCATTTTTCGTTAACGGAATATTCTCGCCATTAAAACTTAGCGTGTGATCATTTAAATCTAACAGTGCGCCACGGTGTGCAAGCACATTAGAGGTTGGTGCAAAATCATAGCTTCTGCGAAGAAGTGCCTGTATTTTTGCAAGTAAAACATTTAAATCAAATGGCTTTGCAACAAAATCATCGGCACCGAGATTCATAGCCATAATGATATTCATGTTGTCGGAGGCAGAAGAGATAAAAATAATTGGCACACGTGAAAATTTTCTAATCTCGCTGCACCAGTGGTAGCCATTAAAAAATGGAAGGGTGATGTCGAGCAGAATGATATGCGGAGAAAATGAAGTAACTTCACCAGTGACATCACGAAAATTTTCAACGATGCGAACATCAAATTCCACAATGGATGCCTGGGTCTGAATAGCCTGGGCGATGCCTAAATCATCCTCGACAATTAATAGCTTGTATACTGGATTATCCATTGAATTATTTTGTCCTTTCTTAGTTTTAATTTGATTTTTATTTTATCATCCGCCTTTAAGCTTTGGCAAGAACCTTGTCAGAACCTTAAAAATTTGCTATGATGACAACATGAGTAAAAGGTGAAAGAGTGAAAAATATTGTCAAAATTTGTATTGTTTAAAAGAAAGAGAGGTATTAAAATATGGAAGCAGCAATGAGAAGCGAAGAAGAGATGATGAATTTGATTTTGCAGGTTGCTAAAGATGATGAGCGTGTGCGTGCCGTTTATCTAAATGGTTCACGAACTAATCCTAATGCACCGAAGGATCGTTGTCAGGATTATGATGTGGTATATGTTGTGACTGATACGAAGCCTTATTATGAAAATCATGATTGGATCAATCATTTTGGAACTGTTCTTTATATGCAGATGCCAGAATACATGGATTTGCTGTTAGAAAAAGAGTATACACCGCAGGATACATTCGGTTGGCTTGCTATCTTTACAGATGGAAATCGTCTTGACATTCATGTGAGTTCATTTGACTATGCTGATAAGGATATTCGTGCTGACAGGTTGTGCCGTGTGCTGTTAGATAAGGATGGACGATATTGTGATATTCCAGAGGAGACGGATGCTGATCATTACGTAAAAAAGCCAACCGCAGATAAATATAGCTGTGAATGCAATGAGTTTTATTGGTGCTTAAATAATATCGGAAAAGGTCTTGCTCGCGGTGAGCTGACTTATGCGATGGACATGCTTTATGATGTTGTGCGTCCGTGCCTTAGTGTAATGCTTGGCTGGAAGATTGGTGCAGAGAACGATTGGTCTGTCAGCGTAGGAAAATCAGATAAATATATGAATCGTTATTTGACACCTGAAATTTGGCATCGCTATCTGGAAACAGTACCATCCTGCGAGTACGAGGCAATAAAGCAAGCGACAGAAACGATGATTGATTTATTTGAGGAGACAGCAAAGGATGTTGCCGAATATTTGGGAACAAAGTATAATCAAACAGAAGCCGATGCTGCAAAGGAATATTTTACGTGGGTGTTGGCACAACAAAATTAAGTAAGGATAAAGCAGAATATAATGGAACCATTTTACTATCAGCATTTAGAAAAGTCTGAGCAGACTATATATCATGCAATTAAAACTGGAGTGACAGCACTTGAGGATCATTTCCTTGTGCCTTATGCCGATCCTGCGCGAATTAGCATGATCTTCTTTCTGGTACGACTCGACTGTCCGGAGATTTTTTATGCCGTCACAGTTAAGCTGCGTAAGTGGCCGCAGTCCGACAATCTTGAAATTTTGCCAGAGTATTTATTTGACAAAAAGACAATTCGCCAGCAGCAAAAGGCGATGAGTGCGCGAGTAGAAAAGCTTGCGAGAGCCGTAAGTACAAAGACAGAACTCGAAAAAGAATTATACATTCATGATTTATCTGTGAAATATACACTACGATAAACTCAAAAAGCCATATTCTCATGAGATCATCGGTCCACTCGGTCATGGTGTCGGTGTCTGCGAGGGCATTGCAAAGTCAGTCAAAGTTTTGTGCGATGCCCTCGGGATCTGGTGCATCATCGTAATTTCCGAGGCCAATCCTGAAAAGAAGATTAAATATCGTCATGCTTGGAATATCGTAAAGATCGGAAAGACGTACTATCATCTGGATGCGACATTCGATTTGTCTTTGAGCAAAACATTAACGCGCCATGATTATTTTAACCTAAGTGATGATGCCATTTTCCGTGATCATGAGCCAATCATGACAGATTATGTTCCATGCACGGATGGCAGTCACTTCTATTACTTAGAAAAGAAACTTTCTTTTACTAAACAGGAAGAAGTAAAAAAGCGTGCAGCACAGGCAGCCAAAAAGAAAAAGCCATTTTTATTTCATTGGCGTGGCGGTTATCTGACAAGAGAAATCTTGAAGGAACTTCTAATTGGTATAGAAGAGGCAGCAAAGGAAAAGGGAAGACAGGCAAAAGTAAGCTTAAACTGGATGCAGGCAGTGATTTATGCTGAGTTTGAGGATATGGATACAGCAATAGTATCTATGCAAAACTCGGAGAATGTGGATGATGTTGATAATGTTGAGATAGAGCAGGCAAATGAGGGAGAATTACTGTAAAGGTTAAAATTAGTAACCATCAAGAATACAATTTTGCATGGATCGAAATAGTTGCTGAAATGACAAAAATACTACATGGACAAAAATCATATACCTTGCTATACTCAAGACAAAATAAAATTTAACACATTGGGAGGAAAAAACAATGGGTGATGGAATTAAGCCAAACGTATACAGCCATTTTACACTCGGCGATATGGCAGCATATTACATGCTTGAGAAGGAAGATAACCAAATTGAACTTTTACTAATTCCAGTTCAAAAAGAAAAAAAGTTAACGGAAAACTTTGATGCATTGTTTGACAGCAAGCGTTTGCATGGTGATAGCCTGATTCAGGTAAAGCTGCTTGATGATATGTATCCGGGTGCATACGGACCGGGCACAAGTATGCGAAACAGTGGTACGAAAGATAAATGCAAGTTTGAAAAGCAGGTACATAAAACCGAAGGCGCAAAAGAAATTGTAGAAACATGGTTTGAGGATGGAAGAGATCATCACTTTGTTCATACACTGACATGGACAAAGGGCGAGTATGCGCTGGGAAGCACAACTACCATAGTAAATAATGCAGATACTCCGACAACTATGGAGCTTCTGACAAGTTTCTCTATTGGACTTATCTCTCCATTCGAGGAAGCCGACGCATCTGAGTGCTTAAAGATTCACCGCATCCGCAGCAAGTGGAGTCAGGAAGGCCGCCTTGTTACCGAGTCCGCAGAGGATTTGCAGCTTGAACCTTCATGGGCATACTGGCAGGTAAACTCTACACGCTACGGCCAGATCGGTTCCATGCCAGTCAAAGGATATTTCCCATTTGGTGCAGTAGAAGATACAAAGGCAGGTGTTGTATGGGCAGCGCAGTTAGCCATTGAGTGTTCTTGGCAGATGGAGTTTTACCGCAGAGATGACGGCATGGCATTTTCAGGTGGTCTTGCAGACCGTGAGTTTGGCCAGTGGATGAAGACTATTAAACCGGGCGAATCTTTCACCACACCAGAGGCGATTCTTACCGTTTGCTGTAGTGATGAGCGCGCAGGAAGCACAGTAGATTATGCATGCCAGCGACTGACTCAGTATGCACAGAAGTATGTAAATGCAGCACCGGAAAGTGAGCAGCATCTTCCAATCTTGTTTAATGAGTATTGCACCACATGGGGATTGCCGTCCCACGAAAATATTAAGGGAATCCTTGAAGCTGTTAAGGGAAAGGGTCTTGAATATTTTGTTGTTGACTGTGGCTGGTTTGTTGAGGAAGGTGTACACTGGAGCCGCAGCATGGGTGACTATGTACCATCTGATCGTCTTTTCCCAGAAGGTCTTGGTGCAGTCAGCGATGATATTCGCAAGGCAGGCATGAAGCCAGGTATCTGGTTTGAAATTGATAATGTTGGGCGCGATTCTCATGTTTATTCTGAGTGTGAGGATCTGATGCTTCACCGTGACGGAAAAGTGCTTACGACAAAGGAACGCCGTTTCTTTGATATGTGTAACCCGGACGCGATTGCCTACTTAACAGACAAGGTAATCGGACAGCTCAAAAAATACAACTTGAGTATATGAAGATGGACCATAACGATACGATTGGCATTGGCTGTGATGGTGCGGAATCACTCGGAGAGGGTCTTCGCCGTGACCGTGAGGCATCTGTTAACTTTGTGCGTAAAGTAAAGGAAGAGATTCCGGGAATTATTCTGGAAAACTGTGCATCTGGCGGTCATAAGTTAGAGCCATTGATGATGAGTGAGTGCAGCATGGCATCCTTCTCTGATGCGCACGAGTGCGAGGAAATTCCAGTCATTGCGGCATCCCTTCACAGAAGTATTTTGCCGAGACAGAGCCAGATTTGGGCCGTTATCAGAAAGACTGATTCTGTGAAGCGTATCGGCTACACCGTTGCGAGTACGTTTCTTGGCCGCATGTGCTTCTCTGGTGATGTGACTGAACTGAGCGCAGAGCAGTGGAAGGCAATCGAAGATGGAATGGCATTCTATAAAAAGGCAGCACCAGCTATCCGTGACGGCTATAGCTATATTGAAAGTCATAAGGGAAGCAGTGATCGTCATTTAACTGGATGGCAGGCAGTGATCCGTGTGCAGAGTGAGGAAGGAAAGCTCTATGAAGGTAAGCATGAAAGTGCATTTGTTACAGCGCATATCTTCCACGGCGAGATTCCAGAAAAGATAGTGATTGATCTGCCAGAGGGCTGCCCAAACACGATCGCAGAAGTTTATGCACCAACCGCTATTACCGCAAAGGTAGAGGGCAGACAGCTAATCATCACACCATCAGAGGAGATGGAAGCAATTAGTGTGCTGTTAAAATAATTTCAACTATTGATTTGCAAAAGCAAAAAATGATGTGTATAATAAGCTGTAGTAAACAATAGGAGGATACAAGATCATGAAAGATCAGAATTGCGCATATTGCATGGAGGGTGAACTAGTTGCCGCTTTCGGAATTAAAATCTGTGAGTTAGAGACTTCAAAGGTATATCTGTTCAAGGAGCAGAGTCATCCGGGAAGAGTCATCGTGGCACATAAAAAGCATGTGAGCGAGATTGTTGAGCTGACACCAGAGGAGCGCGCTGCTTACATGGAAGATATTGCAAAGGTGGCACAGGCAATGCATGAGCTGTTCCATCCAGACAAGGTAAATTATGGTGCATATGGTGATACAGGTCATCATCTGCATTTTCATCTTGTTCCAAAATATAAGGATCAGTACGAGTGGGGCGGCGTGTTTGCTATGAACCCGGGCGAGAAGAAGCTGACTGATGAAGAGTATGATGAGATGGTAAAGCGTTATCAGGAAAAGCTTGTAGGCGGAGTTAACAATTAATGATGGATGCATTTGAAATGCTGCAGGAGCTTCTGGCACAGGGTCAGTTTGAACTGATTCTGCCAGAAGCTTTTGAAACAGCAAAATTAATGGATAAGCTTCGTCTTGTATATCTGATGAATGATGCAGTGGAAAGTTTTCTTGTCTTTCATCAGTCAAAATGACTGGAAGCTATCAAAGTGATTATGAGGGTGAATTGGACGCATCCTTGCAGAAAGACGGTGATGGATATGTATTATCCGTATGGCAGGGAGAATGTGTCGTTACGCTCTTTTTTTAAACAACTTGAACTAGAAGTTCATCTCTATGAATATAGTGGAATCGGTCATTTCTGGATGAAAGGCGATGAGGATCTTCGTGTATTAGAATACCAGATTGCAATCCTGCGTGATAAGTACCATTATCTAGGTGAGGAGTACTGTACTGAAAAAGAAAGGCAGCTCGCCAGTCTTGCTGATTTTCCACCGCTGAATGCGTGCAGCTATCCGGCAGTGCCGAAGCAGTATCGTGTGGGATCAGAAGATCTAAAAGAAGTTGCGCCAGAGGCGATAAAGCTGATGGAAGCTTTCGCTGTGCAGGCCAAAGACCGCGAATTGATTCAGCTGCTTAGGCTATATGAATGCTTTCCAAAGCCAGTGATCGCAAAGCAGATTGCGAAGCTCTTAAAAAAGAAAAAGCATGAAAAAATCACTCAGCTGATTTCTGAATGTCTAAAGGAAGAAAATAAAAAATATCCGCGCCGAACTTTTTCTAAGGAAGCAGATAAAAATCTGAATCAGCTGTTTAAAAAGGCAGAGGCAAAGAGACTTGAATTTAAGAAAAAAGGCATCCGCGCAGAGGTGTTTCGTGAGGAACCGTTTACCATGGCGCAGGATGACCTTGATTTTCATGTATATTTATTGATTTGGCAAAATGGATGGCACAAAAAGCGAGTGACAGTAGAGGAAATCAAATAGCTTAATAGTAAAGACTTACTAATTTTTGCCTGCATTGTTTTTGGTCGCATTCTTCTCGTTGGCAAAAAATTGATGCCATTCAGGAATTGGCTCACTTTTTTTGATGGCATCTTCCACAGCGGCATAATAGCGCACTTTTTCACGGATATGAACAAGATCATTTTGAAGTTCCTCAATTTGATTTAAAATATCTTGCTCGTGGTCAATCATCATCTGGCTGATGTCGTGTGCATGATCTTCTATATGCTCTTCATAGAGGTAAAACTGGCGGATTTTAGCAATTGAAAGGCCAGTTCGCTTAAAACACATAATTCCGCCCAAACGGTCAATATGCGACTGATTGTAAATGCGAGCACCAGAAGCGGTGTGGACAACATCTGTCAGAAGACCAAGATCTTCGTAGTAACGAAGCGTAGAAGCAGGCAGTTTGTATAGATTTGAAATCTGTCGGATTGTATAAGTTGGCTGGTCAGTCTTTTTTGCCTCATTTATTATATCATTTGAGTTTGATGAATG
>ENA-OQCN01000309-OQCN01000309.1-human-gut-metagenome-genome-assembly--contig:-NODE-309-length-26134-cov-3.280348_pt1 | contig 26134 bp, 32 predicted proteins | sample MGYA00242497_ERZ504576 | MGnify/ENA primary metagenome ERZ504576 (study PRJEB26092, sample SAMD00036296) | human gut metagenome | host: Homo sapiens | study: EMG produced TPA metagenomics assembly of... | reverse complement strand
TACAAAATGCATTCTTACCTTTAAAAAAGCATATACATATGGTATAGTGGATTCTGACAAGTTATATCATCTACGATAAAGAGGTTCCTTGTCTACGGGGTATGGCGTAGTTTGGTAGCGCGCACGGCTGGGGGCCGTGAGGTCGCAGGTTCAAATCCTGTTACCCCGATTGGTGCTGCGGCAGAGTTTTTCAAATGGGAGAACCTGTTGCAGTACTTTTTTGATTTTCATCTGAAATATTGCAAAATATCCGTGAAAAGGGTAATATTTTAAATAGAGCGAAAGACACACAACCGGCGCAGACGATTGTCAGCGGCCGGAATATGTGAAAACTGGGCAAAGTAAATATGGGTATGCAGGAGGAAACGCGGATGAAGAGAATCGGTATGTTAACAAGCGGCGGTGATTGCCAGGCATTAAACGCAGCAATGCGCGGCGTAGTAAAAGGCTTAAGTGAAAATGTGGATGAGCTGGAGATTTACGGCTTTTTAAATGGTTATAAAGGGCTGATTTATGGAGATTACAGATTACTGACATCTGCAGATTTTTCCGGAATACTTACCAAAGGCGGAACGATCCTTGGATCTTCCAGACAGCCGTTTAAGCAGATGCGTGTGCCGGATGCGAACGGATTAGACAAAGTGGAGGCGATGAAATCTACCTATTATAAGTTAAGACTGGACTGTCTGGTCATCTTAGGCGGAAATGGAACGGAGAAGACGGCAAATCTGCTTTGCGAGGAAGGATTAAATGTAATTCATCTTCCGAAAACGATCGATAACGATATCTATGGAACGGATGTTACATTCGGATTTCAGAGTGCGATCAATATCGCAACGGATGCGATCGACTGTATCCATACAACGGCAGCTTCCCATAACCGCGTATTTATCGTGGAAGTTATGGGACATAAAGTTGGCTGGCTGACACTTTATGCAGGAGTTGCAGGTGGTGCAGATATCATTTTACTGCCGGAGATTCCTTATGACATTGAAAAAGTGATCGCAGCTATTAATAAGCGTACCAAAGCCGGAAAAGGATTTACAATTCTTGCGGTTGCGGAGGGAGCTATCTCAAAAGAGGATGCGGCATTATCCAAAAAAGAGTACAAAGAAAAGGTTGCAAAACGCAAATATCCGTCTGTTTCCTATGAGATCGCGGATCGTATTTTTGAGGAGACCGGAGTGGAAGTCCGTGTGACGGTTCCGGGACATACACAGAGAGGCGGAAGTCCGTGTCCATACGACCGTGTACTCTGTACCAGACTTGGTTCTGCCGCAGCACAGGCTGTCATGGACGAGGATTATGGCAACATGATCGCCATGATCAATGGAAAGACAAAACGCGTTCCATTAGGTGAAGTGGCAGGCAGATTAAAAACAGTAGACCCGGATTGCCAGATGATCAAAGAGGCAAAACGGATTGGAATCAGTTTCGGGGATTAAGATGTCATACACAGCATTATATCGTAAGTTCCGTCCACAGGAGTTTGAGGACGTCAAAGGACAGGAACACATTGTTACAACATTAAAAACCAGATCAAAGCAGACAGGATCGGGCATGCGTATCTGTTTTGTGGAACCAGGGGAACCGGTAAGACGACCATCGCAAAGATATTTGCAAAGGCGGTCAACTGTGAGCATCCTGTAGACGGCAGCCCGTGTGGAGAGTGCCCGGCCTGCAAGGCGATTGCAGCGGGCAACTCCATGAATGTGATCGAGATCGATGCCGCATCGAATAACGGTGTGGATAACATCCGCCAGATCCGTGAGGAGGTGGAATACCGTCCGACGGAAGGCAAATACAAAGTCTACATTATCGATGAGGTTCATATGCTTTCCATAGGTGCATTTAATGCACTGCTAAAGACACTCGAGGAGCCGCCATCATATGTTATTTTTATTCTGGCAACAACGGAGGCACACAAGATACCGATCACAATCTTATCCCGCTGTCAGAGATACGATTTCAGGCGTATTTCCATTGAAACGATCTCAGCGAGACTGATGGAGCTGATGGAAAAGGAGCAGGTCACAGTGGAGGAACGTGCGATCCGCTATATCGCAAAGGCGGCGGACGGTTCCATGCGGGATGCACTCAGTCTGTTAGACCAGTGTATTGCGTTTTATCTTGGGCAGGATCTTACTTACGACAAAGTACTTGAAACACTCGGTGCGGTTGATACTGAGATTTTCAGCAGACTGCTCCGTCAGATTTTAGAGAAAAATGTGACCGGTGCAATCGGTGTGATCGATGAGATGGTCATTGAGGGCAGGGAATTAGGACAGTTTGTCAATGATTTTACCTGGTATCTGAGGAATCTCATGCTTGTACAGAGCTCGGATGACATGGAGGATGTGCTTGACATTTCAACGGAGAATCTTGCCCTGTTAAAAGAAGAGGCGCAGATGGTAGACACAGACATTCTTATGCGCTATATCCGTATTTTTTCAGAACTGAGTAATCAGATCCGTTATGCCGTACAGAAGCGTATACTGATCGAGATTGCGGTGATCAAATTATGTAAACCGGAGATGGAAAAAGATTATGGTTCGCTGATCGACCGCGTGGACAGTCTCGAAAAAAAGCTGGAGAAGGGTATTGTGGTAACGCAGGCATCCGGTGACATGGCTGCGGGGACAACAGGTTCTTCTGCCGCATCGGCGGTGTTAAAAAAAAAAGGAACTTCCCAAGGCAATCCCTGAAGATATCAAACAGATCATGAGCAGCTGGAGCGGCATTTTATCACAGCTGACAGGGATCACAAGAACCTATCTCAAAAAAGCAGTTCCGACATTAGGAGAGGGCGGTACGCTGATCCTGGCATTTGAGGATGCCAATGCGTACACTTATATAGAAGAGAACCGTTCCAACTGCCAGGATGAATTTCGGGCAGCAGTTGCAGAAAGACTTGGCAAAGAGGTAGAGATTCTGGTAAAATTAAATGACACTGGCACGCCAAGCGGGGAAATATACCCTGATTTGCGCCAGTTGATTAATTTTGAAATAGAAGAAGACGATTTTTAGGAGTAAAATCGTGCCCATGTGCTGGGCATTGCTCCTGCAAGAGGCACATGCTATGCAAGCTATTAGGCATAGCATGCATAGCAGACATTTGCTCCGCAAAACAAGGAGGATTCACATGGCAAAAAGAGGCGGTTTCCCGGGCGGTATGCCGGGCAACATGAACAACCTTATGAAACAGGCGCAGAAAATGCAGCGTCAGATGGAAGAGGCACAGAAAGAATTAGAAGAAAAAGAGATTACTGCAGCAGCAGGTGGTGGAGCTGTTGAAGTTACTGTTTCCGGTAAGAGAGAGATTACAAAAGTAAAATTATCCGAGGAAGTAGTTGACCCGGATGACATCGAGATGTTAGAGGATCTGATCATGGCAGCAACCAATGAGGCACTTCGTCAGTTAGAAGAATTCTCTTCGGATTCCATGTCAAAAATTACCGGCGGCATGGGTGGTCTTGGCGGACTTCCATTCTAAGGGGAAAGAGCACGCCATATGTTTTATGGGCGAATTTATTTATAAGACCCGGGTGTCAGCCACTTTTTGATACCCGGATTTCCGCAGGAAAAAGGCATAATGATTCAGGGAAGACAAGGAATGTTTTTCGCCTGAATCATTATGCCTTTTTGATTCATTGGAAATTACGTTCCATGAACCCAAAAGACCTCAGTTTACAACTTTGCCCGGAACACTTCATCTGCCGGATAGCCGCCGGCACATTTCTGCATGCCGCGCTGAATACTGTCTGCGGAATTTCCCCAGTCTTTATCTTTGTTCCGGTAGTCATTTTTTTCTACAAACCATGCGACTTCTTTTTGCAGACGTTCCATATTTTCCTGCATCAGTGCAAATGCCTTCGGGTAAAACTCCTTTTTCTGCGTATCGTTTAATTTGTTTTCCGCAGTCTCGATCAGATCTCCGAAGTGAGGCAGACAAAAACCTTTGCTCTCTTCAAAAAGCTGGCGGAATTCTTCATTTTTCAGATACAGGTCGAAGAATGTATCCAGATATCTGCCGTAGATTTTACGGAAATGATCGCAGACATAGCAGTCCGTCGTCTTTTTGGAGATCCATGCGCCAAGCGCAGTCTGCGGTTCATGTTCTGCGGTTGCATCGGTGCGCTTTATGCGCTTTAACAGACTTGATTTGCCTGGGGCAAAATCGGACATTTCTTTTGCGAGTTCCTGATTCAGTTTCTTCAAATGCGTGCTTAAGATCAATGCATTTCCAAGTCGGTTGCCGTAATCGTACATCATTTTAAAGTGATGGCGGCAGAATCCGGTTGCATCTGTCTTTTCACGGATATCATCCTCCATATAGGCGGAACCTAAAATAAATGAGACCGCATGCTGCTCGGCTTCGCGCTCTAAATTGCAGAAAGGGCATTCGTCTTTGGCGTTGAATGCTTTGATTAAAGGGATGGTTGCAATATTTTCTTTCATATGATCTATGACTCCTTTGACTGGTTGATCCACTTCTTTATTTATAAGAATTATAACAAAGTCTGATAATTCAAACAATAACACATAATAAATTTAAAGTTATGCCATAATAAATAAAAAACGCAACATTTCATATAAAATGTTGCGTTTTTTATTTGCAATTATTATTTCGGCAGAACAAAAAGAAACTTAACCCCGAAATCTAAATTTTTTTAAATCCGTTCAGAAATTAATGGTATGAAAAATACTGTCCCGCTCGTCCTGAGAAATTCCCAGATAACGCTTTGTGATATAAAACGAGGAATGATTATACAGATCCATCAGAAGAACCGGCGAAATTCCCTGTTTCCATGCATGATAGCCAAACGTCTTGCGGAGCGAATGACAGCTGACATGCGTTTCGCATAAGGTTTCGTCCGCTGCTCTGCGTACAATACGATATGCCTGGGAGCGGCAGAGCGGATGCGCAGGTGTGGTGAGTTTTGAAAAAATAAAATCCTCCGCGTCAGGTTTTCTTGTTTTCCGGTAATAGTCCAGTGCCTTGATAACATGTGAATTTAAGGCAATCTCATTGACCTTTCCTGTTTTCTGTTCATGGATCAGGAGATGATCTAAGAAACAGTCTTTCTCAAAATAATACACATCTTTCCATTTTAAATTCAATACATCACTGATGCGCAATGCGGTGTAGAGCCCAAGAATGATCATCGTATAGTTGCGGATATTCGGATGTGCAACCTCGTAATATGCAATGAAATTTTTTAGTTCGTCCTTGTCACGGATCGGCTGTGTTGTACCCATAATGACTCCTTTCTGCGGAAAATACCGCAAGCCTGTAAACGCAACATTTTATATGGAATGTTGCATTCAGGGAGAAACAGATAATCAGGGAGGAAAACAGATTATATGCTCAAGTTAACGTTAAAGCCCGGTGACTATATTGACATTGGTGAAAACATCAGGGTCGTTTTTTCCGGCGGTTCTGCAAATAACATTCATCTTCTGGTGGATGCACCGAGAGAGATGAACATTGCGCGCAGTTCTGCAGAAAGAAAAAGCAACCGTACTCACTACTATAAGGAACAGGGTATTTCGGAACAGGCACAGAAAGAGATCGCTGCAATTCTGATGAGGGAGCGCCGCAGCAGATCAGAAGAAGCAAGGTAATAAGGTCAGGCTAACCTAGGGGTCGGGCTTATTATAAATCTTTTTAAGACGTATGTCTTAAAAATTAAGAAAAATTTCCGCATATCACGGAAAAAAAGGGAAAGGATTCCCGGATGCCGGGTAACGGCAGAACACATTTTTATCACACGGAGGTAAATATTATGGCAATGGTAGTACAGCACAACATGTCCGCAATGAATGCGAACAGAAATTTAGGCGTTACAACAGGAATGCAGGCAAAATCATCTGAGAAGTTATCTTCCGGTTACAAGATCAACCGTGCAGCAGATGATGCAGCAGGACTTTCTATTTCTGAGAAAATGAGAAGCCAGATCCGCGGCTTAAACAAAGCATCTGACAACGCACAGGATGGTATCTCTCTGATCCAGACCGCTGAGGCGCATTAAACGAATCACACTCCATCTTACAGAGAATGAGAGAGTTATCCGTACAGGCAGCCAACGGTACAGAGACAGATGACGACCGTGAGGCAGTACAGAACGAGATTTCCCAGTTACAGGAAGAGCTGACAAGAATTTCTGAGACGACAGAGTTCAACACGATGAAACTGCTGGATGGTTCCCAAGGCTCAGGTTCAACAACGAGTGCCGGACCAAAGTATGGTGCAATTGATATAACAATGGGTGGAGCATTAGTTACATCAGATGTGGCAGGCATTACGGTTGCGACAACAGAAAAGGGTGTAGATGGTTCTGAAAATGCTATATGGGATGCAGCAGGTACAACACTGACTTTAAATCTTGTAAAGGATAAGGTTTATACACAGAGTGATATCGACAATCTGATTGCTAATGCAAAACAGGAAAACAGTACATCTCAGGTATCTAAACTGCCAACGGTATCCGTATCATTAAATAATGGAACATATACTGGAAAGGCAAGTGCCGGAGCTGCTACCGCAGCAGGTGCAAAGGCAACCGCTGCAGCAAAGAATATGGCAGCAGGTACATTTGTTGGTGCGGATACGATTCAGATATCAGCTAACAGATATGGTCAGGAGTTAAATGGTACAAAAATCAGTATTGCATTTACAGCGAAAGATGGACAGGAAAGTGTTACTGTAACCAAGGCAGCCAGCCAGGCTCGTGCGGATGGTACAGTAACAGCTGGTGAGTATGTATTAAATCTTGCAGCCGGAAAAGAATATACAGAGGAAGATATCGAGAAAATATTAAAAGACAATGGACTGGATTTAGATGTGACATTGAGTGGAGCAAATCCAGACAGTGCGACAGAAAAACATACATTATATGCAATTAATAACGGAGCCACAGTTGCAGATATTACATTAGCAGGTGGTGCAGGTCTTGGAAGTGCAACAGCTTTATTTGGAGAATCTGGATATTCTGCAAAATCATCATCAAATGGAACCGGCATTACCTTACAGATCGGTGCAAATGAAGGTCAGACCATGAGCTTCTCTATCGATGATATGAGTGCAAAAGCACTGGGAGTAGATGGCAGCAAAGTAGACTTAAGTACACAGCTGGTGCCCAGAAAGCTACTACCACGATTGATGCAGCAATCAAGAAGTTTCTGCACAGCGTGGTAAAATGGGTGCGATCCAGAACCGTCTGGAGCACACCATCAGCAACCTTGATACAGCAGCAGAGAATACCCAGACTGCAGAGTCCCGTATCCGTGATACAGATATGGCAGAAGAGATGGTTGAGTACTCCAAGAACAACATTCTTGCACAGGCAGGTCAGTCTATGCTCGCACAGGCGAACCAGTCTACACAGGGTGTACTCTCCTTATTACAGTAATCTCTGGAAAAACGGTAATTATTATATGCAATGTAAAGATGTCCCGGGGCGTTACGCTCCGGGGCATTTTTCGTAGAAAAGGAGTTAAAAATGAACCTGTTAAAGGCAACGTTTTACGATGAGTTTTCCTGTATGGGAGCAGAGTGTCCACTGACCTGCTGTGGGGGATGGTCAATCGTAATAGATGAGAAAACATTAAAAGATTACAGGATGATGGGCGGCGAGATTGGGAGATTTGCAAAAAAATGTGTAAAATATGATCAAAATCTGCAAGGCAGTGTAGTAAATTTGCGGGAGACGGATGGTATGTGCCCGATGCTGGATGAAGACCAGTTGTGCAAAATTGTATTGGATAAAGGAGCAGAAAAATTATGTCGTACCTGTGTGGTATTTCCTAGAGAAACAGTCCGTTCATATGATACGGATGAAAAATATATATTTCTCGGCTGCCCGAAAGCAGTGCAGTTATTGTTTGAAGTAAAGGACAAATTAACTTTTATATCAGAGCGTGATCCTGATCTTAATATGGAAAATATTCCAATATACAATGATGTAATGAAAATCAACCTTGCAGTAAGGCAAGCGGTTACAGATTTTATACAGAATACAGAGCTGCCACTATGGTTCCGGGAATTTTATGGGGCTTATACGATAGAAAAAATGAGTTCACAGATAGCTGAACAGGATTTTGAAGCAGTAGGGGAAAAGCTGGAACATTTTTTTAAACCATCGTTTTACCAGGCAATGTATCAGGGGATAAAGAATACAAAAGTTAACAGAGAACAGCAGTTCCAGTCTCTGTGTGGAACGGTAAATGCCTATGAAAAATTTATTCTCGGATCAATGTTCTCCGATAAATCCGGTACCAGTGATAAAATATTGCAATTACTTCATTTAAACCGGACATGTACATTTGATGAATGGAATTATGCCAGAGAAGAGTGGACAGCACAGGAAAATGAACAGCAGTGGGAAAACATGCTTGTGTATAACTGGATGCGTTCTGCTTTTACGCCCCAGAAGAACCGTAAATTATTAAAAAATTATCTTGCATGTGTATTATGTAATTTAGTTGCGGCGCACCTGTTGATTTTATATTCCATGAAACACGAAGCGGATGCGGAAATAAGAAATGTGATCGTTGCATTTGTTGTCCGCAGATTTTTACATGGAAATGAGGAAATTATGAAGATTATGCAGCTTGGAATGGACGAGGGGGTTTTGTCTCCGACATTTCTGATTTACCTGTGTAATTTATGGGGATAAACAGAAGAAGGAGTGTAACGGGCGAAATACACAGAACGGTGTGTGCTATCGCCCATTTTTGTATACTGTATAGTTTGAATGACACATTTTTGTGCACACTGTATATTTTGACCTCAAAATTTTTGTACAAAATAACGTTTTTGTTTGCCAAGTGTAAAATATGATGTTAAACTGCACTTACATTTTTCGGAAGATGTATGTTGGGGCATTTATTATCATGATTTTAAATTTGTAAATGGGGTTATTTTAGCGTACAATCAGGAGAAGAACATATGAGTGAAAATATGAATGGGATGTCTGCAGGTAACACTGCAGACAAAACGTATGCCAATACGAAGTACAAAGATACTTTTTTCCGGTATCTGTTTAAAGAAAAATCGGGTATGCTGGAGTTGTACAATGCGTTATTTGATGATTGTCTGACAGATGAAAGCGAGATAGAAGACTGTACCATTGAAGATGTATTTACAAGGCAGATGAAAAACGATCTGGCATTTCGTGTCAGAAAAAAGCGTGTAATTGTTTTGACGGAACATCAGTCGACACTGAATGAGAATATGCCGCTGCGTTTTCTGATGTATTTGGGAAGGACATACAATCAGATGATGACAACAAATGCCGTATACAAGGAACGCCGGATAGAACTGGATGCACCGGAGTTTGTGGTATTTTACAATGGAGACCGCAATCAAAAAGAATATTGGGAAATGCACTTGTCGGATGCGTTCCCGGAGGGAGTGAAAGTTAATATTGATCTGAGGGTAAGAGTATATAACATTAACTACGGAAAGAACTCTAAATTATTGCAGCAGACAAAATTACTAAGTGGTTACAGTTATTTTGTTGATAAAATCAAACACTTATGTAAAAATGGAAGTGAATTAAAAGAAGCGATAGACACCGCGGTGCGTGAATGTATCAAGGAAGGAGTTCTTACAGATCAGTTAACTTATTTAGGATCGGAGGTAATGGGTATGTTTGCAACAGAATTTGATATGGATGAAGCTGTAAAGGTCTGGAAGGAAGAGGCGAGAGAAGAAGGGTTAGAAGAAGGACGTGAAGAAGGACGTAAACAAGGCATAAGAGAAGGTAGACTAGAAGGACAATCGGAAGGTCGTCTTGGAATTATTAAAAATTATCTTGAAAACGGTGGAACCGTTGAACAGGCGAGAGAACTTTTGAAAGCTACAGAGGAAGAAATACAAAAAGTCACAAAGGAGATGTAATCTGACAATCTGCATAAGTGGCAAAATAAGGGAAAATGATAGCGGGCGAGATGCACAAAGAAAGGTGTGTCTTGCCCGGTTTTATTTAGGATGGAACATGGAACCGCTTTGTGGTAAAATTGATGCCATAAGATCGTTGCTGGACTAACTGACAGGGAGTGAACAGTGACATGCAGACAGGAGGATCAGACAATGTATTATGTACCGGATGGCACAGAGATGTGTGGATATTATGAATGTAAAGAATGTGGAAACCGGTTTTGGCGTTACAGACAGGACCGCAGCTAGTATGTCCGTATTGTGGGGAAGAGCCGGATATGGAAGTCGGACCGGACGAGGAGATGCCGGTGGCAGCAGAAAGTGCGAAGCTGATTCAGGTGGTAAAAGGAGCAGAAGAGGTTGAGCGGATGGATACGCTGCTTTCACTTGCAGTGACCGGTGGTGATTATGCGTGGATATAGAAAAAAGGAGTCAGTGTGAAAAATAAGATTTTTCACACGCAGGAATGGAGAATAAAATGGGACAGGTTTATTTTGTCCGCCATGGACAGACAATTTGGAATGTGGAAAATAAGATCTGCGGTGCAACGGATATTGCACTCACGGAACTTGGACATAAACAGGCGGTTGAGACAGGGAAAAAGATCTTAGAACAGGGAATTAAAGCCGATGAGATTCTTTATTCCCCATTGATCCGTGCAAAGGACACGGCACTCCATATCGCAGAGATTACCGGGATTCCGGCAAGGGAGGAAGCACGTTTAAAAGAACAGAACTTTGGAAAATATGAGTCTACACCGAGAGACGGAGCAGAGTTCAGGGAAGCAAAAAAACAGTTTGTAAATTGTTATGAAGGCGGGGAGTCGATGCTTCATCTGGCACAGCGCATTTATAACCTGTTAGATGAGGTGGCAGCTTCGGATAAAACTTATATTCTCGTGGCGCACAATGGAATCGCGCGTGTGGTGCAGTCCTATTTTTATGAGATGACCAACGAGGAATACGCCGCATTTGGTGTGGCAAATTGCGCAGTGGTCAGATATGAATTTTAAAAGATGGGACAGCCGTAAAGCGTGTCACCGGAATGGAGGACTTTCATGTTAGGAAAGAGAAAAGGAAAACAGCGGAGAGAGTACGTACCGGATTATGTGCTTTATGATCTTGAAACCACGGGGATATCAAGTCTGTATGATGAAGTGATAGAAATCTCAGCGGTAAAAGTAAGAAACGGAAAGATCGTGGACGAGTTCAGTGAGCTTGTAAATCCGGGCAGACCAATTCCTTATGCGGCAAGCAGCGTGAATAATATATCAGATAAAATGGTGGAAAATGCACGCTCCTTTGAAAAAGTCTTACCGGAATTTCTTGCATTTGCCGGGGATGATGTGTTGGCAGGGCATAATATCGCAGGTTTTGATATGAAGTTTTTGTACAGGGACTGCGAAAAATATTTTGGGCAGACACTGACAACGACTATATAGATACACTTGCGATCGCAAAACTGTGTTTTCCCGAATGGAAACACAGACGACTCTCTGATCTGGCGGAACACTATGGTATCTCAACAAAAGGAGCACACCGCGCGCTGGCGGACTGCCGTATGAACCAGCAGGTGTTTGAGTTGATGGCGAAAGAATCAGGCGGAACATCTGCAAAACAGACAGAGGAGAAAATCTGTCCGCGATGCGGACTTGCCTTAAAAAAGAGAAACGGAAGATTTGGCGGGTTCTGGGGATGCACCGGTTTCCCGGATTGCAGATATACGGAAAATGTATAAAAAAGAAAGAATTGTGCAGTGTGAAAAATAAAATTATTACACGCAGAAATGGAGATGAAATGGAAGATTACAGCATTGCAAATACGACCAAAGAACAGCGCATTGCGCTGATCAGGCAGTGGATCCCGGATGAGGACGGGCTTGGTGACAGTGGTGATATGATCTGTGGGATATCTATGCAGATTATATCAACGGAAAAAGAGAAATTGCTGAGATCAATGCAGAGATGTCAGGCACTTATTATACAGAGGAGGACTTAAAGTAATGGAGACATGGTTTTATGAAGTGGTTTCGATCGACGGGGATTATGCGAACCTGCGCAGAACCGACATCGAATCGAATGATCTGAAACTTGTGGCACGCGCCCTGCTTCCGGCGGAGATCCTGGAGGGCAGCAAGTTAAAATATGAATTGATGCAGTATGAACTGATCGGTTAAAAAGGATGTCAACATGATGGACAACGAAAAAATAATCAGAAAAAAGGTATTTGTCTATGGTGCAGTTCAGGGCGTCGGTTTCCGTTACCGGGCGGAACACGCCGCAAACATGCTTGGTGTGACTGGCTGGGTAAGAAATGAGCCGGACGGATCAGTATTGTTGGAGGTGCAGGGGACGGACGAGCAGATCGACAAAGTGCTTGCGATGGTAAACCAGGGCACCTACGTAAATATTGACCGTATCACGGCAAATCAGATACCGATCGAAGAGAGAGAGTATGGATTCCACATAAGATAAACTCAGTCTTTGCGGTATTTGCTACGGAACTCTTTTGGTGACATATGGTGTTTGGCATAAAAGAGTTTGTAAAAATGGGATTTGTTCGTAAATTTCAGCTGTGCAATGATCTCGGATATGGAAAGATCTGTTTTTAAAAGGTAGTACTCTGCCTTTCTAATTGAGAAAGTGGTTCCATATTCGAATAAGGTCATGCCGGTATATTTTTTAGCAATCCGGTTCAGATAGTCACCGCTGTAACTGAGCAGATCAGACAGTTCGTGCCGGCTGAGCCGCCCGTCACTGTTTTCTAAGAGGTGTGTCAGGCTGGTAAAAATCAGAAAGTCATTCCCGTAATCGACCTGTATATTTGCAAGATGGAAAAGGGATGGATCTGAGAGCGTGTCAAGAAAACGGCAGATCAGTCCGTTAATAAAAAAGGAAGAGCCGATCTGTGGTGACAGCGTGATCTTTATGATCTCCTCTGCAATCTGGTAAAGTTTCTGAAAGCCTTCCGGGTTGTGGTAAAGGGAGAAAAAATCGAGATATTCTTTTTTTACGTTATCCGCATCCATGGCATTATTGTATAAAAAGTGAAAGGCATCACAATGATCCATATTTGTCTCAGACACCAGATGAAACAGATTGTCCGACTGAAATAAAGACAACAGGTAATCTTTCGATAAATTCAGAAAGAAAATTCGAAAATCATGTGAGAGAAGCTCCACATGTCTTAAATTACAATTCACAATACATCCGGTTCCGGATGGGTATACCCGCTTTGTATTTTCAATTTTAACAACCGCTTCGCCCTGCAGGACGAACATGATTTCAAAAAAATCATGCTGATGCAGAGGACGGTTTTTCATTTTTTCCAAAAGTTCCGTGGCATCGATCAGAGAATGGCTGGTGTGTTCCGGGGAAAAACTTGAAATCTTAAAATAAGGCTGGTCTAAGTCCGAGCGGTAGGTTTCAATGACAGCATTATAGGGGGAGGTCAGGTGGTAGTACTGGTTAAAACTGCTGTTCACATTCTGGATCTCAAAAAAATTATTCTTTAAGGTATCGATGGATGACGGATTCATGTGTTCCCCCTGTTTTTGTTATTTTTCTGCGATAGTCGCGAATATGTTACTAAATGCCATATATTGTGTCTAATTATAGCATTGAAGGGGAAAAAGCAAAGTGCTAGAATAAATGCAAGAACATTCGAATGTAAAAAAATGCTGCTGGTTACACAATAAAGTGTGAAAAGCGGTAAAAAAAGTAACTTGCAGACACAGATCTGACATTTGCGAGATCTTTTCGCAACAAGTTGTTTCAGAATGGAGATTAATATGAATGATAAAAAATATTTAAAATGGTATCAGAAACTTGCATATGGATCGGGGGATCTGGCTTCAAATTGCAGCTATGGACTGGTTTCAAGTTTCCTGCTTTTGTACCTTTCGGATGTGATGGGATTAAAGACCAACATCATCGGAACCTTAATGCTGGTGTCAAAAGTTTTTGACGGTGTGACGGACGTTCTTTGGCAATATGATCGACAAGACGAAAAGCAGACTGGGAAAAGCAAGACCGTGGATGCTGTATGCACAGATCGGCGTATCTCTCTGCCTGGTATTACTTTTTTCAATCCCGAATATGGGACAAACTGCGCAATATGCATATTTCTTTGCATTTTATACCTGTCTGAACGCGATTTTCTACACAGCAAACGGTGTTGCATACTCGACACTGTCAGCACTGATTACCAATAACCCGCAGGAAAGAGTACAGCTCGGTTCCATCCGTTTTATGTTTGCGGTGGTAACGAACATTGTTATGGGATTTGCTGTAACCGGTGGTGTGGAAGCATTTGGAGGCGGTGCAGCCGGATGGAGAGCCGTAGCAATTATCTGTGCATTGATCGGTCTTGTGGTCAATACGATCAGCTGTCTTGCCGTAAAAGAGGTAGAGCCGGATGAATCCGTGAGAAAGATGATTGATGAGTCCAAACCGTAGGATGACAAACTTGGATTCTGGGAGAGCATGAAATTTTTATTTACCAATAAATATTATGTGTTGATCCTTGTTTTATATATTGTATATTACATTATGAGTAACATTACGACAGGCAGTGGTGTTTATTTTACAAAATATGTGCTTGGGGATGCCTCTTTGCTTGGTATGTTCCAGATGATGAAGATGTTCCCGGTAATCATTGCATTGATCTTTACACCGATGCTTGTGAAAAAGACCGGGAGCATGCAGAAGGTCAATTTCTGGGGATATGCGATTAACTGTGTGCTGAGTGTATTCTTTATCTATTTTGCATATCAGAAAAATGTCAAACTGATGCTGTTATTTATGTTTATCAAAGGTATTTTTGCAGGAACTTTAAGCGGTACGTTAAATGCGCTGATTGCGGAGATAAGTGGTTATACCTATCGTACCAGAGGAGTGCGGATGGATGGAACAATGTTTAGCTGTTCCTCTTTGGGAATCAAGATCGGCGGCGGAATCGGAACCGCAGCAGTGGGCTGGCTGTTAGATTTAGGAGGCTATGTCGGCAAGGCAGTGGAACAGACATCAGGTGCACTTAATATGATCTTTGCCATGTACATTGTAATTCCGGTAATACTTAGTGTTGTAATTACAGTTATTCTTGGATTTCTGAATGTAGAGAAGGCAAACAGAAAATGGGATGAAGAACACGCAAAGGAAGTATAGGAATGAAAAAGGAAGATTTTAATTCGGAATGGCAGTTTGTTAAGGGATATGTGCCGTCTTTAAAAGTGCTTGCAATGTATGGAAAACAGGCACAGAAGATTACGCTCCCGCATGATGCGATGATCCATGAGACAAGAGATGAAAACACGAAAAACGGAGGTGCTACAGGATTTTATCCGGGAGGCGTATACACCTATTTTAAAACGTTTCCGGTGTCGCAGGAGTGGGAAGAAAAAACGGTAATATTAGAGTTTGAGGGCGTCTATGAGACGGCAATGGTCTATGTGAATGGCGTGCTGGCAAAGACCAACAAAAACGGCTACACAAACTTTTATGTGGACATTGCAAGATATTTAAACTTCGGGGAAGAAAATGAAATCAAAGTCGTCGCAGACAATTCCTCAGAGGAAAACAGCAGATGGTATTCCGGAAGCGGCATTTACCGTGGAGTCAGTTTGTACGTTGGAGACCCGGTCCAGATCCCGCTAAATGGGGTGCGTATCACAACGGAAGAAGCAGATAAAGATGCTGCGGTTGTGGAGATCTCAACCATGGTTGCAAACCGTTCCAGAAAAAAAGAAAAACTGGTCGTGACAGTAAAATTCGAAGACGAGGAACATCAGGTCTATGAGGACAGAGTTCATCTGACCAGTTTTGCGGAGTCCCAAAATACCGTGCATCAGAAGATCGCAATAGAGAAGCCTAAACTTTGGAACTGTGAGACACCGCATCTGTACCGCTGTACCATCCAGATTTATGCGGGGGAAGAACTGTTGGACGAACAGGAACTCTCATATGGAATCCGTAAGATCACACTTGATGCCTTGCGGGGACTCAGGATCAACGGAGAGCCGGTGAAACTGCGCGGAACCTGTATTCATCATGACCACGGAATCCTTGGAGCGGCAGCTTATGAAGCAGCAGAGATGAGAAAGTGCAGACTGCTTAAGGAGGCTGGTTTTAACAGTGTCAGAAGTGCACATCATCCGGCTGGAAAAGCATTCTTAGATGCCTGTGACAAGACTGGACTGCTTGTGATGGATGAGCTGACGGATATGTGGACGATCCACAAAAATAATCATGATTTTGCATTTTCCTTTCTGGATGAGTGGCAGGATATGATAAAACATATGGTTGACAAAGATTACAATCATGCCTGTGTCATCTTGTATTCAGTGGGAAATGAGATCCAGGAGATCGGTACGGAGCGCGGTGCTGAGATCAACCGTATGCTGTGTAATGCTTTTAAAGAACTGGATGCGACAAGATTTACCACAAACGGCATGAATGCCTTGAATGCAGCGGGAGCAAAGGTGTATCCGGTCATGCAGGAGCTGGCACCACTGATCAGAAAAGACGCCGGAGAAGCTGGGACCAATGATAATTCCGGCAGCAATGCGATCAACAGTTTTATGAAGCTGATGGAAGGCGAGGCGGGAGACGCATTTGCAGTGCATCCGATCGTCACGGAGGTGTTGGAGGAGAGCAGCGAATCTATGGATATCATCGGGTTTAACTATTTGACGGGCAGACATCTGTTAGAGGGAGAGCTTCACCCGAATAAGTGTGTGCTGGGGACGGAGACATTTCCGGCAGATATCGCAAGATTATGGAAAGTGGTAAACTCATCAAAGCGTGTGCTCGGCGATTTTACATGGACGGGGTATGACTATCTGGGAGAAGCCGGATGCGGGATTTTTTATTACGATGGAAAGAGCAACTTGGAAGCAACTACCCGGACAGAACCGCGTATATCGGGGATATCGATCTCGCCGGTTACCGGAGACCGATCAGTTTTCTCCGGGAAATCGTGTATGGTCTGCGGAAAGAACCTTACATTGCAGTGGAACGCGTGGATAAATATGGAAAGAAATGCTCAAAGACGCCATGGATGCTAAAGGATAATATCGCAAGCTGGACATGGCGGGGATATGAAGGAAAACCGGCAGTTGTGGACGTATATTCCGATGCGCAGGAGGTGGAGTTGTTCTTAAATGGAAAGTCTCTCGGGCGAAAAGCTGCCGGGGAAGCACATGGATTTACGGCATCGTTTGAGACATGTTATGAGCCTGGTGTCCTGGAGGCGGTCAGTTATCAGGATGGCAGGGAGACGGGCAGACATCTGCTCTGTACTGCCGGGGAAGAAGTGTTACTTCATGTGGCGGCAGATCAGAAAGAACTTCGGGCAGATGGCGAAGATCTTTGTTTCCTTACCATGCATCTTTGCGATGCAAAAGGAACACCGGATCTGTACGGAAAGAGGCGCATCCACATCGAAGTGGAAGGGGCTGGAACTTTAGCCGCATTTGGAAATGCCGATCCACAGTCTGTGGAAAGTTACGATGCACCATGTTGGGAAACTTATGACGGCTATGCGCTTGCGGCAGTCCGGGCAGGCAGGGAAAAAGGCGAGATTTCTGTGACGATCTGGATGGAAGGGCAGGAAGAGCAGAGACAGAAGATTTTGATCCCGGTAAATGAAAAATAATATATTTATTTAAGAAAAAAAGGGCACAGACTGTGTCCTTTTTCTGTTCTGCAGACAAGTCAAACTTTGAGTTTCATACCGTGTACGTCCGGTAATATACATTTTTATATTGTCTGGATCTGAAAAGAATAATAAAATGTAGCTATATCAGTCACAAAACAGGAGGACAGAGATGATAAAAGTATATGGTATGCCTACCTGTCCTGATTGCGCTTATGTACATGTGCAGATCAAGGACAGAACAGGAGAGTTTGAATACATTAACATCGGTGAGGATGTGCAGTATCTGAAAGAATTTGTACGGCTAAGAGACAAAGAAGCAGCATTTGACGAATGCAGGGAAAACGGATATCTGGGGATTCCGTGCTTTGTCAGGGAAGATGGTTTTGTGACCGTCGTGCCGGAGAAAGTTGGACTTGTGTCAAGACCGGCAGATAAAACATCCTGCTCCATTGATGGAAAAGGATGTTAGATTATTAAAGAGAGTATGTTTTTATAGTAAAGATTGGGGTGCCAAAAGGTGGATCTTAATTTTCTGATTGGCAAATTGCACAAAGCAGTACCTGTTTTGTTCCGTTGTTCGAAAATAAGAAAATCTAAGTCTGCCTGATACGTTTTTCTCAGAGTGACGTGAACGGCGTTCAACGAGCCATCCGTGGCTCGTGAAGCCTTGTTCTGCCATCCGTGGCAGAACATCACTGTGTATTAAATAGGCAGACTAAGATTTTCTAATTTTCTTCCAAAGTCACAAAAGCAATCTCTGCTTTGGGCAATTTGCCAGCCACTAAGTTGTGAACCACCTTTTGTCACCCCAATCTGGTAAACTATAAAATTTTGGATTATGTTAAGGTGTATTTAAAATTGTTTTGAAATATATGGGGAAAATAAGTTTTGGATAATGTAGAAAAGAATTATAAAATCGCATTTATTTCAGATTTACATTTTGATAATATTTCAGAGAATACAGATAATGGGATATCTTTTTTGGAAGCTGAAGAGAAGAAGGCAGAATTTATAGCATGTTTAAAGAGATATTTTAATGATTATATTGTCTGTATTGTAGGGGATTGTTACAGTAATTATAAAGAGATGCTTAATTTTATTGAGGAATTGGAACAAAATAAAATATATGGATTTTTTGTATTAGGAAATCATGATTATTGGTCAAATGGACAAAAAACATACATGGAAATTATACAGTTTTTAAAGAAAAAACAAATCATTTTTCATATTTTAGGTTTTTATGTACCGGAAAAAGTTATAAGGTCGGAGAATTATGTTTCATAGGTGATACAGGATGGACAAGTTTTAAAAGAGATAGAAAGGAAGTAAATAAACAAGAATTTAATAGGTTGCCGGAAAATGTATTTGTTAAGGATTTTTTTTGTGAAAAAATTATTGAAATGCATAACGCATGGATAGAATATGCAAATCAAATGATTTGTAAAGAAAAAAAACTAATTATTTTAACACATTTTCCAATGGTTGATTTTACTGAGACAGCATATGAGTTGTTGGTGGAGTTCTAAGACAAGATTTAAAATAAAAAATTACTGGAATTTATTTGGTCATACGCATAATAAAAAGCAAAAAAGAAATAATTGCGTTTCTTCGCAACAGGGTTATGATGGAAATAATTATGTTTCATATGGAATAGATGATTTTGGTATTTTATGTCCTAAAAAATTATTAACTGGAACCATAATAAGTTGTAAAGATTATGGGTTGATGGAATTATATAGAAGCAAAAAAAATATTAAATGAGGAAATTAGTAAAAGTGAAGTAAAAAAAATTAAGCAAAGAGGGTATAGAAGGTGCCGTGCTAATGCAGATATATTAGATAATTTGGCAAATAATCCAATAAAGTATATAGAACGATGTAAAAGAATTTTAGCATCATATGAAAAAGATACATACATAGGATATCAGCTTTTAAATAATGTAAAATTGTTAGATAGGATATATCAGGCGCTTTTTTACTTGGAAAGATGTTTGTGTGGAGCAGAGAAATTTGATGTAAAAAAGTTTATTATATCTGCAGTTGTATCAGGCTATGCATATCATGATGCAATAGGTTATATTGGATGGATGCGTCCCATTGATGAATATGATATTGTTAGATTTTATTTTGTGTTACTGACAGTAAAAAAATATTCAAGTGATGAACTCTGGTTAGGTAAAATACAAAGGCATGCATCACGATATATAAACTTTGAAAATGTTGATATATATTTACCAGTTGTAGATGGAAAATGTTTAAGTGTAGATGAAATCATTGATTGTATTGAAAAAGATCAGATGATTGAAGTAAAGAATGGGATAGGAAAAACTTCTAGAATACAAAGAAAAGGTAATAATATTGAGACCATAAGAACTAGTTCATATTCGGATTCAAAGCTGCGAACGTTAAAGGCGGATATATATTCTTATCTACAAGAAAATCAAGGGGAGCTTGAGAAATTAAAAGAAAGATTGACAGAATTAAGAGAAATAAGCGAAAAGAAATATATGTTTGTTGAAAAAAAATATAGAAAATATGATAAAGCTAACGAATTATTTAGAGAGGAAGATAGTTAAGGGAAATAAGTATGAAAAAACTAGTACTAGTCTTTATAATTGGAAGTATGATCTTAAATGGATGTGGAGCAAAAGAAGAAAGTGAAAATACATTGGATCAAAATTTACAAATTGAGTCGGAAAACATTTCCAACGCAGAGACCGAGAAAAGTAACACAGAATCAATAACAGTTGAAGAAGAAAAAGTGGAACTAGAGCAGGATGGCGATATAAATAAAAAGGCACGGACATATTATTATGAAAAATTAACAGAATTTTTTAAGGATGGTTCATGGCCGGAGGGGAGAGAATCCGGCTGGGCTGAAAACGAGTGGTCGCAATATGAATATTGGAAGGACTATGAGTATGCCATTGCAGATGTTGACCTTGATGGTATAGATGAACTTTTATTGGCATGCAAAGGTGGAGATATGCCGATGGCAGGGATGGTAGAGTATGTGTATGGATATGATCCTGATGATAATAACGTATATATTGAAATAGAGGAATTCCCACATATAAGGTTTTATGATAATGGGTATGCTCAGGCTGATTTTTCCCATAATCAGGGATTAGGGGAAAGTTTATGGCCGTATACCATATACAAATATGATCAAAAGAGTGATTGTTATTATAAGGATATAATGATTGATAGTTGGGAAAAGGCATATATGGATCATGATTATCAAGGTAATCCGTTCCCGGATGAGTTAGATCCCGATGGAGATGGAGTAATTTATTATATAAATTCCCAAATACTTAATAAAAAAGAGTATGAGGAATTGTACGATAGTTATTTTAAAAATGCCAGCGAAATAAAAATTGAATATAATGATATAAATGAAGAAAATATAAATAAAATTTTGCAACAGTAAGTATGATGATTTCACATAAGATAAAGGAGGGAAAACCAATGACACACATAGCAAGAGACGACGCAATTACATTATTAAAAAAATACAATCAGGACCCTTTCCACATCCAGCACGCGCTGACGGTCGAAGCAGTCATGAAATGGTATGCAAAAGAGTTAGGCTACGGTGACGATGCAGAATACTGGGGCATCGTCGGACTGCTCCATGATATTGATTTTGAACTTTATCCGGATGAACACTGCATCAAGGCACCGGAACTTTTAAGAGAGGGCGGTGTGGGAGAGGACATCATCCATGCGGTCTGCTCACACGGATACGGGATCACGGTCGGATGTGGAAAGACGATCGATGTGGAACCGGTGCATGAGATGGAAAAAGTATTATTTGCAGCGGACGAGCTGACCGGACTGGTTTGGGCTGCAGCGCTGATGCGCCCATCAAAGAGCACAAAAGATATGGAGTTAAAATCCCTGAAGAAGAAATACAAGAGCAAAGGCTTTGCGGCAGGCTGTTCAAGAGAAGTCATAGAGCGCGGTGCAGACCAGCTTGGATGGGAACTTGACAAACTTCTGACCATGACACTTGAGCAATGAAAGCCACAGAAGATGAAATAAATGAAAAAGTGATGGCAGTGTAGCAGTGCATTTATGCGGCAGTGGGTAAACTGCAAAAAATTGAAACAATAACTGTAAAAAAACGGATAGTGCAAAAAATGCATTATCGTTTTTGTCAAAAAAAGTTGAAGAGCGTCGTTAAAACACTAAAAATATACATTTGTAATTGACGTATATTTTACAAAACACTAAAATAAAAATGGTGAATCACGCAAATATAAACGAAAAAGGAATGATAGTGTGAAAAATAAGATTTTTCACACGCAAGATTTGTGCTTACGCACAAACTTGAGATGCGCAAAAGACAGCGCAAGAATGGAGATTATTATGAAAATATCAGTAATTATCCCATCACTTAACCTGATGATAAGCTTGTAAGTGTTGTTGATTCACTTGTTAAGAAGGGGTTCGAAGATATTATAATTGTCAATGATGGAAGTGATTCGGCACATTTATGGCCATTTTGAGAAGGTTGCAGTTACAGCCAGTTGTACAATACTTACCCACGAGGTTAATAAGGGTAAGGGCAGAGGTTTAAAGACGGCATTTGAATACTGCCTTAAGAACAGACAGGGGTATGATGGTGTTGTAACAGTAGATGGAGATAACCAGCATAGCAGATGATATATATAACTGTTGTGAGGCTATGGTAAAGAATGACAAGGTTGTTCTCGGAGTAAGACGTTTTGATGGAGAAGATGTTCCATTTAAGAGCCGGTTTGGTAACAATATGACAAGTATGGTATTCAAAGTTATGTGTGGACTTAATATTTCTGATACACAGACGGGCTTGAGGGCTATTCCATACCGTTATCTTGATACATTTTGTAATATTGAGGGTGAGAGATTTGAGTATGAAACAACTATGCTGCTTGAATTTAAGAAGTCGGATATTCAATTTATGGAAGTGCCAATTGAGACAGTGTATATAGAAGATAATGCTTCAACACATTTCAATCCGGTTAAAGACTCAATAAAGATATATAAGGTTATATTGAAGTATTCATTTTCACCAACAGTTGTTAAATATATATTAAGCTCATTGGCATCGTGGGTTATAGATAATTTAATATTTAATTTACTTGAATTTTTTCTTTTTGCGTTTACAATATCAATAAGACTGTTATTTAGTACGGTAGCCGCAAGAATTATATCGTCAATATTTAATTTCACGATGAACAGACGTCTTGTGTTTAAGTCAGACAAAGATGTCAAGTCATCTATGGTCAGATATTACATATTATGGTTATGCCAGCTTATGGCATCATATCTTCTTGTATACATCTTTACAAGATTATTAGTGCTTGGCAGTGTGGCTGTTGCATTTACAAAGATAATTGTTGATTTATGCTTATTTGTAATAAGCTACAACATACAGAAAAAATGGGTGTTTAAATAATCAGACACGGATTACACCAATAGAAATGAGGATAATAATGAAGAATAACGTACTTAAGTGGCTTGGAAGAGTTGGAGCTACACTTTTAACTACTATCGTAATTCTTGTAGCAGGTCTTTATCTTGTTATGGCTATGCTTGCGTGGGGACCTTCTACATTTGCTAAGAAGCAGTTTATATTATCACTTCAGGAGACAGGAGAGCTTGGCTTTATGGCTAACTGGTTCTGTTCACAGGAAGAGATTGATATGATTAAAGAGGAGAATTCAGTTAAGGATACTACAGATATAACTGATTCAAGCCTTGTTGTAATCGGACAGGATTCATCTAGTGATGAAGAAGACCTTTATGTTGTTGATGTAAAGGCTGGAACATATAGCGGTAAGCTTATGATTGTCAAAGATCCTTCAAGATTATTTGTAGGAACAGTACCAGAATCAAGCTTGAAAAGGGCTGGACAGTTGCTGAGATAGCACAGAGATATGATGCACTAGCAGGTATCAATGGTGGAGAATTCGTTGACTCAACACCACAGACAGCTATGCCAATCGGACTTGTTATGGTAGATGGTAATATATTAAAGGGTGATTCATCTACAATGTACCACGTTACAGGAATAACATTTGATAATAAGCTTGTAATGGGGAATATGACATCAGCTAAGGCTGTAGAACTTGGAATAAGAGATTGTGTCAATGTAAGCAGTGATATAGGCCCGTTTCTTATAATTAATGGTGAACCACAGGACGTTGATGGTGTTGGTGGAGGACTTAATCCACGAACAGCGATAGGACAGAGAGCTGACGGAGCTATCCTTCTTCTTGTTGTAGACGGAAGACAGGCTACAAGCCTTGGTGCATCGTTCTCAGATTTACAGGATATTATGCTTCAGTACGGTGCTGTAAATGCATCAGCTATGGATGGTGGTACATCAACACAGATGTATTATAATGGTGAGGTTATTAATAAGCCATATTCACCAACAGGACCAAGAACACTTCCAACAGCATTTTTGATTAAATAATTACACGGAGATGAGAAGAATGTCAGAGAATAATAATAATGGAAAGAAGAATTTTTTTAAGAGATTATCAGGATTTAAGAAGTTTCTTGTGATATATGCCTCTGTGCTGGTAGTAATTATTGCTGTTGCGTTAGTACTTTTATACGGGTTATTAAAGGATTACGAGGCGGGCAGGCCAGCCAATACTATGGATAAGCTTGTATCACATATTGAAGCAGGGAATGTAGGCAAATGGATTAAGGATGCAGGTATCCTTGGAGAGTTCGAGACAGAAGATATTGTATCAGATTATTTTAAGGATACATTTGCTGATAAGGAAGTAAGCTATAAGAAGAAGGCAGGAGAATATACAGAGAACAATCCGGTATATATTCTTTATGCTGATGATAAGAAGATAGCCAATGTTACTCTTACAGAGAAGAAAAAGAACGCTCATAAGTTCACAGAGTGGAAGTTAGCTTCTATAGATTTTAATGTAGACTCTAAGACTAAGAATGCAGAACATTCAGTTAAAATTGCAGCACCTAAGAATAGTGAAGTGACAATTAACGGAGTAAGGTATCATCTGATTATATTACAGGTGAGGCAGATGTAAGCCTTTGCAAGCATGTTGGAGATTATGTTACTACACCAGTTGATGATGTATACAATATTAATGGAATGTTTGCCAAGCCAGAGATTAAGGTTACATATAAATGGGCAAAAGAGCTTGATACTGAATATGTTAAAGATGGATATGAGGCATATTATCCATCAGATGATGAGCTTCTTGCAAGCGAGAAGAGTCATATATTAACAGTTGCTGAGAATTACGGCAAATATATGATTAACAGAGGAAGCTTAAGTATTCTTTCAAGCTATATGATTGGTAATGCCAAGGAATATATGAGTGATATTCCGGCTATCGATGTATATCTTATAGGAAGAACTTTTACATATGATATTACTGACGAGAATGTAAGTAACTTTAGAAAATATTCAGATGACTGTTATTCGTGTGATGTAGATTACAATCTTAATGTAAAATGGTCATCAGGAAGTACAACATACAATATTTCTTTAACATATGTGTTTGTTAAGCAGAATGACAAGTGGATGTTAGCTGATTTTCTATAAGATAATTATAGATAAGATAATTATAAACAACAGACGTATATAGCAGGAAATAACAATGCGCTGTCAGCGCAGGAATGGAGAAAGTTATGTCACAGGATAATAAGCGCAATTTTATATTACATGGTTCCATACTTGCTATGGCTGGAATTTTTGTAAGAATAATTGGAATGGTTTATAGAATTCCGGTGCTTAATATAATTGGAAGTGAAGGTAATGGTATATATGTAACGGCATATAATGTATATAACATAATACTTGTGCTGTCATCATATGGACTTCCGATGGCTGTTTCCAAGCTGATTTCTGCAAGGTTTACTAAAAGAAGATATAAGAATGCGGCGAAGGTATTAAGATGTTCGCTGACGGTCGGTGCGTTTACTGGTGGTGTTGCTGCACTGCTTGTATACTTTGGTGCTGATTTTATAGAAAATGTTATATATGGCGGAGGTGTACCTGGTCTTGCAATACCATTAAGAGTATTAGCCCCAACCATATTTATAGTTGCATTATTAGGTGTATTAAGAGGCTTCTTTCAAGGACAGGGAACTATGATTCCAACGGCTGTTTCACAGATTATAGAACAGCTTGTCAATGCAGGTGTTAGTATAGCTGCAGGTTATATGCTTATGAAGCATTACAGTAGTGCTTCTAATGCTTCTGCTTATGGAGCGGCAGGAAGTACACTTGGTACAGCTATGGGTGCTCTTACTGCACTTGTATTCTTTATATTTCTATATCTTATATACAGACCTACATTTATGCGTATGGTTGCTAAAGATAAGAGTGTTACAAGGCAGGATACTAACAGGTACATTTATAAGACAATTATAATTACAATGGTTCCTATTATATTAAGCCAGACGTTTTATCAGATTAGTGCCTTAATAGATGATGTAATGTTTAGTAATATAATGATGACAAGAAATATATCGAAAAATATATCAATGGATCTTGG
>ENA-OQCN01000308-OQCN01000308.1-human-gut-metagenome-genome-assembly--contig:-NODE-308-length-26175-cov-2.516470_pt1 | contig 26175 bp, 33 predicted proteins | sample MGYA00242497_ERZ504576 | MGnify/ENA primary metagenome ERZ504576 (study PRJEB26092, sample SAMD00036296) | human gut metagenome | host: Homo sapiens | study: EMG produced TPA metagenomics assembly of... | reverse complement strand
GGTATAGAAGTAAACGAAATAAATCGGGCTGGTCCTCCCCGGTTGTTACGTCCTATCATGTCATAGTTCAAATAGCCTTTTACCTTTTTAATATCCGGATAGTTCATGGCGAAATAACGGGAGCCCAGCAATCCCTTTTCCTCACCATCCCAAAAAGCGAAGATAACGGTACGTTCCGGCTGCTCGCCGGTAGCAAGAAAAGCACGGGCTACCTGTAATACGGCTTGAACGCCTGATGCATTATCATCTGCACCGTTATAAATCTGATCTCCTTCCAGCATCGGATCGTAGCCTATGTGGTCGTAATGTGCACCGATAATGACAATTTCATTTGGATTCTTTCCTTCTATTTTACCTAAGATATTACGTAATGCCAATTTTTGATGTACCACTTTTTTCAGTTCCGCAATAGAATCGGGATGTACTTGCCAGCGTTTCCCTTTCACTTGCCGTTCAGCATGATACACGTCAAAGGGCTGTATATAGTCTCCGTCCAGTGGCTTTATTCCCATCTGTTTCAGGCAGGAAATGATATAATTGCCTGCAATGCGTCCACCTTTCCATCCGGCTTCGCGTCCTTCCAGTTCGTCACAGGCCAGAAAGCCGATATGTGCTTCGGCTGTGGCACGGTTGATAGTTTCTACTCCTTTTTTTTTCAGGAGTCACTTTTTTTAGGAGAAGCGGCATTCAGCCCGGTGGTGCATAATGCAAACAGTGCAATAGCTAAGAGGTGTTTTTTCATAAAGTTGTGGTTTTTAGTAAGCGGCGCGATACTTGCCTTCTTCCTTGTCTTCCAACATATTCAGGTAAGAAGTATAGCGTGACTCGCTGATTAGATGTTTCTCCACTGCATCGCGTACGGCGCATCCGGCTCGTGCCTGTGGGTGCAGTTTCCATACTTGCAATGAGCGGAATATTCAAATATTTCTTTAAAGTAATGTCCTACTTCCTCTTCTTCCATATCGAATGTTCCGAAACCTTTGATACCCGGAGTGTCGATGATGTATCCGCCGCCGTCTACCGGGAACATTTCGGAAAAGGTTGTGGTATGCATTCCCTTGTTATGGTAATCGGATATTTCACCTGTTTTCAAAGTTTGTTCAGGTAAAATGGCGTTGATTAATGTTGATTTCCCTACTCCTGAGTTGCCGGAAAGCAAAGTGACCTTCCCTTCCAGGTCTTTTTTTCACTTCATCTGTACCTATGTTGTTCAGTGCGGAAACTTTGAAGCAAGGGTAACCGATGTATGTGTACAGGTTTATCAGAGCATCCATATAGCGTGTATCATCCTCATTATACCTGTCTGTCTTATTGAATATCAGTTTGACGGGTACACGGTATGCTTCCGCGGTGGCTAGAAAACGGTCAATGAATATAGTTGAGGTTTCGGGATAATTAATTGTAACAATCAGCATACATTGATCCAGATTGGCAGCCAGTATGTGCGATTGTTTGGAAAGGTTGGAGGCGCGCCGGATGATATAGTTCTTGCGGTCTTCTATCTCACTGATGAAGGCGGTTCCTTCATTGTTGATAATGATTTGTACATAATCTCCTACAGCAATGGGATTGGTACTCCGAATACCCTTTAAACGGAAATTTCCTTTGATCTTGCATTCGATGGTACGTCCGTCTTCTGTTTTGACAAGATACCAGCTGCCTGTGTTTTTTATTACTAGTCCTTTCATAAATTAAAATGAAGAATGAAAAATGAAGAAAGAGGAATTGGACCGCACGGACAAAAGCAAGGCTGTGCAGGACAATTCTTCCTTCTTCATTATTATTGCTTCATTATTTTAAGTTCTTCATTAAACCGTCATAATTTCTTTATCTTTCTCTGCCAGAAGTTCTTCAATCTTCGCGATATATTTATCGTGTACTTTCTGAAGTTTGGCTTCCGCATTCTTTTGCTCGTCTTCGGGCATACCCTCTTTAACGGCCTTTTTCAGTGTGTCTATAGCGTCACGGCGTGCGTTGCGTATACTTACTTTTGCGGTTTCGCCTTCGCCTTTACATTGTTTGGCCAGTTGCTTGCGGCGTTCCTCTGTCAATGGCGGAATACCCAAACGGATAATTTCACCGTTGTTTTCGGGAGTGATGCCCAGATCAGAGTCCATGATAGCTTTTTCGATGATACGGAACATACTTTTGTCCCATGGCTTGATGGCGATACTGCGTGCATCGGGAGTAGTCACGGCAGCTACATTACTGATGGGAACCATGCTTCCATAAGAGTCAACACGAATGCCGTCCAGCAACCGGGTACTGGCTTTTCCTGCACGAATGTGCGCTAAGGCTTCTTCCAAATACATAACGGCCATGTCCATTTTCTCTTGTGCGTCGTTGATGCAAGTTTTTGCGTCTATCATACTGTTCTGTTATTTAAGTTGTTTATTGATTCGTTTTAAGTGAAACAAAAGTAATTTATTTTTTGATTATCTGCAATAAAAGAGAGATGATTTTATATTTCTAACGGCTCTTTACCTTATCATCACCAGTTTAAGTTGTTGGGGCTTTATTAAAAACAAATGAAAAGTTTTTGTGTTTTATCGGATAACAGCTATCTTTGTTTCTATCCCATAAGCAGAATTAGAAAACAATGAGAATATGGAAGAAAATTACAGACGATACCCCATAGGTATACAGAATTTTGAGCAGTTGCGTAACCGGAATTGTGTATATGTAGACAAGACCGAACTGGTTTACCGATTGGCTAACACGGACAGTGTGTATTTTCTGAGCCGTCCGCGGAGGTTTGGGAAAAGCTTGTTGGTGTCCACTCTTGAGGCTTACTTTCAAGGGAAAAAAGATTTGTTTAAGGGGCTGGCCATGGAGCGTCTGGAAAAGGACTGGAACGTGTATCCGGTATTCCATATTGATTTCAGTCTGACTAAATATACTACCCTGTTCGATTTGCAGGAACAGTTGAATCTGTTTTTACTTCGTTGTGAAAAGGTTTATGGGGCGGAAAAGGAGGAAAAGACTCCTGCTGCTCGTCTGCAAGGTATGATCCGTCGTGCGTATGAACAGACCGGTCTGCCGGTCGTTGTCCTGATTGACGAATACGACGCTCCTCTTTTGGACAGTAATTCCAACATCCCCTTGCAGCAGGAGCTTCGGAATGAACTGCGTAAGTTTTTCAGTCCTCTCAAGGGATTGGGGCAATACCTTCGTTTCCTCTTTATCACGGGAATCAGCAAGTTCAGCCAGATGAGCATCTTCAGTGAGCTGAATAATTTGAAGAACATCAGTATGCGGGATGACTTCAGCGCGATATGCGGCATCACCGAGCGGGAGTTGCTGGACGAGCTTCGTCCGGACATTGAGCGGATGGCTTTGGCGAACGGCGAGACGTATGAAGCTGCCTGTGCGCATCTGAAGCGGCAGTATGACGGGTATCATTTCAGCAAGTATTGTGAGGATATTTACAATCCTTTCAGTCTGTTCAATGCCTTTGATGCAAAGGAGTACAAGAATTTCTGGTTCTCTACCGGCACTCCTACTTTCTTGATTGATTTGTTGCAGGAAACGGATTTTGACGTGCGCCAGCTGGAGGGGGTGGAGGCTACAGACGAGCAGTTTGATGCCCCGACGGAACGTGTAACTAGTCCTATCCCCGTTTTATATCAAAGTGGTTACCTGACGATCAAGGATATGATCCCGAGTTCCAGGTGTACCGGCTGGCCTATCCCAACGGGGAGGTGCGTAAAGGTTTCATCGAGTCCCTGTTGCCCGCTTACCTTGAGTTGCCGGGTCAGAGCAGTACTTTTTATGTCGTTTCCTTCATTCGCGATCTTCGTAAGGGAGATATAGAGAGCTGCTTGGAACGTACGCGTTCTTTCTTTGCTTCCATTCCCAATGATTTGGAGAACAAGACGGAGAAGCATTACCAGACCATCTTTTATTTGTTGTTCCGTCTGATGGGGATGTATGTGGACAGCGAGGTGAAAAGTGCGGTGGGGCGTGCGGATGTGGTCATAAAGATGCAGGATGCTATTTATGTGCTGGAATTTAAATATGACGGTACGGCCCGGGAGGCATTGGCGCAGATAAACAGCAGGCTGTATGCTGTTCCTTATCGCAAGGATGGCAGGCGCATCGTGAAGGTGGGGATTAATTTCGACAGTGCCACCCGTACTATCGGGGACTGGGTGATAGAAGTGGAAGATACGGTGGATAATTTGTAGCTTGCAGGCGGAGTGACATTTCGAAGGTGGCTGTCTGCTTTTGATGAATACTTAAGCCTTTTTCCCCTGTATACTAAGTCTTTTCTACTGCATGATTAAGCTTTTTCATACGGTAACCTACTACAGACTCCGATAATGGACTGTATAAACTATTGTAGTGGACCGTACGGTCTGATGTAACAGACTGTACAGTCTACTGACGGAGTCTGTAGTAGGTTACCGCATGAAAGGCCTTAACTGTACGGAAGAAACCCCTTAATCTACGGGGAGAATACTTTTATAGGCAAGATTGTTATTTTTTTATCATCTGTCTGAAGATTGCTTTTCTTTGGAAAGGAGAATAAGAAGGTTGCCCTTTTGAAGTAAATCTGGCCGGTAAGCATTATCTTTGCATTAAAAAAGATGATAAACTTTATATTTAGCCCGTCACGGGCAGACAGAAGAGAATATCGCCCGTATTTTCCAAGGACATATGCCGGGCACGCTGACTGTTGAAGGAATAGCACAGGCTGAAGCGTTGCGTGATACTTTGCGGAACATCTCTTTGGATGCAGTGGTCAGTAGTGATTTGAAACGGTGTGTGGATACGGCCCGTATCGCGGTGGAAGGTCGGAACCTGCCTTGGGAGAAAACAGTCTTGCTGCGTGAAATCGATTGGGGGAGTTGGACAGGGTCTTGCCATTAAAGAAGTTGATTTGCAACATTTTCCGGCAGATGTGGAAACGGAGGCGATGCTCTATGAACGTGCGGGGCGTTTTGTGGACTACTTGAAAGAGCGATATGATGGAAAACAGGTGTTGGCCGTCGGGCATGGACTGATAAACAGGGCGGTACAGGCACACATTCAAGGAGTGACTTTGGAACATTTGCGTAGTGTGCCAAAGATGAATAATGCGGAACTACGCCGGTTCAAGTTAACGTAATTCCGCATTGAATAACACGTGGTTATTGCAAAGTGATTCCCATTATTCCTATCACCACATCATTGGACAGGGTTTCCAGGGTCAGCCCTTTTAGTTCCTTGGAATCATCCAAAGGAATATCGAGCAATATGCCTGCACCACCCTCTATCTCACGTCCATATACACCGGTGATGTTGAGTTCCTTACCCAGGTCACGGCTTACTTTACCGCTTTTCAAGTGCAGACGGTACGGCCGGGGAGCAGGTACTTGGAACGCTTTGCCGTCCACATAGAGGTCTTGTTCTATGGGACACCAGTTGTCCGGATTGATCAACTCCGTTGCTTGGGAAGTTCCGTCTGCATAGTGTATGCGGATTATTCCATTGGCAATGTGGCATTGCATGTGGTTGGTACTTCCCGCCATCAGCAGATAAGCATGTGAGGCCGTGCCGGATAGTGAGATGGTGGAACTGTCCGGGTAATTATCCCATAGGGAGGTGAAAAGAATGTTGTTTCCTTTTTCTTTCAGACGGAAGGGGATGCCTAAAGACGTTTGGAAAGTATCATGATGTACAAGACTGCGTAATTCCGAGTCGTCTATGGTAGCGGTCAGCAGCGGATGACACCATTCTCCTATTCCCTGTGTGGGAAGTTGCAACGTAGTGTATGGAGACCGGGGAGACAGGTATTCATTTTGATAAATATCGGTGACGGAAGCATTCAGTTGTCTGTCAAAATCAACCATCCGGCATTTTTCGGGACGGATATCTGCAAAGTCTGTATAGGAGGGGGCTTTCCGGGTGTTCTCTATATAGATATTAACAGGTTGCCACCAATCCATTTCTCCTTGATGAGTGTAAACAAAGAAAGTGTGGTGTCCCGGTTCACCTTTTATCTGTGCGTTGAAAGCGGTGGCTCCCATTGTGTGCTTTGCTAAAACGCTCTGAGGATCATATACTTGGGAGATGGATGCTCCCGAAGGTATTTGCAAAGCCAATTTCCCGTTTGAAGCGATGACTGGTTCCTGGGCTGCAACGTATGAAGTGGTGCTCCTTCCCATTCGATGGTAATGGTGGTTGAAGATGTTCCTTCCGCCTGGATTGAAAGAAGAGGATAGCCATGGGCCGATTCGATGCTTTGCCATGTGGCAGGGACATCGTTCACTTTTACTGAACGGATCTTCTCTTTTCTGGCATTGATTTGCAATACCGGATGGAGAGGAGTCTGGAACCGTTGTGTGATATGATAGGTATCCGTATCTTCTTTCCGGGTAAAGCGATAGCTATATCGGGAGTGCTGACGGAAGCCTTGTCCCAGTCGGCCGGGAAGCCCGGCCGGAGGATGATTTGTTTATTCAGGGCATCCGGCAGGATACCGAACAGACCTTGGATCAGTACTCGTGAAGCGACTCCGATGGGATCGCCGAAATCGCGGTAGCATTCTCCGCGTGCGGCATCATAGAAGCTGATCTGGCCGAAGTTACCCGGACTGTCTCCTAGATACATGCCGTCCAGAACAGAACTTTTTAAAAGTTTGTATCCGGCGTCGGCACGTCCGGCCTGGAAGTATGACAATGCGGTATGCATGACTTCGGCAAAGGCGACATTATTGATGCTCCATGAGTAGGGCAGCCAGTTGGTGGTGGCGATAGTGGCATATCCATTCTCTTTTAATCCATGGGCCGTGACGGGGATATGAGGAATGGCCGTGTCTACATAACGGGTAGCCTGATAGGCTTGGAACGGATTGGCTGTCTCGCTGTCTATAGCATGATAAATGGTCCATACAGCGGCACTTTCGTGTACTCGCTTGTGTCCCATAAAATCTTGATATTCCGCCCAATGTCCTTTGCCGGGAAGCCATAGCCTCTCGTTCATGGCTTTCAGAATCTTTTCGGCTTCGTTGCGGTAAGGAGTGGGATCTTCGCCTATCTTTTCTGCCAATTGGGCCGCTGTCTTGTTGGCACGGTAGTTATAAGCCGATGAATGGGTGACTCCTCCGCTATTGTAATAAAGGGCGTCACTGGCCCAAATGCAGGCGTATGCGTCATACAGCCCGTCGTTATCTGGGTCGTAGTTCAGCTTTTCCCATGCGAGGTGACGGGTGATGACAGGCCACATTTGGCGGACATAATCCAAGTCCCCCGTCCATTTGAAATGCCATAACAATTCGTCTATGTAACAAAGGTTCATGTCGTAGTGGTGCATCTGATTATTGCGATGCGGATTACGGCAGATGTATCCGTTACTGTATTGGGGTGTACCCCATTTCTTGACGGAACGTGCCAGATGCAGGGCGGAATCTTGTGCCGGATGGGGGAGGGTGTTGGGCACTTCGGTGACCTGACTTGCCGCGTATGCGTTGAAATGGGTCCGGGCACGGTCATGCCATCCCAAAACATCGCCGGTATAGGCGGCTCGCCAGCCACTGAGGGCATTCGCCAGCCTATGGCACCGTGTAGCCACACTTCGCCGTCCCAGATTCCATCGGCAGCCATAGCCAGCGTGCCTCCTAAGGTGTTGAAATAAGGGTCGGGTGTTTCAATGCGGATGCGTGAGGCTGTTTCGGAGCGGGCGGCTTCTGCCTTTTTAAACAGGTTTTCGCCTTCGGCAGTCGTCAGTGTGCGTAGTTCCTGGTTTTCCAATAGAATATAAAGTGTTCCGTCTATCTGTACCGGGAAGGATTGTAACTGTTGAGGCTGGAGAGGAGCTTCGAAACTGTCGGCTGGGTCGGCTCCCATGTCTCCGTTACGGTTTAGTTTGGAATTACGTATCTCTGAAATGGATGCCAGTAGAACGGGATGGAATTCCTTGAAATTCCGGCGTGAATTGCCAGATAGCCCCTTCTTTATCGGGAAGTGCCCATGTGGTAATGGATAAGCTTCCGCCTCCGAAAGCCGGATCAGATAAACTGTAGCTGCGGCGTCCCGCTGTATAACGGGACTCGCAGTGTTCGGTAGAGTCAAGGGCTACCGTGCTCCGGAGGTTTGCAGTTTAAAGCAGATGTGCTTCGGATTCTCCTTGGTATAAGCAGCGAATACGGGCCGGTCGCTTGTTTCCAGCCGGAATGCTGTGTGGCTGCCGTATAAGGCACGGGTAAAGCGATTCTTACCGTTGATGCAGACAAAATCGTCTCCGTCAGGGGTATATTGCAGGCTTCGGGTGGCATTCCGGCGATGTTCGTTGTACGAAGTGGATTCTATGAAATCACCTATCTTTTGTGGCTGTTTGGTTTGTCCTGCGCCGGAAACGCTACCGATGCCCAACAGGCATAGAAGTAAATATGTCGTTTTCATGATAATAACTGCTAACTCCTGTTCTTACGGTAACGGCTGTAACCCTTCCCAGCGTACATTCCATTTGCCATCTTTCGGAAATCCGGGATTGTTTCCTTCCGATCCGTCCCATCCGGCGCACATCATGGCGACTGTGGTCAGTAATCCACCGTTGCCGGGCAGGTAAATACGCAGACGCCCGTCCTGGTAATTGTGACCGTTTACCAGATAGGTGTTGGTACGTTTGTCCATCAATAATGCGCTGACTGCCTTCTCGGGCTCACCCATTCGGGCGGCATTCATGGCTGTCATCGGATAATCCCAGCCCCAGGTCTTGTCCCAGTTCCAGTTATCCCAAATCCAGTGCAGGGTGTTTTTCATATATCCGGCATGAATCAGCTGATTCATGGGCAGGATGCCGACAGCGCCCAGCACTGCCATGTGGTCTGAGGTAAAACGGATATCTTTATAGGTATCCACCGCGGTCTCGGCTGCCAGATACAGCTGTTCGTCGTTGTATGCCAGCGGAGATAATTTCTCTATCAGCACATCCCATTCGGGTACACGTTCCATCCCTGTACGTTCACGCCATGTTTGGGCGACTTGCATGGCGAAATGCCAGTACGAAAGTTCAAAAGGCGGATTGACAGTTTCGGCGGCGCGCAACGTTTCCTGTGCGGGGATAGCGCCTTTCAAGACATAACGGTCGTGCTCTTCCTCGTATGTGGCGAATGAATACATGAATTCGGCGGTTTCCTGTATCAGGCTATTGTATTTTTTCAGCAGTTCTTCCGATGGATTAGCCCGATAGAGCAATTCTGCCAGGTAGATGAGATGAGGCTGTTGCCAGATCAGGAAGCTGCCTACTTTAGAGGGGGCTTCCGTACCGCTGGGATCAGTCATTTTCATCCAGCGTATGCCTTTGAAACCTTGTCTTTCCGCTATCTGGCGGGCTATGGGTTCCACGGTTTCATACCAGGATAAAGTGCGGTCCAGTAATTCGGGATGTCCCCATAAGGCGAATTGTGCCTGATGCCACCAGATCATTTCCAAATGGAATTTCCCGAACCAGGAGTTGTAAGTCAGTCCGGTTTCCTGTGGCGGGGTTGATCCGGCACATTGGATGGCGAGCAGATATTGGCTTAATACGACCCGGCGTTCCAATTCTTTGGCACGGACATCCGTACATTGTGAGAAGTCGGCGACAGCTCCCTGTGTCCAGTAATTTTGCCAGTGTCCGGAAGAGGCTTGTTGTACTTCCGCAAAAGTCAGGATGGGAGCAGCGGACGCTTGCGGTGTGAATTGGCAGGTGAATGTAAATACACTGTCCGTTGGCGTGAGTACGAAATAGTTTGCACTTTTTTCTCTCAGCTTCGCAGCGCCTTCCCAACTGATTGTTACATAATAGGTGGTTGCGTCGAGTGTTCTTTTTAACACGGCCGATTGTGCATCTTCACTGACCAGGGTCGTGCTATGCTTATCATTCGCCTCCCAATTACAAGCATCGTCACAGTGACCGCCCGTGGGATAGGGGAAGTGAAACTTGATGCCGGCAGGTTGTCGGGCCGACAGGCGTGCGGCAATCATGTCACGCTCCGGATGGCAGACTGTCTGAATGTGGTAGGGAGTTTCTTTGAGGGTGAACCGGCTGTTGATGATACCGTTCCACATATCCAGTGATTGCTGTATGTTTTGCACATCCGAGGGACGTACTTCATTTCCTAATTCGAGTCCGATGATACCCAGATGCAGGCGGTGTGGGTTTACACGATACCAGTCGGATGCTTCCTTTGCTCTGCCGGGTTCTTTGGGTTGGGTGGCATATAGCTCTTTGTGCCCGTGGCCGAAGTCATACTCCACCAAGCTTCCTCCGGTTTATAGTTTTCGGGATTTCCGAAGCTGTGCCATCCCCATTGGCTTTGTGTACCCAGTGGAACTCCGTTTTTATAGACTTCGGGAAAAGTCTGCAATCCTGTAGCATCTACCGTGTAGGCAAATTCTCCGTTTCCTACCGACAGGGAGGATAATGAATCCATGGCAGTCACTTCCGGATTATTGCGTGTTACCAGTGCATGGCGGTCTATGGCTTTCTCTTTGGGAGGGGTGCAAGCAGCCAATGCAAACATTGTCAGAGCATAAATGGTGTGTTTCATTGTATATAGCTAATTTAAAAAGATGGATAATTCTGTTGTTTATGCGATATGATTCTATTTGCCAAGCTGCAGGCAACCCATGATGAAAGGACCGGTAGCTTTGACATCGTTGTCACGCATCTTTTCGCCAATGTAATATTCAAAGCTTCCGTCGCGGTAAGGAGTGCCGCCCAGTCCGCCTACTTGACAGCAACGGGTCAGCGTCAGAGTTCCGTCGGGGTTTTCGCGAAGCAATGTTTTCTTTAATCCGTTGAAGGCTTTTTCCGCGATGGTCCGGTATCGGGCGTCTATATATCCTTTGTTCACCGCTTTGGCATAAGTATACATACATTGGGTGGTTACGGATGCTTCGGGAAAATTACCTTCACGTTCGGGCTGGTCTATTACCTGATACCATAGCCCGTCTCTTTGATAGTTGGGCAGCTTTCTGCCAAACCTTGAATCCAACTGATAAGCGAGGCACGGCCGGGGTGGTTGTCGGGAATATAGTCCAGTACATCTACCATGCCATGAACCACCAGCCTATACTGCGTCCCCAGAAGTTAGGTGAAGTACCGTCTTGCGGATTTGCCCAACGTTGGATTTGCTCTCGTCCCAGGCATGATGATATAATCCGGTTTCCGGTGAATAGGTATGTTTGTGGCAAAGTGTGAATTGTTTTACCGCTTCATCAATCAGATCAGGACGGTTGAATTCCGCTCCATAGCGGGCTAGGAAAGGAGAAGCCATATAAAGTCCGTCCAGCCACATCTGATGTTGATAGATCAATTTATGCCAGAAGCCACCTTCCAGCGTACGTGGTTGTCTTTTGAGTTGTTCGACCAGCAGGTCCATGGCTGCTTTATATTTTTCTTTGCCTGTTTCTTTATAGAGGTCGAACAGTACTTTTCCTGAATTGATGTAATCCAAGTTGTAAGTTGACATATCATAGAGGTGGATTTCTCCTTTTTCGTTAATCAAACTATCCGCCCATTCCTCAACATACGTAAAGTAACGTTTGTCACCGGTATTTTTCCACATATCCAGCATGGCGCAGCAGCCTACTCCTTGTGAATACCCGAAAAGAGCCGTTTGCCATGATCCAGCTGATAAGCTTTGGGAAAGCGGAGCATCTCAGAGTCGGCAAAGCGCCGGGCATACGAGTCGGAAGATATGCCGGGAAGGGTTGTGGGGACTGTAGGGAGAGGGGCTATGCATACTTCTCCACTGTACGGAATTGCTTTTTTAGCTTGGAGAGACATGGGTGCCATGCAGGCGGCCAATAAATAGATGTAACAGTAATTTTTCATGGTATTTCCTGTCGTTTTTATAGTCTTTGAATGATTTACATTTTTTGCTGATGTAAAAATAGGCTAATTAACGCTATAAGTCCATGAATAATTGTTCATTTAGATGGAAAATCTATCGGTTGAGTCTCTTTTTTAAGGAATATGTGTCAATAAAGAACGAATTTGTGGAAAAAATGGTAAGACAGAGAAAAACTGTTCACCCATCTGTCATTTAGAAGGAAATAAGGAATGACAAATGGATGAACTTGATGAGAAAATCAGTTGTGTACCAGTGTTCCTATATTTTCACCGGTCATTACTTTTTTCAGGTTACCTACTGTGTCCATGTCGAAAACGATAATGGGCAGGTTGTTTTCCTTGCACATGCAGGTTGCTGTAAGATCCATTACTTTCAAACCGCGCTTCAATACCTCATCGTAGGTGATATCGTCAAATTTCGTAGCAGTGGGGTCTTTTTCCGGATCAGCTGTATAAATGCCGTCCACGCGTGTTCCTTTCAACATCACATCGGCTTCTATCTCGATACCACGCAGGGAAGACCCGGTATCGGTAGTAAAAAACGGATTGCCTGTTCCGGCAGACATAATCACAACTTCTCCGTTTTCCATCGCTTCAATCGCTTTCCATTTGTTGTAAAACTCACCGATGGGTTCCATGCGGATAGCTGTCAATACACGTGCCTTGACTCCGGCCGCTCCCAATGCGGAACTCAATCCCAAGCTGTTGATAACGGTTGCCAACATCCCCATTTGGTCACCTTTTACACGGTCAAAACCTTTGGAAGCTCCGCTCAGCCCCCGGAAGATGTTTCCACCACCGATTACAATACCTATTTGTACGCCAAGGTCGTGTATTTCCTTGATTTGTTGCGCATATTCACCCAGACGTTTTTCGTCTATACCATATTGCTTTTCGCCCATCAGGCTTTCGCCGCTCAGCTTCAGTAGAATTCTTTTAAATCTTGCCATATTGGTTTGTCTTTTAGTTTTTTGCAAAGATAAAAATATTAATCTTTTTTACTTGTTTTATATCCTAAAATATTTCTTCCCATGACTCCTTGCATTACTCCGCGAAGTAGAAGATAGGTAATGAATGCCATCCATAAAGCGTGATTGCCCATTGCCCCCCGGAAACCATAGTAAATAAGAAAGAAACTGACAGAGGCTACTATCATGGCTTTCAGCATCAGATGGGTGGCTGTCGCACCGATGAATATTCCATCGAACAAAAAAGCAGAGAAGCCTGCCAAAGGAATGGCAAGTACCCAATAAAAATAACTTTCGGAAGCATGAATGACAGTTGTTTCGTCAGTCAGTAATCCGAGAAAGGATTGTCCCCCTATACTATATAATAAGGTGAAAGCAAGCGATAATCCTACTCCCCAGCCGAATAGTTGGCGAACCGTCGTGTGGAGTGCTTTCTGATTATTGGCTCCGATATATCTTCCTGCCAATGCTTCTCCGGCGTATGCGAAGCCGTCCATAATGTAGGAGAATAAAGTGAATAATTGCATAAGTAATGTATTGACCGCCAACACCACTTCTCCTTGTGCCGCACCAGCGAGGTGAAAAAGACAGTAACCGCCACCAGGCAGATGGTACGGAAAAAGATATCCCTGTTTACTTGGAAGAAACGGTACATGGCCTGTTTGTCAAAGAAGGAATGCCATTCTATGCGTTTCCGCAGGGTGCTGTAGTAGCGTAACCACAACAAATATGCCATGACTAGCCCGGCATATTGTGCAGTTAACGTTCCGATGGCGACACCTTCTATTTTCATTCCTAATCCATATACAAGAAGAAGACTGACCGCAATGTTCACTATATTTTGTGTGATGGCTATATACATGGGGAAACGGGAATTTTGCATACCGATATACCAGCCGGCAAAACTGTAAAGCCCTAATACAGCCGGTGCTCCCCAAATACAGATATAGAAATAGAGGGACGCCAGATGTTCTACTTCTTCAGTCGTTTGGATAAAGGTGAAGGCGGTTCTTTCTATAGGATATTGCAAGGCTAGCAAAGTAAATGCAATGAATAATCCTACTCCGACGGAACGGAGTAGTAACCGGGTGACTTCATTCAGGTCGTGCCTGCCGTATGCTTGTGAAGTCATGCCGCTGGTTCCCATACGCAGAAAACCGAAAATCCAGTAGATGATGTTGAAAAGCATTCCGCCTACAGCTATCGCTCCGATGTAGGCGGCAGAGCCCAAATGACCTACAATAGTAACATCAATCAAGCCCAACAGAGGAACTGTAATGTTTGAAACGATAGAAGGGATGGCTATTTGAAGTATTTTTTTGTTTCCGTTATTAAGTTGAATCATGAGTGTAGATTGATAGAGATGGATACAAAGGTACTCTCTTTCTCATAAATAACCAATGAAAATTTAAATTTGAATTGAAAATAGTTGTTGTTTAAGATGATATATCATTGGAATATAGATATATTTGCGGTTATTAAAATGATCAAAACAGGAGAATTATGAAAGAGAATTTTCAAATCCATATTTGGTTGGGCTTATTGTTATGTCTGTTAGGCATGTCATGTTCGGATGATACTCCGGCTAAAGGAGATGACCCGGGAAATGGTAACACGGAGTTGGAAGTCAATGAGTGGATAGAGAGTGTCATGCGCAGTGATTATTTGTGGAATAACGACATTCCTGCTCAAAATAAGTTGGATTTCTCTGCTGATCCCCAAACATTCTTTAGATCTATGCTCAGTTTGAAAGATGGAAAGACGAGAAACGGAAAGCATCTTTATTATTATTCTTATATGGAGAAGAATAAAGATTATAAAGCACGTACCAGCATTGATGCGGATGATACTTATGGTATGGAGTTTACTTTATTTAATGTTGTAAACGATAGTAATCAACCTTTAGGATATTATTATGCCCGTATTCTGTATGTTCTTCCTAATAGTCCGGCATCAAGTGCAGGTTTGGAAAGAGGGGATTGATCGTGGGTGTTAAAGGAAAAAATAATATTAATTCCGATAATTATGGAATCTTATTAAATGGAGATAGGACTCAATGGCTCGTCAAACGTGGCGATACAGAGGTCAGAACTATTGATATAGAAGCTTCCCGGGCCGTGGAGGACAATCCCTTGTTCTATCACAATGTATATACTCGGGAGATAAGAAGATTGGGTATTTGGTTTATAATCATTTTACTTCCGGACCGAATGGATATTCGGATCGTACCTATGATGAGGAAATGAAGAAGATATTCGCCGGATTTCAGGCGCAAGGTGTGAATGAATTTGTGCTGGACTTGCGCTATAATGGAGGTGGATATGAGAATTCTGCTAATATGCTCGCAGGACTCCTCATTCCAGAAGCTTCTCGAAAAAAGGTGTTTGCTGTTTTCTCTGACAATAAGGGACAATCCTATTCCAATGATTTTTGTGTGGAAACGAAAGGAACGGCAGGTTACTTGAAACTTAATTCCAATCGAATTTATATATTGACAAGCCAAAGTACGGCTTCTTCTTCGGAAGTCGTTATTAACAGCCTCAACCCATTTATGGATGTTACCCTTATTGGCGAATTGACAGAAGGGAAAAATGTAGGAATGGAGATGCAAAAGAATGATAAATATGAATGGATATATTGGCCTATCACATTGAGAGTGACTAATGCGGTGAATGATGACTACAGTGCTGGTTTTAAACCGGATATAGAATGGAATGAGTATGATTTGACTCAGAATCCGACAGACGCTTTATTACCATTGGGTGATCCGGATGAATTCATGCTGGGTAAGGCCATCTCCTTGATCACAGGAATAAACCGGTCAGCCAGAAGCATGAATACGTTATCCCAACCGATTATGAGGGGGGAATCTGTGTATCAATCGACAGAACGTCATGCCACTGGAGGAATGTTGATGGTTCCTGAAGAGAAGAACAACTAAAGGAGGTATTTAACTTCTTTGAAAGCATATTTTCTAAGAGAACCGTTTTTATCTTTCAGAATCAAATGTCCGTCGGGCTCCACACGGATCAGTTTGGCAGTAAACTCTCCTTTTGCATCGCAATAGGGGTGATAACCTTCCTTGCGGTATTGTGCTTTCAGGTAGTATTCCTGAATTTTGGTAATGATATCGGTTTCTCTGTTTTCTATCCGGGAATAGAGATCTATGATATGTTCCAATACGCTGTTCAGAACTTCCATTCTGTCTGTTTCCTTTTTAGTAATTTGTCTTAATGAAACAGGGTTGGGAGCAGATGAATGAAATTCTTCCTGGTTAATATTGATCCCTATCCCAATAATGCTCTGTGAAATTTGGCTTCCTGTTAAATCATTTTCAATCAATATGCCGGCTATTTTTTTGTCTTTCCAATAGATATCATTGGGCCATTTTATTTGCAGGCAATCTGCATGGACATAATGGGCCAATGCGGTACAAATGGCAGAAGCTACCGCCATAGATAAAATGAACTGACTGGCGGGAGCGATTGTTTGGGGGTAAAATACAGTGCTGAATGTCAGATTCTTGCCATATTCTGATTCCCATGAATTTCCACGCTGCCCTTTTCCGGCGGTTTGATATTCTGCCATAAGCGTGGTGAATTCCTTGATTTCTTTTTCCTGGCAAAGTTCTGCAAGTCGGTCATTTGTTGAGGTTACGGTTTCTTCTTTTAAGATTTTGCTTGACCAGTTAGGGGATCTCATCATATTCTTTTTTAAGTTTACGGGTGAATTTTTTGATAACCTCTTCGTATGAGTGGTCTATCAGTGATAAAATAAGTTTGTCGTCAATGTCACCTTGTAAGGATACTTGGTTCCAATATTTCTTATTGAAGTGATAGGCTCCTTCAATGCCGGAATGATGTTCTCTTAATTCCAAGGCATATTCGGGTGCACATTTTAAAGATAGCCATTCCGGGTTGTCCAATCCGATACAGGCATACATTTTCCCCATGACTTTGAATACTAAGGTGACATTATCAAAAGGAAATTCTTCTGTTGTTCCTTTCTTTCTGATACAGTAATCGCGTATTGTTTCTATGTCCATATATAATGTATATATTTCTACCAAATCGGAGGATAAAAGGCTTCTTCAATATGCTCTATAGTGAAAGGAGCCTTTTCGCCCACTAAGGTGATGATATCAAAACGTACAGGTAAATCTACTGAGAACTTGCGCAAGTATGCATCAGTTGAAGCTATAATTCTGCGAATCTTCTTATCTGTTACTGCATCTTCCGGATTACCGAATCTAGTATTCTTGCGGGTCTTTACCTCTATAACAATTAGTTCGTTCCGATATTCGGCGACAATATCCAGTTCTTTTTTTCCGCAATGCCAGTTCCGGTGGCGGATAGAATATCCTTTATCTATGAGATATGCAGCGGCCTCTTCTTCTCCCTCTTTGCCAAATTCGTTGTGTTCTGCCATTCTGTTTCTTTTTGTACAAAAATACTCTTTTTTATGCTTTGTATTTACAGAAGTAAAGCTAATTTTGCAGAGAATATGGCAAACAACGTAAAAAAGAGAGTAAAAGTACCGGCATCAACCCCTAAACGCAAGCAGCGTATGGTATGTTTGATGAGTGAAGAGGAAGTACGGATTGTGGATTGTTATCTTAAAAAGTATAAGATAACCAATAAGGCGCGTTGGTTACGCGAAACAGTATTGACTTTTATCCATCAGAAGATGGAAGAGGATTATCCTACATTGTTTAATGAACATGATATGAGAAGATAAGATGGCAGATGATACCTATTATATGAAACAAGCTTGATGGAGGCTGTAAAAGCGGCTGAACAAGGAGAAGTTCCGGTGGGGGCGGTGGTAGTCTGTCGTGACCGCATCATTGGTCGTGGGCATAATTTGACAGAAACATTGAATGATGTTACAGCTCATGCCGAAATGCAGGCTGTCACAGCTGCGGCTAATACCTTGGGCGGGAAATACCTGAATGAATGTACTTTGTATGTCACTGTGGAACCGTGTGTGATGTGTGCCGGTGCCATAGCCTGGGCACAGACAGGAAAACTTGTCTTTGGTGCTGAAGATCCAAAAGGGGATATCAAAAATATGCCCCCGATGCCTTGCATCCAAAGACGATCGTGGTGAAAGGAATACTCGCCGATGAATGTGCCCGATTGATGAAAGATTTCTTTAAGAAAAAACGATAATTCTTATTTCACCTCTTCATAATCTACATACTCTCCCTCATCGTCATCAAAGATTTTTTTTCTGTTTCCCGATGAATGAGAATGTCTATTTGAAGAAGATGAAGAGAATTCTGCAAAGTTTTCATTCTCGTCATTCGTTTGAGTCTGGGCATATGTATTTTGTTTTTGGTGGGTAGATGTTCGATTCTGGTAGGGGGGATGCTTGCCGATCCCGAACAATACACGCAGAATGTTGCCTAATATAGTGAAGCCGATAAAAACAATCAGCAGAAAAATAATAAGTAGAAAGCCTAAAAATCCAAACATAGTAATTTCTTTTTTTTATATACCACGTACAACAAGCGTGCCACGTTTATTGTTTACGCTCTTTTTTTAGTTAAAAGAGATAGAATGATATACCACAGGATGATAGCTGCAAAACTGCTGATTTTGAAGAAAGCCAACAGGGGAATACATACAATGAGGAAAATATAGCTGACTTTGTTCTGTTTCCAGGCAAGACTCTTGAATTTTAATGAGAACATTGGAATTTCTGCCACCAGCAATAATGACATAATAACTACCAAGATGAAAAGATATGCCGCATTAAAAGAATCGGATATAAGGAAAGAATGTGCTCCTACAGTCAATGATCCCCAAAATAAAGCATTAGCCGGAGTGGGCATACCAATAAAACTACTGCTCTGACGTGGGTCTATATTGAACTTGCCTAAACGCAAAGCTGAAAATACGGAAATAAGGAATGCGGTATAAGGCATATAATCGGCAACAGGCAATAGAAAATCAGGATAGTGTACCTCTTTAAATAAGGAAAAGACAATGGCGGAAGGAGCGAATCCAAAAGTGATGTCATCGGCCAACGAGTCTAATTCTTTTCCTAAAGGACCTGATACTTTGAACAAACGTGCCAACATGCCATCAAAGAAATCAAATACAGCACCTAGTATAATAAAAGAGATGGCCAAGGTATAGTCTTCATTAAATGCCATGACACTGGCAATACAACCGGAGAATAGATTACAGCAAGTTACTGCGTTAGGAATGTGGCGTGTGATACAGTTTGCCATTGGTGATTTTTTTATTTTAGTTTAGCAATGACGGTTTCGTTACCTACAGTCGCTTGTCCCATCTTGACACAGACTTCGGTTCCTAAGGGAAGATAAACATCTACACGCGAACCGAATTTAATAAAACCCATGTGTTCATCAATGTAGCAATCTTCTCCTACTTCGGCATAGGTCACGATTCGACGGGCTATTGCTCCTGCTATCTGGCGCGCCATGACAGTATGTCCTTCAGGAGTTTCAATAACGACCATAGAACGTTCATTTTCCGTACTGGCTTTAGGCAGCCATGCTTTCATAAATTTACCGTTATGATGGTCTACATGTTTCACTACTCCGTCTACGGGATACCAATTGGCATGTACATTGACAATGCTCATAAAAATAGAAATCATTAACCGGCGGTCATGAAAATATTCATGTTCATCTACTTCTTCTATAACTACTATTCTTCCGTCTGCCGGGGCTACTACGATTTTTCAGTGTCGTGCTCGAATAATCGAATGGGACAACGGAAAAAGTTAACCATTAACAGGTAAACAACGATACTTGCGGTGGCAAATATATAAAATGGAATTTTGCACTCAATTCCCCAAAACAATAGGGCATTGATACCAATTAACAGGATGGCACTGACAATCAAGATGCTTGTTCCCTCTCTATGTAGTCTTATTTTCTTTAATTTCTTCAGTCGGTTCATGATTGTATAAAACCAATTATCGTGCAAAAATAAACTTATTTTGAAAACCTTGCAAATAAAAGTTGTTAGAAATGCCTATTTCGACTTCATTTAAGATAAAAAAAGCGAATGTTGATAACTTCTTCTTTATCTTTTTGCAGGTTTTATGAAAGCAGAGTATCTTTAGACAATTTTTTAGTAGAGTAACGATTATGCAGGATTTTGTCCATTTACATGTCCATACCCAGTATTCCATCCTTGATGGCCAGGCGTCTATTCCACGTTTGGTAGACAAGGCTATGCTGATGGAATGAAAGGTATAGCCGTAACAGACCATGGTGATATGTTCGGTATCAAGGAATTCTTCAATTATGTGAATAAGAAGAATAGCAGTACTAACGGTGAGATAAAGGATTTGAAGAAAAGAATAGCCGGACTGGAAAAAGGTACGGTGGAATGTGATAATCCCGAGGCGGAACTTGTGGCGTGCAAGGAGAAGTTGGAGGCGGCAAAGAGGAAATTGTTTAAACCGATTTTCGGTTGTGAGATGTATGTGGCACGCCGTCGTTTATTTAACAAAGAAGGAAAACCCGATCAAAGTGGTTATCACTTGGTAGTGCTTGCTAAAAATGAAAAAGGATACCACAACCTCATAAAATTAGTGTCAAAGGCATGGACGGAAGGGTTTTATATGCGTCCGCGTACTGATCGTGTGGAATTGGAAAAATACCATGAAGGGCTGATTGTTTGTACAGCGTGTATTGCCGGAGAAGTGCCTAGAAATATAATAGCTGGAAAATATGAAGAGGCAGAGGAGGCTATCCAATGGTATAAACGTGTATTCGGAGATGATTTCTATTTGGAATTGCAACGTCATAAAGCGACGGTTCCTCGTGCGAATCATGAAGCTTATAAATTGCAGCAAATTGCTAACGAAAAGTTGATAGAGTATTCTAGAAAATTCAATGTCAAGCTGGTTTGTACTAATGACGTTCACTTTGTAGATGAAGAGAATGCTGAAGCACACGACAGCTGATCTGTCTGAGTACGGGTAAGGATTTGGATGATCCTAACCGTATGCTCTATTCAAAGCAAGAGTGGATGAAGACACGTGCCGAGATGAATGAAGTTTTCGCTGATGTTCCCGAGGCTCTTTCAAATACGGTGGATATTTGTGATCAGGTGGAATTTTATAGTATAGATCATGCACCGATTATGCCTACTTTTGCTATTCCTGAAGATTTTGGAACAGAAGAGGGATATCGGAAGAAATATACAGAAAAGGACTTGTTTGATGAGTTCACTCAAGATGAAAACGGTAACGTGGTAATGAGTGAGGAGCCGCTAAAGCCAAAATAGAGAAACTGGGTGGCTATGACAAACTCTATCGTATTAAACTGGAAGCTGATTATCTGAAGAAATTAGCGTTGGAAGGTGCGCACAAGCGTTATGGAGAAGTATTGAGTGAGGAAGTGCAGGAACGGATCAAATTCGAACTTCATATTATGAAGACGATGGGTTTTCCCGGTTACTTCTTGATTGTGCAGGATTTTATTCGTGCCGCGCGTGAAGAATTGGATGTGTCTGTGGGACCGGGACGTGGATCGGCGGCAGGTTCTGCCGTAGCATATTGTTTGGGTATCACTAAAATAGACCCTATTGCATACGATTTGCTGTTCGAACGTTTCCTGAATCCCGACCGTATTTCTTTGCCTGATATTGATGTGGATTTGATGATGATGGTCGTGGACGAGTATTGAATTGGGTAACTGAAAAATATGGTCAGGAAAAGGTGGCGCATATCATTACATACGGTACGATGGCAACCAAGCTGGCAATCAAGGATGTAGCCCGTGTACAGAAATTACCTTTATCGGAGTCCGACCGTTTGTGTAAGTTGGTTCCGGATAAGATTCCTGATAAAAAAATGAATTTGCCTAATGCCATAGCTTATGTTCCCGAACTACAGGCAGCGGAAGTCTCACCCGATCCTATTTTGCGTGATACGATAAAGTATGCAAAGATGTTGGAGGGGAATGTCCGTAATACCGGTGTGCATGCGTGCGGTACTATTATATGTCGAGATGATATAACGGACTGGGTGCCTGTAAGTACGGCAGATGATAAGGAAACCGGTGAAAAAATGCTGGTGACCCAGTATGAAGGTTCAGTTATTGAAGATACTGGATTGATCAAGATGGACTTTTTGGGTCTGAAGACCTTTCTATTATCAAAGAGGCGATTGAAAATATCAAGCATAGTAAGGGGATTATCTTGGATATTGACGAGGTTGACATTTCGGATCCTCCTACTTATGCTCTTTATAGTGAAGGACGGACGATTGGTACATTCCAGTTCGAATCTGCCGGTATGCAGAAATATTTGCGGGAATTGGAACCTAGCACTTTTGAGGATTTGATTGCGATGAATGCTCTTTATCGTCCGGGACCTATGGATTACATTCCGGACTTTATCGACCGTAAGCATGGCCGTAAGCTATTGAGTATGATATTCCTATTATGGAGAAATATTTGAAAGATACATATGGTATTACGGTATATCAGGAGCAGGTCATGCTTTTGTCACGTTTGCTGGCGGATTTTACTCGTGGCGAATCCGATGCCTTGCGTAAAGCAATGGGTAAAAAACTAAGAGATAAACTAGACCATATGAAGCCTAAGTTTATTGAAGGCGGACGAAAGAACGGTCATGATCCCAAAGTACTTGAGAAGATTTGGACGGACTGGGAAAAGTTTGCTTCTTATGCATTCAATAAATCTCATGCTACTTGTTATTCATGGGTGGCTTATCAGACTGCTTTTCTGAAAGCAAACTATCCGGCGGAATATATGGCGGCTACGATGAGCCGGAATATTTCGAATATCACGGAAATTACTAAATTGATGGATGAGAGTAAGGCGACTGGCATCATGACCAAGGGACCCGATGTGAATGAAAGTTATCTGAAGTTTTCTGTGAATCGTAAAGGGGATATCCGTTTTGGGCTGGGAGCCATTAAGGGAGTGGGGGAAAGTGCTGTGCAGTCTATCCTTGAAGAACGTGAGAGAAATGGAGAATATAAAGATATTTTCGATTTTGTACAGCGTGTAAATCTTTCGGCTTGTAATCGTAAGAATATAGAAAACTTGGCTTTGGCAGGTGCTTTTGATAGTTTCACGGGAATAAAGCGTGAAGACTTCTTTGTAAAGAACGCTAAAGATGAACCTTTACCGAAGTGTTGGTACGTTATGGAAATAAGTATCAGATGGATAAAGCCGCAGCTGCAAATTCTTTGTTTGGAGGTGAGAATCAGGTGGATATTGCTACTCCCGAAATCATTCCGTCTCCTGCATGGGGGGATTTGGAACGTTTGAATAAGGAACGTGATTTGGTAGGTATCTATCTTTCTGCCCATCCGTTGGATGAGTATGCTGTTATATTAGAGAATGTATGCAATGTCCACATGGCGGAACTTGCCGATTTAACCCCTTTGCAGAACAGAGACTTAACCATGGGAGGGATTGTGACTGCAGTGCGTGAGGGGTATACCAAGACGGGAAAACCATACGGTATTGCTAAAGTGGAAGATTATTCGGGCTCAGCAGAATTTGCTTTCTTCGGTAATGAATGGGTAGAGAAGAAGAACTTTTTTATGACCGGTATGTTTTTATTTATGCGAGGGAAATGTCAGCCAAAACAATGGCGGCAGGAAGAATGGGAGGTGAAGATAAGTACTATTGAGTTGTTACCGGAAGTAAAGGAAAAGATTATTGAGAAACTTACAGTTTCAGCTCCTTTGTCTGCATTGGATGAAGAGCTGATAACGGAGTTTTCAGCCTTAATCAAGGCACATCCCGGTAATGCAGAGCTTTATTTTCATGTGATGGATGAGGATGGACAAATGTATGTCAATCTGATGTCACGTACTATGAATTTCAGTTCAAAAAGAGATCATGACTTATTTAAAGAGCCAACCACAGCTCTCTTACAAAATTAATTAGTATATTTGCGCTAACATTTTAAATAACTAAGTATAATAATTATGGCACTAGAAATTAAAGATAGCAATTTTGAAGAATTGCTGGCATCAGGCAAGCCTGTAGTAGTGGACTTTTGGGCAACATGGTGTGGTCCTTGTAAAAAAATAGCTCCGGATGTTGAAGCTTTGGCAGAAGAATATAAGGATCAGGTAATAATTGGAAAGTGCGACGTGGATGATAACGACGAACTGACCGGTAAATTTGGTGTACGTAACATTCCTACTGTTCTTTTTATCAAGGACGGTGAAGTGAAAGATAAGACTGTAGGTGCAGTGACCAAAGCTCAGCTGGAAGAAAAAAATAAAAAGCTTTACTGTAATAAAAAGAATATTCACCCCTTTAATATATACGACTATGGGAATGGAAGACGATTTCTTATTGGAAGATGAGGATGATCAAAAAACGATAGAGTTTATCAAAAATTATCTGCCTCAGGATTTGAAAGATAAATTCACGGAGGATGATTTATATTATATTCTTGATGTGATTGTGGATTACTATACCTCCAGCGGATGTCTTGATGTACAACCTGATGAAGAGGGATACATTAACATTGATCAAGATGAAATTGTGAATTACATAGTCAAGGAAGCCAAGAAAGACGGAATGGGGCCTTATGACCCCGATGATGTATTCTTTGTAGTCCAGGGGGAAATGGAATATGGGAATTCATTGGGACAGGTAGATTAAGAAGATAGTCTCATAATAAAATAAAAGATGCGTATCTCCAGCTAGGGATACGCATTTTTTATATTTGAAAACAAGGTAATATCTACTATTAGCTCTCTTATTTCTTTTGTAAAAGAAAATAATAGAATACCTTTGTAAAAACACTCATGCTCATTTTAACTATAAAAACATTGCTTAATGGCTAAAAAGAAAAATTCCCAATTCCTACCTGGTCTTTTGGAGGATATCATGTCTTTATTGACCCCGGAAGAACAAGAAATTGCATTTGAATTGTTTAATGATGGAGCGAATCAGGTAGATGAAGAACTGTCTCATATTTATTATCATCATCAGTGTCCCGATTATAGATTGATTGCGCAGCCGATCGCATCTTATCTGATGCCTTTGTGGACGATGGATGATATGAGTAGTCTGTCACCGGCTGAAATCTACTCTTCTTGTGCTGTTATTCCACAAGAAACATTGGAACGAGATCTCCGCAATTTTATCTTTAATATCTTTGTCGTATATCGGAAAATGCCCGAAAAATGTTATTCATATAGAATGTGGTATGCATTAGGAATAATGGAGCATTTTCGTATGGAACATTGTTTGGATATTGTTTTGGAAGTGCTGCGGCAAGATTTGGATTTTTATGATTTTTATTTCGGTTATTTGTATGAAACAATGTTGTCTGCCATTACCTATCAATTGGGACAGAATCAATTAGATGTTTTGATGGACTTTATGAAAGAGCCCGGACTGCTTCCTATGTCTAAATATAGAGTGATTGAAGCTGTTGCTCATATTGTGATAACTCATCCTGACAGAAGAGAGGAAGTGATGGATTGGTTTGGTAATTTGTTGAGTTACTATTTTGATGTACTGAAAGAGCAGAAGAATGATATTTGTTCTACTTTGCTGCTTGATCATGTTACAGCTTGCATGATGGATATTCGCGGGGTAGAAACTTTACCTATTTTGCAAAAGATTTATCGGACTTATCATATTAAACCTTATGGTATTCCAAGTATTAATGAACTAAAGAAAAAAATGCCTTATGCGGAAATGCATGGGTTGGAAATGGAACGGGTAGAGGATTATCTAGTTGAAGTTTTCGAGGTTGCTACTGACGAGGAAGAAGATGAGGAGATTTATGATGATCCGCTTTATATGGAGGAGCAGCCTGCTAAAAAATTTAGAATAAAAATAGAGTTGAAAGACTCTGAACCATTAGTCTGGCGCATATTGGAGGTTCCTTCGAATATTTGTTTGGAAAGATTTTCTGAGGTGGTAGAAGTGGCAATGGGATGGGATGGTTATCATTTGCATCGTTTTATTAAGGGGAACACTTATTATCTTCCTCCCAAAGATCGGCAGATGATTGTTTTTGAGGGTGTACCCAAACAGTTTGATTCCGGTATGCTTTCTTTAGGTGAATTATTAAGTCGTAAGGGATCAAAAATTAAGTATGAATATGATTTCGGTGATAGTTGGATACATGAAATTATATTAGAATCCTGCCAGTCCTATAAGAAAGAGGAAATTCCGGTTATAGCCTTGTTGGATGGTGAAAATGCTTGTCCGCCAGAAGATTGTAATGGCATATGGGGGTATAGGAAAATGCTGAAAGCTTTAGAAAAGCCTCGCTCTAAAGCTGCGCGTGAATATAAAGAATGGTTGGGGTATAATTTTGATCCTACTGAATTTGATCTTGATGAAACTAGGGGGCTGTTGGCTGAAATTGTAGATTGATTTGGA
>ENA-OQCN01000307-OQCN01000307.1-human-gut-metagenome-genome-assembly--contig:-NODE-307-length-26189-cov-4.512624_pt1 | contig 26189 bp, 29 predicted proteins | sample MGYA00242497_ERZ504576 | MGnify/ENA primary metagenome ERZ504576 (study PRJEB26092, sample SAMD00036296) | human gut metagenome | host: Homo sapiens | study: EMG produced TPA metagenomics assembly of... | reverse complement strand
CCAACTAAGGGAATCAGCAAGGGATCAAAATTCAGTTTATATGTGTTCTTCCAGAAATGGGTTTACACAGGTGGAAAATGGACAGAAACAGATACGATCAGTTCAGCTAGATATGAATTCGGTTCCGTACCGATCACTATCACTCCATCCGCTGGTGCAGGAGCCAACGGAGCAAACGGCAGCGGCGGACAGACAGGTTCTGATCCGGATGCAACTGTAACAGGAGCAGCATCTGCAACATCTGCCAACGGCGGAAATGGAACTACATCCAGGAATGCAGTATCTACAGCCGATAATTCACCAATTGGAACAATGTCTGCACTTGCAGTCGCTTCTATCCTTGCCGGTGGTTATGTAATTGTGAGAAGAAGAAAAAAAGACATTTGATCACAGAATAGAAGAATAAGATAACGTAGAAAAACACTGGTTATCCCTTGATCAAAAAGGAGTAACCAGTGTTTTGCGCTATAAAAATAAGCGGAGAAAGCATCTCACAGATTCTTTTTCTTATAAATAAACCAGGATGCAGCTACACTGAATGCAATCAGGTAAGCAGCCAATATTAAAATACTGACATAATTTACAGCTCCGCCGGAAGCGATCGTACGGATCAGATGACTGGTCTGTGAAAGCGGAAGTGCGGCTACGAAATTTCCAAGAAATCCCGGAATCTTCTCTATGGAAAAGAAGGTATTGCACAGAAATGCCATCGGCATAATAATGTAATTGGAAAAACGCGGAACATCCGCATGGTTTTTGGCAAGGAAAGAAACCACAACGCCAATCGCTGAAAAAACAGCACCATTAAGAAACATCACCAGAAGAGACCATCCGTTAAATACAAGTCCTGTTCCAATCGGCATGGTAAGAAGAAGGATGATCCCTCCGGCATAAAGTCCGCGAAGGCTGCCTCCAATGATCTGGCCCGCGATAAACTGCCACAGCGGAGTCGGGGAGATCATAACCTGGTCAAAAGCTTTTTCATAAAGACGCTGCACATTCAGGTTCTGTGCAATAGCATTAAAACTTCCGTTCATGGTTGTCAGTGAAACGACACCTGGGATCAGAAAGTTCAGATAAGGTTCTCCATGGGAAGAAGTCTGGATTCCCATTCCAAAAACAATCAGATACATCAGCGGTGCGATCATGGCAGCCAATGTGATCTTATAGAAATCTCTCCGAAATTCCACCCATTTTTCCCATAAAATAGTAAGTATTCCCATAAAAATTCATCGTCCATTCTTATTTAATTGTATATAAAGATCATTTCTGCATCAGATGTCTTCCGGCGCGTTCCACAAAAACATCCTCAAGGGTTGTTTCCCTCAATGTGCACTGTCCGTCCAGGGAAGACAAAAAAGAAATCGCTTCCGGTCTGCTGTGGAAGTAGTGGCTCTTTGCGCCTTCTGATGTTTCAAGATCTACGGTATATTTACCAAGGCTTTCGATCAGTCGGCCGGAGTGTTGATTTCTTCCAGTTTACCGTGATCCATAAGTGCTACCCGGTTGCAGAGAGACTGTGCCTCTTCCATATAGTGGGTCGTCAGAAGAATAGTAAGATTTTTGCCGTTAAGCTGACGGAGAAGATTCCACATCTGTCTTCTGGAAAGAGCATCCATACCAGCGGTAGGTTCATCAAGAAGCAGGATCTCCGGGCCGGTAAGAAGGGCACGGCACACCATAAGCTTACGTTTCATGCCGCCGGAAAGCTTGCGAACTGTTCTCTTCCGGAAAGGAAGGAGTCCGCAGAAATTAAGAAGCTCTTCAGTTTTTGCCCTGATTTCCCTGCGTGGCATAAAATAAAGTCGTCCCTGATATTCCATAATCTCATCCATGTTCATATCCTGACGCATGGAGTATTCCTGTGTGATCACGCTGATCTTGCGTTTCAGATCCGGTCGGTTGCGTCCAAGTGTCTGCCCGTCGATTAGGATTTGTCCTTCTGTAGGCAGGAGCAGAGTGGAAAGCAGACTGATCGTGGTAGTTTTTCCCGCACCATTAGGCCCGAGAAGACCAAAAAATTCGCCGGTTTCAATGCGAAGATCCAGAGAATCCACAGCAGTAAAGTCGTCAAATTTCTTTGTGAGATTTTTGGTTTCGATCATCTCTGTTTATTTCCTTTCTTTTGTATGCGAATTTCTCTTTATTATAATGGATAGCAGATGATATTTCAACCAGGAACCCTGTTCTTTACAGAAAACAGGCAGTGTGCTATAGTGGTATCATGTGTGCAAGAAAAATACGAGGAGATGGAGAGAAACGATGAAACGAATGATACGAGCAATGGCCATATTATTTCTGACTGTGGTGTTGTTTTGTCCGGTGCTGGTTGTGGCAGCAGGTGGAGAGGAAGGTCTGGAGACAGATATGGAAGATGGTGAATATTCCATTCAGGTGGATCTGGAGGGCGGCAGCGGTAAGGCAAGCGTCACATCCCCTACACTGATGATCGTGAAGAATGGAAGAATGTATGCACAGCTGCAGTGGAGCAGTTCCAATTATGATTACATGATCGTAAACGGGAAAAAACTTCTTAATGAGAGTGAGGAAGGCAGGAACTCTGTTTTTACAGTACCAATCACAGTGCTGGACGACAAGATGGAAGTGATCGCGGATACTCTGGCGATGGGAGCACCTCACGAGATTAATTATACGCTGACTTTTTATGGCGATTCTATCGGTTCCAAGGGACAGCTCCCTCAGGAAGCGGCCAAGAGAGTTGTAGCAGTGGCTCTGGTGATTATTGTCGGCGGTGGGATTCTGAATTATTTTGTGAACAAAAGGAATCGGTGTTAAAACCGGTTCTTTTTTTCGGCCTTCAGGCATACATACATAATAGCAGAGGATTCTGTGGTATTTGGGAAATATCTTCATGAATTAAGGTATGAGAACGGAGGCAAAAAAATGAAGACAGCGCAGGAAAAAACTTATGAAGAACTGTATTATTCTCTCTGGGAGCTGGCTCAGAGGTACAGCGGTTTTACCCAGTTTCGGGTAATCGGAAAAGCCATGATGAAAGAATGATCCCCATGCTTGAGATCGGTCATGGTGATTCCTGTATTTTCTGTGTGGGAGGATTTTCGGGAACTGACGGAAAATGTCAGACATGCTCACTCTGGCAGCAGCAGAATACTGCAAAACATATGAGTGTAGATGGATGATCCAGGATCTTTATGAAGTGCAGAAGCTTCTTGACAGAACAAGAATTTGTATGATTCCGGTAGTGAATCCGGATGGCTATGAGATTTTTTACGGAGGATATAATGCGATCCGAAATCCGATTTTCCGCCAGATGCTGAAGATGCAGGATGTTCCCTGTGATGAATTTGTATGCAATGCCAGAGGAATGGATCCGGTTTTAAATTTTCCAACAAGCTGCTGCACCAGAAAAAAGATTCACCAGCAGCCTGCAAGCGAGAATGAAACAAAAGCGCTGATCCGTATTTTTCAGGAGTATGGGGGAAGAGGCCTGCTTGTATTTTGCAGTTATGGAAAAAAGTGGTCTACTACAGACAGGATCAGGGTTTTACCAACAGCCAGAGGTGTTACCGGCTTGCAAGACATCTCATGAAATGTGCAGACGGAAGGCTTGAGCGTCTGTCATCAGGATGCGGAGCTCATATGAGAAACCGAAGTACGGGACGCCCGGAACAGTACTATGGGGAGCAATACGCCAGCCTGCATTCCGGATCGAGATTCCTTTGGGAGAGGATACAAAAGAAGCGGAAAAAAAGACTCTCAGGGAGTTGATGCTGTTTCCATTGGAATATATTTATTCTCTGGTACAGTAAGCCCCCAAAAATGGCCTGCACTGCTGATGCCTTGGAATATCAGGCATTTGTGACAGGTCATTTTTGTATTGCAGCTGTATTATGGAATTGAAAAATACAGCGTAAAGGGAATACCTTGGTAATTCAACAGTCGAATTCTGTCGGACGAATTTCGTTGACTTATCTGAAGACTGGCTTTATAATAACATCATCTGAAACAGATCTTTATATTTATTCTATTCCGTCTTTGACCGGCGGACATTCAGGAACAGTTCCGTTCCATTTCAATTCACAGTCTTTATATTTTAAAAGAAAATGGATACTGACGAGCATATAGAGTCAATAAACAGGTTGCTGCGTGGAACATGCGATTTCCAGCTATGTTAGTGTCTATGGAGGGCAGTTTATGTGTCAATGTGTATGGGGCAGCAGGTCTCCTCCATACATTCTTTTTAGTTTGCTCATGAAATACTCCTAAAAGAATGTATGCAGAATTAAGAACAGAAATGAAATTGTTTTTTCGATATGCTTTTAACACAGCTCTGGCTGCAGGTTTTGTGACTGCGATGGTACTCCTCCTTCCGGGTATTTTCGGTATCCGGCCATATGTAGTCTATTCCGGATCCATGGAACCAGGGATCCCTACCGGAGCTGTGGTATTTTCCAGGGAGGAGGATTTTTCTCCGAAAGAAGGAGATATTATCACGTTTCGTGTAAATGATACCGTTGTGACACACCGGGTCATAGAGAACCGGAACGGTATCTGTACAACAAAAGGCGACGCTAATAAAACAGCAGATCCTGTATCTGTAGAACAGTCGCAGATCATCGGGCGGGTAGTCTTTTGCCTGCCTTATCTGGGCTATGTGATCCATTTTTTACGTGCCCGGATTCCATTTACCGCCGTTGTCATTGCGGCGTGTCTGGCCGTGATCGCTGATCTGGCTTATACCCCGAATAAAGAGAATAAAGAAATAGCAGGGAGGAATTAAAAAATGATGAAAAACAGAAAAATGGTAAAAGGAATTGCGCTTGCGGCTATGGTCGCAGCTCTGGCAGCAGGAGGAACTGCAGCGTATCTCACGGATTTTGAGACAGCTACCAACAGTTTTACGATCGGAAAGGTAGACATTGAACTGGATGAACCAAACTGGAAACCGGATGATAACACGAAACTGGTGCCAACTCAGGTGATCAAGAAAGACCCGTATGTGAAGAACAAAGGTATCAATGAGGCATTTGTATATCTGGAGGTATCTGTCCCTGTCCGTAATGTGATCACAGCAGCACAAGATGGAACCAGGAATCCATTAAGAAAGACGGAACTTTTTACCTATTCCAAGAATAAAGAATGGACTCAGCTGGAAAGAAAAGAGGTAGGTCAGAATATGGTTTACACGTATGCTTATAACCATATTCTGAAGCCTGGCCAGAAGACAACGACTCTGTTTGATACAGTGAAGTTTGCCAATATTATTGAGGGCCAGCTTGATACACAGCAGATCGATATGCCGGTAAGAGCGTATGCGATCCAGTCTACGAACACAGGAGATGATAAGACTACGATCATTGAACAGGCAACAGCAGCATATCAGAAATATGTGAACCAGAACAAAGGACAGGATGGCGGCGTGACCAAGTGATATGTAAAAGTTTGATGAGACGGAGAATGTAGATGAAAGAAAAAATTTTCAAGAATGTCATATTCTTTCTTTTTGTTACAGGACTTCTCTGCACTTTGGGAACAGCAGCGTATTTTTCGGATTTTGATAAAAAGGTAAATACAGCAGCAGTAGGATCTGTGATAACTGAAATTGATGAAGATTTTCCAGATCCTACGCCTACTCCTGTAGAAGATAATCCTTCATACAAAAAGAAGATCTGGACAGGAAACTTTCCGGAAATGAGAAAGGGTTCAATGCGGACTGTTATGTAAGAATGTCGCTTTCCTATTCTGATAATGATATTGGAAAAGGTGTGGAGCTTCTGGGGCTTGATACTGTAAACTGGCTGTATAATGCAAAAGATGGATATTACTATTATCGAAATAAGGTGGCAGAAGGAGAAGTAACTACTCCGCTGTGTACAGGTTTTCGGATAAATTCAAAAAAGATCGATGACTCATACAGAGACAGTATTTCCGATTTTGAGATCAACGTATATGAAGAGGCAGTTCAGGCAGAGGGATTTTCCGATTATAAGAGTGCGTGGAGCTATTTTAACAATCCGATATCTGTGCAGAAGACAGAGAGGAGGGAGATCGTTGAAAAAAGCTCTTAGGTTACTTTTGGCAAGTGTGATCACAGCGGGGAGTCTTGCAGCAGGAGTGTCTGCTTATGGCAGATTTACAGACTCGGTAACTGTGACGAATCATATTTCGACTGGAGATATCAATATTTCCCTGAAAGAACTGGAAAAAAAGGAGAATAAGGAGATCGCCTATCAGGATCGAAAAATCGTTCTTCTAGGTGACAGGATCTCAAAAATCCCCAGGATTACAAATTGTTCGGAACCCTGCTGGGTAAGAGTGAAGATTACCTATACGGATGATCTCGATGGACTGAAAGGGCTGGATGACACAAATCTTCTTGGAATGTCTTCACGTTGGACGAAAAAAGGAGAATATTTTTATTACACCAAACAGCTGGAATATGGAGAAAATATTGACATTTTTACAGCAGTTATGGTTCCGAGAGAATGGACAGAGAGTTATCAGGAAAAAAATCTGGGGATCAATATTGTGGCAGATGCCATACAGGCAGCTAATTTTTCTCCTGATTTCAGTGCCATGACCCCATGGGCAATGAGAAGATCCAGAGATGTGTTCATGACACGAACGGTTTGGTTGTAAAGAAAAAGAGTCAGGTTAAATCGAAAGTAGAGTTTGAAGGCAGTGCACATAAACTGATAGCAGCTCCGGATGACTTTTTTTCCGGATTTTCAACTGCAATGCCTGGAGATATTTTTAAAGATTCAGTGGAGATTCGAAACACAACTGCAAATACGGCAGAGATTTTTTTCAGGACTCTGCAGAATGTAAATCTGTGAAAGATCAAGAATTCTTACGAAAACTGAAACATGGAATTCATGGATGGAAAGAAACTCTATGAAGGTGATCTTCTTGCAGTGTCTCTGAATAAAGCTGTTTCGCTGGGAAATTTCGCGAAGAATAAAAGCGGAAAAATGGAATTTCAGGTAACAGTTCCATCAGAACTTGACAATACCTATGCCCTCCGAAAAGGAGATGTGAAATGGATTTTTTCTGTGGAAGAAGATGGGAAGATTATAACCCCGAATCCTTTACAGAAACAGCCGGAAAAGGAAAGAATGACAGGAAGGCAGGGGTACTATGGAAATGGAAACAAGGGGGGAAGCTCATTTGTAAGAACGACTCCGGTGAAAACAGGGGATGATACAGAGATTCTGTTTTGGCTTCTGTTGGGTGGTGCTGCGCTTTTTGCCGGAGGTCTGGTAATCCGGAAAGGAGGAAGAACGTGAAAAAGAGAATCGCAGGCATGTTAATGGCACTGACTGTTTTTGTTTCCTCCGTTGGGGTATTTGCAGATTCGGAATATACGCTGCCTTCTGAATATGGAACTGAACATATGGCAGAAACAGAAACTGTTTCGGAAGATAAAGAACAAACAGGGCTGGAAAAGCCAGACGTGTCAGAGGAAATTCCGGACAATAGTGTTGATGAAGACATTTTAGAATCAGAGGAAGCTGAGGGAGAAAATGCAAACGAAGAAGACTGGAATCAGGAAGATGCTGCGCAGCAGGAAGAAACAATGCAGTCAGAAGAAACAACATCATCTGAAGATTCAATGTTGTCAGAAGATCCGATGCCATCGGAAGAGCCAGAATATACCGTATTTTCTGAGGAAAATGCAGGTCTTCTCAAAGGAGAAACCGAAGAAGATCAGCAGTTGATCCAGGAGATCGAGGATGGACAGATTCTTGCATTTTCACCTGCAATGTCTGATGAAACAGAGGAGGATGAAAATGCTGATGTACTTTCTGGAGCAGAAGAGGGAATCGCAGTAACAGCATTGAAACCAGGAGAATATTATGTGGAGACTACAGGCAGAGTTTACTGTGATGAGGTATGGACACCAGCTAATGATTTCGTGCAGGGAAATCACACACGTATGGCCAGTACATTCCGCCGTGTGCATTACATAGATGATACAGGCGCAGAAAAAACAGCTCCGCTATATTGCCTCAAGGCAACAAAAACAGGTCTGGACAGTGTTACATTAAAAAATGAAGCTGTAAAAGTGCTGAAAAATGCAACAATCCAGAAACTTCTGTATTATGGTTATGGCGGTCCGGGAGATCTTGGGACCAGTTACGATCCCTCATGCAGCCATATCAAATGGTCAAACTGGCAGAACCGGTTTATGTTTACGCATATAGCTCTTTCAAAAGTTTATTTCAATGACCGTGGATATGCAACAGAAGCAGAGGTAGAACATGTAGGAATCAACCGTATGATCAGCAAGATTAAAGCGATGACAATTCCTGCGAGGAATAAAGCATCGGTATCTGCTTATGGAGAAGATGGCTGGACAACAGCAGCAGGAAAGACTGTTCCTATGAGTGTATTTCGAAGCAGACCAGATCATTATCCTTATGTACCGGACAGTATGAAGGATGGTTTTCAGATGAGTCCTCTTATGAAAGTTACAGATAGTGCCGGTATTGGAAATGGAATTACGATAACAAGAACTTCCAGTGAAAAATGGCAGCTTGCGTACTGGAATAACAGCACAGAGTATAATGCAAAGAAGACGAAGCCGACGATGATGACAGGGACAAGCCTGAAGCTGAAGGCAGGTGCGTATTTTATGATGATATTCCCGTTAAACACAACAGCATCGAAGAAATTTCAGTGTAAAATGCTTCTTCAGCCGGTTTCTTATATTCTTGTAGATGGAAAGACTCAGACAGGAAAAGATGGAATACAGGATTTCGGTGCGTATGTATATCAGGGAACAAGAGGAACAGTTACTTTTACATTAAAACCATCTGCATACGGCAGTACAAAACTTACTAAAACTGAAACGAATACGGGACAGAAAATAGCAGGCGCAGAATATACCCTATATGCGGCAGAAATCCTGAAATCGGGATACCGCACTTTTTTATCAGGAAGATCAGAAAATAGCATCTGCAGTTACAGACAGTGAAGGAGTTATTACGTTTCCAAAACTGTATCCAGGTAAATACTATGTAAAAGAGACAAAAGCACCCAAAGGTTATGTCCTCAGTACAGAGGTCAAAAATATTACAGTAACTGGAGGAAAAACGACAGCAGTATCTGTAAAAGAGATCATGGACATCACTGGAACAGTTTCTATTGCAAAGAAAGATGGAGATACCGATGATCCCCTTGCAGGTGCAGAATTTACTCTGTATACATGGAGTAAAAAAAGCGGAAGTTATTCAAAAACAGGAAAGCTTTTGAAATATGATGGACAGGCAAGACGCTATAACTCTGATGAATTCGTTTATACAGCGGATAATCAGGGGAAATTCAGGGTGAAAGAAACGAAGCCGCCCAAAGGGTATACAGGAAACTGGCAGAAAGATATCAAGCTGACAGATGCAGGTACACATAAAGAATTTTTCTTTGAAGTGGTAAACTACCAGAAAAACAAGCGGAAAAATAGAGATCATGAAAACGGATGAAGATACTGGTGAAGTTCTGAAAGATGCAGAGTTTACCCTTTATGAGTACAGTACTTCCCGGAAAGGCTATAAAAAGAATGGAGTTTTGTTGAAATATGACAGTAAAAGCCAGATGTATGCAAGTGAAGAACTTCTGATGACTGCAGATAATGCAGGAAAATTCTGTATTAAGGAGACAAAGAATCCAAAAGGCTATGAAGGCGCTGGGAAAAAGAAGTGGATGTCACAGATGAAGATGCAAGTTTCTATTATGAAGTTACCAATAAGGCGATTCCTGATTACACAGGAGTTCTCCGCATCCAGAAGACGGATATTTATACTGGAGAAGTTCTGGAAGGGGCAGAGTTTACTTTGTATCAGTGGAATCAGGCAAAGAAAGCCTATGAGAATAATCTTGATGAGAAAAAACTGATGAAATATGACAGTGATACTAAGAAGTATGAGTCACAAAAACTGCTGATCACAGAGGAAAATCAGGCAAATTCCGTGTTGTAGAAACTAAAAATCCAGAAAATTATCTTGGAACCTATCAGAAAGATCTGGTATTCCAGAAAAAAGAAGACGGAGATACTCTTACAGATGAGATCGAATTGAAGGTGCAAAATACTCCGAAAACTGTGCCGCTTGGAAAGATCACCATCCGAAAAAAGATCAAGGAAGAAGATATTACCTGGGCGCATGGAAATCCTACATTTTTCTTTGTGGCAGAAGGAAAAGATCTTTCCGGTGCTTTTCATCGATATGAGGATTATGTGACATTTGCGCCGGAGAGTTATCAGACGGATGAAAACGGCTATGCGATCCTGTCAGTTACATTGGATCATGTACCTTTGGGACAGTATGAAATCTGGGAGAAACCAGTGCTTCGTTATTATCTGAAAAATGCTTATGCAAATACGCAGAATGTACAAATTACAAAAGGTGCCGCTCCAGCTTATGGAACAGATCCAAAGGAAATTGCAGCAGGTACAGCAGCACTTACTGTAAAAAACAGAAAGGCAACAATTACATTTGTAAATGAAAAAACAAGATATGACAGATATTCACACAATGACTGTGTAAAGAATACGGTTCCTCTCTTGTTTTCGTAAGTCAGGTACAGAGCAGAGAACAGGAGATATTCTGTTCTCTGTGTTTCTTGTTTTAGGAATATTTCTGTGAAAAATCTTTTACAATAGAACAGAGAGTTACAGTGGGAGTGAGTCTATGAACCGGAAAAAGCTGAAATTTTTTCTTGTCTGGCTTATAGTCATAAGTTTTATTCTGACGCCGGCAGGGGTATGGGGAGAAACTGCGCAGGATACAGAAAACAGTGGAGAACAGCTTATCGAAGCACCGTCTGCAGTTCTTATGGAGAAAGAAACGGGTACAGTGATCTATTCCAGGGATCCGGATACCAGAAGAAGTCCTGCCAGCATTACGAAGATCATGACATTGATCCTTATTTTTGATGCAATCGAAAATGGAAAACTTCATCTGGATGATACCATTACAACAAGTGCTTATGCAAAATCCATGGGCGGTTCCCAGGTATTTCTGGAAGAAGGAGAAACACAGAAAGCAGAGACTATGATCAAGTGTATTGTGATCGCTTCCGGAAATGATGCCAGTGTGGCAATGGCAGAACATCTTTCCGGAACGGAACAGGCTTTTGTGGAACAGATGAACAAACGGGCAGCAGAACTCGGAATGAAAAACACTCATTTTGCAGATTGCTGCGGTCTGACAGAATCCCGGGATCATTATACTACGGCGTATGATATTGCTCTTATGAGCCGTGAACTGATCACCAGATATCCTCAGATCCTTACATATTCTTCCATATGGATGGAAGATATCACACATGTCACAAGGAAAGGTTCTTCGAGGTTTACGCTGACAAACACCAATAAACTATTGCGAAGCTATGAGGGATGCAAGGGATTAAAAACAGGAAGCACAAGCATTGCCAAATACTGTCTGAGTGCAGTTGCCGAGAGAAACGGAGTCACATTGATTGCTTCCGTAATGGCTGCACCAGATCCTAAAACAAGATTCCGTGATGCAGCTTCCCTTTTTAATTACGGATTTTCAAAATGCACGCTATATCTGGATGAAGCACTGGAAACACTTCCTCCGGTGAAGGTACGAAAAGGCATGAAAGAAGAAGCTGCTCTTGAATATGCAGGAAAATTCCGCTACTTAAGCACAGACGCACAAAGCCGGATAATATCGAAAAGAAAAGAATCCTCCGAAACAGACAACAGCGCCTGTAAAGAAGGGAGAAAAAGCAGGAGTACAGGAATATTCCAGAACGGAAAGAAGATCGGAACCCTGGATATCCTGTATGCGGAACCAGTAGAAAAAGTCAGATACAAAGACTGGGCCGGACGGGTAGCAAAAGCATTTCTCCTGTAAAAGTTGTTTGGAAGTTTTTGTAGTGCAACATACTTTTGACAAAAAGTACTGGCTGGATGTATAATACAACGGAGTGGACGCAGGAGCAGAAATTTTGCTGCGTCAATAATGAAAACGAGAAGGGGTTTTTGATGAAAGAGATCAGAACAGAGGATGCAGTAGGTCATATTCTGTGTCATGATATCACACAGATCATAAAGGATGAAAAAAAAGGCGTTCTTTTCAAAAAAGGGCATGTGGTTAAGGAAGAAGATATCCCGCTCCTGCTCTCAGTAGGAAAAGAGCACCTTTTTGTGTGGGAGAAAAAAGAGGGGGTCCTTCATGAGAATGAGGCGGCGAAGATCCTGTACAAAATCTGCGCAGGAGATTCGGATAAAGTACACGGAACAGAGATCAGGGAGGGTAAAATAGAAGTTATATCAAAGGTTGATGGAGTTCTGAAGATCCGTAAAAAGGCCCTTGTATCAGTCAATTCTCTTGGGGAGATGATGATCGCATCCAGGCATGGAAATTTTCCGGTAAAAAAAGGTGATAAGCTGGCGGGTACCAGGATCATTCCTCTTGTCATCGAAAAAGAGAAGATGGATGCAGCAGAAAAAGCAGCAGGGGAGCAGCCTGTTTTTGACATTCTTCCTATCATCAGAAAAAAGTGGGAATTGTTACTACAGGAAGTGAGATCAAAAAAAGGCTGATCAAAGATACGTTTACACCGGTACTGCGGGAGAAACTTGCAGAATATCCAACGGAAATTATCGGTCAGGTGATGCCTGGAGATGATAAAGAACAGATCACAAAAGAAATCCTGTCTTTTGCGGAAGCAGGTGCAGATCTTATTGTCTGCACCGGAGGAATGAGCGTGGATCCTGATGACCGTACACCTGGAGGAATCCGTGGTACAGGAGCAACTATTGTCACATACGGAGCACCAGTCTTCCGGGAGCCATGCTTCTGGTTGCTTATCTTGATTATAAAGGCAGAAAGATCTCGGTATTAGGTCTTCCGGGGTGTGTCATGTATGCAAAAAGAACAGTCTTTGACCTGATCCTGCCTCGTGTGATGGCAGATGACGAAATAAAAGCTGAGGAGATCGCTGGTCTGGGCGAGGGTGGACTGTGCCTGAACTGTCCGGTTTGTACTTTCCCCAACTGCGGGTTTGGAAAATAATATGAATAAATTCAGAATCAAAAAATATGAGATTCATACAGAGAAGATCCAGAGTCCGGATGGAGTTAGGTTTGTTTTGATCGCAGATCAGCATGGGATTTCTTATGGAAAGGATAACTGCAGGCTTTTGGATACCATTCATGGTCTGAAACCCGATGCTGTGCTTGTGGCGGGAGATATGGCGGTACGTACGCAGCCGGATACTCTTGTGACTGCCAGCAAACTTCTTACTGCTCTTGCGGAGAAATTTCCGGTGTATTATGCACTTGGTAATCATGAGTATAAAATGTCATTGAACGGGGAACTTCGGGAATATTATCAGAAATATGAAAAGGCGTTAAAAAGAGCAGGAATCCATATCCTGCGCAATACTCGTGAACATGCACTTTTTGGTGGCGACCGTTTTTGCTTTTACGGATTGGAGCTGCCGATAGAGTATTACCGTAAGCCCAAGTCTCCAAAGCTTAATGCAGAAGTGATAGATACGATGATCGGAGAGCCTGGAAAAAACGGAATGCAGATTCTGCTGGCCCATAACCCAAAATATGGAAATGCTTATTTTGACTGGGGAGCAGATATGATTTTATGCGGACATTATCACGGGGGAGTTGTCCGGCTCAGTGAACATCATGGTCTGTCCTGTCCGCAGTATCTGGTACTGCCACCTTTCTGCTGTGGTGATTTTCACAGAGGAGAGCAGCATATGTTCGTCAGTGCAGGGATGGGAGAACATACAATACCATTGCGGATTCATAATCCAAGAGAACTTCTTGTGATCGATGTAAAGCCCTCCCAAAAAAAGAAATGAGGAAACAATAAATGGCTATATCTGTTAAGCTGAATGTGTTTGAGGGACCTCTGGATCTGCTCCTTCACCTGATCGACAAAAACAAGATCGACATCTACGACATTCCTATTGTGGAGATCACAGACCAGTATATGGAATATATTCATTCCATGGAAAAAGAAGATCTTGGAGTCATGAGTGAATTCCTGGTTATGGCAGCCACACTTCTTGATATCAAGTGTAAGATGCTTCTGCCAAAGGAGATCAATGAGGAAGGTGAAGAGGAAGATCCAAGAGCGGAGCTTGTCCAGAAACTTCTGGAGTATAAGATGTATAAATATATGTCTTATGAACTGAGAGACCGGCTTGGCGATGCGGCAGGTGTCTATTACCGTAAACAGGATCTTCCGGATGAAGTGAAGCAGTATGAGCCGCCATCAGATCCCCGGGAGCTTCTCAGAGGTCTGACGCTGGAGAAGATGAATGCTATCTATCAGGCTCTGATCCGTCGCCAGGAAAACAAGATCGACCCGATCCGAAGCAAGTTCGGCCGAATTGAAAAAGAAGAGATCAGTTTGTCAGACAAGCTTCTGGAAATGAAGGAATACGCCAGAAATCACAGGAAATTCAGTTTCCGTCAGCTGATGGAAAACCAGCATTCTAAAATACAGCTGATCGTTACATTTCTGTCAGTTCTTGAACTTATGAAGATGGGGCATATTCATGCAGAACAGGAAGAGCCTTTGGATGATATTCACATAGAAGTGGTAACTGATCCGGATACCTGGAAGAATCTGACAGAATTCGCAGATGAATAAACTGGCAAATTGCCAGCTGCTTATTTTTATCAGAACATATTTGTAGAAATAAAGTGGAAGTATAACGGAATAAAAAGCTCAGTTTTATTAACAGAGGAATGAGGAGAATAATTGGAACTGAAACAGACTAAGGGAGAGATTGAAGCAATCCTTTTTGCCATGGGAGAGGCAGTTGAACTAAGCCGCATAGCAAAAGCAATCCAGCAGGACAATGCTACAACCAGGAAAATCGTCCGGGATATGATGCTGGATTACCAGAAGGAAGACAGGGGTATCCATATCATAGAGCTGGAGGATTCTTTTCAGCTCTGCACAAAAAGAGAATACTACGATTCTCTTATAAGGATCGCTGCTCAGCCAAAGAAACCGACGCTGACGGATGTTATGCTGGAGACTTTATCCATCATTGCATATAAGCAGCCGGTGACAAAAGCAGAGATCGAGAAGATCCGGGGAGTAAAATGTGATCATGCCATCAACAAACTGATGGATTATGATCTGGTGCGAGAACTTGGACGTCTTGATGCGCCGGGACGGCCGATTCTTCTGGGAACTACAGAAGAATTTTTAAGGTGCTTCGGAGTACAGGGTCTGGAAGATCTCCCTGAAATGGATCCTGTTCAGATGGAAGATTTCAAGGCAGAGGCAGAAGAGGAGATACAGCTGAAACTTGATGTATGATCCGTAGCCGAAACTGCTGATATGCATCTTATGCAGACAGGATTCAGCTGGATGGAAACAAAAGAGGAGGAACAGAAAATGCCCACAACATATGCACATGATTTTTTGGAAAACGGGTTTACAGAAGACTTCCTGAGAAATTGCAGCATCTGATCCGCAGTAATGGTAATCTGTACCGCATCGGGCAGCACGGCCCGGATATCCTGTTTTATTATTTTATATCAAAGAATCCGGTCACTCAGTACGGAGTGCGGATGCACGGCCGAAAAGCCAGAGATTTTTTTGAAAGAGGAATGGAATGTGTCCGAAGGGAAAAAGATCCGGCACTGATGGCATATATGCTGGGATTTGGCTGCCATTATATCCTAGATTCTACCTGTCACCCATATGTAAATAAAGTGGCAAAAAAGGGAAGAGTTTCCCACACACTTCTTGAAAAAGAGTTTGACCGCATGCTGATGCATGAAACAGGGAAGAATCCTTCGCATTTTTATCCGTCCCACGGTATTAAGGCGAAGTATTTTGCTGCAAAAACGATTCACAAAGTGCTGCCGGAGATCAGGACTTCTAATATTTATCTTTCTCTTAAGATGATGAAGATCTTTACGAATCTTCTGGTATGTGACGACGGAGGTCTGAAGAAGAAGATGTCCGAACATGCATTTTCTCCCGTTGGAAAGAGAAGAGCGGCTTTTATCACAGAGTTTTTTATGAGTCTGGAACCAGAGGTGGATTGCCATGAAGAACTTCAGAAGCTGGATGGTCTTATTGAAGAAGCACTGGGCAAGGCACCGGATATGCTGGAAGAACTTGCAGCACTTGCAGTCAGACCGGGACATCTTTCTGACAGGTGGAATCTTACCTTTAACGGATAAGCAAAAAGACTGGTTATTCAGGGATATCTTTTCGCATAGAATAAAGAGTATAATGGTTACTGCAAACGGGCATGAGAATGTCTGCTTTATCAGTGTGTGGAGGGATATCATGAAAAACAGGCGTGCAGCCGCTGTCGCTTTTTTGACAGCGGTTCTTATCATTCTGCAGTTTTTTCCGGCGCAGGCAGCTGAAGTGCAGGAACTTTATGCGCTGTCAGCAGTACTTATGGATGGGGAGACAGGGCGTGTTCTGTATGGAAAAGAAGCTTACAAGGCAAGGCCGAATGCAAGCACCACAAAGGTTATGACTTGTATCATGGCACTGGAGATGGGAAAGGGAGATGATTATGTGCAGGTATCAAAAAATGCAGCATCCCAGCCCCAGACACGACTTGGAATGAAAGTGGGACAACAGTTTTATCTGGAAGATCTTCTGTATTCCCTGATGCTGAAAAGTCATAACGATACAGCTGTGGCTATTGCAGAACATATTGGTGGTTCTGTAGAAAAGTTTGCCATACTGATGAATAATAAGGCGAAAGAGATTGGGTGTACAGACACTCACTTTGTGACTCCAAATGGTCTGGACGGGGAAGATGAAGGAGGAATCCATCATACCACAGCAAGGGATCTGGGGCTGATTATGACTTATGCAGTGAAAAATACTACTTTTGTCCATATCACCCAGACCAGAAATTATACGTTTTCTGATATTTCCGGAAAAAAGTATTATTCTGTCCACAATACGAATGCATTTCTGGATATGGAAACAGGAGTGATCTCCGGGAAAACCGGATTTACCGGAAACGCAGGGTATTGTTATGTGTGTGCTGTGCGCCAGGATGAGAAATTTTTTATTGTAGCTCTCCTTGGCTGCGGTTGGCCCGGAAACAAAAACTATAAATGGTCAGATGCCAAAAAACTTCTGGCTTACGGACGGAATAATTACAGATATGTGATGTTGCCTGATTTACCCGTGCTTCCGGATATCCCTGTATCAGATGCTGTACCGAAAAACGGAGAATTATATCCTGATGCACAGATTACTCTGAAACTACATGCAGCAGTTTCCAGCAAAGACCTGGCCAAACGATATCTTCTGAAAAAATCTGAATCCATCACCTGGGAAGCAGACCTTCCTGAGAAACTGGAAGCACCAGTTAAGAAAAATCAGAAAATCGGTTCTCTCCACGCAAAGCTTGACGGAAAAGAGATTTTTTGCTGTCTCGTGACTGCAGAGGACAAAATCGGCAGAATCACCTATAAATGGTATGCAGACAAGATTTTTCATGATTATTTTCATTGAATGGGCAACCCCTGGCATATGTCAGGGGTTAATTTTTTAACGTTCATGACGAAAAGTATTGAATTTTCTGCAAAAAAAAGGTACAATTATACTCGGCTGAATTTTTGGTTATATTAATAAAAAAATGGAGGGCATAGTATAATGAGTAATGCGACACAAAGCGTAGCGGCTGCAAGGATTAATTCCCTGCTTGACGCCAACAGTTTTGTTGAGATCGGACAGGCTGTCACAGCCAGAGCTACAGATTTCAACATGACTGAAAAAAAAGCACCTTCAGACGGTGTGATCACCGGATATGGTGTGATTGACGGCAGTCTGGTGTATGTATACAGCCAGGATGCATCTGTACTGAACGGAACAGTTGGTGAGATGCATGCCAAAAAGATCGCCAAGATTTATGATCTCGCTCTGAAAGTCGGAGCACCGGTCATCGGTCTTGTAGACTGTGCGGGACTTCGTCTTCAGGAGGCTACTGATGCACTTGAAGCATTTGGTGAGATCTATCTGAAACAGACACTGGCATCTGGTGTTATTCCACAGATCACTGCTGTTTTCGGAACATGCGGCGGTGGAATGGCAGTTGTACCGGCTCTTACAGATTTTACATTTGTAGAGGAAAAGAAGGGCAGACTGTTTGTAAATACTCCGAATGCACTGGAGGGAAACAGAGTGGAGAAATGTGATTCAGCTTCCGCCCAGTTCCAGAGTGAGGAGACAGGACTTGTTGACGGTATCGGAACAGAGGAGGAAATCCTCGGACAGATCCGCACACTTGTCAGCATGCTTCCGGAAAATAATGAAGACAATGACAGTTTCAAAGAATGTACAGACGACCTGAACAGAGTATGTGATGATATCGCAGGCTGCACAGGTGACACAGCTATTGCGCTTTCAAGAATCGCTGACAATGGTGAATTTTTTGAAACAAAGGCAGCTTACGGACAGGATGTTGTAACAGGTTTCCTTCGTCTGAACGGAGCTACTGTTGGTGCTGTTGCAAACAGAAGCGAGTCCTATGATGCTGATGGCAATAAGACAGAGATTTCTGACGGAACTCTTTCTGCCAGAGGTGCAAGAAAAGCTGCAGATTTCATTAAATTCTGTGATGCTTTTGAAATTCCGGTACTTACACTTACCAACGTGACAGGATTTAAAGCAACTCTCTGCAACGAGAAGATGATGGCTAAATCCGTAGGTGAGATGGTACATGCCTTTGCATCTGCAACTGTACCGAAGGTAAATGTTGTAGTTGGTAAAGCTTACGGAACTGCATACGTTGCCATGAACAGCAAATCTGTCGGAGCAGACATGGTTTACGCATGGGATACAGCAGAAATCGGTATGATGGATGCTTCCCTTGCAGCTAAGATCATGTATGAGGGAGCTGATGCTTCTACACTGAACGAGAAGACTGCAGAGTATAAAGAACTCCAGAACGGTATCGCATCCGCAGCAGCAAGAGGATATGTGGATACTGTGATCAAAGCAGAAGATACAAGAAAATATGTAATCGGTGCTTTTGAGATGCTGTTCACAAAAAGGGAAGACCGTCCATCCAAAAAGCATGGAACAGTCTAAGTGAGGTGAGCGTATGAGACAGTTTTATAAAAAGATCTCTTCTGTCTGCATGGCATTTCTTTGCGTGGCTGCACTTCTGATCGGATGCACAGCTACTGCATGGGCTGCTGATGAGGTTGATGATTCTGTAAAGAGTCAGCTTGTCACAACAACCAAAGGTCTGACGGAAGCGATCATCGCAATGTCCGAGGATGATATCCAGGGTTATATGGAATCAGAGGATGCTTTTACACAGAGCGCAGCAAGTGCGTGGGATGGCTCCAGAGAAGAGCTTGGTGAGAAAAAAGGTGATATCAATGAGAAAGATATCACAGTAGAGTATTCCGATGATCAGTATACCGTTGTTGTTCCGGTATCCTTCGAGAAAAACAAAGCGAATTTCACTTATGTATTTGATAAATCAGGAACCCCGACTTCTGTTTCTGTTGATGTAAATTATACACTGGCACAGAACATGGAGAAGGCAGCCATGAACACAGTGATGGGTCTTGGAACCGTATTTGTGATCCTGATATTCCTGATCTTCGTGATCTCTCTTTTCAAATATATTCCCGGACTTGTGGAGGGAAAGAAAAAAGAGAGTGCACCGGCTCCTGTAGCCGCAGCACCGGCACCGGTTGCTGAACCTGTAGTTGAAGATGTAACAGATGATGGAGAACTTGTTGCCGTTATCGCAGCCGCGATCGCTGCTTCCGAGGGCAAGACAAGCACAGACGGATTCGTAGTACGTTCCATCCGTAAGATCAACCGCAGAAAAAGATAATCATTATTTAGGAGGATTTTAAAATGAAGAGTTATACAATTACTGTTAACGGAACAGCATACGAAGTTACTGTAGAAGAGAACGGAAACGCAGCAGCTCCAGTTGCAGCAGCAGCTCCGAAGGCAGCTGCACCTGCACCAAAGGCAGCTCCTGCAGCAGCACCGAAAGCAGCAGCTCCTGCAGCAGGCGCAGGTTCTGTTAAGGTTTCTGCAGCTGTTCCTGGAAAAGTTGTAAAAATCGTTGCATCTGTTGGACAGAGCGTAAAAGCCGGTGACAGCGTAGTCATCGTTGAGTCCATGAAGATGGAGATCCCAGTTGTTGCTCCTCAGGACGGAACAATCGCCAGCATCGATGTTGCAGAGGGTGCTGCCGTTGAAAATGGAGATACTCTTGCAACAATGAACTAAACAGGAGGTAGACAAATGTCTTATGTAACAAATACCCTGTCAAACCTGATCCATCAGACAGCATTTTTCAACCTTACCTGGGGAAACTACCTGATGATCGCAGTGGCATGTGTGTTCTTATATCTTGCCATTAAACATGGTTTTGAGCCGCTGCTGTTGGTTCCGATCGCTTTTGGTATGCTTCTGGTAAATATTTATCCGGACATTATGCTGAGCATTGAGGATTCATCCAATGGCGTTGGCGGACTTCTTCATTATTTTTACTTAATGGATGAGTGGAGTATTCTTCCTTCACTGATCTTCCTGGGTGTCGGTGCGATGACAGACTTCGGTCCGCTGATCGCAAACCCGATCAGCTTCCTGATGGGAGCGGCTGCACAGCTTGGTATTTACCTTGCATACTTCCTTGCAATTTTCCTTGGATTCAACGGAAAAGCAGCAGCAGCGATCTCTATCATTGGTGGTGCTGACGGCCCGACTTCCATTTTCCTTGCAGGTAAGCTTGGACAGTCTTCTCTTATGGGACCGATCGCAGTGGCAGCATATTCCTATATGTCCCTGGTACCGATCATCCAGCCTCCGATCATGAAGGCATTCACAACAGAGAAAGAGCGTAAGATCAAAATGGCGCAGCTCCGCCCTGTTACAAAACTTGAGAAGATCCTTTTCCCGATCGTTATCACAATCGTTGTTTGCCTGATCCTTCCGACAACAGCTCCCCTTGTTGGTATGCTGATGCTCGGAAACCTGTTCCGTGAGTCCGGAGTTGTTAAACAGCTTTCTGAAACAGCTTCCAACGCTCTTATGTACATCGTAGTAATCCTTCTCGGAACATCTGTAGGTGCTTCCACAAGTGCTGAGGCGTTCCTGAACGTAGATACACTGAAGATCGTAGTTCTTGGTCTTGTTGCCTTTGCCTGCGGTACTTTTGGTGGTGTTATGCTTGGTAAGCTTCTCTGCAAGGTTACTCACGGAAAGATCAATCCTCTGATCGGATCAGCCGGTGTTTCTGCCGTTCCTATGGCAGCCCGTGTATCCCAGAAGGTTGGTGCTGAGGCAGATCCTACAAACTTCCTGCTGATGCATGCGATGGGACCGAATGTTGCTGGTGTTATCGGTACAGCGGTTGCTGCCGGTACATTCATGGCGATCTTTGGTGTCTAACCCATTGTCTTATAAAAATTTGTAAGGAGAATAATTATGGCAGAAATAGAGAAAAAACCTGTGAAAGTTGTGGAAACGATCCTGCGTGACGCTCATCAGTCCCTGATCGCTACACGTATGAGCACAGAGCAGATGCTTCCGATCATTGAGAAGCTTGACAAAGTCGGCTACTATGCAGTAGAGTGCTGGGGCGGTGCTACTTTCGATGCTTCCTTACGTTTCCTGAAAGAGGATCCGTGGGAAAGACTTCGTAAACTTCGTGACGGTTTCAAAAACACAAAGCTTCAGATGCTGTTCCGTGGACAGAACATCCTTGGATATCGTCCATATGCAGATGATGTAGTAGAGTATTTTGTACAGAAATCCGCAGCTAACGGTATCGATATCATCCGTATCTTTGACTGTATGAATGACCTTCGTAACCTTCAGACAGCTGTAAAAGCAGCAAACAAGGAGAAAGCACATGCACAGGTTGCAATGGCTTACACACTTGGTGATGCTTACACACTTGATTACTGGACAGATCTTGCAAAACGTATCGAGGATATGGGCGCAGATTCCATCTGCATCAAAGATATGGCAGGACTTCTTGTTCCGTACAAGGCTACAGAGCTTGTTCAGGCTCTCAAAGAGACTGTTAAGATCCCTATCGATCTTCATTCTCACTATACATCCGGTGTTGCTTCCATGACATACATGAAAGCAGTAGAGGCAGGCGTTGATATCATCGACACAGCGATGTCTCCGTTTGCTCTTGGAACATCCCAGCCGGCAACAGAGGTTATGGTTGAAACATTCAAGGGAACACCATATGATACAGGATTTGATCAGCAGCTTCTCGCTGAGATCGCTGACTACTTCCGTCCGATGCGTGATGAGGCTCTTGATACAGGTCTTCTCAATCCGAAGAACCTTGGTGTAAACATCAAGACTCTTCTGTATCAGGTACCAGGTGGAATGCTTTCCAACCTTACATCACAGCTGAAAGAGCAGCATGCTGAGGATAAATTCTACGAAGTACTTGAGGAAGTTCCGCGTGTACGTAAAGACCTTGGTGAGCCACCGCTTGTTACACCGTCCTCTCAGATCGTTGGCACACAGGCTGTATTTAACGTGATCATGGGCGAGCGCTACAAAGTTGTAACAAAAGAGACAAGAGACGTATTAAGTGGTAAATATGGCGCAACAGCCAGACCATTTAATCCGGAAGTACAGAAGAAGTGCATCGGTGATGTAGAGCCGATCACATGCCGTCCGGCAGATCTTCTGGAAGACGAGCTTGATAAGCTTGAGAGCGAGATGGCACAGTACAAGGAGCAGGATGAGGATGTTCTCACATACGCACTGTTCCCACAGGTAGCTATGGACTTCTTTAAATATCGTCAGGCTCAGAAAACAAAGGTTGATGAGACTGTAGCTGATACAAAGAACGGCGCATACCCGGTATAAAGCACACACATTAGGAATGTCGAAAAGACATTCTGATACAACACGAAGGAGCTTGCTGTATGCAGGCTCCTTTGTGCATAAAAACAAAAAGATTAAAAAGGCAGGATAACAGGTAATGTCCAAGGTTGCGATCGTAGGCGGCGGTGCCGCCGGAATGCTCTGCGGCGTATATGCTGCGCGCAGAGGACACCAGGTTCACATCCTGGAAAAAAATGAAAAACTTGGAAAGAAGCTTTTCATCACAGGAAAGGGCCGGTGCAATGTCACCAATGATTCAGATACAGAAGAGCTTTTCCCGGCAGTGATGTCAAACCGTAAATTTCTTTACAGTGCTTTTTATACCTATGGAAGCAGAGATGTAATGGAGTTTTTCGAGGAAGCTGGTGTGCCGTTGAAAACAGAGCGCGGAAACAGGGTTTTCCCAGTGTCCGATCATTCATCGGATATTATCCGGGCACTGGAGCGGGAATTAAAGAAAGCCGGAGCACAGGTACATCTTTATACAGAGGTGAAAGAAGTCTGTACTGAGGAAGATAAAGTTACAGGCGTATTACTTGCCGATGGAACTTTTTTTACAGCTGATGCAGTGGTGGTTGCCACAGGCGGGCTTTCTTATCCTTCTACAGGCTCTACAGGAGATGGATACCGTTTTGCAGCTGAAACCGGCCATAAAGTAGTTGCCCAGTCACCGTCACTGGTACCTTTGGTAGCGAAGGAAGATTATGTTTCCAAACTTCAGGGACTTTCCCTTCGAAATGTGGAGCTGATAGTTAAATCCGGAAAAAAAGTCCTCTATAAAGATTTCGGCGAGATGATGTTCACCCATTTTGGTGTAACGGGTCCCCTGATTCTTTCAGCAAGTGCTCAGATAGGAAAAAAACTGGAAAAAGAGCCTTTGCAGGCCTATCTTGATCTGAAGCCGGCACTTGATGCAGAACAGCTTGATGCCCGGATCCTGCGTGAATTTGATGCAAATCATAACAAACAGTTTAAAAATGTGATCGGTGTTCTTTTTCCGTCTTCTCTGACTCCGATCATGATCGAGATCGGTGGAATTCCGGGAGATAAGCCAGTACATGAAATCTCCAGGGAAGAACGCCAGGCCTTTGGCCGTCTGATCAAGGCTTTCCCTTTTACGATCACAGGAATGGGAGAGTTCAAGGAAGCTATCATCACAAGAGGCGGTGTGTCAGTAAAAGAGATACAGCCATCTACAATGGAATCCAAAAAAGTAAAAAATCTGTATTTTACAGGTGAGGTGCTGGATCTGGATGCTGTGACAGGTGGCTATAATCTTCAGATCGCGTGGTCTACCGCGTATGTTGCAGCGCAGGCGATTGAATAACAGAAAAAGAGGAAGGGGCATTTAATTATGGGTATTAATATTGCAATTGACGGACCGGCAGGTGCGGGAAAAAGCACAATTGCAAAAAAGTGGCAAAGGAACTTTCATTTATCTATGTAGATACAGGAGCCATGTACCGTGCATGGCACTTTATCTTCTGGAAAAAAATATCCAGGGAGATGAGGCTATCGCCACAGCATGTCATGATGCGGACATTTCCATCCGCTACGAAAACGGAGAACAGCAGGTGATCTTAAACGGTGAGAATGTAACAGCCTTCCTTCGAAGAGAAGAAGTAGGAAATATGGCATCTGTAAGCTCTGCCAATCCGGAAGTACGTGCACATCTTCTGAAACTGCAGAGAACTCTTGCAAAAGAGAACGATGTTGTCATGGATGGAAGAGATATCGGAACCACCATTCTTCCGGACGCAGAAGTGAAGATCTTTTTAACTGCAAGTCTGAGACACGTGCGAACAGACGTTATCTGGAACTTACCGAAAAGGTGAAACCTGTGATATGAATGAGATTCTTAAGACCATCATAGAGAGAGATGTGCGTGACATGAACCGCGCGGTTTCTCCGCTGAAGCAGGCAGAAGATGCAGTTCTCGTGGATTCTTCAGAGATGGGAATTGATGAGGTTGTTGAAAAAATTCTTTCTGTATACAGAGAAAAGGTGACCAGATAAATGAATGTAAAAGTTGCAGAAACCGCCGGCTTCTGTTTCGGCGTACAAAGAGCAGTGGATCGGGTTTATGATCTGATCGGCTCCGACGCTGCACCAATTTACACTCTGGGACCGATCATCCACAATGAAGAGGTTGTCTCAGATCTGGAAAAAAGAGGAGTTGCCGTAATCGGCGAGGAGGATCTTGCCACTCTTAAAGGCGGCACAGTTGTGATCCGTTCCCACGGCGTAGGCGTAAAGTCTACGACAAGATCAAAAAATACGGCCTCGGTTATGTAGACGTCACCTGTCCTTTTGTCCTTAAGATCCACAAGATCGTGGAGCGCGAAAGCGCAAAAGGTGTCCACATCGTGATCATCGGTGACCCGGATCACCCGGAAGTGCAGGGAATCTGTGGCTGGTGCCAGGGACCGTATACAGTAATCAAAAGTGCTGAAGATGCTGAAGAATTCAGCATTTCGCCAGATAAAGAAGTGTGCGTAGTATCACAGACGACATTTAATTACAACAAATTTCAAGAATTAGTTGAAATTCTCCGCAAAAAGAGTTATGATAATAATGTTTTAAATATTTTAAATATTTTAAACACTATTTGTAATGCTACCGAAGAACGGCAGAAAGAAGCAAAAGCGATAGCCGGAGAGGTAGACACTATGTTAGTCGTAGGTGGCCGACATAGCTCCAATACTCAAAAGCTGTTTGAAATATGTAAAAAGGAATGTGGAAATACTTACTTTATACAAACACCTGTAGACTTGGATTCTGAAATGTTCCAATGCAGTAGTTTTGTAGGTATTACAGCAGGGGCTTCCACCCCAAAGAAAATTATTGAGGAGGTTCAAGAACATGTCAGAGTTAAGTTTTGAACAGATGCTGGAAGATTCCGTAAAAACAATCAGAAATGGAGAGATCGTACAGGGTACTGTCATCGATGTTAAAGATGATGAGATCATCCTGAATATCGGCTATAAAGCAGACGGTATCATCACAAAGAACGAGTACACAAACGATTCAAGCGTTGTGCTTACAGACGTTGTTAAACCTGGCGATACCATGGAAGCAAAAGTTCTCAAAGTAAACGACGGAGAGGGACAGGTTACACTGACCTACAAACGTCTTGCAGCAGAGAAAGGCAACAAACGTCTTGAGGAAGCATTCGAGAACCAGGAAGTTCTGAAAGCTCCTGTAACACAGGTACTTGATGGTGGTCTTTGTGTTAACATCGAGGAGGCAAGAGTATTCATTCCTGCAAGCCTCGTATCCGACACATATGAGAAAGACCTTTCCAAATATGCAGATCAGGAG